>Ga0306926_10010151_pt1 | contig 10401 bp, 11 predicted proteins | sample flu12Cox44000178_FD_203759 | JGI IMG/M metagenome (GOLD analysis project Ga0306926, IMG submission 203759) | Lab enrichment of tropical soil microbial communities from Luquillo Experimental Forest, Puerto Rico - flux8day.12C.oxic.44.000.178 (v2)... | ecosystem: Environmental > Terrestrial >... | reverse complement strand
AATGTATTCGCCGGTCTTTTTATCATGGCCTACAACGTCCGGTTCACCGCCGGTTCTTTCCATTTCATTGAGTGACCACAGTTTTTCAGCATTAGCTTCCAGCTTTGCTTGTACTTGAGCCCATTGAAGATCTTTATGGCGGTTCATGTTTTCCCCAAAGCGGGCTTTCAATGCTCTGGTTAGTTCTTTCCGTTGTTCTGGTGACAAGTGTCCTTTTTGGTAACGTTTCGCGCTATTGCTGCTCTCATAGCCGTCGCTTCCCGCGGTTCTTATCTGTTACTGCGCTGCTCCGCGACCTGGGGTTTTGTCGGCTTGTCTTCACGTTCTTATCAATTCGCAGTTTCCACGCCGCTTGGAGTGCACCCGTCAGTACATCCTCGCTCGCCGCCGCCAGGCGAATATGCGTGTGTCCCATCTTTCCCCAGCCGCCGGGAATGGGCAGGAAGATCTCGGGCGCCTCCTCCACAAACGCCGCCTGCTGCTCGAGCGTAAGCATCAGATTTCCGTAGCCCCCTGCTTGCGAGGCCAGCGAAGCAAACTTTCTGCCTCCCACACGAAAAGCCGGCAATCCTGCGTGGGAGTATTCTTCCACCCCCTCGAGGCTCAGTGCAATCCTGCGAAAGTCTGCTGCGTTCATCGGGTGACTCCGTGGCTTACGGAGTATCGGATCATCGGACGTATATGTCTACTGCTCCGGGCCGAATCCTGGGCAACCTTCCGTTAAGGCCTTGAGGAAGAAGGTTCGGGAAGAGTTGCCGACAAGCCGGTCACGGACGATCTGGGTTATAAAAGACTGCGGCGTTAGCTTGGAGCGACACTCCTTCGACAAGAAGGACTCGTCCAGACGAGGGATTTGGAGGGAGGGTAAGGGTGGTAACTAACCGCAGAGCTCGAAAGCAGAAAGCGGAGCGACGATGAGAACGGATTTGTTGCGATTCAACGGCGCTGTCGAGCGGGATCCCGCCATCGATGCGTGGATGAAAGAGCATGCAGGCGGATTGGGAGCTATCGCGCATCAATGGTTTGAGGTGATGCGAAAATGCGGGGACGAAGTCCGGGAGCTTTTGCATGACGGCTGTCCGGTTGCATGTTTGGGAGATGCGCCCTTCGGCTACGTCAATGTATTCACTTCGCACGTAAACGTGGGGTTCTTTCACGGCGCAGCACTGCCGGATCCGGCCCGCTTGTTAGAAGGCAGCGGCAAGTTCATGCGCCATGTGAAACTGAGACCGGGAACGGCCACAAACGCCGCAGCCCTAGGCAAGCTCATCGATGCGGCGTATTCCGATATAAAGGCGCGGGTCGAAAACGGCTAGCTCAGAAAAACGCCTTGGAGACGGATGTGAGCCGCCAGATTCGTAACGATATGTCACCTAGGGTTACACAGCGAAGTTGGACGGGACGGAGGCTCCTTACAAGGGTGATCCCGGGACGACAAGCCTGGTTGCCCTGACAAGCGGTTTACTGAAGCTGTGCACAATTACAAGGTTGCGCCACCCGGCCGAATGGTCGGCTTGTGCTTGTGGTCTTCTTCTCCATGAAACGAATCAGGGCCTCCTCGAAACGGTTGCGAACTTCGAGCATGCTTGTTATCTCTGAATCCTCCGTGCCCGCAACCCGGTTCTGCTGAAACCCGCCGCGTTCCTTGATCTCTAGACAAGGGAGGGCAATCTGCGAAGAATCGGACAACGGAAAGGGTTGCCGACCATCCAGAGGCTCGCCGCGCTATCCCCTTGTCGCCGGCAAAACCGCTTTCCATTTTGGACGGTCTCGAACGACTAACTAATGAAGGAAGCAGTATGGCGTCGAGCAGGAGGAACAATGAAGTACTTATGCATGGTCATTGTTGACGAGAAGAAGTTGGAGGCACTGTCCAGCAGCGAATTGCAAGCCTTAGACGATGAGAGTCTGGCTTATGACGAGACTCTCCGGAAAAGCGGACACTTCCTGGCCGCGCAGGCCCTTCAGTCGGTGCATGCCGCCACCACCATCAGGGTCCGAAGCGGCAAAATATCGGTGACCGATGGTCCTTTTGCAGAGACCAACGAGCAAATAGGTGGCTTCATCCTCATTGAAGCCAGAGACCTGAACGAGGCCATCCAGTTGGCGTCCAAGATCCCGCCGGCCCGCTTGGGGGGTGTTGAAGTGCGGCCTATCAAGGAACTGACTGCCAGCGCTAACCCTCAGCAAAAAAAATAGTGGGTACCGCAATGTGCCCCGAATGCATTCTCGCCGTGGCCATGACGGCTGCTGGCGCAACTTCAGCTTGCACTCTTGGCCGCATCTTCCTCCGAGGCCTGGTTCGAGCGATACACAACCAAATTCAAGGGAGACAATCGATGACCACAAGAAGGATCGAACGACCGAGGATCGTAGCCGCAGAGGACTGGTTACGAGCCCGAAAGGAATTACTGGCTCAGGAGAAGGAGCTGACCCGCCAGCGTGACGAAGTCGACCGCAAACGCCGCGACTTGCCGTGGACCAAGGTGGAAAAGAACTACCTGTTTGACGGTCCGGACGGGAAAGAAACGCTGGGAGACCTTTTTGGCAGCCGGACTCAGCTCATCGTCTCGCATTTCATGTTCGGTCCCGGCTGGAAGGAGGGATGTGTAGGGTGCTCGTTTCGGTCGGACCACGTCGGCGGCGCACTCGTTCACTTGGAACATCATGACGTCTCTTTTGTGACGATCTCCCGGGCGCCTCTGTTGGAAATCCAGGCATTCCAGAAGCGCATGGGCTGGCGCTTCAAATGGGTGTCGTCGTACGGCAGCGACTTCAACTACGACTTTCGGGTCTCATTCTCAAAGGAAGAAATCGCGACCGGCAAGGTCTATTACAACTATGCAGATCGTGACTCTTTGAGCGAGGAGATGTCGGGCATCAGCGTGTTTTACAAAGACGAAACGGGAGACATCTTCCACACCTATTCCACGTACGCACGCGGAGATGAGATGCTGGACACCACGTATATGTATCTGGATCTCACGCCGAAGGGCCGCAACGAAACGGGTCCGCATTTCAACCTGGCCGACTGGGTGCGGCACCAGGACCGCTACGACGCTGCTGGATTTGTTGATTCGAGGGGGCGATACGTCGCTCGAGCCTCTCATTCGTGCGGGTCGAGAGAGGTCCCGGACTGAGCATGCAGAATCACCAAAGAATGGGCGACGGCGCCGACCACGCGGTGCGAGAAACGGTGGACACCGTCTATCGCACCGACTCACGCCGCGTTCTCGCCACGCTCATTCGTCTGCTGGGTGATTTTGATCTCGCCGAAGAGGCCTTGCACGACGCTTTCACTGTCGCGATGGAGCAATGGCCCAGGGACGGCGTGCCCGCGAATCCGCGAGCCTGGTTGATTTCGGCGGGCCGCTTCAAGGCCATTGATGGCCTGCGCCGCCGAGCGCGATTTGACGCAGCCGTAGCCGAACTAGCCAAGCAACTCGAAGCTGAGGCCACAACACCTGCGGAATCGGACGATCAAGCCATCGAGGACGACCGGTTGCGGCTGATCTTCACCTGCTGCCATCCCGCTCTACGACCAGATGCTCAAGTGGCGTTGACCTTGCGTGAAGTGTGCGGCCTGACTACCGAGGAAATCGCCCGGGCGTTCCTCACTTCTGCACCCACCACAGCTAAGCGCATCGTGCGCGCCAAAGCGAAGATCCGCGACGCACACATACCGTATGAACTGCCGTCGCGAGCGGATTTACCTTCTCGGCTGGACACGGTACTGGAAGTCATCTACTTAGTGTTTACCGAGGGATATTCCGCGTCGTTTGGCGCCTTGCTGACGCGGCCAGATATCTCTGGTGAAGCAATCCGTCTTGGGCGGCTGCTGGTTGAGTTGCTGTCAGAACCCGAAGCTGTCGGATTGTTGGCATTGATGTTGTTGCACGAATCGCGGCGCGCCGCTCGCACTTCGTCGGATGGCGAATTGGTCTTGCTGGACGATCAGGATCGCTCGCAATGGAATCGGGAGCAAATCGCCGAAGGATTATCACTCGTCGAGAGTGCAATGTCGACGCGCCGAGTGGGACCGTATACGCTCCAGGCGGCAATAGCGGCCGTGCATGCTGAAGCAGCGAGCGCGGCTACAACAGACTGGGGCCAGATTATCGGGCTCTACGACGTGCTGGCCCGCGCGAATCCCTCACCCGTAGTCGAACTTAACCGTGCCATTGCCGTGGCGATGCGGGATGGACCTTCGGCTGGTCTGGCACTTATCGATGCCATTCTGCTGCGCGGCGATCTCGGAGACTACCACCTTGCGCACTCCGCGCGAGCCGATATGTATCGCAGGCTCGGAAGAGCAACGGAAGCGCGAGCCGCTTACAAACAAGCCCTGAGCCTTGCGCGGCAAGAACCGGTGCGGCGCTTTCTTGATCGACGGCTGCGCGAACTAGCCGAGTAGGAAATCGACTACGCCTGATCGTTGCGCGGATGACGCGCAGCTCTTTCGCAATCTAATCTTTGACAGCTCTGACGACAACCAACGTCATATCGTCAGACTGCGGCGCACCGGCCGCGTGCGCCGCTGCCGCCTCCATGATCTGCCCGACAACTTCCGCGGAGCAACGGCCAATTGACTCCCTTGCCGCAGCGAGCAAGCGTCCCTCACCCCATTCTTCCAGCTCAGGATTCATTGCTTCACTGATTCCGTCGGTATAGATCACCAGCGTGTCTCCCGGATTCAGTGATACCGCCGCCTGCCGATAGGTGCACTCCGGAATTAAACCCACGACTGGGCCTCCTCCCTCGTCCAACCGTTCGATGGACGCGCATCCTTCTCGGAGTAGGATCGGCGCGTTGTGTCCGGCATTGACGTATGTCAGCAGGTGTTGCGCGGGGTCGTACTCCGCGTAAAACAAGGTCGCGTACCGGTCCTCGGCTGAGGCATCGTAAATCAGTTGGTTTACGCGGCCGATCATTTGTCCGACATCTCCGCCCGCGCGCGCGGCCTCCGCCCGCAAAGATGCCTCCAAACTCGCCATCATCAATGCGGCAGCGATCCCTTTGCCCGAAACGTCGCCTACCGCCACGCCCAACTTTCCGGCCGGAAGTGCCAGAAAATCATAATAATCTCCGCCGACACCCAGTGCCGTGCGGCACTTGCCGTAGTAATCGATCCCCGCAACGGCTGGACGTCTCTGAGGGAACAGGCGCTCCTGCACTTCCCTTGCTATTTCCAACTCCCGGTTCATCTTTTCCCGACGCGCCACCTCCTCCGCGATGGCCGTTGTCAACTGGGCGTTTGCTAGCGCGAGTCCTGTTTGCAGGGCCACAGACTTCAGCAATCGAAGATCCGTGCCGGAGTAAGGTTCCTCAGAGCGCTTTTCTCCGAGGCTCACTATCCCCACCAGCTCATCCTTCACCGCCAATGGCAGCAGCAATTGCGGGCCGAGCGCCGCGAGCTTTCGTCGTTCATCTTCCGGCAGCTCCACGTTCACCCATGAGTCTTCGTCGTCGAAGTATACGCGCGCTGGTTCTGCCTGCTTCCGCAGACGCTCGATGGTCAGTTCGGTGGCGCTGAATTCTGCCTGCGGCGCGCTTCCGTAACCCAGAGCATACGCTGGCCGGTACAAACCATTTTGCTGCAACAGCACGGCGATGCGTGGGACGTGCAAAGATTCCCCAATTTTCGTGGCCACACGTTCCAAAAGTGGCTGCGTTTCCACGATAGAACGGACTTCATCGCTCAAGCTGGCCAGAATGTGCTCCGCATTGTAGGCATCGCGGAAGAAACGCCTGTCCGTCCAATCACGGAGCCGTTCACACATATACCTGGCGCTGAGCCACAAGGCGACGCCAAGGGCAATGAGGAGGTACGGCACGAGCGAGTTCCGGCCGATGTGGGCCCCAGAGGTAGAGAATCGCTAAGCCCAGAGCGGTCCCAATCGCCAGGCGAAGCGCCCGAATGCCACCTTTCGCCAAGGCGTACTGCAGCCCCTGGCGAACGACCACTCGCACATCCATGGCGCGTTGCACCACAATGACGTACGCCAACGTAATGGGAAAGAGAAGCAGCAGTACGTACGAACTCAAGGCCAGCCATTCCGGGAAGACTTGCTCCGGGTCGCCACCTTTAATTCGGCCAATCACAACCAGGAGGAACGCCGGCGCCATGGAAACACTCGTCCCCCACCAAAGTAGCCGCAACCGCCGCTTGGCATCGGCCGAAACCGCCATGAACGATTTGGCCGAGATGCACGCGAAAAAAACTTCCGATAGCTATCAATGAGAGGACGAACAGTCCTGGTTCGAAGGGTCGCCTGAACGCTTCCAGCCGGGCGACGCTCGCATAGTTGTCCATTCGCCCAATCGCAATGACGATCTCCACCAAACCATCAGCCACAAGGAGAGGCACAAGAACTCTCTTTGCAAGCCATAGCCAGATCCGGGCGCGAGCGGGTGGAAACGCTTCTGGAAAATAGAGGCCCAAGAGCAACATGCACACGGGCCAGAGCATGCTCATCATCGCGGAGTAAAACGTCGCCAACTCACGGACTCCGCGTCCCCAGCTTTCCACGCCAGCGGTAACTAAACACGAAAGTCCCAACAGGACGCCCAGCAGGAGCCATGCGGCGAAGTCCCGCGGGCGCACGAAGGCCACCCAAAACCCCAGCAGAATGCAGACCACCGGAAGAACTACTTTCAGGATCACCACCGCGGCCAGCGTCCAATCCACGGTAGCGCTGGCAGCAACGAACGGAATCGCCGCGGTATGCTCGTTCGTCCCAACGGGGCTTCTTACCGTGACTTCGAGTTTGTCGCCAGATTTTGCATGCGCGACCGCCTCCCCGAAGACCGCTTTGCCGGCGAGCGGGCGCCCATTCACGTGAGTAATAACGTCTCGCTCGCTTACGCCTGCCTCCCGCGCCGCTCTACTGACAAATGACGCCATCGGCCGACCCTTTGAATACTCGAGAGTGAAGGGCCAGCCCCATGCTGGCGATCCTTTGCTTAGAAATCCGGGGAATTCGGCTTTCAGCGCGCGGACGTGATAGGCGCATGTGCCCACAAAGAGCACTCCCAGCAGCACGTACTGCAGGACGGGTGGCTTTTGTCTTCTCATTGGCGCATTCGTCGTAGCCGCAAATCGCGCGCGCCTCAGCGCATGCGCAGCATTTTACAGCCAGTCGAGCAGGTGGGAGGAGCGGCGAGACGGCGACGGGCTCCCGGCAATTCCCGCTGACCGCCTACCTTTGTGCTCGCCTCTTGTCTCAACTCTCCGGCGTGCTAAGGTTGCACTTGAAAGGAGCCTATCATGCTGAAGAATGCACCAATCCGCGCTTATATTCCCGCGTCGGACATGCCACGCGCGAGGAAATTCTATGAGGAACTCATCGGTCTTCAGCCCAAGGCGGAGTACGCGGGTGGCGTAGTCTACGAATGCGGTGGCGCCGAGGTATTTATGTACCCGACTCCCAGTGCTGGCACATCCAAGGCCAGCCAGGCCTTTTGGCAGGTCAGGGACGTAGAAGCCGAGGTAACTGAACTGAAGGCGCGCGGCGTCAAGTTCGAGCAATACGACTTCCCAGGTGTGACCATGAAAAACAGCATTGTGACGGCCGGCGGGGCAAAAACCGCCTGGTTTAAGGACACCGAGGGAAATATCCTCGCGATCGCCCAACGGCTATAACCCGCGTCGAAGCCAGCTGAGAGGCCCTTTTCTCACCCCCTTCTTCTCCGAAAGGCTGCAAAACAAATTGCGAAGGCAGGCACGGGACAACGCTGACTTGGTGGCGGCAGCTTGCGAGATCGTTTCCGCCGCTTGACACCGACCGGCCTTCGCATGGAATGCGGATTACCGAGTACAGAGGTCTGATGCACCACGCGTAGGGACGTTATGAGGCGCCGTGGACGCTTAGTTGTGCAACGGTGATCGTCAGGGCAAACGCCGCCCCGAGCGCGCTCACACCCCATGCGACGCGGTCGGCTGCGGGCGGCGATACCCGGTGAGCGAGCAATACGCCCCGGAGCCCGAGTCCCATGTGAGTGATGACCAACCAAACACCGAGAGAATAATGGGGAATGAGCCGCACGTTCCACGCGTCGGGCAGGAGACCCACCGGAGCACCGGAGGCCCAGAGAAAGGTCGTATCCACCTTGGTGACCGCGCGACCCAGAATGAAGACGGCATTGAGGTGCGAGACGATGAAAGCAGCCAAGAACGCGCCCGTGGACGTCTGCAGTGTCCGATAGAGATCGCTGCGCGCCGCTGTGGCGCGCGACACCAGGATCACGCCACTGACCACCTGGAACAGCATCAAGGTCACCAGCACCGGTTGGACCAGGTCAGAGCGATACCACTTCCGGAGCGTGCTCATCATCGCTTGGTTGAACTCGGGGCTGAAAGCGGCGCTCGCGTGGTTCAACAGATGCCACGCGAGGAAGATAAGGACGATCAACAGTGCCGAACTACCGTGGGCCACTCGCAGCATAATGGGGGCAGGTATGGAGCGAGTGGGTGTGTCGATGGCTTTCCTGCGCATGGTCCACGCAGCTACCGCAAGGGCGGTCAGCCACAGGATCGACCAAAACACGGAGTCGCCGTTCGGGGAGTGCAGTAGATAGAAGACGACTCCAATGAGCACGAAAAGCGAAGGAGAGGCCACTGCCAGGTGTGCCAGGCGGCGGGCCAGCAATTCTGATGAAGAGGTCCTTTCATGCCGCCCGAGCAGGTAGGCGACGCCGATACTGGCGGCCGGCACGCCATAGATCAGCAAGACCGCGACCGCGGTGGCGAACCAAGCCACTGCCTCAACCGGCCCGCTCGCCCGGTCGAGCAGCTTGCCACTTTCGTACAGCGCCCTGACGGCCTGGGGATAGAACAAAGCGGCGGCCGGAGGCAGCAACCACCACAGATTGCCGATCAGAGAATGGGCCCTCATGGCGCGAGTGCGTGTGCCTTCGGTCGGTGTTGGCAGATTCCGATTCATATCAGGCTCCTTGGAGTTCCGCAACCCCTCCTACTCTTTTTGATTGGGGTCGCCAATGACAAACGAATGCCTGACTTGGCGGCCCGCTTTTTAAAGGGCTGCTCTGGTCGCCGACAAACTTCGCCGCTCGTGCGGCGGCGCCCCGATCAAACATTCTGAAGCACTATACCCGGGAACAGAAAACACGACCCTGGAAACGGGCTTAGCCCGCCCTTGAGGGACGGAGCTTTATGCAACGGGTAACTTATGCATCCGTTGCGCATCCATCTGGCACAGGCGGGACCGACAGTTTAAGATTGCGCCGTCAGTCGAGGATAGAGTCTGTTACGCCGAGGTTCATGATGACGACAAACGTAAATCAAGTCCAAAACGCGACCGTCAGTTTCGCCGGCCAACCCCAAGCGGCAAACGGCTTGGCATTGGTTCGTTTGACAATCGGCACGATGTTCGTGTGGGTCTTCTTCGAGAATCTGGGGAAGGGCCTTTACAGTCCGGCGGGCTACGCTGGGCTGATCAATTACTACATCAAGTCGAGCCACTCACCGGCGGCATGGAAGTGGATTATGGGATTGCTGGCAAGCCATGCAGCCCTGGCAGCTCCCATGCAGGCGATGACGGAGATCTCGCTGGGGATCCTGCTGGTCATCGGCCTGCTTACCCGCCCAGTCGCCTTTGTGGCATTCCTGTTCCTCGGCAGCCTTTGGATTTCGGAATGGGGCACGTCATGGATCTGGGAACTACTGGTTCCGGTGCTCGCCTCGCTCGGACTCGCGGTGGGACGCGCGGGTCGAGCTTGGGGCATCGACGCGTTGCTAGCCCGGCGGCGCCCGTCGTCCCCGTGGTGGTGATGAGCGAATCTGCGTGCGAGTATCGGTCATCATTCCTACTCATAACGAAGCGCAGGCCATTGGCCATGTGCTTGCCGATCTGCCTTCCAATCTCGTCACGGAGGTCATCGTTGTCGACAGCAATTCGACTGACGGAACGCCCGATCTCGCGCGAGAGATGGGGGCACAAGTCATCCAGGAACCTCGCCGAGGATACGGGCGCGCTTGCTTGACAGGGCTTGCGAACACGCAAAATCCGGATGTGGTCGTTTTCCTCGACGGCGATTACAGCGACCGCCCTTCGGAGTTGCCAATTATCTTGGCGCCGATCATCGAGAAGCGCGCTGACATTACACTCGGTTCGCGCTTCGGCGGCAAAAGCAACACCGGCGCGCTGCCGTGGCACCAATCATTCGGCAATCGCCTCGCCGCCGGCCTGATCAGGCTTTTGTACGGCGTGAAGGTCAGTGACCTCGGTCCGTTTCGCGCCGGCCGCGCAGATGTTCTGCGCGCCCTCGCCCTTGAAGAGGCTACCTACGGCTGGGCGGTAGAAATGATCGTGAAAGGGGCCATCGCGGGATATCGCATCGCGGAAGTCTCGGTGAGCTACTACCCACGCATTGGAAAGTCCA
>Ga0306926_10010149_pt1 | contig 10402 bp, 8 predicted proteins | sample flu12Cox44000178_FD_203759 | JGI IMG/M metagenome (GOLD analysis project Ga0306926, IMG submission 203759) | Lab enrichment of tropical soil microbial communities from Luquillo Experimental Forest, Puerto Rico - flux8day.12C.oxic.44.000.178 (v2)... | ecosystem: Environmental > Terrestrial > Soil... | reverse complement strand
ACCACCCGCACCCGCTTTTCGTCCTCGGCGGAAAGGAAAAACGGCCGCAGAAAAGGACAATGCACGCGGTTGCCGAAGGTCAGCTTGGACGCCCGCAGCCTTTCGTAGAACTCTTCCGTGAGTTTGGGGGTACGCTCTAGCTCCTGCTCGAGCAGTTTGTGCCACTGCTCCGCGGCGGCGCTCGAGACCGTGCTCACTGGGCTTATGGGTGCCGCCCCGCCGCTCATTTTGTTTTGACTCCGGCATCCGGCGCGCCGGTGCCCGGCACGGACGTGCTTACACTGGCGGTGGCCGCCTGCACCACGCTCTTCGGCGAACCGACGAAGCCTCCGGCCGCGCCCCAGCCCAGCAGTTCCTCCCAGCGCGGCCAGGAATGGGAAGCCGTTCCGCGGAGCGCGCGGTCGATCACCAGCCGCGCCATTTTGTCCACCACCATCGCAAAGTAAAACTCCGTGATGCGGTCGCGCTCAAAATCGGGTGCGGGGTTGAGGAAGTCAATGGCATAGGGCACGTCGTCTTGTATCGCAAACTCGATGGTATTCATCTCGTAACCGAGCGCTTGGTTGATGGTCTGTGCGTCTTTCACCACGCGCGCTCCGAGCGCCGGCGTCAGGTAATCATGGTCGACGTGATAACGCCTCTGTTTGGGATCGTAGCGGACGGGTACGATGTCCGATTTGCCGAAAGTGAAACACCGTACGTATTTGTCGAAATCGATGAACTCCTGCAGGGTCATACAATACGGCGCGGTTTGATCGTAGGCTTCGATGAGCTCTTGTTTGTCCTGCACTTTGTACACGTGCTTCCATCCGCCGCCCGAGAAGGGCTTCAGAATTGCCGGCCTGCCTACGTAGTCGAGCAGCCCGTCCCAGTCGATCGGATACTCGAGGTTGTGCAGGGACTCGGCGGTAATGTCGACGTCCTTCGGATAGCCTTTTTGCGGCAGCAGGATGGTCTTCGGAATCGCGATCCCCAGCTTCGCGGCCATGGCATAGTTGAAATACTTGTCGTCCGCCGTCCACCAGAAGGGGTTGTTGATCACGTAGGTCCCTTGCAGCACGGCATGCTTCAAATAGCCGCGGTAGTATTCCACTTCGTGCGAAATGCGGTCGACAATGACGCGGTAGCGCCCGGGCTCGCCCATGCGCGTCCCGCCAAGCTTCACAAACTCCGCGGCCACGCCGTCCGCTTTACCGAGCTGGTTGACCGCCGCGATGAACGCCGGAGGAAAGGCATATTCCCGCCCGCAAAGCAATCCCACGATGTGCATGACTCACTCCTAAGGCCTGCTGCGCGCTTGGCTAGCGAAGCGCCCAGCGCTTCCTCCCCCGCTTGAAGCCCTGGCGGAGAATCTCTCTTGGCTCCTTCAATTCACCGCGTGCGCCGAAGTTGTCTGTTTCTCGCTCGAACCCCCGCGCGTTTCCGCAACCAGGTGCCGCACTACGTCGCGCAAGTCGCCGGTTTGCTGGTATACGCGCAGCTGCCGCTCGGCGCTGGTTCCTTCCCTAAGAATGGTATGCACATAGTTGATCGCGCTGCGGCTTCCCAAATCGTCCACCACGTCGTCCACCAGCTCCAGCAATTCCGGAATCAGCGTCTTCATCGGCACTTCGGCTTCCTTGCCGAAGTCAATCAGCTTGCCTTCGATGCCGTAGCGCGCCGCCCGCCACTTGTTCTCCTCAACGAGCGCGCGGCGGTAAATCCGCCAGCTCTGGTTGCTGGTGTAGAGCCGGTGCAGCTTCACCACAATTGCCTGCGTCAGCGCCGCGATCGCACAGGCCTCTTCCACCCGGGTGGTGCAGTCGCACATCCGGAATTCCAGCGTTCCGAACGTCGGGTGCGGGCGCACGTCCCACCAGATCTTTTTGCCATTATCAATGCAGTTGAGCCGTACCAGCAGGTTCACGAAGTTTTCGTACGCGCTCCAGGATTCAAACAGCTCCGGGACGCCGGTGCGCGGAAATCTCCGGAACACCGTGGTGCGGTATGACTTCAGGCCGGTGTTGCGCCCCATCCAGAAAGGCGAACTGGTGGAAAGGGAAAGCAGGTGCGGCAAGAAGTAGCGCACCATGTTCATCATGTCGATGGTGGTCTGTTTGTCCGGCATGGCCACGTGGATGTGCATGCCGAAGATGAGCAGCGAACGCGCCAGCTGCTGCAGCTCTTCGACGATGTGTTCGTAGCGCTCGCCCGGCGAAATCACCTGCTCGATCCAGCTCGCGAACGGATGCGTCCCCGCCGCCGCCACCTGCAGCCCTGCGCGCTCCGCCGCAGCGATCAGCTCGCCGCGCGTCCGGTGCATCTCGATCCGCAGTTCGCCCACGTTTTCGCAGATCCGCGTCCCCGTCTCCACGATGGACTGGTGCATCTCGCTTTTCACCTGCTCCTGGATGGCCGGCGAGACCTCGTTCACGATCTGCATGACGTGCGAGCGCAAATCGCAGGTGACCGGATCTATGATCTGGAACTCTTCTTCGACACCGATGGTGAAGCGGTGAGCCATGGCCTGGCCCTCCGGATAGCTAGGCTTGACCTTTGCCCCTTCTCGTTAACCAAGAACGGGCTTTTCTGCCGGGAAACGCCGCCCGTATCATACCGCAACCCCCGCATATTGCCGAAGGTCCGGCCGCGCCTGCCGCGCGCCTTCTGGCGACGGCTCGAGCGCCGGCCCAAAAAGAAAAGGCGTCCCAAAGCGGACGCCCGCGAAGCCAAGAGTTCGGATGAGAAGACCAAACACTCTGAGCCGCCGAAGCTGGGTTCTTCGAGCGTGAAGCCGGGGCGCTGAAAGCGCCCTTCTCGCTACGCCGCGCCCATTGCCCGCCGCTGCTGGAAGCACTCCCGGCAGAACACCGGGCGCCCCTGCGTCGGCCGGAAAGGAACCGTGGTTTCCTTGCCGCACTGCGAACAACTGGTCTTGGTTTCGGTGCGGATCGGGGACGATCCGCCGCCGGTTGCCTCGGCACGCTTGGCCTTGCAAGCTTTGCAGCGCTTGGGCTCGTTTTTGAAGCCCTTGTCGGCGAAGAACATCTGTTCGCCTGCGGTAAAAACGAATTCAGCGCCGCACTCCGAGCACTTCAGGACCTTATCGTGGTATTCCATGGAAGCGTTCCCCTCTCGACCCCAAGATGGTGAGGGAACGCGCAGACTTGGCACGAAGGGCCGTAAAGAAGAAGAAACCTGTCCGGGGGAACCGGGCTGGGGCTCCTGGGCCTGCGGGCGCGACTCTGCAAACTGCGAAACAAACCGTTCACTACCTGACCGGGGCCTTTGTCACGGAGCGGAACGCAAGCTGCGAGCGACGAGGTGGTCCCGCCGGGCGGGACCACCTACCACATCAGTCCTGTTCGCGCCGCTGCTTCTTGCGCAGACGCTTCCGCGAAAGCGCTTCCTTCGCCCGGCGCTTCTCGCCGGGTTTCATGTAGAAGCTGTGCTTCTTGATCTCCTTGATGATGTCTTCCTGCTGCACCTTGCGCTTGAAACGCCGCAGTGCATTTTCCAGAGACTCGTTCTCTTGAATGATGACTTCTGCCACTTACCTCTCACCCCCAATCCGGTTCGGATTGGCAAAACTCGGAAACCTGATCAGGTGCCGGTTTCCACCGTAATTAGTATCGCATGCCGGAAAGGCCTGTCCAAAGGCCGTCGGCCGGGCAATCCCGTTTTTAGGCGTTTGCACCCTTGCTGAGGGACGTTTTATGGCACCCTTCTTTAATCAATTCAGAGGCAAGTGTCAAGCAATCTTTGTGGGGACACCGGGCGGCCGGGCGATCTAGCAGGTTCGCCTCGCGGCGCGCCAGGAAAGCGCGGGACGCCGCGGCATCTTGAATTGCGATGGAGGGCTGCTAGAATGGCGCGCGCCCGCCCCTTTTCCATGCCAAGGTCGGGGAGGAACCCTGACCAGAGGTGAGCCTTATGGCAACCACCATGATAGAGGACATGCGCGACGCGATTGTGGTGCTGTTGGCCGGAGGCCAGGGCGAACGGCTGTGGCCGCTCACGAGGGATCGCGCCAAGCCGGCCGTGCCGTTCGGAGCGGTGTACCGCATCATCGATATTACCCTGTCGAACTGCGTGAACTCCGGGTTGCGCCGCGTGTTCGTGCTCACGCAGTACAAAGCGCTGAGCTTGAGCCGCCACGTGCGCGCGGGATGGTCGGGCCTTGCGGGGCTCGGCGAGTTCATTGAGATTCTGCCCCCGCAGATGCGGGTCTCGAAAGAGTGGTATCAGGGCACGGCGGACGCGGTCTACCAGAACATCTATTCCATCGGCAGCGAGCGGTCCAAGCACGTTTTCATTCTCTCCGGCGATCACATTTACAAGATGAACTACGCCAAGATGCTGCAGCAGCATCTCGACTCGGCTGCCGAGGTGACGGTTGGAACCATCCAAATTCCGACCCGGGAAGCGGCGCGGCAGTTCGGCGTGATCGAAGTGGACAAGGACTGGCGCATCGTCGGCTTTGAGGAGAAGCCCGCGCACCCGAAGGAGTCGCCGCACAATCCGGGGCAGTGCAATGCCTCCATGGGCATCTACGTTTTCAATACCCAGCTGCTCATCCCGGTATTGCTGGCCGATTCCGAGGATCCTAAGTCGCACCATGACTTCGGTAAAGACATCCTGCCCCGCATCATCAGCAAGCACCGCGTGTTTGCTTACGACTTCGTGGATGAAAACAGCCGAACTTCGCTGTACTGGCGCGACGTGGGAACCATCGACGCCTATTACGAGGCCAACATGGACCTGGTGAACGTGTCGCCGGTCTTCAACCTGTACGACCACAACTGGCCGTTGCGGACTTGGCAGCACCAGTATCCGCCGGCGAAATTTGTGTTTGCCGATCCCGACCGCATGGGCGCCGCGGTGGACTCGATCGTGGCGGGCGGGTCGATTGTTTCGGGCGGCCGGGTGACCCGGTGCGTGGTGGGCAACAACGTGCGCGTGAACAGCTATTGCGACGTGCAAGACAGCATTTTCTACAACCACGTGAATATCGGGCGGCACTCGAGAATCCGGCGGGCCATCATCGACCGCCACGTGAATCTGCCGGAGCACAGCGAGATCGGCTACGATCTGGACTCCGACCGGCGGCGGTACCATGTGACGGACTCGGGGATCGTGGTGGTGGTGCGGCAGGAGTCGCTGATCGAGGAGCCCGAGGCCGCCTAGGAGCGGCTGACCGCGGCCCCGGCTCCGAGGGGAAGGAACCCATGTTTACCGCGACCAAGGATCTCATTCTGCCGAGCACGACGACGGGGTCGTTCCCGCGGCCGCGGTGGTTTGATGTGTCGATGTGGGGCCGCCCGCTCGATACCTGCATGCTCGATGTGCGGTTCCGCGAAAAGTTCCAGGATGCGCTGACGGTGGTGGTCGGAGATCAAGAACGCGCCGGACTCGACATTTTGAGCCACGGCGATTTTCACGTGGATGAAGATTTGGCGGGGCGCGCGTGGCATCACTATCCGCTGCAGCGCTGGGCGGGATTTTCGGGAGACCACCTGCAGCCGGAAGAGTCGACCGCGCCCTGGCTGCACTATCCTCCGGGCACGCTGCTCAATGAGATTTACACGGGTTGGCGGTGGCCGCATGTGGTGGACAAGATCGCGCACCGGCCTCTCGACTATCCCAAGTTGTGGCGGCTGGCGCAGGCGCGGACGGGCAAGCCGGTAAAGTTCGGAACCTGCTCGTCGCAGGTCATGGCGCTGTTCCTCGACATTCATACGCCGAAATACCGGGACAAGCGGCAAGTCATATGGGACATGGCCGAGGCCATGAACCAAGAGCTGCTGGCACTCCGCGACGCGGGTTGCCGCTGCATGCAAATCGAGGAGCCGACGTTTCATTTCATGGCCAATACTTACGGGCGGGACCATGAAGAAGTGAAATTCATGGTGGACGCGTTCAACCGCGAGGTGGACGGATTGGACGATGTGGAGCTGTGGATTCATACCTGCTGGGGAAATCCGAACATGCAGCGGGTCATGGAAGACACCAGCTACGCGAATTCGATTGAGATCTACCTGGAGCGCTGCCGCGGCGATGTGTGGACTCTCGAAATGAAGGACCGCGGCCAAAAGGATCTGGAGCTTTTTCTGCCCTTCAAGAATGACCTGAAGAAAAAAATCTGTGTCGGCGTGGTCAGCCATCGCCAACTGCAAGCGGACCGCCCGGAAGACGTAGCCAAAGAGATTCGCCAGGCTCTTCAATACATACCGGCGGAGAAGCTGGTGGTATCGAATGATTGCGGTTTCGGCCGCCAGGGCGCGAACCGCGAAATCGCCTTTTACAAAGCCTGCGCCATCGCGCAGGGAGCGAACATCGTTCGCGAGGAGTTGGGACTGCCGCGCACCTACATTGCGGCGGCCGATCCGGTGCTGCAGGTGGACGTGGTGCCCGGGCGCGCCGCCCGGGCGAAGACGCCCTGACCCGCAACGGCTATTTTGTGGCTTCTTCCCATTCCTCTGCGCCGCGGTGGAGCAGTGCGGCGCGGTCTTCCGGCAGAATCCAGCGCTGTCTGACCAATTCGTCGAGGGCTGCGGCGAAGCGGGCCAGGTACTTCTCGCGACTGGCGTAACGCTCGGCAATGGAACTGCGCGGATCGCCGGTTTTCTGGCGGTCGGCCGCCGTTTTGGGAAACGGAAGATAGGAACCCTCGAAGGCCACCCGCTCGCCGGGCGCACCGATCGAAGGATCGCGCAGATTCCAGCCCGTGTAGGTGGCGAGTGGAACCGTGATTTCCGGCAGGCGCACGCCATCGCGCTCGTTTCCGTCGGCGTCGACTTGCGGAACCAGGGCCGGATAAAGCGGACCTACTCGCGGCGGCTCGAGGGCCAGGATTCCCTGGCGCCAGTCCGGACCGAAATCGAGGCGGTAGCCGGTGCTGGCCTCACTCGGATGATTCACGCCCGAGATCGCCGGCCACTTATAGGCCCGCAGCGTGACCAGCGTGCCGTCGGCGATTTTCGGATAGCTGCTCGGCGGCGGCGGAGTGTCGCTGCGCACCCAGGCGTCCATATTGGCGATCATGGCGCGCCAGAAGTATTTGATCGGCAGAGGGGATTCGGGCTGCTGGCCGAGCAGGTCGGCCTCTCCTTTTTGCGGCGGGAACGGGCCAGAGAAGTGCTGCAGTCCGGTGAAATGATAGATGCGGACGTGGTCCGAGATGGGCACGTCGGAGGTTCCGTCGGCGGTGGAGTGAACGAGGGCGGCGGCGCGTCCCCAGTATTCGTAGGAGGTATTCGAGAGGAAAATCCTGGGGGTCACGTTCTCCGTTGCTGAAAGATCGAGTAGCCCGCCGCTTTCGCCGGTGACCGGATCGTTTTCGGGCTGGTCGGTAAACGGAAAGATGTCGGTCGGGAAGAAAACCGAGGAAGTGGGTTGGGCGTCCCGCGAAGGTTGCGCGAAACGGTAGTTGAAGCTGCCGCGGCCGGCTCCGGCAACGTGAGCCAGGATGCCGTCGAGCGCGATTTTGCCTTGTTCGTCGGCGTTGAATCCCTGGTACAGGAAATCGCGCAGAAAGCGACCGTTCTGCGAAATGCCTTCGCCATAGACGCGCACCGCGGGAGCGATCGCCTCAGGATTGTGTTTGGCGTAGGAGGCAAAGTCGCGGACGGCTGCAAAGCCGAGACCGGCTACCACCGGATCGGCAACCAGGTAAACGTATTCGTAGATTTTTCCCGGCTGAAAGCCGCCATTCAGATGAATGTAGCGGTTGCTCGGCACGAGCTTTCCGTCCACGCTTTGAGCGAACTGCCACTCCGCGGGGGGAATGCGGGTGCGCTTGGCTTCGCGCGAATCTCGAACCGTGAGACTGTTGCGGGGATCGCCGGGCACGGCTGCCGGATATTCTGTGCCGCCTAAGGCCAATTGGGTCAGGTGGCCCAGGGGAATCTCGCTCATCGGGTGCCAGGGCATCACGTCGCCGCGCAGCAGTCCCACGATGGTTTTGCCGTTCTCCCGCGCCGTCGGAGCGTAAAGCTTCAACGCGTCGGCTCCGCTGGCGTCCCATTGCCAGCCGAGGGTGACCACGGTGAAGCCGTTGCGCAACAGCCAGGCGTCTCCAGCGTCGCTTGCCAAGTCCCAGTTGCCCCCGTCCACCAGGCCCGTGATGCGCGCGCGGCCCCGGTTCGGCACTTCGAGCAGCAGCGAGCCGTTAGCCTTGCGGGTGTCCTTGGCGCGAACGGCGACGAAGTCCGCCGAAAACTCAACTTGGCCATCTCTGAGACTCACGGCTTTGTCGAGATCCACGATGCGCTGGTTGTGAGGGTTTGAAACCGCCACGGAAAAATAGACGCGGCCGGTAATACGCTCATAGGCTCCGGCTTCGCCGAAGGCTGTGCCGCCCAAGACATCGGCGCGGGAAAGAATTTCGACCCGGGTGACGCGGGCCTCGAGCGGCAGGACACTTGCTAGAACCAAGACCACCCACCAAATGGCAGGCAGGAACGTTTTCATCCGCAGGAGGATAGCAGGGTATAGAATATTTCGCCTCCGCGCGCCGTTGCTCTTTTCCTTTCCGGCAAAAATGGCATCCAAGCAAGATCGGGCGGGCTGTTATGATGGATGTGGAAGCAACCTCGGCCTAGCTCGGTCTAATCGGAATGTGGGGTCCAGAAACCGTGAATTTCCCAAAACAGGCATGGTGGCGGCCGTCTCCGAACTCTACCCGGCGAATTTTCCTCTCTGCTCTTCTACTGTGCGCTTTACTGACCACGCTCCTAGGCGGTGCGGCCGCCTGGGCGGGGCAGGCTCCTTCTGCCGAAGCGCCACAGACCGCGGGCAGCATCACCGGCAGGATCGTTGATCCGACCGGAGTGGGAGTGGCCGGGGCCACGGTCAAACTGACCGGCGGCGGCCCCGGCTCCGATCAGGAAGCCGTATCCGACAGCGACGGGCGTTTCGCGTTCGCCCACGTGGCCGCGGGGCCGATTCACCTGACCATCATGTCGGCCGGATTTGCCGCCCGGGAATTTACGGCCACGCTGCACGCCGCCGAGAACTTCACGGTTCCCGCAATGACCTTGGCGGTGGCCACGGTGGTGACCGAAGTGCACGTGAGCCCGCCTACTTTCGAGATCGCCGAGGAGCAGATCAGGGAGCAGGAGAAGCAGCGAGCGCTCGGCTTTATCCCCAACTTCTATGTCACCTACATTCCCAATGCAGCGCCTCTGGCGCCCCGGCAGAAATTCGGGCTGGCCTGGAAAACCATGATCGATCCGGTGACCTTCGGACTCACCGGCGCGGTTGCCGGAGTTCAGCAGGCACAGAACGACTTCAGCGGGTACGGGCAAGGTGCGGCTGGCTATGCCAAGCGCTATGGCGCGGCGTACGCCGATGCGGCCATCGGGACCGTGATTGGCGGGGCCATCCTGCCGTCGCTCCTCAAACAAGACCCGCGCTACTTTTATAAGGGCACCGGCACCGTCAAATCGCGATTCCTGTACGCCATTGCGAACGCGGTGATCTGCAAAGGTGACAATGGGAAATGGCAGGCGAACTATTCGGGCTTGCTCGGCAGCCTGGCGGCCGGCGGAATCTCGAATTTGTACTATCCGGCAAGCGATCGCGACCTGGGATTGACCTTTCAAAACTTCGCCATTGGAATTGGTGCTTCTGCCGCAGCCAATGTGCTGCAGGAGTTTCTAATCAAGAAACTCACGCCGAACCTGCCCGACCGCGATCCGGGCAACGGCGGCAACAAGGCCCACAGCCTGGTCGGCCGCGCGTTCAATTCGCTGGTGCACGAAAGCGACTGACGGTGTCGCCGGTCGAAAACGGAATCCTCGAGCCTTGTCCCGCCGCGTAACCGGGTAAGAGAATGCAAGCTCGCCGCGGGTTTGCTCCGTATGGTTTTCTGGCGAAACCACCATCGTTCCGCCCGCTAGCGGCGCCGCAGCATAACCAACCAGGAAGACGGAAGAGTGAACCCTGACGGGGCGAACGCCCTCCGGCGGTATCGAGAAACGCCGCTTTAGGGCGAATCACGAACGCGAGCAGATCATAGAGCGCCACGCGCAGGTGAGCCGCCGCCGGGAGAACGATGCCGAGGACGCGATAGAAGGCACGGATCGGAAAGCGCCGCAACCTCGGGCGAGCCCAAGATCCGCTGACCCGCGACAAGCGCCGCGAGTCCTGTACAATATGTGGTTCGCAATGCGCTGAGGAGACGATCAGATATGTCCACGAACATCGCAAAAGTGCACGCCCGCCAGATTTTGGATTCCCGCGGGAATCCCACGATCGAAGCCGATGTGGTACTGGAGGGCGGAGCGTTTGGCCGCGCGGCTGTGCCCTCCGGCGCTTCGACCGGCGAGCACGAGGCTCTCGAACTGCGCGATGGGGACAAAGGGAAATATCTTGGCAAGGGCGTGCTGAAGGCGGTTGCCAACGTGAACGGCGAAATTGC
>Ga0306926_10010148_pt1 | contig 10402 bp, 9 predicted proteins | sample flu12Cox44000178_FD_203759 | JGI IMG/M metagenome (GOLD analysis project Ga0306926, IMG submission 203759) | Lab enrichment of tropical soil microbial communities from Luquillo Experimental Forest, Puerto Rico - flux8day.12C.oxic.44.000.178 (v2)... | ecosystem: Environmental > Terrestrial > Soil... | reverse complement strand
TGCCAGCGGACCGCCCGGTCAAGGTGAGCGCGGCGGCGATCTCCTCGGTCACGTGCTCGCCCTCCCGGCCGTCCGGTCCCGACCGGCGGGCGTCCAGCTCGGCCACCACGGCCAGTTCCAGCTCCGCCTGCCAGGAGCTCAGCCGCCGCGCGGCGCCCAGCACTCCGAGCAGCTCGTCGTCCGACAGCGCGCCCAGGCCTATCTGGCGGGCCTGGCCGATGTGCCAGGCCAGGTCCGGGCCGGGCAGCATCTCATCCAGCGGCCCGCCCGCGCAGAACCCGATCCCGGTCCCGCCGTAGCGGTGGGTGAACCCGGCCTCCAGGGCCTCGGACGCTGCCGTCTCATCGTCGGAGGGCAGCCCGGGATCGGCGTCGTAGCACCCCGGGTCGTCGTCGCAGGCAGGGTCATGCCGGGGATCGTCGTCCGGGCCGGGGGTGCTGATCATGACGCCATCCACCTCCCGCGGATAGTCAGCGTGTTCGATAACCATATCAGAGTATAGCATAGAATGCTATTTATTTTCGAGAGCATGTGTAGATGCCCGGACGGCCCAGACGCTCAGGCTTATTCGTCTCCGGGGACTCTGTAGCTTGGCGCGGCCGCGGGGTCGAGGGCGCGCTGGACGTATTCGGCCTCCTGCGGCCGCCAGAGCGCCCACAGCCGCGCCAGTTCGGTGACCGGGTCGTGGTGCCAGTCGACCCGCAGGTCGGTGACCGGCCAGGCCACCTGGTCGACGACCAGCAGCCCGCACGACCGCACCGGCCCTTCCTCACCGCCGGCTGCCGCACCGGCCCGCAGGGCGTCGAGGAGCCGGTCGGCGAGATGGTCCCGGGGTCGCTGTTCGAAGGCCCGTACCATGGCCGCGGTGACCATCTCGCCGGCCAGCAGGTTCCCGGCCGCGAGACAGTCCTTCCCGCTGGCGCGGCCGTGCCTGCCGGGCGTGCGGGCCCCGGAGTACGACGCTGTCGTCCCTTGCGCGTCGACGACAGCGAGCTGGCGGTACTCGATATGCGGCGCCCTGGTCACCACCTCGGCCAGGGCGTCAGCGGCTGAGCGCCCCGCCGCCATGAGGTCGAGGATCCAGGGCCCCAACGAGGGGTCGGTGACGTTCTGGGTGGCGACGGCGCCCACGCCGGCGCGGGCCCAGGCGCAGCGCGCCGCCACCGCAGGGCTGGACGAGGTCACCACCATGCCGAGCATCGCGGTGCGGGCGCAGCGGCCCACCAGCGAGAACGTCATGGCTTCACCGCGACCGCGGTCACTTCCACCAGCCATTCCGGTCGCGCGAGGGCCTGGACGACCAGCCCGGTGAAACAGGGATAAACCCCCGCCATCCGCTCGCCGAGCACGCGGTAGACCGCTTCGCGGTGGCGGATGTCGGTGAGGTAGACATCGCAGGTGACGATGTGGGCCAGCTCGGCACCTGCCTCGCCGAGGAGCAGCTCGATGTTGTCCATGACCTTGCGGGTCTGGCCGGCCGGGTCCCCGATCGCGACCGATTCCCGCGTCTGGAGGTCCTGGGCCACCTGCCCGCGCAGATAGACGGTCTGACCGGCGACGACCGCCTGGCACAGGTCGTTGGACAGGCGCTGCTCGGGATAGGTGTCCGCGGTATTGAAGGGGCGGATCCGGCGATGCCCGCCGGCGATGATCGACCCGGTCATGCCAGTGCCTCGTTGCGGAAGCGCAGCGGGTCCTCCAGCCCTGCGGATCTCGCCATCCGTTCCATCGCCGGCCCGAAGTCGTAGTTGTTGTAGACCGCGAGCAGGTGCGAGAACGGCGGCGACTGGGCGAACAGCTGAAAGGTCAGCCGGTGGCCGGCGTAGTCGGAGTTGAGCAGGTCGCGAGCGTAGGCCAGCATCTTCCGCCGGTCCTCGGCCTCGATGCCGCCGACCTTGAAGTACTTCGTCAGCCACGGCCCGGGGCCCGGCGCCCGGAAGGCCGCCGCGCTGGGCACGAGGCTGATCTGGCAGCCACATAGGTCGCGGACCAGGTGCATGGCGCCCGGCAGCTGCGAGCAGGCGAGCACCCGCCCGGTGTAGAGCAGCGCCTGGTTGGGCATCAGCAGGCCGCCCGGGCTCTCCTGCGCCATCTCGATCGACGCCGTGAGGTGCGCGGCGATGCTCTCGCGGTAGCACGCGAGCTGCGCGATCTTCTCCCGCACGCCCTGGTGCATCTTCACCCCGGTCTGCTGGGCGTTGGCGTACGCCAGGCCCAGCATGAGGTCGGCGAGGCGCAGGTGCCGGTGGACGAACGCGTACATGCTGTAACGGTGCAGCGTCGCCCGGATGAAGGCGGCGGCCCGGGTGTGCCGGTAGAAGAAGACGTTCTCCCAGGGAATCTCGACATCATCGAAGACGATCATGGTGTCGACCTCGTCGAGCCGGTTGCTGAGCGGGTAGTCCTCTGAGGACAGGCGTCCGGCGAAGCCAGAACGGCAGATGTGCCTGATGCCGGGCGCTCCCATGTCGGCGATGAAGCCGACGGCGTATTCCGAGAGGGCGTCGTCGCCCCAGTCGCCGATGGTCGGCTTGACGAAGGCCTGGTTGGCGTAGGCGGCGGCGGTCTCGAACTTGGCACCGCGGACCACGATGCCGTTGTCGGTCTCGCGGACGACGTGCAGCAGCACATCGGGGTCCTGCTCACGCGGGTGCCTGCCGCGGTCTCCCTTGGGGTCGGTGTTGGCCGAGACGTGGAAGGGGTCGAGCAGCGCGGCGCGGCGCACGTGACGGCGGATGTTCGCCGAGAAGCTCGGGTCGATCTCGTTGAGCACGTCCTGGCCGTCGTACAAGGACCACATCTCACCGACGGTCTCGTCGCCGACGCGGGTGACCACGCCGCCCGCGTCGTCGAGGACGGCCTCGACGGCGGCGTGCTTGGCGTACCAGTCCTGTACGGCCATCGGCGGCTTGCCGCCGATCGCGCAGGTCTCGCCGGTCTCGTCGTCGGCGTAGGTCATGGTCGCGGCGGCCCCGGGCTCGTGGGCCAGGTCGTAGATCCGCGCTCGTACGTCGACGATCGGCTTGAACGCCGGGTGGCTGGTGACGTCCTCGACCCGCTCGCCGTCGATCCAGACCTCGCGGCCGTCGGCCAGGGACTTCTTGTACTCCTCACCGGTCCTGATCATGATGCTTCCTTCACGTCGGTGGTGGCCGGCGGTGCCGTCACCCTTCGTGATCCACACTGACACGGCCCGGCGTAGGCTGTGGCGGCGTGACGCCCGATGAGCGGTGGCTGGCCGCACTCTGGCCGTTCGTCCGCGCCTGGCTGCCGCCCCCGCCGGCTGCGGTGGTGGAGATCGGGTGCGGGCCGCTGGGCGGGTTCGTCCCGATGCTGCACGCGGCCGGTTACGCCGCCGCGGGCGTCGATCCGGAAGCGCCGGAAGGGCCGTGGTACCGCCGGATCGAGTTCGAGCGATACGAGCTGCCTGAGCCGGCTCAGGCGGTGGTGGCGTGCACGTCGCTGCATCACGTCAGCGACGTCGGCGAGGTACTGGGCCGGGCGGGGACGGTGCTGGCGGACCGCGGGCCGCTGGTCGTGGTGGAGTGGGCGCGGGAAAGGTTCGATGAGGCCACCGCCCGGTGGTGCTTTGACCGGCTGCCGCGGCCCTCCGATGATCCCGGCTGGCTGCAGCAGCGCCATGACCAGTGGCGTGCCTCGGGCCTGGCCTGGGATCGTTACTGCCAGGACTGGGCGCAGGAGGAGGGCCTGCACGCCGGCCAGGACATCATGCGCGAGCTTGACGCCCGGTTTGACCGCCAGCTGCTCACCTACGGGCCCTATTTCTTCCCCGACCTGGCCGACATCAGCGAAGACGACGAGCAAGCGGCGATCGACGCGGGACAGATCCAGGCCAACCGCATCGGCTATGTAGGCCGACGGCGGTAGCGACGGGACACCTGCGACCGCAGGAACTCTGGCCGCCCGGGCCGCCACCCCCGAGTTCCACGGCCCATACTGTGGCCATGGCAGCGTGGAAGGACGTGGAGCAGGCGGAGCCCGAGTTCGCGGCGCGGGTGCGGCCGCTCTTCGACGCGGGCAGGCACAAGACGATCGCGACGTTGCGGGCCGACGGCTCGCCACGGATCTCAGGCATCGAGTGCGAGTTCGCCGACGGTGAGCTCAGGTTCGGGTCGATGCCGGGGGCGCGCAAGGGCGCGGATCTGAAGCGGGATCCGAGGTTCGCCCTGCACGGGCCGACGTTTCACCCGCAGGAGGGCAAGGAGGCCGAGTGGCCGGGCGAGGCGAAGATCGCCGGGCGGGCGGTTCTCACCGGACCGATCGGCGAAGGACCCGACGGAGACCTGTTTCTTGCCGACATCTCCGAGGTCGTCGTCACCCGGCTGAACCCGGAGGCGACGTTGCTGGTCATCGAGTCGTGGACGCCGCAACGGGGCCTTCGCCTGGTGGAACGCGAATGACGCGTGGCCGGGTCAGTCCCGCGGGTGGTTCACGTCGAGCGGGACGGCCTTGGCACTGATCGCGCCGAGAGATGTCATCTCCGGGGACGTGATCGTGTTGACGGCCCAGTCGGTCGCCACCCGCGCCCGGTTCCCGGACATCGAGACCAGGTGGTAGCCCCGGGTGACGACGCTGGCGACCGGCCCGGACAGCGGGATGTTCAGCGGGTTGGCGGCGGCGGCCGTCCCGCCCAGGTCGACGAGGAAGCCCAGGTCGTGGTGCTTGTACGGCTGGGATGTGCCCTTGCCTAGGGAGGCGGCGACGTTGTTGGCGATCAGCTTGCCCTGACGCTGGGCGTGCTGGGCGGTCATGCCGCAGACCTGGCCGGGGCGAGTCAGGTCGGGTACCGCCGCGCAGTCCCCGCAGGCGTAGATGTCCGTCGCGCCGGGTACCGCCATGAACTCATCGACCACCAGCCGTCCCCGGTCGGTGGCCAGGTCTATGTCGTCCACCAGCGGGTCGGCGCGGACCCCGACGCACCAGATCAGCGACCGGGTGGGTGTCTTCTCGCCGGTGGTCAGCTCTACGTAGCCGTCGCTGGCCTGGGTGATCGACTGACCGGTCAGCACCTCGACACCGCGCCGCCGCAGTACCCGCTCGGCGGTCTTCGACAGGCGCGGATCCAGCTCGGGCAGCAGCCGCGGGGCGAGGTCCAGCAGCATCCACCGGATTTGCTGGCCGGCCAGGCCGGGCAGCAGCCGGGCCAGCCGGGTGGTCATCAGCTGGCCGTTGGCGGTGACCTCGGTGCCGGTGTAGCCCCCGCCGACCACGACGAAGGTACAGCGCGCCGCCCGCTCGTGCGGGTCGGTGGCCACGGCGGCCAGCTCGAGCTGGCGAAGGATGTGATCCCGCAGGTACGTGGCCTCGGTGATGGTGCGGAACCCGGTCGCGTAGTCCGCGATGCCCGGGATGGGTAGCAGCTTGTTCACGCTGCCCGCGGTCAGGATCAGCCGGTCGTAGCCGATCTGCCCGGAGGAGCCCTCCGGGCCTGCCCAGCTCACCGTCTTCTGCCGGGCGTCGACGTGGTGGACCGTGCCGAGCACGAACCGCATCTTGCGCAGCCGGCGGAGCAGCGAGACGCGGAGGTGTCTCGGCTCCAGCAGCCCGCCCGCCACCTGCGGCATCAGCGGCAGGTACAAGAAGTAATCCGTCGAGTTGATCACCACGATCTCGATCGCGGAACCGATCAGCCGCGACAGCTCCCGCGCGGCATTGAACCCGGCGAAACCGGCCCCGACGATCACCACCCGGCGCTGTTGTCCCGGCTCGGCCATCTCGGTTCCTCCCGCTCGTCACGGTAACGCTGGCGCACGCGGCGCAGAGCCCGCCGCTCGTCCTCGCTAGTGCCTTTCCAGACGCTGGCCTCGTAACCTCTGACCAGGCCCAGTCCAGACAAGCAATGTGGACCGAGCGCACTGCGCACACCTGTCTGGCCCGGCCCAGCTGAACCAGCGACGGGCCGGCGTTCCCGACCGGGAAGAACAGCTCGCGACCAAGGCCGGGTCGCATCGGCCGGCGTCCACGGTCGCAGCCCGACGGGGCGGTCGCGCCCGTGGAAGCCCGGGCCTGGCCCCCTGGCGCGCGGCCCAGGGCACAGGCCAGGGAGTTCAGCGGGCGCGAGGCGCCGCTGCCAGCGCGACAGTAATCTCACTACCGGCGTACAGAAAGAACCTGGAGGACCGGAATGAGCCGGCCTCACCAGCCAGACCAGGACGTTTTCCGATCGGTCCGGCCCGAAGATATCGACTGGCAGCCGTTCGCGGCGTTCCCGCCCTCGGTCCGGCTCGCCGTCGTGGTCGGCCGGCCCGCAGAGCCCGGCCCGTACGTGATCAGAGTGAAAGTGCCCTCCGGCGTGAGGCTGATGCCGCACAGGCACCCGGAAGACCGGGTCTACACGGTCATGTCCGGCGTTTTCTACATTGGCCGGGGCGATAAGTTCGACGGCGAGAAGCTGGCCGCCTATCCGCCGGGCAGCGTCATCGTCCTGCCCGGCGATACGCCCCACTTTCACTGGGCAAAATCCGGTGAATACGTCACCCAGGTGACGGCGATTGGGCCGCTCGGCCTGGAATATATGGACCCGGGAGACGACCCGCGGGAACAAGCCGGGCCAGGTGCCCAACCGCGCACCGGGTGACACGCAAGGCCCGCCGGGGGCCGGAGCCTGCGATGGTCACGGCCCGGACGGAGGATGTCCGGAGGGCGCGCCGGGGCCGTTATATTGCTGAACATGTTTGTCGCCGGCCTGGTGAACCTCTACACCCGCGACATCGAAGCCGGGCTGCACTTCTACCGCGATCTTCTCGGCTTCGCCGAGACGTTCCGCGCTCCCGCCGAGGGCCTTCCTGAGCATGTCGAGCTCGAGCTGAACGGGTTCACGGTCGGCCTCGGCACGGTCGAGGCCGCCAAGAGGGTGCACGGCGTTGACGCAGCGCCCGGCAGCCCGGCCATGGTCCTGGTGGTGTGGACCGACGACGTCGACCGCGCCTGCGAGGAACTAGCGGCCGCGGGGGTACCTGTGCTTCAGCCGCCGCACAACACCGGCAACAACAACCGGAACGCCCTGCTACGCGATCCGGACGGAAATCTCGTGGAGATCGTCGCTAAGACGTGATGACGAGCGCCAGGCCCGCCCCGAATGCTCGGGGCGGGCCTGGCCAGCAGTCGCGTCATTGGGCGCGAAGCGGTCGCTCTGTTCGTCTCAGGGGATCGTCACCGTCGCAGGTGCTGAGGCGATTCCGTTGGCGATCACGACCAGCCTGCTCTTGCCCTTCGGCGTGCCCCGCGGGAGGGTGAACCTGGTCGACGACCTGGTGCCGGGAGCAACCGATACCGAGGTCCAGTTGCTGGTCCGGGCGTAGGTCACCCTGCCGGTGGCGGAGTTGGTGATCCGTACCAGGGGGAAGTTGGTGTTGTCCTGGACGTCGTCACCGTAGGTGGCTCCCTGGTCCAGCCCGGCGAGCTGCTTGCCGGACAGGGTGTAAGTACTCCCCGGGGCCAGCGTCCTGGAGCTCAGGGACGTGATCGAAGGCCTCCATGACGCCTTCGGCGTGCCGCCGGCCGTGTAGACCTCCAGGTCGCTGCTGCCGTCGTTGAACAGCACCTGCCCGTTCGGCAGGGCCAGCATCCGCGTGAAGTACGAGGAGTCGTTCGGGGCATTGGGCACGTCCGGGACCTGGGTCAGCGTGTTCGAGCTCGCCTTGTAGACGAAGAAGTGAGTCGGCGTGTTGTACACGCACGCGCTGACGTCGAACAGCACGTTTCCGTCCGGCAGGGCCGCTCCCGGTCCGTCCGTGCTGTCCATCTGCTGGCTGTCGATAGCCGGGATCTGCGGCCCCGCGGTCCACGTGCCCGACCGGTAGTTGTACAGCGCGGTCTGCGTCGGCGCGTTCGTGGTGCATGGGGTGGGCGGAATTTGCGTGCTCGTGCCGGCCCCGACCACGAACGTGTTGCCACCCGGCATCTCAACCTGCGGCCCGATCTCGACGATCGGCCACGGGTTCAGCGGATTGCCGTTCAGGTCGGTGGCTCCCGCGAACGACCAGGTCTTGGTGTTCGGGTTGAATAGCTGGGTCTGACTCGGCGCCCAGGTATCGACGGTCAGCACCTGGCCGTTGGGTTCCAGGGTCCAGCCCTCTTCGTCGTTGGGATCGTTCTTGCCCGTCGCCGGGATAACCTTCCAGGTCATGGTCTTCGCGTTGAGCCACGCATCATCGACGGGGATCTCGTTGCCCTGGACCGGCTGCTGGAGCATGAACGTACCGTTGGCCAGGACTTCGCTCGCGGCATCCCCGATATTCGTCCAGCCCGGTGGCGGTGCGACGGAAGCCCACTTGTTGGTCACCGGGTTGTAGATCGCGCCCTCGTTCGTCCACACCGCGTTTCCCACGATGTACTCGCCGCCCTCGACGATCATGCGCCCGTCGGGCAGGACCGCCGACGCGAAATACAGCGGCGCGTAACCGGTCGGCATCGACGGGATCTGGCGCCACGTTCCGTTGATGTAGCTGCCATTCGAAGCCGGGGTGAGCTTCCACCAATCGGCCGTACCGCCCGAGGCCGGCTCGGAGTGAACCAGCACCGTCCCGTCGCTTTCCAGCAGCATCGTGCCGGGCGTTCCGAACGGCGGCGGGTTCTTCAACGGCGTCCAGGGTGACGCCGTGCCCGCGAAGCCCACGGGGCGGAAATCCGGCGCCAGCCCCGACGCCTTCGGGCGCCCCAACGGCGGGCGCGGGCCAATGGGCGACCGTGCTCGCGTGGCCGCTTGCGCGGCCGCTTGTGTGGTCGTGCCCGGGCTGAGCTGGTGCGCGGACGCAAACGGCGCACCGGCGAGCACCAGCCCGGTCAGCGCGACCACGCACGTAGCCCCGCCGGCGAGTACGGCAGATCGATGGCGCAATGGCATCGACACCCTCCCCTTCGTTCTCCCTGCTTTCGACGGCGCACGCTACCAGGGCTGGCCGGGCGAAACTAGGGGCTGGACCGGCGGGTATCCCAGGGCGTCGCCGCAGGGCGTCGTTGCGGCCTATTTTCTGTCATTTGGCCCGGCAGATCCTGACGGCTAATTGCTGACAAATGATCTTCAGGCCAGCCCCGGGAGATCGGGAACTGGCCTGAGAAACTGCGGGAACTGCCGGGCAGTACAAGATGGCAGAATCTGCTGTGCCGGTCATCTGTTGTTTCCCGCGGTGACGCTTAGCGTTGCGGTGAGCATGCGGAATAAGCGGGGAATGGCGTCGGGTTCTCCTGCGCTGCGGGGTGGGATTTAGCTCGCCGATCGACACACGGCGAGCGGCCCGGGGTCCTCGGCCACGAAGGCGAGCGATGTCAAGGCAAGTGGGTGAACGTTGAACCAACTCCATTGCGGCCGATTACGCAGGGTGATTTCATGGGTGGTCCCCTTAAGGGGAGTGGGGGCGAGCAGGCCCTGAGACCTGGGGGAACGGCTCAGGGCCTGCTCTGCTCCGGCCTGGGGCTGGGCCAGGGGGGGCAGGCCCAGCCCCCAGGCCATGGGGGGTGATATAGACGCTACACTCCGTCAGCCGTCAGCCCCGGAATCCTAACGGGATCCAAACGGCCCTCGAAAGCTGCTAGGTGATGCTGTCCGGTTCTATCTGAGCCGTCGTGTCTGGGACTAGGCGCCCGTTAGGGCGCGGCCCTCGGGGCTGTGGCGGGCTTGGGGGGAAGGTGACGTCGATGGCCAGGCCGCCGCCGGGCCGGGGTCGCGCGGTAATGGCGGCGGCGTGCGCGGTGGCGATGGCGCGGACAATGGACAGGCCAAGGCCGTGACCGCCGTCGCGGCGGGCCGGGCGCGGGCCGAGCCGCTGGAAAGGCTGGAACAGGCGGTCGACCTCGGCGGCCGGGATGACCTGCCCGGAGCTGGCCACCGACAGGACGGCGCCGGCGCGGCTGGTCCCGGTGGCGACCTGGACATCTCCGCCCGGGATGTTGTGCCGTACGGCGTTGTCGATCAGGTTGACGGCCAGCTGCTGGACCAGAAGAGGGTCACCGTCGAGGGTGGCGGGCTGGATGTCCGCGTGCACGTTCAGGCCGAGGCGGCTGATCGCGGGGCGGGCGGCGGCCAGGGCTTCGCTGGCGATGGCGGCCAGGTCGAGGGACTCGGGCTCGCCGAGGCCGGCTTCGCTGTTGGCCAGGGCGAGCATCGCCTCGATGAGGCGTTCCTGTTCGGCGTTGGAGGAGAGCAGGTCCCGGCTGACGGCCTGCCAGGTGGCGGTGGTGGCGGCCGGATCGGCGAGGGTGACCTGGAGCAGGGTGCGTTCCCGGGTCAGGGGGGTGCGCAGCTCATGGGAGGCGTTGGCGGCGAAGCGCCGCTGGGCGCCGAAGGAGGCTTCCAGCCGCGCGAACAGGTTGTCGAGGGTGTCGGCGAGTTCCCTGAGCTCGTCGTCGGGTCCCGGCAAGGCGAGGCGCTCGTTCAGGCTGC
>Ga0306926_10010147_pt1 | contig 10402 bp, 6 predicted proteins | sample flu12Cox44000178_FD_203759 | JGI IMG/M metagenome (GOLD analysis project Ga0306926, IMG submission 203759) | Lab enrichment of tropical soil microbial communities from Luquillo Experimental Forest, Puerto Rico - flux8day.12C.oxic.44.000.178 (v2)... | ecosystem: Environmental > Terrestrial > Soil... | reverse complement strand
ATTCAGGAGATGGATCCCACACTGCCAATTGTCGTGATGACAGCGTGGGCGACGATTGAGTTGGCAGTGGACGCAATGAAACGCGGCGCGCGTGATTTTGTAACCAAGCCGTGGGACAACCAGCGCCTGCTGACGATCGTGAGGACGCAGATCGAGCTCGCGGCAGCGCTGCGCCGCGAGCGCAAGCTTGAAGCGGAAAACGAAATGTTGCGCGGCACCATGCCGCATTTGATCGCGCAATCGCCTGCGATGCGGAGCGTCATCGAAATGACTTCGCGCGTCGCGCCATCAGATGCGAACGTGTTGATCACCGGCGAAAACGGCACGGGAAAAAGCCTGATTGCGCGGGCGATTCACGCTCTCTCACCGCGAGCATCGCGTACGATGATCACCGTCAACATGGGCGGTTTGTCCGAGACTCTGTTTGAGAGCGAACTATTCGGACACGTAAGGGGCGCGTTCACTGATGCAAAGACGGATCGGGCAGGACGCTTCGAACTCGCCGATGAGAGCACGCTTTTCATGGATGAGATTGCAAACATTCCGCTTGCTCAACAGGCCAAACTTTTGCGGGTAATTGAAACAGGCGATTTCGAACGGGTTGGCTCATCTAAAACGCTTCACGCCAACGTCAGAATCATCTCGGCCACAAACGCAAATTTGGAAAACAAAATGGCGGCCGGCCGCTTTCGGCAGGATCTGCTGTTTCGACTTAACACAATTCAGATCGAGTTGCCGCCGTTGCGCGATCGACGCGAGGACATCATACCGTTGGCAAATAACTTTCTTCGTCAACACGCTGAGCGTTACCGGAAACAGATTGGCGGTTTTGGCGAGACGGCTCGAGAGCGTTTGCTACAACATCCTTTCCCCGGAAACATTCGGGAACTGGATCACGTCGTCGAGCGCGCGGTGCTCATGACCCAAGATCGACAAATTCGCGCAGCCGATCTTGGTTTGACCACTGGCGGCAGCGAAGCGCGGAATGTCGAGGAGATGAGCCTTGAAGAGGTCGAAGCATTTCTGATCAAAAAGGCGCTCGCCCGAAATGATGGCAACGCGCGTAAGGCCGCAGAGGCGCTGGGCTTGAGCAGAAGCGCCTTTTACCGCCGCTTGCAGCAATATGGCCTGTAAAAATTGCGGATTGCGTATTGCCGATTGCGAATTGCACGTTTGATGGTTCGCAAACGAACAAATCCAAGGCGGCTTTCCTACGAAGGGAAAATTACCTGGCTCAGCTTTGCGGCGGTTGCTCCCTCGGTTGTTACGGCGCTTACGCTTCTCTGGTTCGGCGATTACAGCCCCAAAGTACAGTGGACGCTAACGATTCTGATTCTCGGCTGCTTCGTCACGTTCATTTCCAGCGCGCGCGAACAGACTATTCGGCCGCTGCAAACGCTGTCCAATCTTCTCGCGGCGTTACGTGAGGGTGATTACTCGATCCGCGCACGCGCCGCCCACGAAGGGAGCGCCTTGGGTGAAGTTCTCATTGAAGTTAACTCACTCGGTGAAACTTTGCGTCAACAGCGTCTCGGCGCGTTCGAAGCCACTGCGTTGTTGCGCACGATCATGAGTGAAATCGATGTGGCGATTTTCACTTTCGATCCCGAACGGCGTCTGCGTCTTGTCAATCGCGCCGGCGAAAGCTTGCTGGGGCAGCCGATGGACAAACTGTTAAGCAAAACAGCGAACGAACTTGGGCTCGACGGATGCTTTCATGCAGATCAGGACGAGCCGCTCACGTTGAGTTTTCCTGGCGCATCAGGCCGATGGGGTATTCGCCGAAGTACCTTTCGCGAACAAGGTTTGCCGCACGAGTTGCTGGTGTTAACAGATCTCAGTCGCACGCTGCGTGAGGAGGAACGACGCGCTTGGCAACGCCTCGTGCGCGTGCTCGGGCACGAGATGAACAACTCGCTCGCGCCAATCAAATCACTTGCCGCAAGTTTGGAATCGCTGCTGCGCCGCGATCGGCTTCCGCCGGATTGGAAAGATGATGCAAGCGCGGGATTAAACTCGATCGCGTCGCGGGCCGATTCGCTCGGCCGTTTTTTACAGGCTTATACACGATTGACAAAACTTCCGCCTCCACAAAAACAGGACGTCGATCTTCCCAAGCTTGTGCAACGGGTCGTGGACTTGGAACCAAGGCTCAAGGTGGAAGTTCTGCCGAGTCCAAAAAGAATGATTCGTGCGGACGCGGCGCAAATTGAGCAAGCGTTAATCAATCTCATGCACAACGCTGTCGATGCGGCACTGGAAACTCACGGAACCGTCGCCATCGGATGGCGTGAGAGAGAAGGTTGCGTCGAACTCTTTGTTCAGGACGAGGGGCCGGGCATTATGAATCCCGCGAATCTTTTCGTGCCGTTTTTTACGACAAAGCCCCACGGCTCTGGAATTGGTCTGCCATTGAGCCGTCAAATTGCCGAAGCTCACGGCGGCTCGCTGATTCTAGTCAACCGCGAGAATTGCCGAGGTGCGGAAGCTCTGCTACGCCTGCCGCGGTAGAATCTTTGGAGTGCGGCGATCCCGCGACTGCGGAACCGCTTTAAAAGCGCGAGCATATCGGCGCCTCCAAATTGCGTCCCAAAGTTGGGACGACGTAATCCCACAAGCGGATTGAAAAAAACTCAACTTTGATCCGTCGCTGAACCGTAAGTCGCTGATACAGCGCGAAATATCGTATCACTGTTTGCAGTTGGCACGCACATTGCATTAACAACTACCAACGAAAGGGACAGAGAAATGAAACCGATCTTTATGACTGCTCGTAACAGCCGGAAATTTCCGGTTGTTGAATTCAATTATCAACCGAGGGCGTTTGTCGGCTACCAGGGACGATGCGCCAAAACTGCAGGGCCCTCGTTTCGCAGCATCAGCCGCGAGTATTTCCAAACCGAAGCGCGGCGCGATTTCGTGCGCGAAGCAATTTTCTTCGCAGCCATCGTTGCTACGACCGCAGCGCCATTTCTTAGCGCCGCATCTGCCCTTAGCGAATTTTGTCGAGCAATTGGTCAGTTCTGATTCAACTGTGATTCCGCAGCGAAAGTCAAAAGAAGAAACGATTGTGCGTCCAGCCGGATTTGCGCCGAGTCTTTCCTCGATGGACGTGCCGCGCGTAGGGGTAGCAGCAAAAAAACGCAAGCGTCGTATCATCATCATCGCTGCCTCCGTCTTCGGTTTGATTGTCGCTACGATTGCAATTTCACGGTTGAAACCAGCGGTGCCGAGCATCGATCGCTCCACGGTCTGGATCGACACGGTGAAACGCGGCCCGATGGTGCGTCAGGTGCGTGGTCTTGGCACTCTCGTGCCCGAAGACATTCGATGGATTCCCACAAACACCGAAGGTCGCGTGGAAAAAATAAATATCTGGCCGGGCACAAAAGTTGAGCCCGGCGACGTTATATTAGAGTTGAGCAGCCCCGAACTGGAGCAGAGCGCGCACGAAGCCGAATCCAAGGCGAAAGCCGCCGAGGCCGATCTGGCGACGTCGCGCGCGACATTGCAACGCGAGCTTCTCGATCAGGAATCCAAAACTGCAACTGCGCACTCCGCCTACGAGCAGGCGAAAATGGAGCGGCAAACCAACGACCAGCTGGCGAAGAACGGTCTCGTGGCCGACCTCGTTTACAAAACTTCGAAAATCAAAGAACAGGAATGTCAAAAGAGCGACGAGATCGAGTCGAAGCGCTTGGCGTTCGCGCGCGATTCGATCGAGCCGCAGTTGGCCGCAAAGCAGGCGGCAGTCGATCAAGCGAATCAGCTCGCGAAATTGAAGCTGGATCAAGTTGAAGCCTTGCATGTGCGTGCTGGGATGTCGGGTGTACTGCAACAATTGCCTGTGCAGATCGGGCAGCGGCTGAAAGTCGGTGATAACTTGGCGCGCGTGGCGGACCCGACGAAGCTCAAGGCGCAGGTCAAAATTGCTGAGACTCAGGCGAAGGACATTCAGGTCGGCGAAAAGGCGATGATTGATACTCGCAACGGCGTCGCAAATGGCCATGTCACGCGAGTCGATCCCGCCGTGGAGCAGGGGACCGTGACCGTCGATGTTGCGTTCGATGAACTGCTGCCGAAAGGCGCGCGGCCTGATCTTAGCGTTGACGGAACAATCGAGCTCGAACACCTCGACGACGTTGTTTATGTCGGTCGCCCAGCTTTCGGTCAGGAAAACAACACTGTTGGCATGTTCAAGCTCGTTAACGGCACGTCGGAAGCGGTGCGCACGCCCGTGAAGGTCGGCAAAAGTTCAGTGAACACCATTCAAATTTTAGAAGGTCTCCAACCAGGGGACCAGGTCATTCTTTCAGATACAAGTGCGTGGGATGCGCACGACCGAATTCGCCTTAACTAAACAACAAAATGAACTCGACTGACATAACTGCGACCGAACCAACGAATGTGGTCAACGGAAACGGTGTCGCTCCGTTGATCCACCTTACCGGCGTCACCAAGGTGTTTCTCACTGACGAAGTAGAAACCCACGCCCTCTCCGGGATCCATCTTGACATTCGCGAAGGTGAATATGTTTCAATCGCTGGGCCGTCAGGTTGCGGGAAGACTACACTGCTGTCCATCCTCGGACTGCTCGATACGCCTTCAGATGGCAGCTACACGCTGAAGGGCCATGAAGTCGCTAATCTTTCATTCGCGGATCGAGCACGGGTTCGGAATCGCGAAATCGGTTTCATTTTTCAAAGTTTCAATCTGATCGGCGATCTCACGGTTTTTGAGAATGTCGAATTGCCGCTCACCTATCGCGGTATGAGCGCGGGTGATCGCAAAGCTCTTGTGACTGAAGCTCTGGAGCGCGTGGGAATGGCGCACCGGGCAAAACATTTGCCAAGCCAGCTCTCCGGCGGTCAGCAACAGCGTGTCGCGGTAGCGCGAGCGCTTGGCGGCAGGCCGTCGATTCTGCTCGCGGACGAACCCACCGGCAATCTTGATTCGCGCAATGGCGAAGCGGTGATGCAACTGCTCAGAGAACTGCACCAGGGTGGCGCCACCATTTGCATGGTTACACACGACGAGCGGTTCGCGCAGCACGCAGATCGCACCGTGCACTTGTTCGATGGCCAAATCGTCGAGGACCGCATGGCCGCGTAAACCGCATCCGCATTTTATGTTTGGGGAGTCTTGGCAGGATGTCCGCTACGGCGCGCGGATGTTGCTGAAGTCGCCAATTTACACCGCCATCGCCGTCGCAGCGCTCGCCTTGAGCATCGGCGCAAACACTGCCGTGTTTAGCGCGGTCAATACGCTCTTGCTGCGTCCGTTGCCATTGAAAGATTTGGACCGATTGGTGCTTAGTCAGGCGCTGCGGGAGGGCTTCGATCCGTACGAGTCGTCCTTGCTCGAGCTCGAAGCATTTGAGCAGCGAAGTCATTCTTTCGTGAGCATCGGCGCAGCGCGGCAGCGTTCGTTCAATTTAACCGGGCGAGGCGAGCCTGAGCGCATTCGCGGGGCATCGATCGTGGCGAATTATCTGGCGACACTCGGCGTGAAGCCGGTTGTCGGTCGCAGTTTTTCTGCCCATGAAGATCAGCCCGGTGGCCCAGCGGTCGCGCTGATCAGTTACAGTTTTTGGAAGAATCATTTTGGCGGAAACGCGAGCGCTGTTGGTGGAACTCTGAATCTCGAAAATCGCAGTTACACCATCGTAGGAGTAATGCCTCCGGGATTTGATTTGCCTGCAGCAGCCGACATTTGGGTACCGTTACAGATCAACATCGATAGCCTGCTCCCGAATGAGCGGGCTGTGTCCGGCTACGAAATCGTAGCCAGGTTACGTCCGGGAATTAGCCTCGAACAAGCTGACGCTGAATCAAAATCCATTGCGCGGCAATTAGAGCAGGAGTTCCCGCAGGTTCGCCGTGGATGGACCGTTCACTTGATTTGGTTGCGGCAAGCGTTGCTTGGAGACTACGCGGGCCGCGTGAACAAAGCACTCGTCGCGCTCATGGGGGGAGTCGGTTTTCTCTTGCTCATCTGCTGTGCCAACGTGGCAAATCTACAGCTCGCTAGGGGAATCGCGCGCACGCGCGAGCTGGCACTGCGGCGCGCTTTGGGCGCGAGCCGGTCGCGTTTGGTTCGCCTACTTCTCACCGAGAGTACGTTGCTGGCGTTACTCGGCGGGGTAGGCGGCTTGCTGCTTGCGCATTGGGTCGTGCCGTTGCTCGCCGTGATAAATCCGATGCAAGGCATTTCGCTCGCCGAGTTTTTTCAGAACTTCAAGATCGACGGTCGCGTCTTGATTTTTGCCCTGTGCACGACGCTGGCCACCGGGATTGTTTTCGGACTCGTCCCGGCTTTGAAAGGCGCTGGTGAACAAGAGGTGATGCCGTCTCTCAGGCAAGGGGACCAACGCAGCGCCAGCGCGCCCGGTCACGGTTGGCTGAACATTCTGATCGTCGCCGAAATCGCGATCGCGATGACGTTATTGGTCGGCGGCGCGCTCATCGTGCGCAGTTTCAATCGCCTGCAACATGTCGACCTTGGATTCAGGTCGGATCATCTTCTCACGTTGAAAATGATTTTGCCGGAAACGAAGTATTCCGCGCATCGGCAGCCGATCGCATTTGTTGATCAGGTTCTTGAGCGGGTGAAAAATTTGCCCGGCGTCACGTCCGCCGGTACGACGACGAACATTCCGCTGGAACGTGAGATTTCGTACGACGCCGTCTTCAGCGTCGAGGGGCGGCCGCTGCCGAATCCAAACGATGTTCCAATCACAGCGAACCGCATCGTTAGTCCGGATTATTTGAAAACGCTCGGTGTCACTTTGGTTAAAGGCAGGCTTATCGATGAGAGCGACCGCGCCTGTAAACCGCCGGTGGTGGTCATCAGTGAAGAATTAGCGCGTCAGGCGTGGCCGGGAGAGGATCCGCTCGGCAAACGATTAAAGCGAGTCCGGCCGGGTCAGGTTTTTCCGTGGATGACGGTGGTCGGCGTCGTCAAAGACGTAAAGGAGGATCTGTTCAACTACCGAATTAATCGGCCGGTGTGGTACGTGCCGTACGCTCAGGTCGAAAATAATTTTCCGGTTAACCTCGTCGTGCGAACGAGCGCGGATCCGACGGGCCTAACAAATGCGATCCGTGAAGTGATTCACGCTGTCGATTCTGATCAGTCGATTTCAAACGTCATGACGATGAACGAAAATCTGGCGCGCGTTCTAGTGACCGAACGTTTCAGCGCAATTTTGATGGGCGTACTGGCTGGGTCTGGATTATTACTGGCGGCACTCGGACTTTATGGCGTGATGGCGTACTCGGTCTCGCGTCGAACGACCGAGATCGGAGTTCGCGTCGCGTTAGGCGCGCAGCGCGGTCACGTGTTGCAACTCATCCTCGGTCAGGGCGCAAAGCTGACTTTGGTTGGCATTGCAATCGGTTTGGCCGCCGCGTGGGCGCTCACGCGATTGTTGGTGAGCTTGCTCTTCGAGGTCAACGCGACTGATCCCGCTACCTTTGTTTCAATTTCGTTGCTGCTCATTTCAATAGCGTTGCTGGCCTGTCTCTTCCCCGCACACCGCGCACTGAAGGTGGATCCAATGATTGCGCTGCGCGCTGAATAACATGAACGATTTGAAGTTCGCCCTACGTCAGCTCCGTAAATCACCCGGGTTCACTTTGGTTGCGGTGTTGACGCTGGCGCTCGGGATTGGTGCGACGACGGCCATTTTCAGTGTGCTCGATAGCGTGGTTCTGAAACCGCTGCCGTACCCTGACCCGGAAGAACTCGTTAGCGTGAACATCACCCCGCTCGCGCTTGATGCATCGTTACGAGGGATGGCACCTGAGGACTACTTCGTGTTTCGCGATCAGAACCGCTCGTTCCAAGGACTAGGCATTTATGCCGAGACCGACACGGACCGGGATGTAAATGTTACGGGCTTCGGCCAACCAGAACGCGTGCATGCACTGAATGTGACTCATGACGCTCTTTCGCTGTTAGGCATACCGCCAATCGTTGGGCGAATCTTTCTTCCCTCCGACGATTCTCCCGGCGCGCCCGCGACGGCCATCCTAACCTATGGCTACTGGCAACGGCGCTTTGGCGCCGATTCTTCCGTAATAGGGAAAACGATTATCGTGGACGGAAAAGTTCGCCAGATCGTCGGGGTAATGCCGCGCAATTTCCGTTTTCTCGACTTGCAGGATCTGGCGTTGATCCTGCCGCTCCAATTAGATCGCAACAAAACGCAGTTAGGAAATTTCAGCTACTTTGGGATTGCACGCCTTAAGCGCGGAGCCACGATCGCTCAAGCTAATGCTGATGTCGCTCGAATGCTTCCAATCACCTTGGATGCCTTCCCGGCTCGAGCGGGACTGAGTCTCGAATTACTCAAGAAGTCTCATCTAACGCCCAGCATTTTGCCGCTTAAACAGGATGTACTGGGTAATATCGGCACGTTTCTTTGGGTCATCATGGGCGGTGTGGGCTTGGTTCTGTTCATTGCCTGCGCGAACGTGGCCAACCTTTTACTCGTCCGAACCGAAAGCCGCCAACATGAGCTTGCGTTGCGCGCCGCACTTGGCGCAAGCCGCGGTCGCATCGCTGGCCAACTTCTTCGTGAAAGCATCATACTCGGCCTGCTCGGCGGCATCTGTGGGTTCGGACTAGCCTGCGCCGCCTTGCGGCTGGTCGCTGCTTTTCCACCAATCGGACTTCCGCGGATCGAGGAAATCGCGATCAGTCCGCGTGTTCTATATTTCACGGTCGGGATCACTCTGCTCACCAATTTCTTATTTGGGCTCATTCCAGCGCTTCGATGTTCCGATGTTCCTGCCGGTGCGCTCGAAACTGCTCATGTTGCCGGCCTGAGCCGGGAGCGGCATCGCGCGCGCAACTTTCTTGTCACGACGCAAATCGCCCTCGCGGTCGTCCTGCTGATTTGCGCGGGCCTGATGATCCGTACGTTTCGCGGTTTGAGCCATGTTGATCCGGGATTCGTCTGTCCCGCCGAGCTTCAGACGTTTCGTATTGCCATTCCTGATTCCGATGTTGTCGACGATGCGAGTGTTCCTCACATCGAGCAGCAAATTCAGGACAAGCTTGCTGCGATTCCCAGCGTTTCCGCCGTCGCCTTCGCGAGTGCCGTTCCGCTGGATCGAGACGCTCGGTTTGATAGCGTGTTCGCCGAAGACCGCGCTTATCTCCAGGGATCAGCTCCTCCACTCCGGCATCTCGTGTTCGTTTCGCCCGGATATTTCACGACCCTGGGCATACGCCTCATCGCCGGTCGGGATCTGACTTGGGCTGATACTTACAACCGAGTTCCCGTGGCATTAATCTCTGAAAATTTCGCTCGCGAATACTGGGGCACGGCTGAAGCGGCACTCGGGAAGCGGATTCGCATCCGCGACACTGATGATTGGAGTCAGATCGTCGGTGTTGCCGGAGATGTTCATGACCAGGGCATGGACAAGCTTCCCCGGCCGAACGTCTATTGGCCGCCCCTTCAGACGAATTTCTGGGGCCGGCCGCTACGCGCGCAGCGCTACGTAACTTTCGTCGTCCGCACTCCACTGGCCAGTTCCGAAAATCTTATCAACCAGCTTCGCCAGGCAATTTGGTCGGTCGACGCAAACCTACCGCTCGCGAGCGTGTATACGCTGAAGTATCTCTACACGAAATCGATCGCACGGACGTCGTTCACCCTGGTCATGCTCGGAATTGCCGGAGTAATGGCTGTGTCGTTAGGCGCAATTGGTCTCTATGGCGTGATCGCCTATTCGGTTGCACAGCGCACTCGTGAGATCGGAACTCGAATTGCCCTTGGCGCTCAACGACGTGATGTCATGCGCCTCTTTCTCGGAGAAGGCATGTCGTTTATTGGGCTGGGAGTGGCGATTGGTCTCGCCGGTTCTCTCGCAGTAACGCGGTTATTATCGAGCTTGCTTTTCGGTGTGGCCGCGACCGACCCGTTTACTTTTGTGAGCGTCGCAGTTGCGCTAGCGCTCATTTCGATCTGCGCGTGTTTGATTCCCGCACGCAGGGCGTGTGACGTCGATCCCACGGTTGCCCTGAAATCCGAGTGAACTAGCCAAATGCAAACGTTTTTCCAAGACCTTCGCTTCGGGTTCCGAATGCTCCTGCGCAATCCCGGATTTTCCGTTCTTGCGCTGCTTTGCCTCACACTAGGCATCGGGACAAATGCCGCTGTGCTCAGTTGGGTCGAAGGAATTCTCATTCGGCCGTATCCTCTGGTGCCAGATCAGGATCGGATGTTTGCGGTTATCGGCACGACGCGAGGCGTGGCAGAACACACCGGGCTTTCTTATCCCGATTTTGTCGATTTGGAAAAAAACTCGACGCTATTTGAATCGTTCATTGTCGATAAAATCACGGGCACGACATTGAGCGTTGGCGATCGGGCCGAGGTCGCATCGGT
>Ga0306926_10010142_pt1 | contig 10406 bp, 10 predicted proteins | sample flu12Cox44000178_FD_203759 | JGI IMG/M metagenome (GOLD analysis project Ga0306926, IMG submission 203759) | Lab enrichment of tropical soil microbial communities from Luquillo Experimental Forest, Puerto Rico - flux8day.12C.oxic.44.000.178 (v2)... | ecosystem: Environmental > Terrestrial >... | reverse complement strand
AATAAAAACATCAACGCTGGACGCCGAATACCTTTCATCCATCGCAACATTTTTACCCGCAAGATCGGTTACTGACCTGATCTCCGGACGAGCCATCACAATGGCTACCAAGGGGTCCGTTTTTGGGGGCGATTCACCCTCGGTTGGTTCGACATCGTCACGCGCAACCGCCAGGGCCGCGATCGTCGTTCGCTGAGCGACCGCGATCGCAGCCGCCACCTGCTCCTGTATGGTTCTGCTTTTAGAATTCGGAACGAGACCCACGGTGGGCTGCCCTACCGTATTCGAAACGGCGGCAGCGGCGCTGCTTTTCAACTCGAGTTGCATCCTCGGTGAGGCAGGCGCGGGCGCAATGCGAGTCGCCGAATGCTCATTTTTTGCCGTTGTCATGGCAGGTTTTGGTTTCTTGTTGATCAAATGGGCGGCCCTGTCGTGAACCCAACGCGGCCTTGGCTTTTCGCTCTTGAGCCTGGGTTCTTTTGGCGGATCGGTCTTCAATGACGCGAGTTCAATCGGCTGATGAACCGCCGTTCTATGCAAACAGGCGAAGCGGCGTTCGTCAGTGCACGATTTCGTAGCCGCTTGGTATTGTGGTTGACTGCTGCAGCTGACCAAGGTGGTAGCAAGCGCGACCATGAGAAGCGTTCTCAAACAATCCTCCTAGAGGATGAATGTCCGCCGTCATTCGCCTTGCGTATGGACCTTCCGCGCTAAGGATCTATCTCTCGTGCAAAAATGTTAAAGGCGCAATGCGCGATCTCCCACATGGTTAATGTCAGCGTGGTCGATTTGGACCTTTAGCGGATTTTCGTCGCCGCGAGCGTTTCGCCTCAGAGGCCAAGCGGACATTCGGTCTGAGCCACATCGTTCATCAAAAGAAAAAGCCCCGGACCATGCCGGGGCTTTGACTCGCGACAGATTGGAGGAAATCAATAACGGGCGACGACCGGGCCGCCGTAGCCATAGCCACCAAAGCGGTAATTGAAGCGCACGGTGACCATGTCCACGTCCTGGGTGATATGATTGATGGAGCCATTAAGCAGGGGATCCACAATGACCCCCGAGAAGATAGTGTCTTTGCTACCCATGAAAAGGTGGTCGTACTCAAAGCCGACCGACCAGTTTGGTGAGAAGGCCCACTCGATTCCGGTACCTATGACCCCGCCCCAGCGGGTCGAGCTTGCCGAGGCAGCAAATCCGGTCGCGGCGTTGTTGACGAAGAAGTTATTGTCGGTCACCGCAAAGCCGCCCTTCACGTACCAGAGCCAGGTATCCCAGGCAAAGCCCCACTGGCCGGTGAAAAGCCCTATGCCATCAACCTTGGCACCGAGCGTCAAAAATGGATCGAAAAGGCTGACATGCGAGCGGCTCAGATTCGCCCAATCCCCCTGAGCTTCCAGGCCCCAAACAAAATGATTGTTGGGTAGTTGCCAGCGATAGCCAATCTGGCCACCGATGAGGCCTCCGGATCGGTCGTTGCAGGCATCAAATCCAGCTGGCTCCAATACCCCACCAACTGGCACAAACAGGTCCCAGCAATTATCGCTCCGTCCCCAGCCGCCATTGCCACCAATGTAGAATCCCGACCAGTTGAAAATCGGGGGGATCATGGGCGGTGGCGCCTTGACTGGAAGATCTGCTGCGAGCGCGGGAGCGACCATTGCAACCAGACCAAGAGTCCCCAGTAAAAATTTCTTCATGGTATTTTCCCCCGTTCGAAGGCTTCGCCTGTCCCGAAGCGTTCAATAAATGTTGCGCGAGTCGCCGAATGATCTCGGTGCAGTGTAAGCGACTTTGCGCCCGGAGTGCGTGCCGCAATTGCAACACCGGCCTTATTAATGATGTCAGAAAAGTGGTGAACTCCTTACAGATCGCACTCCTAGATTCAGTCCTGCTAATTGTTCTAGTTGGAGTTGATTTTTGACGCATGTCGACATTGCCTTCGATAAGCGGTGTCGCAGGTAGAGCGACACCGTCAATTCACGTTCCGACGCCGCGCTTGAGCACTTGTAGCGGTAATTTTCCTTCCGATTCCCGGAATGTCGGCGAGCGGACCCATCAGGGCATTCGCTGCATTGTTGGAAAGCGTGTGAAAAGGTTTTACCGGGATCAGACTGTGTGCGACGGTCACCATCGACAACGCTCCGAGCCTGCAAGTCAGAAACCGATCATTCCGACGCGTCATCTGTCGATCGTGCCACCAACGCCTGATTGGATGATCGCGGTGATACCGCGAGCAAAACAGGGCAGCGGATTTTTCGACGCACGCGCCAAGGCCAATTAACAATTTGGAAAGGAGGCGAACCATGTCCAACTACGATCAAAACACAGCCGCTTCCGGCGTTGCCAGGACCGACGTCACCACGATCGACGTTGGTCTGCGCAGCCACATGCTGAACGTCTATAACTACATGGCGGCCGGGGTCGGCCTGACCGCCCTGGTCGCGTGGCTGACCTATCAGTTAATCGGTCCTGAGCTGCTACAGAGCCCGCTGATGTGGGTGTTCATTTTAGCGCCTCTGGTCTTAGTGTTTTTCATCAGCGCACGTATCAACACGCTGTCGGTAAGCGCAGCGCGGTCGTTGTTCTTCCTCTATGCAGCGCTGGTAGGAGTGTCGCTCTCGATCCTGTTCCACATCTATACCAACTCCTCGATCACGCGCGTGTTCTTCATCACGGCTGCGACATTCGGGGCGCTCAGCCTGTTCGGATACACCACACGGCGCGACCTGTCAGGATTCGGCACCTTCCTCTTCATGGGCCTGATCGGCATCATCATCGCAAGCGTGATCAACCTGTTTTTGCGCTCGACCCAGCTTGACTGGTTGATCTCGATTGTCGGAGTCGGCGTCTTTGCAGGTCTGACGGCCTACGATACCCAGCGAATAAAGGCGACGTACGATCGCAACGACGATGCAACTTCGGCCGGTCGTAAGGCCGTCATCGGCGCATTGTCGCTCTATCTCAATTTTATCAACCTGTTCATGATGCTGCTGCGCCTCGCCGGTAACCGGCGCTAGGCGAGCAGAAGGTCTTTCGGCCTGAGGCGCCGGAGGTTTGAGGCGGCACTTCGATTTGCCACTAAGGTGCAAACGACGAGCGCGTTGGGCATCAAGGTGCCGTCCGCCACCGACTGGGCCGCTGCGACATCGCTTTCGGGGGTAAACCGGACTCTGTCGGCGTCAATCTTTCGCCTTCAGTTGCGCCTCATTTTCGGCGATAAACGCACGAATCTCATCGGTCATGTTCAGAAGCTTCAGCCATTGCTCTTTATACAACGTCACCGGAAAGCGTCCCATTCCGTAAACGGAGACAGCACCCTTTTCGCTTACCTTCATGCGGACGCCGTCGGACGCACCTTTCTTGAGGGCAGCATTTTCCTTGCGGAGACGTTCGAGCTCGGCTTTCACATCATTATCGGACATGGCAGTTTCCTCTTCGCTGTCATGATTTTATCACGCCGCGCTCGCCGTTCATAAGGAAATCACAAGAGACTCGTCATCCGCCGTGAAGCCCGGCACGGCCTTAGAAATAAATGAAGGATGTTGGCTGCAACCGGATCAAGACCACGGCCGCAATGTCCGCTTTTCGGAGTAGATCGAACTTTTATTGTACCGCGATCGCTAACGGCTGACCCTTTTCCGCTATCATGCAATTGAGGACCTTGGCAGTTTCGGACGAACTCGTGTTCTTCGCCTTATGGACGTGCTTGGCAGGATTGAAAGTTATTTCGCCTGTTTTCAATTCAAAAGCCTGCTCATGCTCCGGCTCAAACAAGAGTGATCCTTGCAGCATGTAAATCGCCTCATCTCCGGGATGGTAGTGCAAGGCAGCAACGCCGCCGGGTGGGACATCCGCAAGAAAGACCACTACTTCTTTGCCCTCTAACCCGGACATTGATTTCCGCAATATCTCTGACCGCGTTATTTGTGGTGTGCCTTGAGCACCGACATAAGTGGTGCCAATGGCCCCGACCGCCACGCCTGCAAAACTGACACCGAGAAGCAATAGCGTCCTTTTCATGGGTTATTCCTCCCTCTGGTCAATTCCATTCCATGCCGCAAGAATAGCATGTTAGTGCCGCTTTCACCGGCGCCATTGCCGACGAGGTGATGGAATAGCTTGCTGTTTGCTGCATCTGCTCATGACTGTTGATGCCCCCTAAGCGGACCAACAAGACTGCCAACGCGATGTCCGCTTTCAGCGGTAGAGCGGGCATGATCGGATCATTTTTTGCGCCGGCGTTCGGCGGACGCTTCTTCCGGGCCGCAGGCCAGACGGCGCGAGGTTTTTCTTTGAAAAACGGAGGTCATCCATGCCGAGAAAAGAGATTCTCGATCAGATCCAGAAGTACACGCACCCGTTCCGCATTACCGAAGGCAAGGGCTTTCAGCTAAAGAACTTCGACCCCACCGATACGTGCGGCCTGAAGATGGACAAGAGCGAAGCGGCCGGGCTTCTTCAACGCGGCACTCAGTGGCTCGCAGAAGAACAAGACATGCTGTACGCCCAGGATCGCTGGTCGCTGTTGCTCAGGCCATGGATGCGGCTGGCAAGGACAGCACGATCAAGCACGTCATGTCGGGTGTGAATCCGCAAGGCTGCCAGGTCTTTTCGTTCAAGCAGCCCTCACAACAGGATCTCGCCCATGACTTCATGTGGCGTTATATCAAGCGTCTGCCGGAACGAGGGCGGATCGGAATATTCAACCGATCCTACTACGAGGAGGTCCTCATCGTGCGCGTGCACGAGGATATCCTGAAGCGGCAGCGGCTGCCGCCGATATTCGCGGGCAAGCGCATCTGGGACGAACGGCTCGCCGACATCGCGCACTTCGAAGACTACATGACCCGGCAAGGCGTGGTTATCCTCAAATTTTTCCTGCACGTGTCGCGCGAAGAACAGAAGAAGCGCTTCATGAAGCGTCTCGATAACCCGGAGAAGAACTGGAAATTTTCTCCGGCGGACGTGCACGAACGCAAATTCTGGCCCGACTATATGCGCTCGTTTGAGGAGACGATCCGGGCTACGGCATCACAGCATGCGCCGTGGTACGTGGTGCCGGCCGACAACAGGTGGTTCACCCGGCTAGTTGTCGCCGCGGCGATCGTGGAGACAGTTGAGGCGCTCGACCTTGCATACCCGAAGGTGAGCGCGGAGCACAAGAAAGAGTTGGCGGCAGTGCGTGCGGCGCTTGAGCGCGAGGCGGCTTGACGGTCGACGTCATCGGCACTCGACCGCCAAAAGGGCTCCACTTCATGCGCGGGCTGCGATATCCGGCTTTTGCAGACCTCTCATTGCAGCTAGGCTATCTCGACAGCTGTGTGTACCCGGAGGAACGCGCGTGTCGACGACGATTTCGGTCCTCGGCGGTGTAGGTCTGTTCCTGCTTGGCATGAGCGTTATGACCGCTGGCCTCAAGGGCCTCGCCGGATCGAGGCTGAGGACGGTACTGGGCAAGGCCGCGGCGACCCCGCTATCCGGCGCTTTTTGGGGCGCCATCGTCACGCTGATCGTGCAATCCTCCAGTGCGACGACGATGACGACAATCGGTCTAGTGAGTGCGGGCGTGCTGAGCTTTCAGCAGGGACTGGCCCTCGTGTTCGGCGCAAACGTCGGCACAACGGGAACAGGCTGGCTCGTTGCACTCATCGGTGTCCGCGTTTCGCTCACGGCTGCTGCGCTGCCTATGCTCTTCGTCGGCGCGCTCATCAAATTGTTGGGTCATGGACGCGTATCTGCCGCGGGTGCGGCACTTGCGGGCTTTGCGCTCGTTCTTTTTGGATTGACAACACTGCAGCAGGGTATGGAAGGAGTGGCCGAACAATTGCACCCGGCGGACTTGCCGGCTGTTCTCGGCAGTGGATGGTGGGTTGGCTTGTACGGGGCGCTGGCGCTGATCGTCGTCGGACTCGTGATGACCGCCGTGATGCAATCATCGACCGCAGCTATCGCGGTCACGCTGTCCGCCTACCATGCAGGAGCCGTTGGGCTGGACCAGGCTTGTGCGCTCATCATCGGGCAGAACATCGGAACGGCGACCAGTTCTGCCATGGCGGCGATTGGCGCCAGCAGCACGGCCAAGCGATTGGCCCTGGCTTACATCTTGTTCAAGCTGATCGCGGCCTTGATCGCGCTGGTGCTCTTTCCTGTCACTGTTCCCTTGCTGGTCCGCGCCTCGGGCACGGTCGATGGTGTGACGCTGCTCGCGGCCTACCACACCGCCTACAATATCGTGGGTGTCGCCGTGATGCTGCCAGTGATCGACGCCTTCACGCGATTGGTCGAGCGTATCCTGCCCGAGCGCGGCTCGCCGCTTACGCGCTGTCTCGATCCGGCAGCGCTGGTCACGCCGGTTGCGACCGTGGAAGCGGTTCGGCGAACGGTTGCACGCGCGCTCGAAGCGATGTGCGGCCCACTCTCGACGACGCTCTCGGCATCGAATCCGGGCACATCTGCTCGTCCCGGGAAAAGCGTCGTACCGGCGGCGGAAGCCGCCGATGCCTTGCGCCAGGCACAAGTATTCTTGTCAGAGGCAAGTGGCCCCCCTGAATCGGCGGACGAGCAGGAGCGCCTTACCAGCACATTACATGCGCTCGACCACGCATCTCGTCTGGCCGAAACCGTGGACGGGGAGGGCGAATTCGATACGACGCCAGGCGGGCCTGAAGATATGCGCGCCGCGGAGGTGTGCGCGGTGTCCATGCGTAACGCAGCCTCGCTCGCCGCCGAAGTAGCCACTTCGTTCGATTCAGAAGAGGAACTTGGGGCAATGGGAGCAACCGAGCAAGCCCTGGTCCAGCTGGAGCGATGCGCGAAAGAACTCGGCGAACTGCGCAGAGACCATCGCCGCGCGACGCTCGGTTCGGTGGGGGGCGGAGTGTTGACCGCGGACGAAGCGATCACTCGCGTCGATGCAATGAGGCGCCTTGAGGCGTTAGCGCATCACGCCTGGCGCTCTGCGGCGCATCTTGTCGGTCGCGGCGCGTAGCGCGGCACAAGATCAAAGCTTTCAAACTTGCAAGACGAGCGGTTCAGGCGCCGGCTTCTACAGCAACGACGAGCTTCCTCAAAGAAGCGGACGAGCGAATGACAAGCTTCTCTGTCTCTACGACGAGGAAGAAGAGTAGACCACCTGCAAGGATCCAGGGCCAGACGCGAAGCGGAATCGCCTCGTTGCCGAACATCGCCTGCAACGGTGGCGCGTAGGTGAACAGCAGCTGCAATATCACGACCGAAATGATGCCGAGTGGCAGGTACTTATTGCCCAAGTGCGCCTTGAGGGCGAGCGAGGAGTCGAGCAGGTAGCGGCTGTTGAGCAGATAAAAGACCTGGCCGATCGTGAGCGCATTGACGGAAACGGTCCGCGCCAGCGGATCCGATGCGCCCAGAGATTTCATCCAGAAGAAAACCAGCAGGGTGTAGGCAAGGAGCGCGAGGCCAACAAACATAATACGCCAGATCCCGAAGCCGGTCACGATCGGGCGATCCACCGCGCGCGGCGGCCGCTGCATCACATCGATCTCGTGCGGCTCGAAGGAGATGACCAGGCCGAGCGCGACCGATGTCACCATGTTCACCCAGAGCACTTGTGGGGCCGTAATCGGCATGGTGAACCCGACAAGGATCGCCACCGCAATGACCAGCGCCTGCGCTACGTTGGTCGGCAACATGAAAAGCATGGCCTTCTCGATATTATTGAAAACCGTGCGTCCTTCCTTCACGGCTGCCGAGATTGAGGCGAAGTTGTCGTCGGCCAGGATCATCCCGGCGGCCTCCTTCGTGACCTCGGTACCTTTGATGCCCATCGCAACGCCGATGTCCGCTTTCTTGAGAGAGGGCGCGTCATTCACGCCATCGCCTGTCATGGCAACGATTTGGTTGTTGGCCTGGATCGCTTTTACCAGGCGAAGCTTGTGTTCGGGGCTGGCACGCGCGAAGACATCAACGGCGCGGACGCGTTCCTGCAACGTGGCGGTGTCCATATCCTCGATCTCTGCGCCGGTAATAGCCGTCTTGCCGTCGCCAAGACCAAGCATTTTGGCGATGGCTGCGGCCGTGATCTTGTGGTCGCCCGTGATCATGGTAATTCGGATGCCGCCGCCATGGCATTCCTTCACGGCCTCGATAGCCTCTTTCCGCGGCGGATCGAGCAGGCCAATCAGGCCAAGCAAGACGAGCGTCCTTGGCAGATCGCTCGGGCCGAGGCCTCCAGGCTTCAAATTTGGATTCTCGAGCCACGCGAGCGCCAGCACACGCTCGCCCTGGGCAGCGAGCCTGTCTGATTCCCTCAGGAAGTGCTCGCGGTCGAGCGGTCCAGGCTGTCCATTGGCGGTCTGCTGGCGATCGCTCTGTTCAAGGATGACTTCCGGCGCGCCCTTGACGAGCAGCATTTGCCGGCCGTTTACAGTCTTTTGCAGCGTCGCCATGAACTTGTGCTCGGATTCGAACGGAATGGCGTCGATACGCGGAGATGCGGCCAGCTCGGTCTGCCTGTCCATACCGAGCTTTGCCGCGAACGGATACAGCGCGCCTTCCGTCGGATCGCCTTCAACCTTCCAGTTGCCTTCCTCCTGGAACAGCTCCGCATCGTTGCAGAGCAGGGAGACCCTGCCCATGAGCGTAAGTACCGGGTCGTTGCCGGCGGGCTGTCCATTTTTTTTGATTTCCCCATTCGGCGAATAGCCATTGCCGGTGATCTGATATGATGATTCGGCTGTGACGGCGGACACCACCATCATTTCCATGAGCGTCAGCGTGCCCGTCTTGTCCGAGCAGATCCGCGACACGGATCCCAGCGTCTCGACTGCGGGCAGCCGCCGGATAATGGCGTTGCGCTGGGCCATGCGCTGCACGCCGATAGCCAGAGTGATCGTGATAAGTGCAGGCAGCCCTTCCGGAATGAGCGATACGGCGATGCCGACGACCGCCTGAAAGAGCTCCACAAAATCCAGGTGCTTCACCCACTTGCCGTAGGCGAAGATCAGAACGCTGATCGCTCCGATCGCCGCGGTAATGGTGTAGCCGAAATTCTTGATCTGGCGCAGCAGCGGAGTTTCGAGCGGGCTGACGCTGGCGAGCAGCTGATTGATGCGGCCGAGTTCCGTCTCATTGCCGGTAGAGACGACCACCCCGGTTGCGCGCCCGGACACCACCATGGTGCCGGAAAATGCCATGCTTTCCCGATCTCCGACCGTCGCGTTCACGGGCACCGCATCGACGCCCTTTTCCGCCGGCACGGATTCGCCGGTAAGGGCTGCCTCTTCGGTCCGCAGGTTCTTCGCCTCGACCAGACGCAGGTCTGCAGGGATCTTGTCGCCGGACTCCAGAAGGACAACGTCCCCCGGAACAAGCTGCTCCGCAGCAATCATGCGGGTCTCGCCACCACGCACGGTTCGGGCCTCCGCGGACAGCATGTTGCGAATGGAATCCAGCGCCTTCTCCGCCTTGCCCTCCTGAATGAATCCGAGCAACGCATTGAGAACGACGACACCAAAGATGATCGCCGCATCGACCCACAGGTTCAGCATCAACTTGGTGAATCCTGCGGCAAGCAGCACGTAGACCAGGATGTTGTTGAACTGTGCGAGAAACCTCGCAAGCGGGCCTCGCTTCCTGGCTTCCGGTAAGCGGTTGGGTCCGTATTTTCGAAGTCGGAGCGAGGCCTCGGCCGGATCAAGGCCCCTCCGGGAGTCCGTGGCCAGACGTTCCACGACCTCATGTGGAGATATTGCGTGCCAGGCCAAACTCTCGTTCGCCGTGTTTGCCTCCACTGCTGCGCTCATCTTCAGGATTATCCGGCGCCGCAAAGGCAGCTTCGAAGCATTCGAGGCCCGTTGTCTGGAATGAACGTCTTGAGCGGATCACCCGACGACGGGGACGGGCAGCATTACTGCACAAGCCGGGCGCGCAGTCGTGCAAATTCAGCATCGCTGATCGAGCCCGCCTGTTTCAGCCGATCGAGCTTTTGGATTTCATCTGCAACGCTGAAACCAACCGCGCTCCTGATTTCGTCGCGCGCCTGCCGAGCTTGCTGGACGTTACGCTCGCCCATGCTCCTTCCTTGAAAGATCAGGTATGCAAGCATCGAAATCCATGGAAAAATGATTAATGCGATCACCCATATTGCCTTGACCCAGCCGGAGATGTCGGTTCGTCGAAATAGATCAGCAGCAACAGTAATGAGCAGCCAGAACCACACGATGAGGAAGAATATCGTGATGGCGTCTACCAGGAAATTTCGATAACTGAATCCGTCCTGAAGAAAGAACATTGCGATCCCCTTTGCCTGCCATTGAGCGCAGGAGTTGCACTTGACTGTTTTTGTTCCTTAAAACGCGATCCCGCCGTCCATTTTGATTTGGATCAACATCTGTCCTCTGCGGTCACGACATGACATTCCCGGG
>Ga0306926_10010141_pt1 | contig 10407 bp, 10 predicted proteins | sample flu12Cox44000178_FD_203759 | JGI IMG/M metagenome (GOLD analysis project Ga0306926, IMG submission 203759) | Lab enrichment of tropical soil microbial communities from Luquillo Experimental Forest, Puerto Rico - flux8day.12C.oxic.44.000.178 (v2)... | ecosystem: Environmental > Terrestrial >... | reverse complement strand
TTTCAGCTATAGCCCGTCGCACCAGCTCGGGTGCAAATGCCTCCTTGAAATGACGCCAGCTTTGAAAGGGAATTGCATTTGTTCCAGCATTCGTACTGAGCGACTGGACGTTCCGGCCACCGATCCAATTGTCGAAGGACGCCATGACATTGGTTTGCATCGAAGTGCTAACGCTCCCCCTGTGGTAACAATTTTCGAGCTCTCTGTGCCATGCCGTGCAAGCGTCTGCCCTGGGTTCTCGGATAAGTCCAAGCACCTTCCAGAACCGCACATTTTGTCGCGAACGTTTATTCTGTCCAGCTCTTTCCCAACGGGCAGTTGCTATGTCCGGGGCGCGCTCTGCCGCTTTCCCAAACCGCCGCGGGTAGACGGGTGGGGGTTTTCGGAAGGTTACCGGATCCGCAGGCAACCGCCGCGCACCAACGCGCGCAAAGTCGCGAAATTCGAGGTGGGGGTCATTTGAGCGAGCTGGCGGTCCTCTACCGGCGGGTCGACGAGCTGATCCCCTATGCCCGCAACGCGCGGACGCATAGCGCAGAGCAGGTTGCGCGGATCGCAGGGTCGATCCGGGAGTTCGGTTTCACCAATCCGGTGCTGCTCGACGGCGACAAGGGGATCTTGGCCGGGCATGGCCGCGTGCTCGCGGCGCCGACCTGATCATCATCGACGACCCGCTTAAACCCCAGCCGGCGAGTCTTTCACTGTGTTGGGCGGATCAACTGGATTTCTGGGCGGGTCCCGCGAGCCGATCCGCCGACAGGGCTCGCCGTGCGCCTTCCGGATCGCGCGCTATGACCGTCAGATATGCACGCGCCGGCTGATCGGGCTCCGTGCGACCCTGTTCCCAATCACGCAGCGTGCCGAGCGGTATCTGGTACCGCGCGGCGAATTCCCGCTGGGTCAGACCGAGGGCGCGCCGCAGCGTTTTCACGCGCGGCACGCGTCGAGCCGTCCTTAATTCTTCGGGTGTCATCGGCCGCGCGTCGGGATCGGCAGCCGCGGTGGCCTCGATCTCGGCCTCGGTCATCTCCCGCATCGGCCTCTCCGGAAACGGTCGCTCGCTGCCGTCGCTCAACACCTCGACGATCGTACCATCAGCGCGCATTTTCGCGGTAATAGTCGTCTTGCTCATGTCTTGTTGCCGTCGGCCTGAGATGATCCGGATATGTTCGCCGCGTTCGGTGTAGGTGACGTGGAGGATCACGCCCTCGCACATGCCCAGCAGGTTAATCCGTTCCTCACCGTAATTCTCGCGATCATCGATCCGCTCGACCGCGAAGCGATCGCGGAACGCTTTGATCGCGTCTTGGAAAGAGACGCCATGGTCGCGCCAGTTAGCGGCAACCTTCCCGGGACGCCATAGAAATTGGGCATCCTGCATATGTACTGATTATCAGTAGTAGCTTCAGAGACTACAGTTTCGGCGACCTGGCTTCGGAACTTTCTCGCCCGTTGCAGCCTGTGAGCCACAGGGCGCGCGGAAAAGAAAGCCGATTTCCTGGAATTGAAGCGGGCGGGACGCCGCGGATATCATCGAGGAGAAGCCAGGGAGATCTCGGATGACGCCACGACAAAAGATGAGAGCTCTGATTGCCCGCCGCGGCTATACGATGGTCCCGGGCGCCTATGATACGCTGACGGCGCAGCTCGTAGAGCAGGCCGGGTTCGAGGCGGTCTATCTCACCGGCGGCGGGTATTCGCGGGCGAACGGCTACCCCGATCTGGGGTTGCTCACCATGTCGGAGAACGTTCGCTTCATCGGGCTGACGGTCGAGGCGGTCGGCATCCCGGTCATCGCCGATGCGGATACCGGCTACGGCAATGCGATCAACGTCATCCGCACAGTCCGCGAATACGAGAAATCGGGGGTCGCGGCGTTCCATATCGAGGATCAGGTCTCGCCCAAGAAATGCGGCCATTACGAGGGCAAAGAGGTAATCAGCCTCGGCGAGATGATCGGCAAGATCAGCGCGGCGGTCGACACCAGGCGCGATCCCGAGCTGGTCATCATTGCCCGGACCGATGCGCGCGCCATCGAGGGGCTGCAGGCGGCGCTCGACCGCGTCAATGCCTATCTCGAAGCCGGCGCCGATGTCGGTTTTGTCGAGGCGCCGCAGAATGTCGAGGAATTGCGGATCGTGGCGCGCGAGGTCCGCGGGCCGGCTCTTGTCAATGTATTCGAAGGCGGCAAGACACCGATGGTAGCGGCGCGCGAGCTCGAGGCGATTGGCTTCCGCCTCGGCATCTACCCGTCGCAGACCCATCGCGCCGCGATCCGCGCGGCGCAACGGGTGCTGGCGGCGCTGAAAGAGGACGGCGACACCAATCGCGTCGAGCGCGACATGGCCAGCTTCCAGGAGCGCGAAGATGCCGTCGGCACGGCGCATTGGCGCGGACTCGAAGAGAAGTACCTGCGGCTCGGATGAGAATGCCCCTCACCGCCCGCAGCGGGCCCCCCTCTCCCGCTTCATCGCGGAGAGGGTTGGGGTGAGGAGCGCTAGACGACCGGCGATCGGCCGCCGTCGACGTTGATCGCGCAACCGGTCACATAGGAAGCAGCGTCCGAGGCGAGGAAGGCCGCAACATTGGCGAATTCCTCGGCCTGTCCCATCCGCCCCAGCGGCACTCCTTTTCCGGCCTCCGCGACATATTGGTCGAAGCTCACATTCGGCCGCTCGCGATCGTAACGGCGTTTGATCTGGTCCGACACGATGACGCCGACGTGCAATGAATTGACCAGCACGTTATGAGGCGCGCCCTCCTGCGAGAGAGCCTTGGTGAAGGCCATCTGCGCGGCGCGGCTGACCGAGGTCGGCGCGCTGTCTGCGCCCGGCGCCTTGGCGCCGATGTTGAGGACGCTGATGATGCGGCCCCAGCGGCGCTGTTTCATCTGCGGGAAGACGAGGCGGCAAAAGCGGATCTGTGCGAACAGCTTGAGGTCGAGGTCGGCTTGCCACATCTCGTCGGTCAGCTCTTCGGACGGTCCGCGCGTCGACTGGCCGGCATTATTGACGTAGATGTCGATCTTGCCGAACTCGGACATGATTTGGTCGTAGGTCCTGCGGATGTCGGCCGCCTTCGACACGTCGCAGCTGATCGCCGCGATCTTGCGGCCCGATGCTCCGGCCTGGATCTTGCCCTTGGCCTCGGCGAGCGCGCCCGGGTCGCGCGCCAAGATCACGACGTCGGCGCCCGATCTGGCATATTCCTGCGCGATCGCCAGTCCCAACCCCTTGCTGCCGCCGGTGACGACCGCGCTTTTTCCATCCAATCGAACTTCCATGTCATCCCTCCTTTTGGTTTGAAGTCATTTGGCCGTCAGCCGGTCGATTTCCTGCATGTCTTCTGCCGTCAATGCCCAGCCGGCCGCCCGCACATTTTGCTCGACCTGTTCCGGCCTGGTCGCGCCGGCGATGACGCTCGCCACGGCAGGGCGATGCAGTAACCAGCCGAGGGCGAGCTCCAACAGCGTATGGTCGCGCTCGGCGGCGAACGCCTCGAGACGCTCGACGAGGGTCCAATTGTCGTCGGTCAGATAACGCCCCGCCGCCCGCGGCATATAGCTCAGTCGTGCACCTTTCGGCAGTGGCCTATCGCGTTTGTATTTGCCGGTGAGCAACCCATTGGCGAGCGGGGCAAACGGAATCAGCCCGAGGTCGTAGGCTTCGAGCACCGGCATCATCTCGCGGTCGAGATCGCGCGCGAGCAGGCTGTATTCCTCCTGACAGGCGATGAAGCGGTGGAGTCCGAGATGCCGCGATGTCCACTGTGCCTGGACGACCTGCCAGGCCGGCAAGGTCGAGCAGCCGATGTACCGCACCTTGCCCTGACGGACGAGATCGTCGAGGGCCCGCAAAGTCTCCTCGATCGGCGTCAGCGGGTCGGGCTGGTGTTGCTGATAGAGATCAATCCAGTCGGTCTTCAGACGCTTAAGGCTCGCCTCGACCTCGGCCATAATGTAACGGCGCGACGCCCCCTGCAGCCGGCCCGCGCCATCCATCGGACGGGCGAATTTGGTCGTGAGGACGATATCCTTGCGGCGATCACCTAGGATCTGACCGAGGCAGGTTTCGGAGCTGCCGCGCGGGTCGCCATAGGTGTCGGATTCGTCAAAGAAGGTGACGCCGAGATCGAGCGCCTTGTGCACGACCTGTTTCGTCGCGTCGAAATCGATGCGGCCGCCGAAATTGTTGCAGCCGAGCCCGACCACCGAAACGATGAGCCCCGATTTCCCGAGATTGCGTTGTTCCAACGGCGAGGCCCCTCCCCCGAGCGAGGCAAATCTGTTGAGCGGGCCGACAATATAAGGGCTTCGCTCGGCAAGCTACTATTGCGTATGGTCCTGCCGATTGTGAATTCGACATGGATCCGCTGAGGACTGCCACTTCCGCCGTGTTCGGGCTGGATCCGGCATGGGTCGCCATGGCGATCTTCGTCTTGACCTATGTCTTGGTCATCGCCGAACGGATCAATCGCTCGATCATTGCGCTGCTCGGCGGAGGCGTGATGATTATCTCCGGTGTGCTGAGCCAAGAAGAGGCGGTTCGCGGCATCGACTTCAATACGATTGCCCTTTTGACGGGCATGATGATTTTGGTCTCGATCTCGCGCCGCTGCGGCATGTTCGAGTATCTCGCCATCTGGTCGGCAAAGAAGGGACGGGCGCAGCCTTGGGCCATGCTGGCGATGCTTTCGCTGGTAACCGCCGTCGTCTCTGCGTTTCTGGACAATGTCACTACGGTGTTGCTGATCGCGCCGGTGACACTGTCGATCACCCGGCAGCTCGAGGTGCCTGCCTATCCTTTCTTGTTTGCCGAGGTCTTTGCCTCCAATATCGGCGGCACGGCTACACTGATCGGCGATCCGCCCAATATCATGATCGGCTCGGCTGCCGATCTCAGCTTTAATGACTTTATCATTCATGTCGCGCCGGCCATTGCCGTCGTGATGACCGTGCAGCTCGTGATGACGCATCTCGTCTGGGGCAAAAGGCTCCGCGCGACTCCACAGGCGCGGGAGCGCGTCTTAGCGCTCGACGAACGGAGCATGATCGTCGATCCCGCGCTGACACGGATCTCGTTGGCGATCCTCGGCGCCGTGATCGCAGCTTTCGTTCTGGCGCGACCGCTGCATCTCGAGCCGGGCACAATCGCGCTGTTCGGCGCCGCCGTCCTGATGCTGTGTCACAACATCGAACACCATCGTGAAATAGAGCAGCAGACGCTCAAAGTGACCGCCACCTTCAACGATATCGATTGGATTACGATTTTCTTTTTTGTCGGGCTCTTCGTTATTGTGCATGGGGTCGATGCCGCCGGGATTCTCGACCTTGCCGCGCGTCGGCTACTGGCGGCGACCCGAGAGGATCCGGCGGCAACCACAGTGGTCATTCTATGGGGCTCGGCTGTCATCTCTGCGATCGTCGACAATATCCCGTTCGTTGCGGCGATGATCCCTTTGATCAAGGGAATGGCCCCGCATCTCGGCGGAGCCGACCACATCACTCCGTTGTGGTGGGCGCTTTCGCTTGGCGCCTGCCTCGGCGGCAATGGCACATTGATTGGGGCCTCGGCCAATCTCGCCGTGGCGGGGATCGCCGAGCGCAGCGGCATCGGGTTCAGCTTTCTGACCTTCACCAAATACGGTTTGGGCATGATGCTGGTCAGCGTCGGGATCAGCCATCTCTATCTGTGGCTCCGCTACCTCTAGCGCATTTTTTGGTCTATAATCGGCGGCAACGGTTTGAGAGGGAGACGATCGTAAATGCGACGACGTTCATTCATCACCGCGGGAACCGCGGGTCTTGTCACGGCATCGGTTGCCGCACCGGCGGTCGCACAGTCGCAGCCCGAGATCAAATGGCGCCTCGCTGCCAGCTGGCCCAAGAGTCTCGACACGATCTACGGCGGTGCCGAATACTTGGCCAAGCGGGTCGGCGAGATGACCGACAACAAGTTCCAGATCAGAACCTTTGCCGGCGGCGAGATCGTGCCGGCCTTGCAGGTGCTCGACGCGGTGCAGAACAACACCGTCGAGATAGGCCATACCGCCAGCTATTACTACGTCGGCAAAGACATGACCTTCGGACTCGACTGTACGATCCCGTTCGGCATGAATGCGCGGCAGCAGAACGCCTGGATGACGCATGGCGGCGGGCTCGAATTGCTGCGCAGCTTCTTCAAGGATTACAATATCTACAACATCCCGGCCGGCAATACCGGGACGCAGATGGGCGGCTGGTACCGCAAGGAGATCAAGACCGTCGACGACCTGAAGGGCTTGAAATTCCGTATCGGCAGCGGTCTGGCCGGGGCGATCCTGGCCAAGCTCGGCGTGGTGCCGCAGACGATTCCCGGCGGCGACATCTACCCGTCCCTCGAAAAGGGTACGATCGACGCGGCCGAATGGGTCGGCCCCTATGACGACGAGAAGCTCGGCTTCTATAAGGTCGCGAAATATTACTACACGCCCGGCTGGTGGGAGGGCCAGGCGCAGCTGACCGCCTATGTCAATCTCGGCGAATGGGAGAAATTGCCGAAGAACTACCAGGCGATCCTGACCGCTGCTTGCGCCGACGCCAACGGCTGGATGATCGGCAAATATGACACCGATAATGTCGCGGCGATGCGCCGGCTGATTGCCAACGGCACCCAGCTGCGGCCGTTCTCGAAGGAGATCCTCGACGCCTGCTACAAGTCGACCCAGGAAGTCTATGCCGACCTGTCGGCCAAGAACCCGAAATGGAAGGCGATCTATGAGCCGTGGAAGAAATTTCTCGACGACCAGCACCAGTGGTTCCGCGTCGCCGAGCAGCCATTCGACAATTTCATGCTGGCCCAGAAGGGGTAGCTCGGCCGGCGGCGGTCATTTGAACTCGATTTGCGGGCTCTGTTGGGGTGCGAGCTGCGGCAGCTCGATCCGGATCTTGCTCGGATCGATCTTCGGGCCGCCTTCGAGCGAGGCCAGCACCATGCCGGGAAAGGCGATGACGCTCGCGACCATCGCCAGCTGCATGATCACGAACGGCACGCTGCCCCAATAGATCTGCGCGGTGGTGACCGGCGAGACTAGGCGGCCGGTGACCCGGTCGATCGTGTCGCGGACCGGCGCCACGCTGCGGAAATAGAATAGCGCGAAACCGAAGGGCGGGTGGAGGAACGAGGTCTGCATGTTCACCCCGAGCAACACGCCGAACCAGATCAGATCGATGCCGAGCTTGTCGGCGACCGGGCGCAACAGCGGGATAACGATGAACGCCAGCTCGAAATAATCGAGGAAGAACGCCAGCACGAAGACGAACGCATTGACAAAGACAAGAAAGCCGACCTGGCCGCCGGGCAAACTGGTCAACAGGCTCTCGACCCAGAGGTCCCCGTTGACGCCGCGAAAGGTCAGCGTGAACACCGACGAGCCGATCAGGATGAACATGACAAGGGAGGACAGCTTGGCGGTCGAATCCATCGCCTGGCGCAGCAACGGCCAGCTGAGCCGGCGCTTGGCCAGGGCGAGGATCAGCGCGCCGGTCGCGCCCATCGCACCGCCCTCGGTCGGCGTCGCGATGCCGACAAAGATCGTGCCGAGCACGAGAAAGATCAGTGCCAGGGGCGGCATCATGACGATCACCACCTCCTGCGCCAGCCGGCTCAGCAGCGGCAATCTGAAGAACCGGTTGCCGATCGCGACGAGATAGGCGCCGAGCCCGGCGAGCCCCGCCGCCCAGATGGCATGCATCGTCGTTGTCAACGCAATGCCGGTGGCCGCGGCGAGACCAACGATCGTGGCCAGCGAGGGATAGCCGGCCTTGCCGCCTTCTTCACGCAAGGTCAACGCGTCCGGCGGTAAGCCCGGCGCCGAGCTCGGCCGCACGATCGTCATGACAAAGACGAACACGGCGTAGAGCGCTGCCAGCGACAGCCCGGGGATGAACGCCCCCTGGTACATGTCACCGACCGACCGGCCGAGCTGATCGGCCATCACGATCAGCACGAGGCTCGGTGGGATGATCTGCGCCAAGGTCCCGGAGGCGGTTATGACGCCGGCGGCGAGCCGGCGATCATAGCCGTAGCGCAGCATAATCGGCAGCGAGATCAGGCCCATTGAGATGACCGAGGCGGCGACCACGCCGGTCGTCGCCGCCAATAGAGCGCCGACGAACACGACAGCATAGGCGAGCCCGCCCCTGACCGGACCGAACATCTGGCCAATCGTCTCCAACAAATCCTCGGCCATGCCGCTGCGTTCGAGGATCAGGCCCATGAAGGTGAAGAACGGGATCGCCAGCAAGGTGTCGTTGCGCATGATGCCGAACACGCGCTCCGGCAGCGCCTGCAGCAATTGCGGCTGCAACAAGCCGAGGTCGATCGCGACGATGCCGAAGAACAGACCATTGGCGGCGAGCGAAAAGGCGACCGGGTAGCCGAGCAGCAGAAAGACGACCAATGCCGCGAACATCAGCGGCGCCATGTTGGCGCTCAGCAGCTCGGTCATTCGACCGCGCCCTTCAGCATCTCCTCGGCCATCGGCTCGTGATGGGCTTCGACCGGATCAGGGATGCGCCCGGCGAGGAACAGCGCGCGCTTGATGATCTCCGAGACACCCTGCAAGGCGAGCAACAGAAAGCCGATCGGGATTAGTAATTTGACCGGCCATCGCAACAACCCGCCGGCATCGGCGGAGTACTCGTTACGGACATAGGATTCGACAACCACCGGCCAGGCCAAGACCATGATCACGATCGCCATCGGCAACAGAAAGAAGAGCCCTCCGAAGAGGTCGATCCAAGCGCGCAGCTTTGGCGGCAGATGGCCGATGATGACGTCGATCCTGACGTGCTCGTTGTGCAGCAGGGTGTAGCCGGCGCAGAGCAGGAACACCGCCGAGTAGAGATACCATTGCAGTTCGAGCCAGGCGTTCGAGCTGGTGTCGAGGGCGTAGCGCACGCTGGCATTGCCGGCGCTGACCAGCGCCGCGGCGAGGACCAACCAATAGACGAGATGGCCGATCCGCTCGTTGAGCGCATCGATCAACTTGCTAAGTTGCAACAACATGGTCACTGCGGCGCTGTCCAGGTCCTAAATGGAGGTTCAGCGAGAGTTGAAGGCTTCTAGCACAAGGTTCCCGGATCTGTTTTCGCACCGGCAAAAATGACTGTCTCGATATCAGTCCGTGCGAAATCGCGGCCCTCAAGCATTAGCGATAACCGACGAATCTTCGCGAGGACATAGGCGAAGCGATCGCCATAATTGAGCCCCGCAGGATGTCGACCCTTATCAAACCGCCGCCAGCGATCCGCGCAATCTCCGCCCCATCTTGATCCACCGCAACGACTTCGATGCCGGCGTGGTAAGCTTCCCGTGCGAGCAGCGTCCGCCATCCTCACCGATGATACAAGTGTTTGCCGCTGTGCTAACATTGGGCGCGGCAGGGGAAGGTTAATGAAACAGCCCGTCCAACGTCGTCTCGCCGCGATCCTCGCCGCCGATGTCGCGGGATACTCGCTGCTGATGGGGGCGGATGAGGAAGGCACGCTCGAGCGCCTCAAAGCGCACCGCCGCGAGCTCATCGATCCGAAGATCAAGGAGCACAACGGCCGCGTCGTCAAAACCACAGGCGACGGCCTGCTGGTTGAATTTCCGAGCGTCGTCGATGCGGTCCACTGCGCCGTTGAGGTGCAGCGGGCGATGGTCGAGCGCAATGCCGGTGTCCCGGACGACACGCGCATTACGTTCCGGATCGGCGTCAATTTGGGCGACGTGATCATCGACGGCGACGACATCTACGACGATGGCGTCAACATCGCCGCACGATTGGAGTCACTGGCCGAGCCCGGCGGCATCTGCGTCTCGCGGGTCGTGCGCGACCAGATCCGCGACAAGCTCCCCTATCCGTTCGCGGCGATGTAATTGGTCTCGATGACCGCACGTACGATGTCGCCCGGCACTTGCCAGAATTTCTGCGGCTCGGGCCGGCGGAAGTGCGCCGGGTCGATCGTCGTAAAGGTCAGACCCGACCAGTATGTTTACGGTACTGAACCGCTGCAGGGCCGTCGCGACGACACGGTCGCACTCTGCGGGCCGGCGGAGATCGGCGACCAGCGCCAGGACCTGCCCCGAAAAATTGGCGCCGATGGTCGCCGCTTCGACTTTCGAAATCAGCGCTTAGAGGGCCGATGCTGCCCCATCCGACACCTTCTTCAACGCCTACCGCGTTCCTGACGTTGGTGAAAATATTTACTTAAAGGTGTGAGCTGCGTCACACATCTCAAACGATTCTTTAAATATCTTCTCCTGCGGGGTTTGGGTGGCGCGATCTACCGTTGCCCGAGAATGTCGATTTCAACCTCAGGAGCTGCCGAACCTTGGAGCAGACAATGACTCATGAACCCGCCCCAACCGCTTCTTCTGAGGA
>Ga0306926_10010140_pt1 | contig 10407 bp, 7 predicted proteins | sample flu12Cox44000178_FD_203759 | JGI IMG/M metagenome (GOLD analysis project Ga0306926, IMG submission 203759) | Lab enrichment of tropical soil microbial communities from Luquillo Experimental Forest, Puerto Rico - flux8day.12C.oxic.44.000.178 (v2)... | ecosystem: Environmental > Terrestrial > Soil... | reverse complement strand
CGGCTCTTGCCCGTTGGGGGTGCGAAATTTTGGCCTCCGACATGACCGCTCTCTGTCTCGGTGGACGGAAACCCCAAGTACGCGATCCTGGTTAACGCGAGGTTTACGATGAGGCCGACGAAAAAACCTCGAAAATGCTCGGCAATTGCCTCTGCCCGGTGCCCTGCTGGCGATATAGGCCCTGCTCAGGGCGTAACGCGGCTGACCTCGACCGGGGTGTCATTGAAGCAGGCGCCCTCGGCGAGATCGGCCTTCAGATCAGCAGAGACGAGCGCCGAAATCGTCTGGCCGCTCGGGCTCGTCATCAGCCATGCACCCTTCTCGCTAGCAACGACACCCGGCCGTACGGCCTCGGTCACCGCGAGGTGCAGTATGACCTGGCCGCGGTCGTTCCATACGCGAACCTGGTTGCCGTGCCCGAGGCTGCGCAATGCCGCGTCCCCGGGGTTCATCAACAGCGGCGGCGCCGCGCGCGAGCCGGCGAGGTCGCCGAGGGTCGAGGAGATGCGCTTGTCGGAGGCCGGCGAGATCAGCATCAGCGGATAGGAGGCTTGCCGCTCGCGCCAAGCCGGCAGCGCGGCTGCGGCACCCCAGCGCTCGGCCAATGCCGCCGATCTGAGCTCGATCTTGCCCGAGGGGGTCGCGGGAAAGACGTTGTCGAAAAGGACCAGCGGCTGGCCGTCCGGTCCGGTCATGTGCAAGGCCCGTCGGGTCGGGATCTCGCTCGGCCGGATGCCGCCCAGCCGCGGGTCGGCTCCATCGACCGCATCGTCCATCAGCGCCGCATCATCGGCCGCAAAGCACTGCTCGGTGAAACCGAAGCGCGCGGCAAGTCGGCGAAAGATCTCGGTGTTCGGTAACGACTCGCCGAGCGGCAGGATCACCGGCTCGGCGCGCTGCAGCCAGTGATGGCCGTAGGACGGATAGAGATCGGCGTATTCGAAATGGGTCGCAGCTGGCAATACCACGTCGCAATGCGCCATGCTCTCGGTCATTGTCAGCTCGATGCCGATGGCGAACACATCTTCGCGGCCGAGCCCGCGACGCATGCGGTTCTGGTCGGGGTGCACGACGATCGGATTGTGGTTGTAAATGAAGAGCGCGCGCAATGGCGGGTCAATGTCGTCCTCGGCGAGATGCCGGCCGATGTCGTTTATGGTGAGCGTGCGGGTGCCGGCGGGCAGCAGATCCGCCCGCTGCAGCCGAGCCGGGGTCTTAGGAAAGGCGTTGCTCGCGGCGAGGACGATGCCATTGCCCTTGCCGAGCTTGCCGAGCAATGCCGGCAATGCAATCGCGGCGCGGATCCCGCTGCCGCCGTTGCGCCCCCGTTCGAGCCCGTTGCCGGGCGCCAGCACCAGCGGTTCGGCCTCGGCGAGCCAATTTGCGAAGGTTAGGATCTGGCTCTCCTCCAATGCGCAGACGGTAGCTGCGCGCGCCGCGGGCCATTCCCGGGCCCGCGCCATGAACTCATCGGCACCAAGGACGTGCGCAGCGATGAAGGCGTCATCCAGCGACCCCGAGCGCTCGAGTTCGACGGCGACGGACCAGGCGAGCAGGACATCGGTGCCGGGCAGCAGTTGCAGATGCAGATCCGCCTGCTCGGCGATTTTCGTGCGCAACGGATCGACGACGACCAGCCTGCCGCCCGCACGCTTTGCCCGGCGAATGCCTCGGACGAGGTGTAGATTGGTGGCGGTCGCGTTGTTGCCCCAGACGACGTTGAGCTTTGCCTGCTCGGCGAATTCCGGCGGACATCCGGGGACGGCGCCGTAGGTCCCCGCCCAGGCCTCGCTGCGCACGCCGCCGCACAGTGCCCGCCGGTAGAGCTGCGTGGCGCCAAGCCGGTGGAAGAAGCGCAGGGACATGCTGTCCCCGGCAAGGAACCCGTGCGGGCCGGCATAGTTCAACGGCATCACCGCCTGCGGCCCCCAGCGGCCGATGACCGCGCTGACCCGCTCGTAGATCTCGTCCAGCGCCTCATCCCAAGAGATGCGCGCGAACCGTCCGGAACCCTTGGGTCCGGTGCGGCGCAGCGGATGGAGCAGACGCTGCGGTCCGTGCACGAAATCGCCCGTATAGCGGGCGACCTTGTTGCAGATGACACCTGCCGTATAGGGCACCGCGTTGGAGCCGCGCGCTCTGACGATATGGCCGTCGTCGACTCCGACCGTCAGACTGCAGGTGTCGGGACAATCGAAGGTGCACACGCTCGCGCGCTCTTCAAGGGCCATCGAAGATCCTCCTTCCTGCGACCGCGACGTGCACGGCATAGGCTATCGGCAGCGCAAAATCCATCATTGTTGCACAGGACAACCATCGACGACCCGGTAGAGGATCCGTGGTTGGTCGAATGGTACGGAGTTGAACGGATTCCCCTCCAGCGACGCCGCCGGCTCGAGCTTCACGCATCCCGGCACGAGCCTAGGAGGACCGTAGGCATAGGCGTAGGTTATACCCAAGCGGCGGATATCGGCCGCCCGTAAATTCCATTCATCGCCGTCGCGGAAAAGTGCAGTCGCGATCTGATAGCTAATGACCCGATTGGTCAGCTTGGCGCCGTAGAGCTGATAATGCACCGGACGGTCCACCAGGTCGAGAATGACCGAGCCCGCCGGCAGATCGTCAAGGCGCGCCGGATATTCGAATACCTCTGCTCTCGTCGGCAGCCGTCCCAAGGTGAGCGGCGAGCCCTCATCGACAGCGATATATGAAACAAGAACCGCAAGCATGAACAGGGTGCCTAATCCCAATGTTATCTCGTAAACTCGTCGGAGCCAACCGGATGAACTGGCGAGCAAGACCGCGGCCAGAGGCAACAAGCTGGCAATCCCTACCATGGCATATCTCGGCTGACGGGAGCCCGACACCCACCACGCCGCAAATACTACTGTTCCGCAAACGTACAGAACTCGCGCGGCGCGGTCGCCATCACTGCGCTCGCGGGGGCGCCAGGGCTCACACACAAGCATTGCGCCCCAGGCGATCCAAGCCACCGGAACCGTTGCTGCAAAAAACGGTCCCAGCCCAGAGCTGAACTTGAAGTTCTGATGAAGTCTATGTCCTTCTACCCACGGGTAGATCAGCCACTGCCATGGAGCGTGGACCCATTCGAGTTCAGCGTATTTGAATTCGTCGTACCACCAGTCCGGCGCCGGTGCGAAGCCTAAGAGCTCCGGGACACCTCCTAAGGGAATTGGATAGAACGGGTTTCCCAGCTCGACCTCGTTTCGCAACAGCCATATGCCGGCGAGCGCGAGGAAAGCCGCGGCAAAGCTTGCAGCGTGCAGCAGTCGGGCACGGAGGCGCGGCTGCGGCCGCCGCGAGGGGCCTCGGCCGCACAGGATCAACAGCCCTACGAGTGCTGCTGTCACTAGATGCAAGGGTTTGTAGCCGTAGGCAAGTCCACTGGCTGCTCCCGCCAGCACCGGCCAGCTCGGAAAAAACGAAGGTTGGGACAAGGCTAGCCAAAATGCGGCGAGCGCGAAGGCGACACCGGCCACGTCGGCGCCTACTTCCGTCGAGCAGAACCCGAACAGAGGAATAGTCGTGATCCCACTTGAGATGAGCGCAGCTGCCGACCGGTCGGCACCCGAGAAACGGCACAGTCGGTAGAGCAGCAGAACGCACAATCCAAGGAAAGGGAGATTTACCACCGATACAAAGCGTTCCGGTAGGAGCCGCAACCAAAACCCGTCCCATATGCTCGCATTGGCCGGAAGGGTATGCAGCCATGCGTTATCCCAGGTGCGCAGGGAAGCGTCGCGGAAGAAATTCACCGCACTGGGAAGATGGTAGGCGTTTGCTTCGTAGCCGCGCGGGAAACCGATGACCAGAAGCGCCGCCACCAGGACGAACCCGACCGCCACCGTCGTGACCACCAGCCGGGTCGTACCGTTGAACGGCGACACCTGCCGCATCGCCTGTGCGCCAACGTCGTCCATTGTCTGCGGCAAATGGTGTCGGGCCAAAGCGTACGCCGCCGCGGAGACCGCGATTGTCACAACAACGGCGTTGGGAAATGTCACCCACCTCCCAGGAAAAAACACTCCGAATGCCCCCAGCACGTCAAATGCGAAGAAAAAAAGCGCGAAGACCGTGAGCAGCCGGCAGACCCATAGGTCCGCCGGCGTGAGGGGGCAAGATGATTGCGCTCGGACGATGAGCCAACCGCCGAAGCCGACAATGATCAGGTAGAGAAGGCCCCAGATGACGGTCATGTTTCCGATTTCGATAGCCGGTGAGCCCTATTAAGATCTTTGGCGGGAACGATGCACACCAGCAGAAACGTAAAATGCGGTCAGGGGTTTGGCACGGGCCGAGATTGTACCTTAAGTCTGAGCCGATGATGGAGCCGCGATCGCGATCAGGGACGTCCCAGTGGCGTTTCGACGGCGAAGGGTCCGCCAGCGATCAATGCGGAACATGATCCTCATGGCCCAGGGAGCAGGCCATGGAGGTAGGGCCAAATAACGCCGGTACACATCAACGCTCGTGTCACCGGGCCGGCCGCGCCTACGTCTTTGCCGCGCCCGCAACGGTTGTACCATCCACTGCCCCCACCACAGAATGTCCTCGACGATGAGGCCGGCCGCTTCGAGGCATGTGCGGAGTGACTGGGCGGTATAGCGGCGCCGATGGCCTTGTACTTCGTCGAACTCAGAGTAGAGATCCGGGAGCGCAGGAACGCTGATTATCACGCGGCCGCTCGGATTTAATAAACGGACGAGTTCACGGACCGCTTGATGATCGTCGTCGATGTGCTCGATGACATCCAGGGCTAAAACGCAATCGTACGCAGGCAGACTATCGGGCAAGCCGAGCGCGAGATCTGCTTCGATCAGCCGTCGGTGGGGCCGGTCCAACCGGTCAAGTGCTCGTCGCGATATGTCCAATCCGGTAATTTGGTACCCTTCAGCTTCGAGTGCCTCAAGATTGGTGCCCCACCCGCACCCTACCTCGAGAACGCTGGCCGGCGGCAGTATTCTCAACCCTTCCAGCAGTGCCAAGACAAGCTCTGTCCGAGCGGCCCACCACGGATGTCGAGAGACGATGTCGGACAGGCTGATCAGGATCTCCTCGTCCATGTTTTTTTCGGGCATACCCGATGACCAGGTGATAATCATCGCCGAGAATCACTCGGGCGAGCACGAGTCGCTGGCGGCGACTACGCCTGTGTGGGTCTGCGTTGGGGGCTGAGCTGAAGCCGGCCTGACAACCTTCTCGCGGATTACATAGCTCGGCCGCCCCTTGGTTTCATAATAAATACGCGCGATATACTCACCCAATACACCGGTGCTTACCAGCTGTATTCCGCCAATCAGCAGTATAGTCAATATAGTAGAAGAGAAACCTTGCACGTCGGACGCCCGCATACCAAAAATCGGAAAATCAAAGGTCCGCAATACCAAAACGAACAGAAGAGCCATGAACGAAACGGTCGACATGGTAATTCCGATTAAAAACACGCCCGTCAAGGGAGCTGTTGAAAAATTGAAAATGCCGTCGCTGGCGAGCTTGATCAGCTTACGCCACGGGTATTTGGTAAAGCCTGCGGCCCGAGGCTGCCGCTCGTAGGTCACGCCGGCCTGACGGAAGCCGCTCCACGCTCTGAGACCGCGGAAGAAGCGATTTTTCTCCGGCAGCTGATTGATTACCTCCAAGACCTTGCGGTCGATCAGCGAGAAGTCCCCTGCGTCGGCAGGAGCATCTATGCTCGCCAGCCGCTGGAAGATTTTATAAAAAAGTTTGTATCCAGTGCGCCTGAGGAGCGACTCCTTACGTTTCGTGCGAATGCCATAGACAACGTCGGCGCCGTCCAGCCATTTTCCGATCATTTGGATGACAATCTCGGGGGGGTCCTGCAAATCCGCGTCTATGACCACCACGGCATCACCATCGGCGTTGGCCAGGCCAGCGCTGACCGCGGCCTGATGGCCAAAGTTGCGCGACAAAAGTACTGTCTTAACGCGCGGGTCGCCCTTGGAAAGGTCGGCGGCCATGTCAGGCGTGCCGTCTTCGCTGCCGTCGTCGACGATGACAATCTGCAAGCTGAAATCCCTGTTGCCGAGTACATCAACGAGTTGTCGGTACGTCAATAAGATGACGTCCTGTTCATTGAAGCAGGGGACCACAACTGACAACAAGAACTTGCTTGGCCGCGCGAAATCGTTTCCCAAGGCTTCGAGCGTCTCTGCCAAATCCGGGATCCTTTAGGACAGCCACCAATTAAAAATCATTATACCACCAGGACAACCCAATATTCAAACGACATCCGGGTGTAGAAAGCCAATACGGAGAGTTCGATCGTTCCGCGCCTGGCCCTTTTTGCCAGGACCCCCGTGAGATAGCAACCGGTCCGACACTTTCGCCAAATGGCCCCGAACCAGCTAACAGGACGACGATGGAAATTAGAGAACGCCGCGGCTCCCGCCATGGGTCCCAATTTACACGTGCAGGAGACGCATAAAGATTTTCACGAAGAACCGTCCAAAGCTGAGCACTCCCTCGCTGAAAGCAAAATAGCAAATCGTTGAAAGGATGGCAAGAAAGACCGCGGTATTCCGCAGCCGCGGATGGCGCGCCGGCAACAAGCTTTCTGTCGGCCCCTGGCTTGCGGCAGGCCATTCTTTGCGTTCCGCCATATTTTGCATCATACGCCTAACGAGGATCCCACCGGACCGATCGACAGTCGAAACCCTGCAAGGGGCATAACTGCGCGACCGGACCTGCGAGATGATAGTACAAGGTGCGGCCGAGATTCTCGGGGATCACATTGGCTCTGGTCACCGCCGCGGCCACGATGATCCTGGTCGAGGAATGCAAGTGCGGTTCGATGAAGGGTGGATCGGCTGGTGCCCGAGCAGGCCGATCGCGAGATTTCGAAACGGCTCAACGGGCCGCTCGACGAGACGGCGCCAACGGAACCGCCGATCACCGTGTGCGAGTTGCTGAGCTGCCGAATGGGTTTCGGCACGTCATAGCGCCGCCGGGCACAGGCGGCCTGCCAGACGTAAGCCGCTTGCATGCCGAGCGGTCTAGTGTCACGATGACCCCGCTGGGGATGTCCGCACGGGAAATCCCGGTTAAGAACGGAAAAGGGAAGGTGGTAACGGAGACCCTTTTGATGGCTGGGTCGGCCATCCGCCCGATGAGGACCGCGCAACAGCCAGACGCTCGCTCCGTGGTGGCCCTGCTCGAGCGCTTCGCCGCACCAGTCGGTTGTGCGGCAAAGGTACAGATCCTTCGCCCCTTTGCAGTCATCTCCCGCAAGAGCTACAGCGCCCCGATCACGCTGCCGATCGGCCCCGCCTATCTCGCAGCCACGCTCGAGAAGGCCGGTTATCCGGTCGAGATCATCGACGCGATTGGCGAGAACATCTACCAAATTGTCCGCTCTCAGTGCGGGCACTACAATCTTCAGGGCCTCTGCACGGATGAGATTGTGGCTCGAATCACGCCGCAAACGCGGGTGCTCGGCATTTCGATAATGTTCTCCCAAGAATGGCTCGAGCATCGCTCTCTCATACGCGCAATCCGCCGCGCCTTTCCCGACCTGATCATCGTCGTCGGCGGCGAGCATCCGACGGCGCTTCCCGAGTACGTGCTTCGCGACTGCCCTGAGATCGACTATTTGGTCGCTGGCGAAGGTGAACTGACATTTCTTGAATTGGTTCATGGGCTGATCCACGGTCGGGACATCCGCGACGTGCCCGGCGTATGCTTTATCGACGAGGCGGGCGGATTTGTCACGACAGGGTTGAGCCGGCGAATTATGGATATCGATAACTTGCCCGCGCCGGCGTCGCATCGCTGTAATGTCGAGAACTATTTCATCGACAACTGGACGATGGGCATCGCGATGGGGCGCAACATGCCCATCATCGCCACGCGCGGGTGTCCTTACCAATGCACCTTCTGCTCCAATCCGACGATGTGGACGACGCGTTACAAGATGCGCGATGTCAGCGAGGTTGTTAACGAGATTGAGTTCCTGATCAATCATTACAACGCCAATAGCATCGAATTTTTCGACCTTACCGCGATTGTTAAGAAAGAATGGATCCTATCCTTCTGCAAGGAGCTAAAGCGCCGGCATGTCGACATCGCGTGGCAATTGCCCTCCGGCACGCGATCTGAGGCCCTCGACCGAGAAACCCTCAAGGCCATCTGCGATGCCGGCTGTCGGTTTCTCGTGTATGCGCCGGAGAGTGGATGTGAGGAGACGCTTGCGGCGATTAAGAAGAAGATTAAGCTTGACCACCTCACGTCGAGCATTAGAGCTGCGATCAGCGTCGGACACACGGTGAAGGTGAATTTCATCCTCGGGTTCCCGCACGAGAGGTTCCGGCAAATGATAAAGACTGTTGCCTACGCGCTCAAGCTGGCGCGGCTCGGCGTCGAGGATTGTAATATTTCGGCCTTCTCTCCCTACCCCGGCTCGGAACTCTTTCGAGACCTAGTCGCTGACGGCAGCGTACCAGCGCTGAACGATGCATATTTCCGAAGCCTGGTTACGCAGTTTGATTTCACAAGTTCTGCGGCGATCTGCAAGCACGTACCCGCCGGGCTATTGGTGCCGCTGCGCATCATAGGCCAGATGCTGTTCTACGCACTTGCATACACTCTTCATCCGAAACGGATTGTGCGTCTGGTCAAGAGCACGTTCAAATCGCGTTTTCAGGCGAATAATCTCTTTGAGCAGAGGCTCTACGATTTCATCGTTCGGTTCAGGACCGTCCGCCCGGGTAATCGCGCGATCAGAAGTTCGAACTGAGGTTGCGGCTCGCCGTAGCGCGGGCACTATTTTGATATCCTGATCTGCAAGAACGGGGCTCTCGCGGCTGCGCATGCCGTGGCTTCTACCGGGGACGCCGACGCGTGGGCGCGCGCTACCGTCGAGACCCGGAAAAAACCGACTCAGGTAGCATCGCACTCAACATGGTCGATTTGCGCTCCGCATCACCAACGTCTCGACGCTCGGCCTGCACCGCTAGTGCCGGTATCAGCTGCCACGCCCGGATTGTTGCCGATGAATTTGTAGGTGCCGGCGCCGACCTGCTGCTTCTCGAAGTCGTCATCGCCGACCTACGTCTGGGTTCTTGGCCACGACGATCCCGACGGTGGTGGCCGAGGTGCAAGTGTCTTCGACGCCGATTCTCGGGCTGCAGGTGTCGGGGCAATCGAAGGTGCAGACGCTTGGCCGTTCCTCGAAATTAATAGCCGCGTTCCCAATCGATTACATTGCGCAGTGGTCGGCCCTCGAGATAGGCGCACAGATTGTCGCAGAAGAGGTCGATGGCGCCGTGCCGGTCTTCGTCACTGGCGCCCGAGACATGCGGCGTGATCAGCACTCTGGGGTCAGACCAGAGCCGCTTTGGCGGTGGGTGGTCGAATTCGCCGACATAGACATCGAGTGCGGCGCCGCGCAGTTGACCTTGTTCGAGCGCGTCGGCTAGGGCGTCCTCGTCGACGATTTCGCCGCGGGCGACATTGACGAGTACGCTGCCCCGTTTCATCAGGCCAAAGCGGTCGTTGTCGAAGAGACGGTTAGTCTCCGGTGTCCATTGGCAGCAGACTACGACGAAATCGCTGACGGGCAAGTAGCGGTCGAGATCCTCGGGCCCGCCGAGCTCGCTGAACCCAGGCGGCAAAGGCTTGCCCGGTTTCGGGCGCCGGCGGGTGCCGACGACCCGCACGCCGAGTGCCGCGCAGAGCCTGCCGACTTCGAGCCCGATGCCGCCGGCGCCGATGACGCAGGCAGTCTTGCCTTCGATCAGAAGCGGTCGATAGGCACGGTGGTCAAAGGTGCCCGCCGCGCGATCAACAGCCGTCTGGTGCAGGCTCTTGGCGAAATAGAGAATGCCTGCCACGGCATATTCCGCCATCGCCAGTGTGCTGCCCACCCCGCGCGAGGTCGTGACCGTCACGTCGCTGCCCCAGAGATCGCCCCGGCGCAAATTGCTGGCGCCCGCGGGGCGCTGATGAAACCATTTCAACCGCGGCGCCCGCGCACGCAGATCGAGCGGAAACGGCCAGCCGCCGAGGATAACTTCCGCCTCGGCGAGGAGCCGATCGCGATCCTCGCGGTTTCCTGAGCCGGTAGCGTCCGGCCGCAGGTAGCGCGTGGCAGTGTAGGCGGGCCAGGTTTCGCGATATTCGCCGTCGAACCAGCCGCCTGCATCGGTCAATCGGATCGCTTGACCGAAGGCTTCGATCTTGGCTCGATCCGCCACGCTGAGGCGCTGAATGTTCAGGACGTTGATTGTTTGCATGGACTGCTTGCCCGGACACAATTCGCGGAAGACGGAGGGAACCATAGAGCCTCGCTATGACGTTTGCCATCCCAAGCCGGCAGGTCTCGCTCGAGCTGACCCTTGACAAACGCTATTGTGGTCTATATTTGACCGC
>Ga0306926_10010137_pt1 | contig 10409 bp, 11 predicted proteins | sample flu12Cox44000178_FD_203759 | JGI IMG/M metagenome (GOLD analysis project Ga0306926, IMG submission 203759) | Lab enrichment of tropical soil microbial communities from Luquillo Experimental Forest, Puerto Rico - flux8day.12C.oxic.44.000.178 (v2)... | ecosystem: Environmental > Terrestrial >... | reverse complement strand
GGGTGATCGGCCGCGAAGGACCGATGCCATTGTCCGAATTCGATCGCGTGATCAAGGTAAACCTGATCGGCTCGTTCAACATGCTGCGGCTTGCGACCGCGGACATGTCGAAGCTCGAGCCGCTTCCCACCGGCGAGCGCGGCGTTGTGATTTCCACCGCCTCAATCGCAGCCTTCGACGGGCAGATCGGGCAGGCGGCCTATTCGGCCTCGAAGGGCGGCATCGTCGCAATGACGCTGCCGATCGCGCGTGAACTCGCGCAATTCGGCATTCGCGTGCTGGCGATCGCACCTGGACTGTTCTTGACCCCGCTTCTGGCGGGTCTGCCGCAGGAGGCCCAGGATTCGCTCGCCGCCGCGATTCCTTTTCCGCGCCGCCTCGGCAGCGCTGATGAATTCGCTTCGCTGGTGCTGCACATGGTCGACAACGCCTACCTCAACGGCGAGGTGGTGCGGCTCGACGCCTCGCTGCGCATGGCGCCGAAATAGTTTGCGGGATATGAAAGAATCACGCGACGCGATCTCCACGTCACTTATCCCAACGGGAGAGGTCGGCGCGAAGCGCCGGCTGAATGGAATCGATTCTTCGATAGATCGTATCCCCTCATCCCACCCCTCTCCCAACGGGAGAGGGAACGCACCGCCGTCGTTCCGCTAGCAAGGTTTATCAAGCCAATGTTCGTCCATCGACGCGACGTGCAGATCCAGTGGGGCGATTGTGACCCCGCCAACATCGTTTATTATCCGCGTTACTTCGAGATGTTCGACGACTCGACGTCGATCCTGTTCGAGGCAGCGGGCTTCTCCAAGCAGGACATCGTCAAAAAATACGGCCTCGTCGGCATCCCCATGGTCGACACGCGGGCGAAATTCTACATCGCATCGACCTTCGGCGACTGGATCACGATCGAAAGCCGGATCGAGAGTTTCAAACGCTCGAGCTTCGAGGTGGCGCACAAGGTATACAAGGAAGAAGCACTGGCGATCGAGGCGTTCGAGACGCGCGTGTTGGTCGGGCGCGATCCGGAAAATCCGGGCCAGCTGAAATCGGCACCGATCCCGCGGGAGATGATTGCGAAGTTCATGCAAGGCTGATCTGCTGTCTCGTCTCGTTCCGGCGAGACAAGGCGGCCGATCTGATCAGGACTTGCCAAAATGCCAAGGGAGGAATGAATGAGAAAGTTTCAACTCTGCGCCGCCGTCGTCGTGTCGCTGGTCGCGCTGCAGGCAATGCCTGCGGCCGCACAGACCAGCGAAATCACCATCGGCATTTCGATTTCCACCACGGGTCCGGCGGCGGCACTTGGCATTCCCGAGCGCAACGCGCTTGATTTCGTGCCCAAGGAAATCGGCGGCGTGCCACTCAAGGTCATCGTCCTCGACGATGGCGGCGACCCGACCAACGCCACCACCAACGCGCGGCGCTTCGTCACGGAATCGAAGGCCGACATCATCATCGGCTCCTCGACGACGCCGCCGACGATTGCGCTGTCGAATGTCGCCAACGAAGCGGGCATTCCTCATCTCAGCCTTGCCCCGTTCCCCGTCACGCCGGAACGCGCCAAATGGTCGGTCGTGCTGCCGCAGCCGGTTCCGATCATGGGCAAGATCCTCTACGAGCACATGAAGGCGCATAACGTCAAAACGGTCGGCTATATCGGCTACTCCGACTCCTATGGCGATCTCTGGTTCAACGACTTCAAGATCCAGGGCGTGCCGATGGGATTGATGCTCGTGGATGAAGAGCGATTTGCCCGGCCGGACACGTCGGTCACGGGGCAGGTGCTCAAACTCGTCGCCGCCAATCCCGACGCGATCCTTGTCGGCGCCTCCGGGACCGCGGCAGGCCTGCCGCAGACCGAGCTGCGCGCACGCGGCTACCAGGGCCTGATCTATCAGACCCACGGCGCGGCTACGATGGACTTCATCCGCATTGCAGGGCCGGCTGCCGAAGCCGTGATCATGGCCTCCGGTCCGGTGATGAACCCGGAAGGCCAGGCGGACAGTGCGCTCACCAAAAAGCCGGGTCTTGCACTCGACACCGCCTACGAAGCCAAGTACGGCGCCAACACCCGCAGCCAGTTTGCCGGCCATGCCTTTGACGCCTTCGAGGTCCTCAAGCGCATCGTGCCGGCCGCGCTGAAGACCGCGAAGCCCGGCACGGCCGAATTCCGCGAAGCGATCCGTCAGGCGTTCATCAGCGAACGCGAAATTGCCGCAAGCCAGGGCGTGTACAACTGGACCGACAAGGATCGCTCCGGCCTTGACGATCGCTCGCGCATTCTCCTGACAGTGAAGAACGGCAAGTACGTGCCGGCGATGTGAGGGCCTACTACACTCCCCTGGAGGAGAACTCTGGCTCTTTACAGGCCCCAATATCGTTCCATCCTCCTTGCGTTGAACCGTTGATCTACTTTGAAGCATCCACATGGTGGTATAGGTCTCAACAGGCCTCCACGCCCACCACTGAGACACTTCCGGGGACACATCATGGCACGCAAGATTCGCAAACGCAGGCAGCCCGGTGATGTCGGTGACGACAGCCGCCCGGTCACTGAGCCTGCGCCGGTCGGCGATTACGTCATCGTGATGGTGCGCTGACCGTGGTCACGCCGCGCAAGAGCGAGTTGCCGCTCGACGATCTGCACTGGCTGCCGATGATCATGGCGCATCATTTTTGGTCGGAGAAACTTGTCGGCACGCGGCTCTCGTCCTATGCAAGCGATGAGCTGCGCAAGCAACTCAGAGGGGGCAAGCTGCGTTGCAGACGCGGGGACGCGACCGGCAAGTTCGAACTGGTACCGCGCATGTTTTGGCGAGATCACGAGATCGACGTCCACACAGGTGCTGTGGAAATTTATCGCGGCCCTCGCGGACCGCACGGCCGCGATCATCAAAGTCGCGTCAACGGCTTGTTCTATGTCTGGAAGCCGGACCTCGATCATCTCCGGTCAACGGCGGAAGCCGCGCAGGAGCCACCGATGCGCCGCAAGCCGGGATCAAAGCCAACCGAGAACTGGAAGCTGCACGTCGCAGGTGAGCTGCACCGCATTGTTTTGGTGGAGCGCAAACAGCCTCCTCCTGCTTCCTATTTCGCGCAGTTTTGCGAAGACAAGTCGGGCTATCATCCGGACATTCGCGCGGTGCAGCGGCTACTTAGGGAGCTGCTCGGCTAATTCATCGCATCTTGCCGAATCTGGTGTCAGCGTCGCACCACGAAGCGGGCTGGAGAGGAAAGCGAACCGCAGAGCTTCGATAAGAACTGGATTGCTTCGTCGCTCACGCTCCTCGCAATGACGAGATGCGCGATTCTCGCCAAGCGCCTGCGTCATTGCGAGCGCAGCGAAGCAATCCATGCTCCAGGCGCGAAGACCTCGAAAGCTATGGCCGCACTGCACCCTCTTCCGCAAACCCCAGATAGCTCGCGGCGACGCGCTCGTTGCTGGCGACGTCCTTCGCTTGGCCGTGCAAAACGAATTCGCCGAGCTCCATTACATAGGCGCGGTCGGCGATTTGCAGCGCAGCTTTCGCATTCTGCTCGACCAGGAGCACAGAGACGCCGCCTGCGCGCAACTCGCCGATGGTGCGGAAGATGTCCTCAACGATGAGCGGCGCGAGCCCGAGGCTCGGCTCGTCCAGCATCAGGAGTTTTGGCTCGCCCATCAGGGCGCGGCCCATTGCCAGCATCTGCTGCTCGCCGCCGGACAGCGTTCCCGAAAGCTGCCGGCGCCGCTCCTTCAGGCGCGGAAACAGCGCGTAGACGCGCTCGATCGATTGCGCCGCCAGCGCTTGTGCGACCCGGAATGCGCCCAGCCTCAGATTGTCTTCGACACTCATCGCGCCAAATAGCTCGCGATGCTCCGGCACGAGGCTCAACCCCGCCGCAACGCGGTCCTCGATCTCGAGCCGCGCCAGATCGGCCCCGGCGAAGGTCACGCGGCCCTCGAGCGGCAGGATCCCCATCACCGCGTTCAGGAGCGTGGTCTTGCCGGCGCCGTTGGCGCCGATGATGGTGACGATTTCGTTCTTGCCGACCCCGAGTGACACGGCGCGCACCGCCTCGACCTTGCCATAGGCGACATGCGCATCACTGACGTGCAGCAGCTGCGGCGCGCCGGTCATGCGGTCGCTCCGAGATAGGCCCTGATCACCTCAGGATTGGCTCTGATCGCTTCGGGCGTGCCTTCGGCAATTCTGGTGCCGAAGTCGAGCACCACGACGCGATCGGCCAGATCCATCACGAACCCCATGTCGTGCTCGACCAGCAGCACCGACATGCCGCCGGAGCGCAAATCGCGGAGCAGGCTCGCGAGCCGCTGCTTTTCCATATGGCGCAGGCCCGCGGCCGGTTCGTCGAGCAAAAGCAGCATCGGATCGGCGCAGAGCGCGCGTGCAATCTCGACGATTCGCTGCTGGCCGAGCGGCAGGCTGCCGGCGGCGGCATTCATGTGCTCGCTTAAGCCCACCCGTTCGATCTGACGCGCGGCCTCGGCCAGCAATCCGGCCTCGTCGCTGCGGTCGAGGCGGAACATGCTGGCGAGTGCGCCGGCAGTGCCGCGCAAATGCGCACCGATCGCGACGTTCTCCAGAACCGTCATATCAGCCACCAGCTTGACATGCTGGAAGGTTCGAGAGATGCCGTGTTTCGTCACTTCCTGCGGCGGCGCGTTGTCGATCTTCATGCCGTTGAGGGAGATCGTCCCGCCGCTTGCGGCGAGCACGCCCGTGATCAAGTTGAAAGTCGTACTCTTGCCGGCGCCGTTGGGCCCGATCAGGGCGACGATCTCGCGCCGCGTGACCTCGAACGAGACGTCGTTGACCGCGATCACGCCGCCAAACTCCTTGCGCGCATGATCGACGCTCAGGAGGGTGCCGTCGCGCAGGGCCACGTTCGCGCGCCGCGGCAAGGCAAGCGCCGTATCAGGCCGCTTTTGGCCCGGCTTGAGCGGCAAGCGTGCGATCAGCCATGGCCATACCCCGCTTGGAGCCAGTTGCAACAGCGCCACCAGCAGAATGCCGAACACGATGATCTCGAGCTGGCCTTCGCCGTGAAACAGATAGGGCAGGTAGCCCTGGAGTATCTCCTTGAGCACGACCACGATCGCGGCACCGAGCACACCGCCCCAGACGTAGCCGGCGCCGCCAACCACCGCGATGAAGAGATATTCGATGCCGGCCTGCGCACCGAACGGGGTCGGGTTGGCCGCGCGCTGGAAATGCGCGTAAAGCCAGCCAGACAATCCGGCGAGCACGGCCGCATAAATAAAAACCAGGAGCTTGGCGCGCGGGGTCTGAACGCCGAACGCTTCGGCCGCGACATGGCCGCGTCTCAGCGCCCGGATCGCGCGCCCCGTTCGGGAGTCCAGCAGGTTCATGGTAAGCACCGCGCAAAGGATGACGGCGATCCAGATCGCGAAATAAATTGTCCCGGGATCGATCAATTTGAACGAGCCGATCGCGAGCGGCGGGATTCCGGAGATTCCGTCGTTGCGGCCGAGGAATTCAAGCTTGCTGAACAGGTAGAACAGCCCCAGGCCCCAGGCGATGGTGCCGAGCGGCAGATAGTGACCGGACAGCCGCACGGTGATGAGGCCGAGCGCAACGGCCGCGATGCCGCTCACGATCAGCGAGAGCGGCAGTGTGAGCCAGGGCGAGAACCCATATGCTGTCGTCAGCACCGCCGTGGTGTAGGCGCCGAAGCCGCAAAACGCCGCCTGCCCGAATGAGGTGAGGCCGCCGACGCCGGTGAGCAGCACAAGCCCCATCGCCACCAGCGCGGAAAGTCCGACATTGTCCAACAGTACGATCCAGAATGGGGGCATGCCGGGAATGAATGGGATCGCCGCCATTACGAGCGCAAACAGAATGACCGGCAGGCGCTCCGCCATCGGTCAATCCTTCTCTTCCTCGACCGCAGGCGCGGCGAGCGATCGCAGCAGCAGGACCGGAATGATCAGGGTGAAGACGATGACCTCCTTGAAGTTGCTCGCATAGAACGAGGAAAAGGCTTCGACGCCTCCGACGAGGAGGGCAGCTACCGCGGTCAGCGGGTAGCTGGCAAGCCCGCCGATGATGGCCGCGACAAATCCTTTCAGCCCGATCAGGAAACCTGTGTCGTAGTAAAGCGTCGTGATCGGAACGATCAGGATTCCGGAAATCGCGCCGATCACCGAGGCCAGAAGAAATGCGATCTGTCCCGACAGCGTTGTCCTGATGCCAACGAGACGCGCGCCGAGGCGATTGACGGCGGTCGCCCGGAGCGCCTTGCCATAGAGCGTGAAACCGAAAAACAACCAGAGAAGCACGATCAGCGCCACCGTAATGGCATAGACGGCGATGCCCTGGCCGGTGAAGTGCAGCGGAGGAACCGTGAAAGCCGCATTCGACAGCGCCGGACCGCGCTGACCTTCGGCGCCGAAGAACACCAGTCCAAATCCCTGCAATGCAAGATGGCTGCCGACGGCCGCGATCAGAAGCACCAGCACGGACGCGTTGGCAATCGGCTGGAACGCCAGGCGATAAAGAAACAGGCCGATCGCCGCGACGATCAACAGCGACAAGCCGATATTGAGGAAAGCCGGGTTTTGGCGCCCGGCGAACCAATAGGTCAAGGCGAGGATGGCCACGGGCATGAGGATGTCGATTGCAAGCGCCCGCGCGACCAGCGCGGCGTGCAGCGATTTGCGGTGCATGAACAGATCGAGACAGAACGCCGCGACCCCCATCGCGACCACCAGTCGCGCGGTGCCGGGCATGTGGCCCGACGAGAGCGTGGCATAGGTCAGGGCGCCGTAGGTGACGAACTCGCCTTGCGGGATCAGGATCACGCGGGTAACGGCGAAGACGAGCACCAATGCGAGTCCGAGCAAGGCATAGATCGCGCCGTTGGTGATGCCGTCCTGCAGCAGGAACAGCATGATCGTCGTGTTCAAGACGGGCGCTCCCTCCTTGGCCGGGCCACGGCGTGAAGCGCCGCCCGGCTTTACAACAACAGCAGTTGAATCCCGTCGCCGGTATTTGATATGTTCGATAACAATTATCGACTATAATCTCAAGGCTCTGCGCGCCAGCGATCTTCAACCTGGCGGGATTGCGATTACCGAGCGATGACTGTTTCCAAAGCTGCCGCCGTCGATTCCACGAAGGCTTCGCGTTCGCTCCGGAAGGACGCAGCCGACGAGGTTGGGGAGGCGGGAATCGAACTGGGTGAATTGTCGGAGTTGCTGGGCTATTCGCTCAAACGCGCGCAGCTCAGGATCTTCGAGGATTTTCTGCGCTGCGTCGCGCCGCTACAGCTAACGCCTGCCCAGTTCTCGGTATTGCTGCTGCTCGACAAAAATCCGGGCCGCAACCAGACCGAAATCGCCAGCACGCTCGGAATCCTGCGGCCGAATTTCGTGGCGATGCTCGATGGCCTGGAAAGGCGCGATCTGTGCGCGCGGGTACGCTCGGCGAACGATCGCCGCTCGCACATCCTCGTTCTCACCGACAGGGGCCGCAGCGTGCTGGCGCGGGCGAAGAAGCTCGTCGCCGCCAAGCATGAAGCGCGTCTCAACGAACTGCTCGGCCCCGCCAACCGCGCCGCGCTGCTGGCGATGCTGAGCAGGATCGCCGAGGAATTTTGAGGGCTTCTCTTCACCCTAAAGGGGGAGCGTGAGCGCCGTCGCGAAGGGCGATCTGTCGCCCCATGGTTCGAGACACGCCAGGCCGCGCTGCTCACCATGAGGTCTATCAATCCACCAAAATCACCCTGACGTCGTTGACATTGGTCAGCGTCGGGCCGGTATTGAGGAGATCGCCGGTCGCGGCAAAGAAAGCGGTGGCGTCGTTGTTGTCGAGATAGGCCTTCGCATCGAGCTTGAGCGATTTCATTTTCGCAAACGTGCTCTGGTCGATGATTGCGCCCGCGGGATCGCTGGCGCTGCCGCCGCCGCCATCCGCGCCGTCGGTATCGGCGGCGAGCGCCGAAACGCGCGGCGTGTCCCTGAGCAGGTCGGCGAGCGCCAGCGCATATTCCTGGTTGGGGCCGCCGCGTCCGTTGCCGCGAACAGTCACCGTGAGTTCGCCGCCGGAGAGGATCGCGACGCGGCGGCCTTCGTTGCGGGCCTGCAGCGCCAGGCGCGCGTGATCGGCGGCCACCTCGCGCGCCTCGCCTTCGAGATCGGCGCCGAGGTCGAGTGTCGCGTATCCCGCGTCTGCCGCCACCTTGATCGCGGCGTCGAGCGAAGCCCTGGGCCGCGCGATCAGTTCGAACGTCGCCCGAGCAAAGGCCGCGTCGCCCGGCTTGCAGCTCTCGTTTTTCGGATCATCGAGCGCTTTGGCAACGGCGTCGGCAACCTCGAGGCCATATTTTGCGACGATGGCGCGCGCATCCGCAAGCGTCGTCGGATCCGGCACGGTCGGCCCCGAGGCGATCGCGGAGGCGTCATCGTGCGGAACGTCGGAAATGGCCAGCGTCACGATCTCGGCGCGTTGGCCAGCGCGTGCCAGCCGGCCGCCCTTGATCCGCGACAGGTGCTTGCGGACCGTATTGATCTCGCCGATCGGCGCGCCCGAGCGCAACAGCGCACGCGTCATCTGCTGCTTCTGCGTGAACGAGACGCCGTCGGCCGGTGCGATCCAGTTCGCCGAACCGCCGCCCGACAACAGCACCAGCAGGAGATCGTCGGCGTCGGCGGCCTCGGCGAGACGCAGCGTCTCCTCCGCGGCCTTCAGTCCGGCTTCGTCCGGCACGGGATGACCGGCTTCGACCACCCTGATTCGTCGCGTCGGCACGCCGTGACCATGACGCGTGGTGGCGAGCCCCGACAGCCGTGCCGGGTCGAGCCCGAGTTGGTCCAGATAGTGCCGCTCGGCGGCCGCGGCCATCGCGGCGGCGCCCTTGCCCGCGGCAAGGCAGATCACCCTGCCGGTGGGAACGGGGCGCAGATGCGCCGACAACACCACATCGGGATGTGCGGCGGCAACCGCTGCATCGAAAATCGCGCGCAGGAGAGGGCGTCTATCGGTCATTGCTTCCTGGTGACTTGAGACGGAAATTGCTATCGCCGTTATCCACCCGCTTGCGGCAAAAGAAAACCCCCGTACTTCGCGCCGGAGAGCCGGATATCGCGGCAAATGGGCAGCATAGGCGAAAACTTGCAGCGATGGACTGTTCGCTCACCTCGTCGGCGCGGGCAAGCAAGTGCGGCGGAACGGCAAGAGCGGCGCGTCTTCAGCCTGTGTGACCTCGCGCCACCCGATGCTGCCAATACACAAAGAACGGCGCGCCGACCAGTTCGAGCACCGTAAACGCAACGAAGGGAACGGGTGGCAGACCCGCAAACAGGATCGAGAGAAGCCGGCCCACTCCACCAAGAAAAATAGCACCCCAGACTGTCCGGAACAGAACCGTCTGGCTTTCGATGCGTGGGACCAGCCATAGAATGGCGATGCCGATGCCAAGCCAGACGCCGGCAAAGAACCTGAGATTGCTGTCCAGGACGGGAACGACGGGGATTGCGGCCGAGGCGTAGAGGGGATCGGCAAGTCCGAAAAGTCCAATGATGCCGGTAAAAACTGGAATGAGACCAAGGATCGCAGTCACAATTTGCAGGCTCGTCTTGCTCATGAATGCCTCAAAACGCAGCTCTTGTCTCTTGGACGTCTTTCCCGATAACCTCGACTGTCGTCGCCTTCAGCACAGCGGTTTGTCAGGACGTTATCCGCCAGCCGCCCGCGTCACGCTGCAATCTGGTCGTGCGCATTCCAAACGGTTCCGGTGTAAAGCCGCGCATCCAAAGCTCGATGCCATCGATATCGATCTCGATGAAGACGGCATTTTCCTTGTCGGTTTCCGTTGGGAAGTAGGTGTCATAGGCGTCCTTCCACCGCTTGCGGACCTCGGACGGATTTTCGCGCAACGACGCCGTGCCGACCAACACGATGTAGGCATCGTCGGCTTCGCGCCCACACACAACCGATACACCATTGGCGCGCCGCAGGTCCGATGCCTTCCGTGAACGGCCGTCGGTGATGAAGTGGATCGTCCAGGCGTCCGTGTTGAACGCAATCTTTCCCATTGGGCGGAGCCTGACGCCTCCAGATTCGGGGGCCGTCGCGAGCCAGCAGTAGGGCTGGCTTTTCACGATCCTCGCGGCTTGCGTCAGCAACGCGTCTGCATTCACCAAATCGCGCGGTTCAACGATCTGTGTCATCGCAATCCTCCTTCGAGTTATTGCAGCTCCGTCCATTAGCACATATTGACGATGCAGTCTAGACGATGTAGTCTAGAAATTGATGGGACGGGCGCTGTTCGACAATGTCAGTTTTTTGGCGGCTGCGCGTTCGCTGGCCTGCGAACGCGGGCCGGCCGCGGTCACGGTCGATTCCGTCACCGAGCGCCTGAAAGCGCCAAAGGGTTCGTTCTAC
>Ga0306926_10010134_pt1 | contig 10410 bp, 13 predicted proteins | sample flu12Cox44000178_FD_203759 | JGI IMG/M metagenome (GOLD analysis project Ga0306926, IMG submission 203759) | Lab enrichment of tropical soil microbial communities from Luquillo Experimental Forest, Puerto Rico - flux8day.12C.oxic.44.000.178 (v2)... | ecosystem: Environmental > Terrestrial >... | reverse complement strand
CGCAAGCCGCTTGCAGGCGGCCGCGGATTGCCTATCATCGGGACCGCGCGGGTGTAGCTCAATGGCAGAGCAGAAGCTTCCCAAGCTTACGACGAGGGTTCGATTCCCTTCACCCGCTCCAGTCAGCTTTTGACACTGGGCGGCAGGATCTCCTTTTCGAACAGCACTTCCGAGCGGTAGAGCTCAGAGATTGAGGCCCAGCGCAGCCGGCAGATGTCCTCGGCCACCTGCTCGGCGCGCGCCTCGAGCTCGGGTGTCTTGAGGTATCGGCCGCACAATTCGATCTGGCGCCGGCTGTGCTCGACATCGGCGGCATCGTGCTCGGTGAAGAATTCGATCTCGGGCGCGTTGCGCCCGAAGCCGTAATGCTTTTCGAAAGCGGGGAGCAGAACCTCGCCGATCAGGCCGGGCATCTGGCCCTCTTGCGTCGTCTGCATCGCCAGTATTACGCCCACCGGCTCATTGGCCGTCGTGTGGTACATGTAGAGCGAGCGCGCCCACCAGGCCGGCGGCATCTTGGTGTTGCGCACCTCGTCATCGGTAAGACCGGCGGCGCGGCAGAAGCGCAGGATCAGTTCATTGTGGTCATGCGGCTCGTGGCCGGGTTCCGGGATCGCCTTCAGCCCCTCCTCTTCGGCGATATTTTCGGCGATCATCTTGCGCACGTCTTCGTGATGATAGCCGCGCGCGTACAGCATTCCGAAGCTTGCCAATGCCCGCGACACGAAATGGTAGTGCAACGCCTGATAACGGCCCAGCGCCTTCAGCGGCAGTTTGCCTTCGCCAAAAGCCAGAAAGAAGGGGTGCCTTTTGGTGTGCCAGAGCTCGCGAATTGCCAATATCCGATCGGTGATCGGAAGGTTGTCATTGCGTGCCATTGCCGTCGCCTCCATGAAAAAACTGCTGTCGGCAAGTATAGTGGGGCAGGGCGGGCAACGGAAAGGGCGCCCTTTTCGGACTGCCGCAGGCTCAGGTCATGTAGTTCGAGAAGCGGACCGTTGTGGCGCGGGCACGGTAATCGGTCTTGACGCTAACGAGCACGCGCGCTGTAGGGCCGGGCGGATCTCCTCGGGCTCTTCCACATATTCGGCGAAGCAGCCGAGCGCCTCGGCCATCTTGTCGTAGCGCGTGTAGCCGAGATAGCGGCCCGGCTTGTTGCCCTCCGGTATCACGGATGCTTTCGAGCAATTTGGCCTTGCCGGGACCGATACGAGCGCCGGACTCGAAATCGATGCTGATCCATACCTGAGCCATGCCGCACCGTGCCACACTCGGTTGTACGAAATCGCGTCCCGTCATCCGGAACGCATTTACGCAGTATGAAGCGCGGTTCGGTTATGAGCGCAAAGGGAGGAAATTCGATACCGTGATTTCTGCTGACCCGTGCCCGGCTGCACCTTCGGCAACGGTCGTTGTCGCGATCTGCGGCGCCGAAATCCTCGGCCTGGCGGGATATTCGACGGTTCCGGCGCTCCTGCCGCAATTCATCGAGGAATGGTCTCTAACCAACACGCAGGCCGGATGGCTCGCCGGAATTCTGTCCGCGGGCTATATGCTGGCCGTCGTCCCTCTAGTCAGCCTGACCGATCGCCAGTCCGCTCGACGGATCTACCTCGCATCGAGCACGCTCAGCGCGCTGTCATGTTTTGGCGTTGCGCTGTGCGACAGCCTGCTCCCGGCGCTTGGATTTCGGGCCGTCGCCGGGATCGCGCTCGCCGGGATGTACATGCCGGGCCTGCAGGCGCTCACGCACGGTGTCGAGGGGACAAGACGGGCGCGCATTGCGGCGTGGTATACGAGTTCCTTCACGATCGGCGCGTCGTTGTCGTTCCTCTTCGGCAGGATCGGGACGCTGTCGGGCTGGCGCAGCGCTTTTGTTCTTGCCGGGTTCCTCAGTACCGCCGGCGTCGTCATCGCGTGGGTTGCACTACCGCGGGCGGATCCCGAGATTGCCAAGGAGCCGCGCCCGGTCCTCGACATCAGACCGGTTCTCGGCAATCGCGATGCGCTCATGCTGATCTTTGGCTATGCCGCGGCGATCTGGGGCTCGGCCGGACTGCGGCAGTGGATCGTCGTCTTTCTCGCGTTTTGTGCGGCCGATCAGGCCGGTGTTCCCGCGCATCCGTGGATCATGCTGGCGGTCGGCGCGCTGATCAGTTTCCTCGGCGTCCCCGCTGGTCTCCTCGGCAACGAGCTGTCGATCCGCTACGGCCTGCGCAACATCGCTACACTTGTCTTCCTGCTGTCGGCGTTCGCGGGCGGCCTGTTCGGGTTTGCAGCGACGCTGCCTTACATCGTTGTCTTGTGCCTGGCCGTGGTCGCCGGCTTCATCCTGCAAGGCAACTTCTCCAATCTCACTTCGGGTGTCCTCGCCGTCGCCGCCCCGCGGCACCGAGGAGCAACGATCGGGCTCTATTCCTGCATCGGCTTTGGCGGCGGGTTCCTCGGGACACTCCTCTTCGGCATGACGCTCGATCGGTTCGGCGGCACATCGCAGCCCGCCGCCTGGATACTGAGCTTCGGTACCTGCGGGCTCGCCTGTTTAGCCGGCGCCGCCTCTACGATCTTCTTGTCCCGAGATGTCTGGCAGCGACGACCCAAGAAGGAATTATGCGCTTGACGGCATTGTCGCCGGCGAGGCGCGCGCCTTCAGCCCCATCAAGGCGACCAGTGCCGCAATGCTCATCCCCGCTGAAATGGCGAGCGCTTCTACGCCGAGCCAATCGATCAGAAGTCCGAATGTGAGGGGCGACGCGGCCTGCGCTGCGCGCGCCGGTGCCGCCAGAACCCCGGTTCGCAGCCCATAGCCGACCGGGCCGAAGATTACGAGAGGCAGCGTCCCCTTGGCGATCGTCAACAAGCCGTTGCCCGCCCCGTGGAAGAGCGCAAAAGCCATGATCGCCGGCGCACCGAATACCGCCAAGATCGCGGCGCCTAGCGGATGCAGCGCGGCGGCGATCCGGGCCGAGACGAGCGGGTGAAGCCAGCGCAAGGCGCCAAACTCCACCAGCCGCGCGGCAACTTGGGCGGGACCGACGAGTGCGGCAGCCGCAATTGCCGCTGTCGAGCTTGCGCCGGCTATCTCGAGCAGGTGCGGCAAGTGTGCGGCCATCGCTCCAGTTACAAACCAGGTCGCGGCGAAGACGAAAGCCAATATCGCCATAGCGCCGCGCGGTGCAGCGTCGGCACTTCCTTGCGGCTCGGCCGCTCGTTCCGGAGGCGGCGCGCGCGGAATAAGAAAACGGTTCAGCGGAAGACCGATCAGCAGATTGAGCGCCGCCCAGGTGAGGCAGGCGCCGCGCCATCCCAGGCTCGCGTCGAGAAAGGCCGATAGCGGCCATCCGACCGTGCTCGCAAACCCGGCGATCAGAGTGATCCCCGTGATCGGTCCGCGCGCTGCTCGCCCGTAGAGCCCGGCAAGTGCGGCAAAGGCTGAGTCGTAAAGGCCCAAAGCCATCCCCACGCCCAGCACCCCCCAGGCGGCGGCGAGGCCGACGACGCCGTGCGCGAGTGCAAGCAGAACCAAGCCGGCCGCAAGCACGATATTGGAAAGAACCAGAACGCCCCGGCCGCCGCGGTTGTCGATCGCACGACCGACGGCCGGTCCAAGAAACGCCGACAACAGCAGAGATCCCGAGAAGACCCCGAAGACCATAGCTCGCGAGATCCCGAGCCCTTCCGCGATCGGGTCGGCTAAGATCGCCGGCAAATAATAGCTCGATCCCCACGCCAGAGCCTGCGTTGACCCGAGCGCGGCAACGACGATTTGGCGGGTCATGGCTGGTTCCCGGCGGTACTCGTGTCGAGCAACCGCTCGACGATCACGCAATCACGCCAGAACCCGTCCAATTGTCCGTGACGTCGATGGGTTCCGATTTCCTCGAAGCCAAGTCCCTTCGAAAGGGCGCGGCTTACAACGTTCTCCGGAAACACCCGACTGGTGAGCTTGTACAAGCGTGCGGTGCTAGCCGCTTCGATCAGGGCCCCGAGCACTGCCGTTCCCGCCCCTCGGCCGCGGTGTTCGCGGGCAACATAGACGGAGAACTCGCCAATACCGGCGTAGCAAGGCCGCGCGCTATAGGGAAAGGAGGCGGCAAACGCGAGTGGTCCGGCGACACCGGTTTCGGCGACCACAATGAGGTTCCCGGGCTTAAACCATTTGCGAATTTTCTCCGTCCTTCGCGGCTCGGTCTCGAACGTAGCGATAAGATCGGCAATGCCTTGATTGTAGATCGCCGCAATCGCCGCTGCATCGGCGGGCGTCGCCGCGCGCGTCCTCAGTCCGGTTCTGTCGACCATCGACACGCGGCCGTACTCTAGACGGTCCGCGCCTGCTCGTACCAACCACGCGTGCGCAACACAATCCACACCACCGAGAGCATGACGGGCACCTCGACCAGCACTCCGACCACAGTCGCAAGAGCCGCGCCCGACTGAAAGCCAAAGAGCGCGATCGCCGCCGCAACTGCCAGCTCGAAGAAATTCGACGCGCCGATCAGCGCCGACGGGCAGGCGACATTATGCGGCATGTCCAGAGCGCGATTGAGGCCGTATGCAATCCCGGCGTTCAGGTAGACCTGAATCACAATAGGGATAGCGAGCAACGCGATGATCAGCGGCTGCCGGACGATCTGCTCGCCCTGGAAACCGAAGAGCAACACGAGCGTCGTCAGCAACGCAAACAGAGATATCGGCTGAAGCTTCCGAAGGATTTGCCCGAGTGCCGGCTCGCCGCCGCGCGCCAGCAGCGATCGCCGCCACAGCTGCGCGGCAATCACCGGCACGACAATGTAGAGGACCACGGACAGAAACAGCGTCGTCCACGGCACCGTGATAGCGGACAGACCGAGCAACAATCCGACAATCGGGGCAAAAGCGAACACCATGATCGTGTCGTTGAGCGCGACCAGCCGAGCGTAAAATTCGGCTCGCCGTCCGTCAGATTGGACCACACGAACACTATTGCGGTGCAGGCGCAGCCGCCAGGATGATGAGACCGGCGATATAGCTGTCGATCTGGCCCGGCGGCAGCAACGGGCGAAAGAGCCAGCCGATGAACAGCCAGGCGAGAAGGGCCATGCTGAAGGGCTTGACCAACCAATTGATGCCGAGGGTCACGGCGATGCCGCGCCATTGCTCGGTTACCCGGTGCAGCGCGCCGAAATCGACCTTCAGCAACATCGGCACGATCATCAGCCAGATCAGCACGGCAACCGGGATGTTGACCTCGGCCAGGGTCATGCGGCCAAGCGCCTGGAATGGTCCTGGCATCAACCGGCCGAGCACGATCCCGGCAAGGATGCAGAGCGCGACCCAGACCGTCAGATAGCGTTCGAAAGGCCAAGCGCTGGCGCCGCTGCGCGGCCTCTGGCATCACTGACAGATGTGATCGCAGTACCATTATCCGGTTAAACCGATGATCGATGCATGGACTCCCCCGGCTCAGGCTGGTTTTCGGCCCTCTAAGGCAGCCGCTACGACAAAATTTTCGATGCCACGACCCGGCGCCCAAGTCTTGATCAGCTCGTGGCTTTCCGGTCGCGGGGTGATGCGCACGTCAACGAAACCGGCCTTTGCAAGCCACGCCTCAATGCGATCGACCGGCGCTGCGCCACTGATACAACCGCACAGCAGCGCGCTATCGGTCTGCAGTTCGGCCGGCAAGGGCGCGCTGTTGACCACGTCGGAAATCGCCAGCCGTCCACCCGGCTTCAGCACCCGAAAGGCCTCGCGGAAGACCTGCTCCTTGTCGGGCACCAGGTTGATCACGCAGTTCGAAATTACGACGTCGGCCGTATTATCCGCGACAGGGAGATATTCCAATTCGCCAAGGCAGAACTCGACATTACCGGCGCCGATCTTGGCCGCGTTCTCGCGTGCCTTCTTCAGCATCTCGTGCGTCATATCGACACCGATGACGCTACCCTCCGTGCCGACTTGCTGCGCGGCGAGAAAGCAATCGAAACCGGCACCGCTGCCGAGATCGACCACGACTTCACCTGGCCGCAAAGCGGCAATGGCTTGCGGATTGCCGCAGCCGAGCCCGAGATTGGCGTTCTCCGGAACCGCGGCGAGCTCGGCTTCGGAATAGCCCATCTGCTGTGATTTTTCCTCATTTGTGACAGCGGTCGAAGGACCGCAGCAGGAGGTCGCCGGCGTGCAGCAATCGGCAGCGCCGGATGCTTCAGCAATGCTGCCGTAGCGGGCGCGCACCCTCTGCTTGATGTCAGCTTGGTCCATCTCTCCCTCCTCGTTAAGTGCGTCTGAGCGCGCTAGCCGGCGCAGCAGGTGCGCGGTGTGTCGGGGTCCGCACCTGACTCAGCCACCGTGATCACCGCCGGTTCGCAGCACTCAAATTTTCAACGGATACGTGCCCGTGCAGGTGCTTCATCGACGTCTCCTGGGGCAATGCTTTCGGCTGGATTACAGACTGCCGGAACGCAGGCCACGCTGCGGCCGCAGCAGTTTTCGGTGAGATAGGCCAGAAGCTCGTTCATGGCGCCGTATTCCGCCGAGTAGATTAGCTGGCGGCTGCGGCGACGTTGAGTGATCAGTCCGGCGTGCGTGACCTGCGCAAGATGGAAGGACAACGACGAAGGCTGCACGCCGAGCCGCTCGGCGATGGCCCCGGCCGGCAGCCCATTCGGTCCGCAGGCCACGAGAAGACGAAACAGCTCAAGTCGTGTGTCCTGCGCGAGGGCTCCGAGCGCGGCAATCGCACGCTTTTGATCCATAACGGCTGCGCCTAAATTTCAACAATTCAACTAGCATCGAACTTATAAGCCGTCAACATCATGTCAAGGGTCCTCGATATGCGCCAGCGGACGCCACCAATTGACCCGCTCGCCGGAGGGGGTGCCATCGGCGATCGCCACTGCCCTTCCCAACGGTCAGCCGATCGCTGCCACCCGCCGGGGTTCGGCGCCGGCGGGGAGCAGGAACGTCAGCGCGAGGCAAATTCCGAGCATCGCCGCCGAGCCCCACAAGCACGCCGGCAAGCCGCCATACTGGGCCAATGACCCGGACAACAGGATGCCGAACAGCCGGCCGGCGGCGTTCGCCGCGTAGTAGAAGCCGACATCCTCAGCCGCCTTCTTTGATCCCGCATAAGCGAGGATCAGGTAGGAATGCAGGGGCGAGATCACGGCGAAGACGAAACCAAAGACACTGAGACCGATGACGACGAGCAGACCGGGAGTGATGGGCAGCCTGGATCCCAATAGCAGCGCGAGCATCGCCGGAATCACCGTCAGCACGGTCCCCCAGATCCGAGCCTCCGGAATCTCGCGCGAAAGTCCGTCGGCGCTGCGCCGAACCACCGAGGGTGCAATCGCTTGTACCAGCCCGTAGCCGATCGTCCATGCGGCGAGGAAGCCCGCGACCTCCATGTATTTCCAACCATTGGCATAAAGGAAGACGGGCAGCCCGACGACGAACCAGACGTCACGCGACCCGAACAGGAAAATACGCGCGGCGGCCAGCAGATTGATTGCCCGCGATTTGGCGAGCAGTTCGCCGAACGACTTGGAAGCCTTCGCCTTGCCGAGCTCGGCCGGCAGGCTCAGCAGTACATTCACCAGCACGACGACGAGCACCGTCGCCATCAACCACAATGCGGATTTGAACCCAACCGTTTGGAGAAGCAGGCCACCAAGAAAGAAACCGAATCCCTTCATCGCGTTCTTCGATCCGGTGAACCAGAAGACCCAGCGGAACAGTTGCCCCGCTCCGCCTTCCGAAGTCGCCTTGATCGCCGATTTCGAGGCGGTCTTGGTCATGTCCTTGGCGACGCCTGAGATGCCTTGCGCCATGACCACCCAAGCTACGGACAAAGTCGCACCCAGGCCGGGTCCAGAGCGGACAGCAACAAGAGGCCGCCGATTTGCAGCACGAGGCCGGTGGCGAGCATGCGCGGAATACCGAAGCGCACCGCGAGCCAGCCGCCGCCCAGATTGGCGAAAATGCCGGCCGTCTCGTACAGCAGGAACAGCGAGGCCAGTATGAACGGGGTGTAGCCGAGCGTGTAGAAATGCAGCAGCACCAACATGCGCAGAGCGCCGTCGCTCAGCGTAAAGCTCCAGTAACTGGCGGTCACGATCAGGTAATTGCGCACTCCGGCCATCACACACCTCGCTCGAAGCCAATGTTGGCCAAGTCGACCATGCGGCACGCATAGGCGACCTCGTTGTCGTACCAGGCGTAGACTTTTAGCAACGTGCCGTCGGTGACCATCGTGCTCGGGCCGTCGACGATCGCGCTGCGCGTGTCATTGTTGTAATCGGCCGAGACCAGCGGCCGCGCCTCGAAGCCGAGGATGCCGGCAAGCGGTCCCGCGGCCGCTGTCCGGAACAGCGCGTTAACCTCGTCTTCGCTCGTCGTCTGTGCTAGCTCGAAAACGCAATCCGTCAGCGACGCGTTGAGCACTGGAACGCGCACCGCATGTCCGTTCAACTGTCCCTTCAGTTCGGGATAGATCAGCGCGATCGCGGTCGCGCTGCCCGTGGTGGTCGGCTGCAAGTACAGCATCGCCGACCGGGCCCGGCGCAAATCCTTATGCGGCGCATCTACCACGACATTGGTATTGGTCGGATCGTGGATCCGTCGTGATCTGACCGTGCCGGATGCCGATGGCTTCGTGAACGACCTTGACCACCGGGGCGAGACAGTTGGTGGTGCACGACGCCGCCGTCAGCAGCCGATGCTCTGCCGGGTCGTAGCGATCCTCGTTGACGCCCACGACGACGTTCAAGGCCGCCGGGTCCTTGATCGGCGCCGCGACGATGACGCGGCGCACGCCTTTGTCGAAGTAACCTTTAAGCTGATCCGGCTTCAGGAATTTCCCTGTGCAGTCCAAGACGATGTCGCAGCCAAGATCGCCCCACGGCACCTCGCCCGGCAGGCTCGCGGCGCTAAATCCGATGCGTCGGTTGCCGATGACGATTGCGCGATCGTCATCGGCTGCAATATTCTGGCGCCAGCGGCCGTGCAGGCTGTCGAATTCGAGGAGGTGCGCGGCGACGGCGGCGCCGCCCTTCACCTCATTCAGGTGAACGGCGTCAAGCCGATTGCTCGCGCGGGGATCGTCCGCGGGCAAGGCGGCCGATGCGGCCCATGCCATTGACGCCGACCCGCATGCCTCAGGCCCGCCGGTTCAGCGCGAGCACGCCGACCGGGCCGAGGCCGATTTCGCCAAGTCGGGTCTTCAGCGCCATCCGGTCGAGTTTCGCCAAGGGCAAATTGATGAAAATCGTAATCCGGCGGTGGAGGCTCGCATAAAGCTCGTTGAGCAGAGCGGCGCGTTCGACCGCGCTGCCGGCGAATTTGGCGGGGTCAGGCAGCGACCACACGCCCGTCACCATCTTGTCGCCGAAATCCGGACAGGTCTGGCCGTCTTTCGTGTCGCAAAGGGTGATCAAGAAATCCATCCGCGGCGCATCCGGACCCGCAAACACGTTCCACGACTTGCAGTGGAGCCCGGAGACGTCAATGGCCGAGCGCTCGCATTTTGTCGATGACCTCCGGCATCGGCCGCCTGGCCGGTTCCGAGCCGGCGGAGTAAGCGCGGAAACGATCGCCGCCGACCTTGGCGAGGATGGCCTCAGCCATGATCGAACGAGCGCTATTGTGTGTGCACACGAACAGCACGTTGAACGCTGGGGTCATAGACGGGCTTTCTTGGGGAAGAGGCGGCAGAAGCTCGGCGATGTCGCCGCAAAGTTCGGGGCGGCCGCCGCAGCACGCTTCGGTCAAGAAGACCAGCAGCTCGCGCAAGGCGACGATGCGCACCGCATAGATGATCTGGCGGCCCTGACGGGTGGCGGAAATCAAGCCTGCGCCCTCGAGGGCGCTCAAATGAAACGAGGTCGTTGACGCCGGGGTGCCGAGTCTCTCGGCCAGCTCACCGGCCGAAAGCCCATTCGGGGCCTGCGCGAGCAGCAGCCTTAGAACCCCGAGGCGCCTCTCTTGTGCGAGCGCTCCAAAGACGCGGGCGGCGTCCGATATTTCCGTCCTCCTAGAATAATTAGATACCCTGCTTTCGCAAATGTTTTTCGGGTGACATCTTTTTTTGGCCCAAGCAACGCACCCCGAGCACGGCCGAGTTCAACGATGGACAGGTACAAGCCGAAAGAGGCGGTGGGTTTTTTCGCGAGCTACCAAGCTGCCGTCCGGTGGTAACGGGGGGTGTGCAGCACGATGCATACGATGGAGAACATCGCCGTGTGGCGGAGGAGCCTGAGTTGGTTGAAAGCTGAATGCCCGAAGCTCGCAAGCCCCGCAGCCATTAGTTCATACTTTCGAAGGAGGCCATGACCGCTCGGCTGGCGGCCGATCCGCTCGGGCTACGATACCTTGTCCGAGCTGATGCTTTGCGACGCCGCGCCAATGCCAAAAAAAGCCCGCCCGCGCGGG
>Ga0306926_10010133_pt1 | contig 10411 bp, 9 predicted proteins | sample flu12Cox44000178_FD_203759 | JGI IMG/M metagenome (GOLD analysis project Ga0306926, IMG submission 203759) | Lab enrichment of tropical soil microbial communities from Luquillo Experimental Forest, Puerto Rico - flux8day.12C.oxic.44.000.178 (v2)... | ecosystem: Environmental > Terrestrial > Soil... | reverse complement strand
GAATTCCGGCTCATCCTCCCGAGCGTATCAAGCGATGCCTACTCGAGTCGAGAGCCGACATTGTTATGCAATCAAGTTCAAATTCGACCCGAATAATTGTTGATAAATCCTCTTATCACCAGCTATGTTACCGAACGGATCGTCCATCCATTCCCCGACAACTCCCGCGTGGGGTCACACGACTGGCGGTTCGCCTTGCGCGGTGTGCCGCCAGCTTTCATTTTTAGAACGACGAACTCCGCCTTCAGCTCAATCTGGCGGAATGGATTTCAGTCCGAAGTTAGCCGAATCTACGGTAGTTAGATAATCCGAGATTGCACTGCGACGTTAAGTCCGGATAGATGTCGAGAAATCCTCTTCCCACCACCAATATCAGACTGAGATAGATGGTGATAATCCCTGTTCTGGACAGTTATCGGGACCCAAGGGGCGAAGTTTCAAACCTCCCGTTGAGAATCCGGATGCTTAGGGCTACAGTTGCGGTCGCGAGTGGTGGAATCGGTCCTGCCAGTCGGAAAGAGAGTAAGACGACATGACAAAAGAATTTCAACCTTTCTTGCTCAGGCGTGGATTGCGCGTTGGCCTGGCGGCCTTATGCGCCGCCCTGCTTCTGCCCGGCGACGCCACGCTGTGGGCAGCTCCGCCCGCGCCGCCGTCTGCCGTGCAGGACCAGGAATCAAAGATTCCTCCTGATCAATTGGACTCGCTGGTCGCGCCGATCGCACTCTATCCCGACCCGCTTCTCGCCCAGATACTCGCAGCTTCCACTTATCCGCTGGAGATCATCCAGTTGCAACAATGGCTTACGACCAACACGGGTTTGAAAGACAAAGCCTTGGCCGATGCCGTGGCTAAGCAAGACTGGGACCCGAGCGTCCAGGGCCTGGCCGGACTTCCCGATGTTGTGAAGAATCTAGCGGGCGACATCAGGTGGACGACCGACCTGGGGAATGCCTTTCTCTCGCAGCAATCCGACGTGATGGACGCCGTGCAACGGATGCGCGCGAAGGCCAACGAGAAAGGCAACCTCAAATCCAACGAGCAGGTGAAAGTCGAAACCAAGGTTGTGGAAAGCAAGCAGGTGATTGTCATCCAGCAGGCCAATCCACAGGTCGTTTATGTTCCCAGTTATGACCCGGTTGTGGTCTACGGCGCGCCCGCGTATCCGTATCCATCGCCGTGGTACTACGCCGCCGGTATGGCTCTCTCCTTCGGTGTCGGAGTCGCCATGGGGGCCATGTGGGGCGGGGGCTGGGGCTATAACACCGGGTGGGGGGGCGGCAACAACAACATCAACATCAACAACAACAACAACTTCAATCGCAACTCGAACGTCAACGCGGGGAATCGCAACACCGTCGGCAGCGGCAACCGCGGGGGAGCCGGCAACCGCGGGGGAACCGGCAGCGGCAATTGGCAGCACAACCCGGCGCACCGGGGAGGCACGCCGTACTCGAACAAAGGGACTGCTGACAGATTCGGTGGCACGACCCGCGGGTCATCGCAGAGTGCACGACAAGCCAGCGCGCGCCAGCAGGCAGGCCGCTCACAGGCAAGCGGGAACTTCGGCGGAGCGACCGGTGGTCGTGGCGGAGGCGCAGGAGCAGGCGGCAATCGCGGCGGCGCGGGTCGCGGTGGTGCTGGAGCAGGCGGCAATCGCGGCGGCGCGGGTCGCGGTGGTGCTGGAGCAGGCGGCAATCGCGGCGGCGCGGGTCGCGGCGGTGCTGGAGCAGGCGGCAATCGCGTTGGCAACCGAAGAGCGAGTGGCTCTAGAGGCAGCAGTGCCAACGGGTTCGGCGGCAGCGGCCGCAACTCAAGCGGTGGTGGGGCTAGGGCCAGCAGCTCGAGGGGTGGTTCCAGCATGGGCGGCTCCCGCGGCGGCGGTGGCGGCGGCAGGGGCGGCGGCGGTGGCAGGGGCGGCGGCGGCCGGAGGTAACTCAAGCCATGGCTATGGAGAATCCGATGAAAATCAGAGAAATGAATGTGGTTCTCAACGCGCTCTTCGTCGCGGCCACCATCGTCACCTGCGGCGCTGTGGCGACGCTCTCCGAAGCGCAAACGCAACAGTCGCCAAAGCCCTCGACGGCGGCAGCGTCAGCACCGGTGCCATCTGGACAGGCTTTCGCCACGCCGAAGGAAGCCGCCGACGCGCTTATTCAGGCGGCATCAAACCTCGACGTACCAGCCCTACTCAAGATCGTGGGCAAGGGTGCCGACGATCTCTTCGCTTCCGAGGATACCGTCCAGGACAAGAAGCGCGCTCTCGAATTCGCGGCCAAGGCCAAGGAAAAAGTAGAGCTGGTCCCGGACCCCAAAAACAAGGCCGTGGTCACCATTACCGTCGGCAACGACGATTGGCCGTTGCCCATCCCGATCGTCCAAAGCAAAGACCGGAAATGGTACTTCGACAACAAAGCCGGACACGACGAGGTATTGCGTCGGCGCATCGGTGAAAACGAACTCGACGTAATCACCATCCTCCGCGGCTACGACGATGCCCAACAAGAGTACGCGCTCCAAATTCACGACAACTCTGGGGTGAATCAGTACGCGCAACGGATCGTCAGTTCGCCCGGAAAGCACGACGGGCTGGCTTGGCAGAATTCCGATGGGGCATGGGGCGGGCCGGTTGGCGATGGCGCGGCGAAAGCCATGGCCGAAGGTTTTGAGCGAGGCGAGCCCTTCCATGGCTACTACTTCAAGGTTCTGACGGGACAAGGTCCCTCAGCGCGATTGGGCCAAATGGACTACGTGGTGGAGGGTGCCATGATCGGCGGCTTTGCCCTCGTCGCATGGCCCGCGGAATACCGGGTGACGGGCGTACAAACCTTCATCGTCAGCTGGGATGGAGTCGTCTATCAGAAAGATCTGGGGCCGGACACGACGAAGATTGCTTCGGCGATGAAATTGTACGACCCGGACAAGACCTGGATCGAAACCGACGACGCAGAAGACGACGACTGAACCCTCTTACCGAATGCTCGCCGAGCACATGCGGCGAGTGCCCGAGTCGGCTTCCTCGCTGTTCGACGATGAAGGCCCGAATAGATGTTGATAAATCCGCTTCCCACCAGCTAGCGTAACACCCGTCCGCCATTTGGCGAGGCATGGGACTCGTTCAAATCAGAAAAACCCAAGACTATTTTGCCGACCGTCACTGTTACCTCGCTTTTCAGCGTGCCGCGCATGTAGGTCAGCCGAATCTGCGAGCCCGGCCTGCTGCGTGTTACTGCCACATCAAATCTCATTCCCGAGGTAACAGCCACCCCATCCATTTCTTCGATAATGTCCCCCACCTGCAAACCTGCTTGCTCAGCTGTGCTACCTGCGAGGACCCTCGTGATAACCACACATTTCGTAGCGTTATCCTTCATCGTGAAGACTCTCGTAATAACCACACATTTCGTAGGATCATCCTTCGTCGTGGCGCCTATCGAGCCCGGACTGATTTTCATTTCAACGTTGGGGTGAGTCTCCGCTCGGGATTCGAGACCAAGTTCGGCGGAAGGCTGTTGAAGGCGGCTCTTGTTTACTGCCGGCTCTGGCGCGAGCGCATTCGCACTTGGTGTAGCCACAGCTGTCATTGTTACTGGGTCAGAACCTTGGGTCCGGGGCATTGTGGCGTTCTGGGGTAGTGCAATCTCTCTTCCCATCGGCGCGGAGCCGGTGGGCGTAGGAGTATCGGTACGGGATGCGAGTGTTGAGCTGTTTGATTTTCCATTTACTCTTGGGAAGTCTACCGCGGAGGTGTTGAAGCGTGCCAAGACTTCGCCAGCTAACGCGCGGTTCGCCGTGGACGTGGAGCGGGGAGCGAGAAGCCTTGCATTCGGAATCTTTTTTACGAAAACTTGCTTTTTTACGGATGAGCGGGAAAGGTGGACGTTATAAGCCAATTCATGAGTTTGACTGCCCGGGAAATTCTCTGCCTTCGCGACCGGAAACCCTGACATCGTCGAACTTGTACTGTTTTGTGTCTGCGGGATTTGAATAACGGTCGTTCTTGGCGAACCGATGGACACTTCAGGCATCGGATTCGGCTGGGTGATTCTCGAATCTTTCGTTGTGCCATCGCGCAACAGGAGAGTCCCAGTTATGGCTAGCAGAAAGAGACTGGCCATGACCGGTACGTACCTAATCCGGCGCTTCTGCGAAGGAGTCCTTTCTGTATCGGTTCGGATAGTGGATTTTTCCCACGCCGAATCCAACGGACTCCGAATGCTTAGGCGTGCTGAGCACCGCGTGGAAACTTCGGGCAGGCGAGGATTGTGGTGAAGAACATTCCTTTCACTAACTTTAACATTGATCGAAGGTTGAGGGACCATCGCGATCGTAGCCCCGCGCTCCGGTGGTTTTCCAGCTAAAGGAGTTTGGATTGTGCGATTTTCGGTTCGCTCCGTGTCAGCCGGAAGAACGGGGAGAGCGACCGGCCGAGCAACTGTTGCATCCACAAGAACGGATATCACTTTTTTCGGAGGTGCACTATCACAAAGATTTTCGGGCGACGTCGACGCCGCTGCCCGCTGGATTTCTGTCTTCACCTTTAAGATCCCTTGCGCGGTGCAAGTGCCCCAAAATTCAGTTGCGGATTGCATGAATTCGATTTCGGCGTAGCCTCGCACGTGCGGATAGGTTCGGACCTTTACGAGCCGGCACAGAATGGTCTGCCCTGACTGGCGATTCGCGACCATGATCAACTGGCCGGGGGTGACACTAGCCGAAAGTCGGATGACAGCCCCATGCGGAAATACGATCACTGTGCAGGTGTCTTCGGCAAATGCCTCAAATCGTTGCGACTGACCCAGATTGGATCCGACGCGCCTAGATCCCCATACGCCAAGCGGTATCTCAAGGACTCTGATTGGCACCTCAGCGGGTTCCGGATGAGCCTTCGGCGCTGAGGTTTTCTCCCGTCGGACAATTGTTTCGGCTGCGGAACTGTGTGTAAAGCGATCTGGCAGAAGACCCGGTTGTTTTGTTGGTACTGACGTGTCCATCGTTCCGAACAGCCTTTTCCCTAATCGGGCTGGCACCGAAGTAGTGTGATTGAGAGATTTTGTTCCAGTTTGAACCGAGCGACCTATAGTACTTCGCGCGAATCCTGTTGCAGTCTTGGAAACAAGCCCGGCTTCCGTAAGCAACGGCATCTCTTCGACACAATTCGGTCAGCTTGGGGAATAATGGTGCGGCAGGTCGGGAATTTTGGAAAGCGCACTACAATTGGACTCGAGTTTTACTTCGCACCTGGATTATGGACGCGGGAATGTCGGGCCACATCGGAAATCGCCGAACTGTCCTTTCGATTCTTCTTCGCGTGACTAGTTCGCGTCTTAGTGATCTCGATCTGCTTCCCTGAGCAATCCCCAATCGCTAAGTTCTTAGACTAGCGCTGAACTTCCTCAGTCATTCGGCCCAGAGGGTAATCCCATGTCCTACGGCCTCGAAATGTTGTCTCCTTCAAAGTCCAGCCCGAGCACTGACAAGGGATGGACTGAGCAGGAGGTAGCCGCATTCGAGGCGATCGTGGAACGTCTGAAGAACCTCCGCAACGGGCAAACCGCAGAACCTCTTGTTGTGAATCTCCGGCGTCCAATTCTCCAGGCGCTTAGGAATTTTGGCGCAAGACGGGGACCGATGATTCCGTTTGTGGAGCGCAGTAACCCAATCAATCGAATCCTGGGAAAGTGCCGCCATCGTTTGCTGGGGCCAAAGCGAGCAGCATAACCGGGCAGCGAGTAGCGGACCTCTGGTAAATGGTCACACCGACAATGCGGCGCGGAGATAGTGTTCAACCTCACCTCCGGCTTAATCGCGCGACGCGCCCGACGGACTGCGCTCAGAAATTCAAACTGAGACACTACCCGCGCTTTCCTTCGCTTGCTGCAATCGCCGAATCAGATCATAATTTGGTTATTCGTGCTGTCGCGGGAGGGAGGCTATCGTGATGCGCCTGCCTGATAGCGGGAGCGACGAGCTGTTCACGCGCGAACCTCTTAAACCGTGGGCTCGCGTTACCCCGTTCCTTCTCATCGTTTCGCTCCTGTTTTTCGGCCTGTTTCTATATGCATTGGTGCGCGATATGGAAATGCCCCACCTCATGAATGACGCCTTCATGCAGATTCATGCTGGCGGTCATGCCCTCTTTCGGGTTTTCGGGCTTACCGCCGCTGTTGCGGGTGGGACATTTCTGCAATTGTTTGTTCCCTTCGCGCTTGGTCTCTATTTTATTCGACAACGCCAGCCACTCTACGTGGCGCTCTGTCTGTTCTTCTTTTTCGAGCAGTTCCTGCCGATCGCCCGGTATATGGCTGATGCTCAAGCCCAGCAGCTACCTTGGATGTCGATTGGCCGCTACGAATCCTTGATTCATGACTGGAATTACTTGTTCACCCAACTTGGCGTCCTCTCCTACGACACAATGATCGCCGGCATTGTTCGGTCGGTTGGATGTCTCGGCATGATCGGGGTAACGTTTTGGTTTCTCTGGCGTGCCGTGATCGACATCGCGCTCTACGGATAATCCAAAGCTCAGCGTAAGGTCTTACGTCGGGGCTCAAAGCCAATTACTGTCAGAACGACGGGGTGGCCTCGGATGGCGGCGTTCAATGATATCGTCGGAATCCGCGGAGAGATGGCGGCTGTGCACGACGCTATCGTGATCGTGATGTATCAAGAGCGTTTTGGTCAAAGCAGCATCGTAGTAATCTTCACCGCGATGTTTTTCACCGCGGGGTGCATAGATTGAACCTAGAGGTCACAAGATTCGAGATAGAAGCGCCAGAACCTCTTAGGCGGTTTCATCAATCACATTGATGATTATCACCGTTACTTTTGCGGGGACGATTGCAGTCGGGCCGAATCGGCGCGAGAAGATGCAAGCCCAACGCGCCTCGCTGAGAACTGGCCGGTGCCCAACGTGCGGTCATCTCCCAGTTAGGACGCCGCGAGAGATGGGTGCGTGAGGACTCACAACGCCCTTGACTTGCACGCAGCTGCCAGATGTGAAGATTACTTACGGACGGTATAGTGCAGCTTGACCACGCCGTCTGGGAACTTCGTGCAGGAAATGAGTTTTAGTGGCACGGTGCGGCGGCCGGGCGCGATCAATGGAATGCCTTCGCCTATAAACGTGGGAATCGCGTGAATCATAAAATCGTCGATCTCTCCTTCGTCGAGAAACGACGCAATGATGCCAGCGCCACCCATCATCCAGATATCTTTCCCCTTTTTCTCCCGCAGACCGGTTGCGAAGGCTTTGATGGGCTCGCTCACGAACTCCACCCCCGCAGGCGCTGGCGATTGGGGAAGACTGCGTGTGAAGACATAGTTCTTAACTCTTGTATCGAAGGCGGACCCGGTCACGCCTTTCTTTTGAAAGCCGAGCACTGTATCGCATGTCTTCCTGCCCCACAAGATCGTGTCGATCGACTTATAGAACGCACCCATGCCGTAGTTGCCCTTTGGACGCGGGCGGTCGAGCCAGTCGACGGAGCCGTCGCGTCGGGCAATAAAGCCGTCGGCGCTGGTGGCGATATAGACGATGATCTTGCGCTTGCGGACCATGGCGGTACGGCAGTCGTCAAATCTTAACCCGGAGCACGTTAGCTAGGCCCATTTTCGAGTCGTCACTTTTCCCGCAAGAGGACGTTCCCCGAGGGCTCGTTTGACCGCCCCCGTCATCGTAACCATGGCTACTTCGGTGTGGCACAAAATTGGGCACAGTTTGTTGTGAGTGAAAAATCACATGAGGCTAACTCGTTGAAAACAAGTGGTGAGCCGGGGAGGACTTGAACCTCCAACCCGCTGATTAAGAGTTCCAAGCGGACGATGAATCAACAAGTTACGACAGCATACGATTAATTGCTGTGACTCACTACAAGCTGCGATGAATACAGCACTTGCGCTCATCGCATCACAAGCACGTCGCAATTGCTCGCCGTACGTCGGCACGGGTGGTGGTCAACAACGGTGGTCAACGCTCGTGCCTCCTCTAACCGACCCAAGCAGCCAAAAACCACCCTGCCGTGTTTGAGCGCGATTCCACTCATACACAAATTTTTTCCGTCTAGGCGTACACGGATTATCAGCGACTTAGATTCTAAAGCGGGGCTGCCAAGTCGCTGAAAAGGACTGCAGGAACCGTTCCCTGTGGGTAAATTTGTGGGCAAGAATTTCTCGACTGGAATGCTTCTCACCGGGGAACCGCTTGATGTAGAAATATTGCTCCTGTCACAGATTTTTTCTGTCACCGTTTTGCGTAATGAAGAGCGACCGACCCTAACTTGGAGGTCTTCGAGTCAACGAGTTTCAGATTTAATTTCTGCTGCGGATTGATGCCTTCTAGCAACCGTCTCCCTCCTCCAACGATGACGGGATGAACGACGAAGATGAATTCATCGACCAAGCTACGGTCGACAAGGTACGTAGGAAGGGCTACACCGCCCAGTAAAATGTCCTTGCCGGTTTCTTGTTTCAATTTATGAATTTCATCTTCGGGCTTCGTGCGAACAATCCGCGAGTTCTTATCTTCAACCTTGTCTAACGATTTTGAGAACACGACTTTTTCGACGGAGTCGAAGGCCCGGGCGAATTCAACATCTGCTTGTGTTTCTCCCGTGGGGTTTTTAGCGATTTCGGGCCAGTAGGGGACCATCAAATCGTAAGTGAGACGGCCGTACGCAAGCAGGCCAGCGCCTCGTATCAGGTTTGTATAGAAGTCCATTAGTCCTTCGTCAGCGGAAAATTTGGTGTGGTCGACGCAGCCGTCGAGGGTGAGGTTGATGGCATAGATTAGTTTTCTCATTTTTCATCTCCTTATTGTAAAAACTGGGACCACAGGAAATTCACCAAGTTTCCATCCGCCGAAGAATTACGTTCACTTCTGTGTTTCATCAGCTCAGCTTTTGCCACGCTTAGGATTTTCACTTTTATTTCTTTGTCCATATAGCCAGCATAGCATTCCTCAATGTCTCCGAAGTCAGCCGAGGTTCAAAAGCGCATCGCGGGCTTGCAGGGTTCGTTGACGGGATAGCGGACACGACGCGAAAAAGGGACCATCCCCCTGCCCGCGTGCCTCCAATATTCGGCAGTGCTAAGTCGGTAATAATGTGAGTTCCGGGCTTCTACTTAGGAAATCGGAATTGGGAGGCAACAGACGACTAAGGAATAAAAAAAATTTACTTCGGGCTAAAGTCCCGCGAGCCGGCGCGCAGTGCGAGTATCGGGGTGGTCTGGACCCACGGCATTCTCCAAGTGTTTTGTGGCCGAAAGGAAGGCGGCTTGAGCCTGATCATTCTTGCCTTGCATTTGGAGGGCGCGGCCTAGCGCCAGATACGCCCGGCCAACGTGCTCGGAATAGTCTCCTAGCTCGACAGATGCTTGCGCTAAACCCAGGGCCCTCGTTGCGTCGGCCGCTGCTTCATCCGCTTCGCCCGCGTCCAGTTCGATTCCAGACCGGCGCAAGAGCAAGGTGGGCATCAAATGCGCCCCTTGTCCGCCTGCCTTGATGGCCGATTCATCCATGGAAACTGCCCGGTTGGCTAGCCGCAACGCTGTCGGGATATCCCCCTCACCTTGAGCGATGAGAGAACGCTCGGAAACAAGCGATGCAAACGCATAATGCCCCGGCGGATAAACGCGCGCCCTAATTGGTTCAAGTTCCGCGATCTTCAGCTTTGCCTGCGCTAAATCACCCTGTTCGCGGTAAGTTCGGACAAGTTGAACCAAAGTTGACTCGATGATCGGCTCGTCTTTTGCCTCGTTCGCTTTGATGTATGCCAACTTTGCGTAAGTAAGCGCCTCATCGAAACGTCCCAGTTCCCTTAGGGCACCTGCATAATCGTTCAGTAATCCGACATTCGACTGCTCTCCTCGGTTTATTTCGATAGCGCGGTGGTAGATTTTTTCTGCTTCCAACGGGCGTCCGGCGAGGATAACGGCCAGAGCCCAGTCATGCAACAAAGAAGCCGCTGATGCGGTCTCATCGTAACCGAGGCGGGTCATTTGATTCCAGGCCTGCTCATACGCGGCGATAGCTTCGTGAAACCTGCCCAGAAGCACATAGGCGTCAGCCAAAGAGTGCGAAGCACTGAATTTCAGATTGTCAGGGTGAAACGGCGAATCATCCAGTATGCGGACGGCATTTTGAGCACGCACCAGGGCTATTTCAGCGCCGCCAGCCTCGACGTATCCGGCCACCTCACTACCGCGCAGAAGGCAGAAGACGCGATCGAAGCTGAACTCGGGGTCCTGCGGTAGGCCACGCAAGCCTTCGGCGATCGCAGCTTCAGCACGCGCCTGCGCAGAAGTGTGGAACAAAGGGATTGCCAGCGCGCACGCGGCTCGTGCGCGCACGGAGGGTTCCTGTAGTCCCAGAGAAAGTTGGTAGGCTTCTTGCAAAATACGGAGAGCTTTG
>Ga0306926_10010132_pt1 | contig 10411 bp, 8 predicted proteins | sample flu12Cox44000178_FD_203759 | JGI IMG/M metagenome (GOLD analysis project Ga0306926, IMG submission 203759) | Lab enrichment of tropical soil microbial communities from Luquillo Experimental Forest, Puerto Rico - flux8day.12C.oxic.44.000.178 (v2)... | ecosystem: Environmental > Terrestrial > Soil... | reverse complement strand
CGCTGCCTGAGAGGGCTTCGGAATGCTGCGAATGTAATTCACCATATTCCAGATGTCTTCGTCTTTGAGGCGGTCTGCTTCTGAGGGCATTTTGGGGATGCTCAGCGAAGAAAAATTGAGACTCCGCCCCTTGCCGGTAAGGCGCCCCTGTCACAAAACAGAAAAAGAAGGTGTCACACCTATGACACTCACTAGGCCCACGGTTCTCCCAGACTTCCCGCTGTTGTCGCGCTTCCCGAACATTGCCTTGCGGCTGGGTCGCGACATCTGATCGCGTCGTCTATGTTACGTTCTGGCCGAACAGCACGGGTTGTGCCGCCGCACCCTCAGAATCACGGAAGTTACTCAAACCGACACCGACTAGCCGAAAGCGCTGCTTCGCGTTCAACGCCACGCGGCTGCGAAGCTCAAGGGCGATACTCGTCAATTCCTCGCAGGAACATGGTGGAGTGTTAGGTGTGTGACTGCGCGTGAGAATCTTGAACTCGCTGGTTTTCAGCTTGAGCACGACTGTTCGCGCGGTACGCGATTCGTTGCGCGCAGCCATCCAGGTCTTCTCGGCTAGTTTGCGGATCATGGGCTCAAGCTCAGCGAGCAGTACATCTTGCTCGAAGGTGTCTTCTGACGAAATCGATTGCGTTATGCGATCCGGAACTACTGGGCTGTTATCAACGCCCCGCGCAAGTTCGTATAGACGTACACCATAACGACCGAAGCGGCTCTCCAGGTCTTGTAAATCCATTTTTCGCAAATCGCCCACCGTTTCGATGGCCAGGGTTTTCAGCTTGTCTTCTGTAACCTTCCCGACTCCAGGCAAACGGCCGACCGGCAGCGGCAACAAGAAGGAGTCCACATCTGCCGGCTGGATAACGAACAGACCATTGGGCTTCTTCCAATCTGATGCGATCTTGGCCAGAAACTTGTTCGGGGCGACGCCCGCCGAGGCAGTCAGGTTCAATTCCGCGCGAATCTGCTGGCGGATAACGCGCGCCACCTCAGTAGCGGTAGCGAGGCCGGTCTTGTTTTCCGAAACATCGAGGTACGCTTCGTCCAGCGATAGAGGCTCGACGAGGTCAGTGTGACGTTTGAAAATGTCACGCACCTGTCGCGACACTCCCCGGTAGCGGACAAAATCGGGAGGCAGAAAAACCCCGCTGGGGCACAACTGCTCAGCCCGAACGGCAGACATGGCCGAACGCACGCCAAACTGCCGCGCTTCATACGAAGCGGCGCACACAACTGAACGTTTTCCGCGCCAGGCGACAATAACGGGTTTCCCACGTAATTGCGGCTCGTCTCGCTGTTCAACGGATGCGTAGAATGCATCCATGTCGATGTGCACGATCTTTCGCATCAGCAACAGAGAATATAGCGAAGAAAAATAATCCTGAGGAAATTTTTGCGGCTGTTTTAGGGTCCCAAATTGGGCCGGGCTCAAATTGAGACTCCCACCCCTCCGGCGTCACTGCTCTGGCCTAAGACCTGCTTGAAGTCTCCCTCCCCCGAGTCACACCTGTGACTCACCTAGCCGCAGTTCTCCCAGACTTCCCCGCTGTTGTCGCGCTTCCCGAATTGCCTACAAGAAAACATCTCACTAATACCCCTGCGCGGTGGCTGCGGGCAGACAAACAGTATCCATTCAGATTCGCTATCTCTCGTGAGGTATCACGATATTTTTCGCCTGTTCTTGCAAGCCCGGAATCAACCAACGGAATAACGCAGTCGCAGCGGCTCCCCCAGCCAATTGGGCAACTAAGAACCCAGGAACATCCACGGGTCGAATACCTGCAAACGTGTTGCTGAGTGCCCTCGCAATCGTCACAGCCGGATTGGCGAAGGACGTTGATGACGTAAACCAGTAAGCCGCCGTGATGTAGGCTCCAACCGCAAAGGCAACAAAGTTAGAGCGTGTTCGAGAACAGCCCCAGATCACGGAGAGCAGGCCAAAGGTCGCTACAAATTCGCTGAACCACTGAGATACGCCTACCCGAGGATGCAGAGAAGCTGAAACGATTGGGAGTCCAAACATCAAGTGAGCTGTGACCGCACCAAACATTCCCCCGAGAATTTGCGCCAGGATGTAGTGTGGGGTCTCCTCCCACGAAACGCCGCGTTCCCAGGCGTCGGATAAGGTCACGACGGGATTGAAATGGGCACCGGAAATTGGTCCAAACGTCAGAATCAGTGCGACCAGAGCGGCACCCGTCGCGAGAGTGTTCGCGAGAAGTGCAATGGCTATATTTCCACTCGCAAGACGCTCCCCCATGATTCCTGAACCTACTACAGCAGCAACCAGAAAAGCCGTCCCAAGGAACTCCGAAGCGATGCGCCTATTCAGTGTTTTCATCGATGCCCAATGTCGTCAATCTGCTTCTTAATGGCAAGGGTGTCGAGGCTGGACAACGGAAGACACAAAAATAGACTGATTCTGCGTTCAAGCGTTATATACGCGTCGCGAAACGCTTTTTCGATTTGCTCCTGTGTGCCCGTGGCTGCAGCGGGGTCTGGGACACCCCAATGTGCCGTCAGTGGTTGGCCGGGCCAGATTGGGCAGACTTCTTTAGCTGCGTTATCGCAGACCGTGAATACAAAATCGAGTTTGGGAGCGTCTGATTTCGCGAACTCGTCCCAGTTCTTGCTACGCAGACCCTGCGTCTGCAACTTTGCAATTTCGAGCTGCTGCAGAGCTTGGGGGTGAACGCTTCCTTTTGCGTGACTCCCTGCGCTATATGCAGTGAAATTGGGGAATCCCTTTTGGTTCATTATGGCTTCGGCCATGATCGAGCGAGCGGAGTTACCCGTGCACAGGAAGAGAACGTTGTAACGCCTTTGCATTGTTAACCTCTCAGGCGCAACAAGTTGGCCCACAGCAGGACTTTGCTTGCATGGGCTTAACGGCCCGTACGAAGGCGCTAACGAATTTGTCTTGAACCTGTGACGCTACGTCATCTCCGCCAATTCCGCTTGCACACAGAAACTCACGCGCATCGTTCACGTCGTAAACCCGCGTGACTTCTATGTCCACAGAAGCGAATCCCGCAGTGGCAAGTATTTCCCGGTACTCTGTTTCAGATAATGCTCCCGCTACGCAACCGACCCACAGCTCCATGCTCTTCCGAATCTCTTGTGGAACTTCGCCACGCACGACCACATCTGAAATGGCAAAGCGGCCCCCAGGCTTTAGAACGCGAAACGCTTCCCGAAGCACTTGGTCCTTATCGCCGGATAAGTTGATGACGCAATTCGACACGATCACATCCACCGCGTCGTTCGGCAGGGGTATGTTTTCAATCTCGCCCTTTAGAAACTCAACATTCGTCAAGCCTGACGTCACCTTGTTCTGTTCCGCTAGAGCAAGCATTTCGTCCGTCATGTCAAGCCCGTAGGCTTTCCCGGTTGGTCCGACTCGTTTTGCGGACAGCAGAACATCAATTCCGCCACCAGAGCCAAGGTCCAATACGATTTCGCCCGTTTGTAGCTTCGCCAATGCGGTCGGATTGCCGCACCCTAAAGAGGCGCGAAGAGCCTCCTCTGGAATGGCAGATGCCTCGTTGTCTCCGTAAAGATTTGAGGTAATGGGATCACAACCGTCTAAGCTCGAAGCTGGACTCGTTCCGCAGCAAGAGCTTTTGCCCGAGGCTGCACGAACGGCAGCTTGCGCATACTTGTCCTTCACGACCTCTTTGATGTTTTTGTTATCCATTGAGCCTCCTATTGCTTTGCGATTTACCTAAGAGCCGCGTTACATCGATGGTGCAGCCTTCCCCACCACAACAGTTCTCCATCAAGTAGTTCATCAGGCGATTCACGTTCTGAAAGTTGGGGGAGTAGGAGATAGATCGCCCGTTTCGGTGCGGTTCGACAAGTTCCGTTGCCGCCAAAATATTCAGATGAAAAGACAGAGTTGGACCAGGTAGCTTGAGACGGCGTGCGATTTTACCTACTGGAAGGCCTTTCGGGGCGTTTTGGACGAGCAAACGAAAAATATTGAGGCGCGTTTCTTGCGCCAGAGCGGCGAGGGAATCGACGGCAGACGAAGTATTCATATTTCCAAAACAATGGAACTATACAAGAAGCTCATGGCTAAGTCAACCTGCTGATTTTGGGCTTGGTGAGCAAGTGAGTTTGAACTCTTACACTTCGACAAGAAGTGTTTTGAGTCCACGGAAACTGAAATTGGGAAGCCACTCCGGTTCTGCAGAAACCGAGCGCATCTCCGGGAACGTCTGGAGTATTTTCAGGATAGCTACCTGTCCCTCGAGCCGAGCGAGCTGATTGCCGATGCAGAAGTGAGCGCCCGCACCAAATGCTAGGTGTGGATTGTTCGCACGTTTCAAGTCGAGACGGTCGGGATTCTTAAACTGGCGCGCGTCACGATTGGCCGCCCCGAGCATAAAAATAATCTCCTGACCAAGCCGTGCTTGGACGCCGCAAAGCTCAAAGTCCTGCAAGACCATGCGGCCTGTGTACTGCACGGGACTTTCGTAGCGGAGCAGCTCTTCAACGGCACTTCGGATAAGTTCCGGATGCTCACGAAGCTCGAAGGTCTGTTCAGGGTGACGAAGCAGAGTATGCAAACCATTTCCGATGAGATTTCGGGTGGTTTCATGTCCGCCGAAAAGCAGCATGACGCATTGTGCATACAATTCTTCCTCTGTAAGAACGTCTCCGTCTTCCTCGATTTCCATAAGCAAGCTAATTAGTTCGTTTCCTTTTTGCTTGCGACGCACCGCAACAGCTTCGCGGAAGTAATTCGTGAGGCCGTGGATGGCTTGCTGTGCGGCGACCAGATCATCCAGGCTTCGATACGGATTGCCGAAGAGAGTAGCGATGGCGTTTGACCAGTCAATGAACTGCTGATGTAGCGACTCGGGAACGCTCAGCATCTCGGCGATCACGTATACAGGAAGCCGGTGGGCGAACTGTGGAAGAATATCGATCCGGTGGTTCCTGCGGAGCGGGACGAGCAAGCGGTCAACGATCTTCTCGATCTGCGGCCTGAGAGATTCAATTGCGGCGGGCGAGAATCCTTTGTTCATGAGTTTGCGAAGGCGCGTATGCTCAGGGGCGTCGAAGAAAAGCATCCAAAGGCTGAACGTGCGGGCGAGTTCGGCAAATTCCTTTTGCTTCTCGGCAGGAAACTCGTCAATTAGAATGCCAGTGCGCTTGGCGGAAAGTCTGGGGTCGCGAAGAAACGACGAGCAATCTGCGTGTTTGAATACGGCCCAAACACCACCGTGAATATCGAGGTATTGGACTCCAGGCCCATCAAGGTATCGACGGTAGGTACAGTACGGGTCTCTCAGGAATTCCGGCGTAAAGAATTCCTTTGCCGAAAGGGGTGCTGGAACATTCGCCATTGTTGTAAACAAGGATAACAAACAAGAGAACGTTTTGGGTTCTCACCGCTCGGGAGGGTGAAACAGCGGCTCTCATCGAATCTTGAGCGTGTGGCTGCACAGCCACAAAATTCTGCCGTAGTCGCTTCGGGCTGAGGCGAACTGATCATCAGACTTGTTGCTCTTCGCCTACCAGTGACGATCCATTTGAGTGGCGCGTTTTTCGAACCACTCCCAAATCGAAACAAACATGACTTTCCCCCCAAGAGAAAAACAGCGAGCAAAGAAAAATAATCTAAAAATTTTCCGCGGCTCTTTCGGGTCCCAAATTGGCCCGGGCTCAAATTGAGACTCCCACCCCTTGCCGCATCAACTGGGCGTGCGTAAGACCTCCTCGAAATCTCCCCGCCGTGTCACACCTGTGACACCCAATCCTTCCCGAGAACTTTCCACTTCACCGCCGGTCGACCATCTGACCGGAAGCTGTCCTCCGCTGCTCGAGTAGCGTTCGCTGATCTGGCACCGCGCTGTCTTGCGTTGGCCTTCCAGCCATCAGCCTGATTCAAGCGACGACGAAACGAGCGGATTTCAGTTGACAAACTTACGTAGCGCCAAGTAAGATTATGACATGAAGAAGAACCCAAACGCTGTCGCGCTCGGCAGACTGGGGGGCGCGGCACGGGTTCTTGCGACAACCCAGGAACAAAGGCGAGCATGGGCCAGGCTCGGAGGCGCAACCCGGGCACGCAAGTACTCGAAGGAAACTCTGTCACGGTGGGCCAAGATGGGCGGAAGACCGAAGCGTCGAAGGTGATCCGATGCGCGCAGCGATTTATGCGAGGGTGAGCACAAGCAACGGGCAAAACCCAGAGATGCAGCTCGGGGAGCTACGCACTTATTGCCAGCGGCGCGGGTGGGACATCGCCGACGAATACGTAGATGCCGGGATCAGCGGCTCGAAGGAGCACCGACCCGCTCTGGACCGCCTCTTGTCTGATTGTCGGAAACGTTGCGTAGATGCAATTGTGGTGTATCGCTACGACCGGTTTGCACGCAGCCTGCGCCAGTTGGTGAATGCGCTTGAGGAGTTTAGGACTCTCGGCGTTGAGTTTGTTAGCTTGCATGAGGCAGTAGACACCAGCACACCGAATGGGCGATTGATTTTCGGAATCTTCGCGTCGATCGCGGAATTCGAACGAGAATTGATTCGCGATCGCGTCCGGTCTGGACTCGCCTCGGCAAGGGCACGAGGCAAGCGCCTTGGGCGGCCGCGTGTTGTCCTGGACTCGACAAGGATTGCCGCTCTACGAGACGCCGGAACCTCCTGGGCCAGAATCGGAGAGGCTTTGGGAGTCGGAGAAGGAACTGTTCGACGGGCGGCTCAGAAGCGCGCCAAAAACCCTTCAGCAACGGCCAGCGTAACTGCTTGAATCGGCTGGCCCGATTAGAGCAGATAAGCTTCCGCCAAAATCAGATGTTTTGTGATCGCAGAAGAATACGATCTTGGCGAGTTACCTTACAACAAGGATGAAGAAGCGCGTATCCACAGGTACAGAGTTGCCCATGCTACCTGAGTCACCTTCGTGCTGGCAGTTCACAAGCTTGTGTCCGGAAGCTAGTCACAGGGTGGGCACAAATTGAGCACAGTGCTTCGGAGTGCCACCTCATATTCGTACTAAGCGCCCCTCAGAATTTGCCGTCGGGTGCAGATTCCCTTGACTCGCGGTGCCGTACGATTCGGGTTGCGCTCAGTGATAAAGTTCGGCCGACGCTACCGCGCCACCATGGCAGGCACCAAAGAATATAAAAACTCGACTCCGGCTGCCAGTGACGACAACCTTCCCGTTCGCGAGCAGCGTCGCTGTATGCGAAGCCCGGGAAGAGAACATGCTCCCTGTCAAGGAGAAGGTTCCCGTGCTGGGGTCAAACAACTCAGCGATGAAATTGCCACCGCCAGCAATCAGCACCTTTCCGCTTGGTAGGAGGGTCGCTGTATGCTGGGAATGCGGCGACTGCATGTTGCCCGTTGGAGTGAACGTCCCGGTCATAGGGTTGTAAATCTCCGCGCTTGTGAGCGTAACGTTGGTTGGATCAATCCCGCCGGCAATCAGGACAGTTCCAGTGGACGGGAGGAGCGTTGCCGTATGATTGCTACGGGCTGTCCCCATGCTGCCTGTCTGACTAAAAGTCCCAGCCATCGGATCGTAGAGTTCTGCCGTGGCAACTGGCGCGTTAGTTGATCCTACTCCTCCGGCTACCAGAACCTTTCCATTCGAGAGTAGCGTGGCGGTGTGAGAGATACGGGAGTCAGTCATTGAGCCAGTTGCTGCAAAGGTCCCCATCGTAGGGTCAAACAGCTCGGCTGAGGCACCGCCGCCATTTTGCCCGCCCGCGAGTAAGACTTTTCCGCTCGGCAGCAAAGTTGCCGAGTGACTTAGGCGCACCGACAACATGTTGCCAGTGCCTGTGAAAGTGGCTGTGGCAGGATCGAAGATCTCCGCCGTCGGCGAGCTAGATCCTCCTGCCACAAGCACCTTCTTGCCATCTTGTAGCAACGTGGCAGTGTGAGAGGAGCGCGGGGTCATCATCGCGCCGGTCGCTGTAAAGGTCCCTGTTCCGGGATCGAACAAGTCTGCGTGGTTGGTCGCGACTGGAACGCAACCAATATTAGGAGGCAACCCAACAAGTTTGTAACCCGCGATTCCCCCGGCTACCAGCGCTTCCCCCGTGTTCAGCAGGGTCGCTGTATGGCTAGAGCGCGGAGTGGTCATGCTCCCTGTGGGCAGAAAGCCGGATGGTACGACGGTGACAGTGGCTGTTGCGTTTTTCGTCGTATCCGCCACGCTGGTGACCACCACGTGGAAAGTGCCTTGATCAATGGGAGCAGTGTAATTGCCATTGGCGTCAATCGTCCCTCCTGCGGCTCCCTCCGCTATTGCCCAGGTCACGGTTGGGTCGGCTGTCCCAGTAACTCTGGCCCCGAAGACACGCAATCCACCCGGCCCCAGAGTGTCGCTCGCCGGGGTCACCGAGACTGCTACAGACGGAACTGTGATTGTCGCGCTACCGCTCTGAGACGTATCTGCCACGCTGGTCGCGATTACGTGGTAGGTCCCGGCGACTTGCGGGGCGGTATAGTTTCCCTGATTGTCGATTGAGCCTCCCGCAGCGCCTTCCTGGATGGACCAAGTTACCGCCATGTTGGTCGCGGTGACCGCAGCCGTGAAGGGCTGCATCGCACCCAGGAAAACCGTGGCTGCGTTCGGTGAAACAATGACTGTGACTGGCGGGACTGTGATGGTCACGGTTGCGCTCTGGGTCATATCGACCATGCTGGTCGCGATTACGTGGTAGGTCCCGGCGACTTGCGGGGCGGTGTAGACTCCGGCGCTGGTGATTGAGCCTCCCGCCGCGCCTTCCTGCACTGCCCATTTCACTGCCATGTTACTTGATCCTGCGACGGTCGCCGTGAAGGGCTGCGTCGCGCCCAGGAACACCGTGGCCGGATTGGGCGCGACCGAGACTGCGATGGGAACCGTGACCGTCGCCCTTCCGCTTCGGTTCCGGTCGGCCATGCTGGTCGCGATTACGTGGTAGGTCCCGGCGACTTGCGGGGCGGTATAGTTTCCCTGACTGTCGATTGAGCCTCCCGCAGTGCCTTCCTGGATGGACCAAGTTACCGCCATGTTGGTTGATCCTGTGACCATCGCCGTGAACATCTGCCCCGTACCCAGTGGCACGGTTACCGTAGATGGCACGACCGTGACAACGGACTGTGCACCGCTTCCGCCACACCCTGCTATCAAACACAGCAGCACGAGTAAACCAACGAGCACCGGCCCCTTAATTACTAACCGACGAAGAGATTTCCTGAATCGGGTTCTCGCAATTTTCATTGCCCTTCTCCCTTGACGCTCATGGCTTGTGAGCGGGGCGATTCCCGTTACCCGTACTAACGACCCAGAAATGGTGCATCTTAGCGGTCTGCCAACGAATGTTGACCGACTCCGTAGACGCTTCAACTATTAGTCTGTTCCGAACGGCAGTCTTACGCTTCTGATTCAAGAGCAGCTACTGCTCCGCCTCGCGATGTGCCTGAATCACTTGGATAATTCTTGAGGGGCACACTACGAGGCCACTCTCATGGTGTGGGCCTCTAATACCTTACTGACGGGGGCGTTTACTGGAGCCTCTATACTCTTACCTCGAAATACTGTCAACAAGTGAATTTCGGTGGGGAAGCGGCTGCGGTTACCTCTGGCTTGGCAATGGATCCGACGGCGTGACCGACAGCGCTCGTCGCCAAAGACTGAGGCACTAATTTCTTCTTAACTCGATTTTTTCGTGGCTTATTTGCTGTTGGTCAACGACAACTGGCTGAGTGTGGAGTTAAGCCGCCAGCCCCAGCTCAACTATCAGAAGACGCTTGGAATGCGTATGACTCAGACAACTCCTCGGAATTGAGTACCCGTGTCCGCTGCCATCGCCTATTGCTGACCGGTCCCGTTTTGGCCTTTGTGCGCTGATATGACTGGGTTGCTACCGCGTTGATTTTCCGCGCCTGTAAAGGCTTTTCGGTTGATTGACCTTCTGCTACCATCTGCGCCGGTTTTCCTACCTAGATGTGGCACAAAATTGGGCACAGTCGCGGGCATTGTCCGGGCTGACGAAGCTTCCCCACAATCGTTGCCAAAGATAGCGGCCAAATTTTTTGTTGGCTCAATTTTTTCGTCGTTTTGACGTTCCTTCGCTGTGCGATTAAATGCAAGGCAAAAGCGCATTTCTAGTTGTCCGGTTACCCCGATACGCTCTATTACTGTTTTTTGATCTAGGTGTGCACCAAATTGAGCACCAAATTTCTGGCTGATTCTTCATCCGGCTTGCATTGTCTTGGGGGGCCAGGGGTGGGGTCGAGAAATGCGCCGGCATCTCCATATTACTGTCCGAAGCCAGTATGTCCGGCACGCGAGTAATCACCATTCATCGCATTCTGAGATAGGTGGTTCTATAAGAGGGGATGTCAACAGAAAAACTTCTCCTCTGAGCGTGACCGAGAAAAAACTTTGTCTCGA
>Ga0306926_10010128_pt1 | contig 10411 bp, 7 predicted proteins | sample flu12Cox44000178_FD_203759 | JGI IMG/M metagenome (GOLD analysis project Ga0306926, IMG submission 203759) | Lab enrichment of tropical soil microbial communities from Luquillo Experimental Forest, Puerto Rico - flux8day.12C.oxic.44.000.178 (v2)... | ecosystem: Environmental > Terrestrial > Soil... | reverse complement strand
ATGCAAGAAAAATCAATCGGTTGATGCGAGTCGGGCGACCTATCTCATGTCGCGCATGTTGCAAAATATTCCTCAATGATTTCAGGTGCTCGTCCGTGGCAGCGTTTGCTTGGCGCGACATGCGCGCGACATGCACGCGACCATTTTAGACCATGTGAGAATTAAGTGGGGGTGCTAGGGTTGCTGCGAAGCCACGGAATAGGACTCCAATGGCTCGACGGCGAGATGATCCTAACCGCACGTCCGACTCCGGTAAACCCGACCTCTCGCCAGAGATACGAGCAAGGTTGTCTCAAGCGGAACGCTACGCTCAACGAGTAGCCGCGAGACGGCAACGCGAGCGCGAAGCCTTGGAGCAAGTCGCGCAGGACTTCGCCAAGATCCGCGATCAAGTCCCCGTCTCCACGCCGTCGCAGAAGATGAGGGACGCTGTTGCTCGTTACTCGCCGCCGCTAGAGTTAAAGGGTGCCGCTCTCGCTAAATCCTTGCCGGTAGCGCCGCCGCCCGCTTTGAAACCAATGTCGGGTAAAACCTGGCTCGACGGCAACACTGCTAACGGCATCAAGCCCGGCCTCGACCGCTTCCCGCGACAACCGGGCGAGAGCGTTGTCGCCTGGGCTAAGCGCTTGTCCGTTGCGGCAAGCGCTGAGGGCGTGCTGATCAAACCCGGCTCCGTTAGGGCGCACATTAACGCGCTGTAGTTTTTTGTAGTTTTCTACAGCTTACCTACAGGCAAACATCTCAAGCAGAGTGGCGGCATCATGGAGATCCGCCACGATGTCAAAACACACCAAAGCTCCTGTCGGCGCGCCCCAGTCAGACTGGGCCTGGGGCGCTGAAGCGATCGGCCAAGAGATCGGCCGGACAGCGAGCCAAGTGCACTACCTGCACGAAGCCGGCTTGCTGGGCGATGCCACGTTCAAGCTAGGTCATAAGACTCTCGTCGGCGATCGCCGAAAGCTGCGCAATCTGCAGGCCTACGCCACCGAAACCTGAGATCTCGACCCCGCTACGGCGCGGCCCGGCGCGCTGTCAGTGGTTCACTTGTGGCCGGGAGAGTGCGGACCGGCGCCTTAGTCCTTGCCTGGGCGAGGCGCCGGCCGCGAGGAAGAGGAAGACTTGCGATGTCATCCCCAGAAGCGCCCGACGTCATACAACCAAACGCCCGCCCATCGCAACTGCGATTAAAGCTCCGACGTAAGTCCGCCCGAGCCAAAAGGCGACCGGCCTACGATCCACAAGTCGGGGCCGAAATCTACCAACTGCTCGTTGGATGGCGGCAGCTAACCCCCCTGCAGCTTGAGGATCGCGTCCACCAAATCCGGCGGCTAGCGGCCAAATGCCATCTCGGCCCGCCGGTATGGCACGCGATCGACAAGATGCGCGCGCGACTGCGGGCCGGCGTCTATGCCCGATCGGGCGACGTTGCTTGAGCAAAAATGAGCAGCACGCACGCGTGCTGCTCTCACTGTGGAACGTGAATCGAAACCGACAAATGGAATCTGTATCATGACTAGTCCTCCTAAATCTCCTGCTTCGCAATCCAAAACCCCGCCGACACCAAAGCAACTCTCCGACACTGAGCTCATCGAACGCTACCTCGCCGATGGTCCGCCGCCCGACACTAGCGGTCTTGGCGGCCCCAGCCTTCCCCGCATCATGGGGCCGCTGCACAACAACTCCCCGCAGGTCAATCCTGCGGACGCCGCCAACTACCGCGACGGCGCCAAGGCCGGCGGCTTCATCATCCCGGGTCTCGCCAATGAATTCATCGACGGCAAGGAAGGCTTCACTGCCGTCATCTGTGGCGAGATCCCGAACTACGTCGAATGGCTGCCCAATCGCGGCGGCTACGCCGGCCGTTACGCCGTCGACGCCCTGCCAAAGGATCTCGAGTATCAGACTGTTGCTAGAGGTGGTCGCGAACAACGGGCCATGGTGCGGCGCAGCTCCGGCAATGTGTTGGAATTCTCGCTCGAACTGTTCTTGGTCGTCGACGCGTTGCCGTTTATCTGGTCTTGCAACAACGCCTCACGGCTGCGTTTTGCCCGCGAATGGAGCGTGAAATATCGCTTCCTGCGGGATCCAGTAAGCGGCGGCCGCCTGCCCTCCTACGCTCATCAATACCGGATCCGTTCGTACCCGGTATCCAACAGCTTCGGATCCTGGTTCTCGCCTACAGCTGAGGATCTGGGGCTACTGCGTGACGAGCAGACTTACCTCGTGGCAAAGAGCCTAGGCGCCTTTGTGCGCGAGGGTGGCAATCTGCTCGACACGGCCGCACCGGCTCTGGCCTTGCCGGCGGCCTGAAAAGGCCAGTCCCCGGCGTGCACCATCACGCCGGGGACCCGTTTTGCTTGGGAATCACTCGCTGGTGAAAGCGAGATCTCCACTCTCGAGCCGTTAGTCGAGGACATGCCCGATGCAGCCCCACAGTGCGGCACTCGCGCGGAGTAAATCAACATGGCAACGCCCGACAACGCTTCCAGATCTACGCCAGGCCGGCCTAATTGCGCTCGATAGCGAGACCAAGGATCTTGGGTTACAGGCCGGATTGAGTCCCGGCTCGTCGACCAACAACGGCTGCGTCGTCGGCATCAGCGTAGCGCACCGCGCCGGCACCGAGACCCCCGGCTATTATTTCCCGATCGCCCACCCCGACAGCGACAATTTCCCGCGCGAGCAGGTCGCGCAATGGCTGCGTGACCACCTCAAAGCGGGAGTGCGGATCGTCGGCTGCAACCTGCTTTACGATCTCGGCTGGCTCAGTACCGACCTGGGCATCCCGGTGCCGAGCGCCGAACAGCTCGAGGAAGTCACCGCCGCGGCGACGTTTACCAACGAGAATCTGTTCACATACAGCCTCGACGCCTTGTGCCAGGCCTATGACGTTCCCGGTAAGGACGAGACGCTGCTGCGGGAGGCCATCACCCTGCAGCTCGGGGTCAAACCCGGCATCCGCACCAACCCGCCGCAGGCCTATATCGCGCAGTTGCCGGCGCAGTTCGTCGGCCCCTATGCCGAGCAGGACGCCATCAGCACGCTGCGGCTGCATGAGACGCTGCAGCCAATCCTGCAGCGCGAGGGCACGCATAAAGCCTACCGCACCGATGTTGGCCTCATTCCCATGGTGCTGGCGATGCAGCGCCGCGGGATCCGTATCGATGTCGCCGCCGCCGAGCGCAATCGTGATCTGCTGTTGCAGAAGCGCAACACGATCTTTGCCGAGCTGTCCGACAAGCTCGGACAACCAGTTAGTATGGAGGAAATCGGCCGCAGCAAATGGCTGGCCGAGATCTGCGATCAGCGCGGAGTCAGTTATCCCCGCACCGCCAAGGGTGCACCCAGCTTCCGGCGCGGCCCCAATGGTGGCTGGATGCACCGCTGCGAGGATCCCATCATTCGGCTGATCGTGACCGCCGACGTTTACAACAACGCCGCCACCAACTTCATCGAACACCACATCCTCGAGCACGTCGTCAACGGCCGGCTGCATCCAGAGATTCATCCGTTCCGCAGCGAGGACAGCGGCACGAAATCGTTCCGGTTCTCCTATTCGAACCCGCCGCTGCAGCAGATGCCGTCGCATGATCCAGAGATCATGCAGGCCATCCGCAGCCTGTTCCTGCCCGAGGACGGCGAGTTTTGGGTCTCGCTCGATTATGCGCAGCAAGAATTCCGTCTGTTGACCGACGCGGCCGCCAGATACGGCTTAACCGGCGCGCTCGAGGCCGTTGCGCGCTACAAGACCGACCCCACCACCGATTTTCACGCCATGGTCGCCGGCATGCTCGGGCTCAGCCGGCCGGACGCCAAGACCATCAATTTCGGCATTATCTATGGCATGGGCGTGCACAAGCTCGCGGTATCGCTGGGCCGGACGGAAGACGAGGCGCAAGCGATTCTCGAGCGTTATCATCGTGAATTACCCTTCCCGCATCTGTTGTCAGATCTGATGCGGCTGCAGGTCAACCGCCAAGGCTACCTCGAGCTCTGTGACGGCGCTCGCCGGCATTACGACTTATGGCATGCGCCGTTCGCGCCTCAGGCGGAAGGCGCCGGTCCCTGTGACGCCGAAGAGGCACGCCGGCGGCGCAATGATTCGTCGCATCCCTGGTACGGCCAGATGCTGCGCCGGGTCGGCAGCAATGCAGCATTGAACGCGCTGATCCAGGGCAACGCCGCGCGGCAGACCAAGTTGTGGATGCTGGCTGTCTATCGCGAGCTCGGCATCGTGCCGCTGTTGCAGATGCACGATGCGCTTGAGTGTTCGCTGTCGGCTCCGAAACAGGCCGAGCGTATTGCCGAGCTCGGGCGCGACCTGATCCCGTTAATGCTGCCGATGCGGATCGACAGCAAGGTCGGTCGCAGTTGGGGCGGCGCCAAGTATTCCTGGGACATGGCCGCCGAGATATCGCCAGTCGTTGTGGAATCCACAGTGCGGCTAACGCCGCCGCTGGCCGAGCGGACGGATACTGGCTGGTCGCCGGCAGTTGCGCTTCCGGTCACTAGCTTGGACATCGCCACATGCACGCTCGACGCCGAGCTGCCGCTCGCGCGCTGCTTCGCCTGGATCATGGCGCGCGAGAAAATCCGTCTGCGCAAGGAATCCGGCGCGTCGTGGCCATGGACCGATAACCTGATCATGCAGGGGATTTTCTGCAATGCCTATCGCGAGCACGACAGGGTCTCACGCTGGGTGTTCGACCACATCCTCACGCCTAACCGCGACGATCCGGATCTTTGGTTTGCCGTTGCGACTGCGCGGCTTATCAACGAGCCCGACGCCGTCGCCGCGATCGGCGAGCTTGTCCCATTCGATCCGGGGCGCATTCAAGCCGCGCTCGAGGCGCGCCAGGCACGCAAGGAAAGAGTCTTACGCAGCAGTGCTTATCGGTTGCCGACGCCGCCAACCAAGGGCGACAGCACGATCAGGTTCGTGGTCAACGACGTGCTTAAACCGATGTGGGACAACCGTGAAACGTTGCGGCCACGCGCTGATGACACGCTTGCATCGTTCAGCGCCCGCCTCGAACAATGCCACCAGATTGGTCCGTTTCTGGCCGCGCAGATCATCGCCGATGTCAAGCGCGTGCAGCTTCTCGACGCGTCGGATCGCGATTCCTATGTGCGCGAAGGTCCTGGCAGTGGACCCGGGCTCAACCGCATGCTCGGCCGCACCGTTACCGCGGCATGGTCGCAGGGGCGCTTCAGCGCCACCGTGCTGGCGGTGCGTAGTCTATTCGCACCACTGCTCGAGGCGGCCTGTCTCAAGCTGATGGACGCGCAAGACATCCAGCACATTTGCTGCGAGTTCAACAAATTCGAGAAGGCGCGCGAGGCCGGCAAGCCGTTGCGGCGCTACAAAGGAGCCGCTGTTGTAGCGGCGAAGCTCCCCAAGCCGCGCAAAACAAAACCTGCCACCAAGCAAGCACCGGTAACGCCCACGCCGGCAGCTGCACCAGATCTGAGCCACCTTCCCGCTTTCATGCGCGGCGATGTAAATCTACCGAGCACAGCTGTGCTGCTAGCTGTCACGCCGTCGCCACCAGCAACCGCCCAAACAGTCGAGGCGCCTGATCTTGAGGAAGCGGCACGGTTTCTAAAGCTGCTCGATCCAGCAGCGACGCAATTCACGTTTCAAACCTTTGACGACAATAAAGAGCGCAAGGATCCAGCACTGGTCAAAATGCTGCACGGAACACTTGCGCACTGTGAATCCAGACTTACGAGCCTCAACGCGGCCGGCGCCGGCGTCTTCGTCACCATCAACGAAACCGACCTGCGCGGTCGCAAGAACAAGAACATTACCCACGTGCGGCGGCTGTTCATCGATTGTGACGGCGCTCCGCTGCCGCAGGACGAGCCACGTTGGCAATTCGCAGTTGAGAGCTCAAAAGGCCATTATCACGCTTATTGGAGAATTGACGAGCTTGCGCTCGACGCTTTCACCCCGGCGCAAGAGCTGATAATCAAGCGCTTCGGCGGCGATCCTGTAGTTAAGGATCTACCGCGCGTGATGCGGCTGCCGGGCTTCTGGCACTTGAAGGACAAGCCTTTTAGGTCGCGCATCCTCGAGATACGCGATGACTCACCCATTGTGCAACCGGCCGACTTCGAGACCGCCGAGCACAAGCTGCAGATAGAGGAAATCAGCACTCACATTTCTAGTGAGCCTATGGCGCCGTTGTCGTTAATCGCCGCCGTGCTGCGGGCAATCCCAAATCAGGATCTCGGCGACGCTGCGAAAGATAACTGGGACAGATTCAATACGATCGGCATGGCGCTTTATCGCGCCACCGGCGGCAGCGATGAGGGTTTTGCGCTGTTTCTCGAGTTCCTACAACGCTGGCCGAAATACGACGCTAAACGCGATGACGACTATGCGCGGAAGCGCTGGTACCAGAACTTTCGCCGCTCACCGCCGACCGAAGTCGGCTTCGGCAAGCTCAACTTTCTGGCCACAGAAGCAAATCCGAATTGGCAGATCGAATACGAGGAAGCTGAGCGACGCAAAGCCTATGCGGAGACTGAGCCGTCGAAGCCCAAGACCAATGGGGCAGGGATGCGGCCGAGCGAACCATTGCAAGAACCATCGTCACCGAGCGATGAATCCTGGCCGCAACTCGATCCTGATGCGATGTACGGGCTTGTCGGCGACGTCGTGCGGGCGATCGCGCCACACACTGAAAGTGACCCCAATGCTTTGTTACTGCAATATCTCGCCAGCTTCGGCAACGCCGTCGGTCGCAGACCGTATTATTTCATCGAAGCCGCTCAGCACTACGCCAACATTTTTATCCTGCTAGCCGGACCTACGGCGAAAGGGCGCAAGGGCACAGCGGCGCAGCATGTGCGCCGGATCTTCGAAATCGCTGATCCGGGTTGGACAGGTACGAACATTGTCGGCGGTATCAGCTCAGGCGAAGGGATCATCCACGCCATCCGTGACCCCATCATCGTGGTCAAGAAAGGCGTCGAAGAAGTCACAGATCCAGGCATCGCCGACAAGCGCATGCTGCTCGACGAACGTGAATCCTCGACGATCTTCGATAATGCCCGGCGCGAGGGTAACATTGCCAGCCGTATCCTGCGTGAAGCCTGGGACGATCCTGTCATCCTGCGCACCTTAACCAAGCATTCACCAACCAAGGTGACTCAGCCGTATATTTCAGTCATCGGTCACATCACCATCGATGAGTTGCGTCGTAAGCTTGATGAAGCTTGTGCAAACAACGGGCTCGGTAATCGATTTCTGTTCGCCTGCGTCACTCGCAGCAGGGAATTACCGCACGGCGGCAATCTCGACCCCAACATCATTAATCAGCTCGGCAGCGCGACATATACGGCGCTTGCAGCCGCACGGGTGCTCGAGCGTGTCACTATGACTGCGAGCGCACATGATTGGTGGGGCAACGAGCTGTATCACCGGCTCACCCAGCCACGTCCTGGGCTCTATGGTGCTCTGACTGCGCGCTCCGAGCCGCAGACGCTGCGCCTGGCTCTGATTTACACGCTCGTCGACCACAAGCAGCAAATCGACCTCCCCCATCTCAAAGCTGCAGCGGCACTGTGGGATTTCTGCGAGGCGAGTGCCAAGCATATCTTTGGCGACTTGCTTGGCGACCGCGTCGCCGACGCAATCCTCATGGCGCTGCGTCGGACCGGTGCGCAAGGCATGCGACGGTCGGAGATCAATGATCTATTCAGCCGCCATAACCATGCCGCCATCGCCCGCGCCCTGGAAGTGCTCCTTAGTTACGGCAAGGTCAAAAGAGCAAAGATCCTCGACGGCTTCGGTCGCCCGGCCGAAATGTGGTGGGCGGTCTGATGGGCAAGCATGAAATCAGTTATGTGCGGGTCGAGCGCGACCTCTACCCGACGCCGCGATGGGTCACAGAGGCCCTGCTGGCGCACATCAATCTCAACAGGCTCATGATATGGGAGCCCGCCGCCGGCAAGGGCGATATAGTTAAGGTACTGCGAGATTCCGGTGCGCGGGTCGTCACCAGCGACATCGCCGATTATGGTTTCTTCCTCGACGCGCTCATCGATTTCACCAGCGGACAGGTGCCGCCGGCTCCCTTCACAGCCATCGTCACCAACCCGCCCTTTGGGCACCGCAACACATTAGCCGAGACGTTCATCGTCGCCGGACTCAAGCATCTTACCCACGGAGCGAGCCTACTGGCTTTGTTGCTGCCTGCCGACTTTGACAGTGCGAATGGGCGCCGTCGGTTTTTCGGCGAGTGCCCGGCATTCACAGCCAAGATCCAACTGACGCGGCGAGCCGTGTGGTTTCCGCGCACGGATGGAGTACGCGCGGCGCCGAAAGAAAACCACGCTTGGTATGTCTGGGAACCCTCGCGACTGCGCGTTAAGCGGCCAAATCCGGAGGCGCCTCCGCGCCCGGAGGGTGGCCTTGTCTTGAAAAAATCGACGCCCCCCCGCCATCGATCTGCAAGAGATATTTTGGGCTCGGCCGCTAGGTCAGGTGAGCCAGGTACCACCTGAACTGCTGTACTCAATTAACACGCACATCGGAGGTCCTCGGGGGCAAACCGGGAAACATTTACTCGTTCCGAGCTTTCCGGGTTTGGACCCAAAGCGCTCATAGATCTCGCAACCTCACTCGACCAAATCACTCGGTCGCGGCAAGCTGCCGACGTGGTCATGATGCGCGATCGACATTACGCTTCATCCTCGTACTCTCCTGTCCAATCCGCTACTGCCAGAGATCACCGGTCGCGAGCTTGGCGCCGTCGGCGAGCGCCGCGAGTTTTGCCCACGCGATCTGTGGATGGATTCGTCCACCGAGGCCACAGTCGGTGCTGGCAATCACATTTTCGCGGCCGACAATTTGTGCAAAACGCATGATCCGATCCGCGACGAGGCGCGGACGCTCGACCACGTTCGTCGCATGACTGACCACTCCGGGAATGAGAATCTTGTTCTCCGGCAGTTTTACTTCCTTCCACACGCGCCATTCGTGCTCATGGCGGACATTGCCCGCCTCGACCGAGTAGGCTTGCGCGCGAACGGCGAGCACGAGGTCGACAATGTCGGCGAGCGGGATGTCAGTCGTGTGCGGCCCGTGCCAGCTGCCCCAGCAGATGTGATAACGAATGCGATCTTCGGGCAATCCACGAAGCGCGTGATTGAGCGCATCAATACGCATCCGGCAGAATTTCTTGAACTCCTCAAGCGGCGGTTCGGGATCGATCATGTCCCAGTTGTCGGGCAGGCTGGGATCGTCGATCTGAAGCACCAACCCGGCATCGGCGATCGCCCGGTACTCTTCGCGCATGGCCTCGGCCGTGGCGACTACGAATTCCTCCTCGCTTTTGTAGTGCAGGTCCTCACCGCGCGCGAAGCTTGCCGGCGCGACCGATGTCATGAAGCCTTCTTCGATGCCGGCCGCGGCCATAGCTCTTTTCAGATTCGCGATGTCGGCTTGCGTCTGCGCGTGGCCCTTGTAGCGGATCTGTCCTATGCAAACCGGGCGCCGGGTGCGGCGCACCGGCGCGCTTCCGGCCAGCCCGCTCATCGGGTCCTGATAGAACTCATTGAATTTTTGCCAGTCGCGGCGGCGAGCAAAGCTCGTTAGTGACAGCTCGGCCACGGTCGATTTTTTATGTTCGGATTCAGGGATTGAATCGGGCGCGGCGAAGCCATCCAGCCGCTCGAAGGCGTAGTTCCACCAAGCCCCATAGTCGTAGGCCGCGCTCATCGGTTTGCCGAACTCTCCGTCATTGGGAATATCGATCCCGATATCACGCTGTTTGTTCACCACGTCCGTGACCGCGGCGGCGAGACCTGTCGCATAGGCCGCAACATCCGCTCCTCCACCGGCTCGCGCCTTATTCAACGTGAGCAGCTCTGCCGGCCGCGACAAGCTGCCAACGTGTGTGGTGATAATCCGATCCCGGCTGTGCTTCATTCGAACGCCTCCTGTTGAAACGTCATGCGAATTGGCGCCGCAATCAATTTATCTAGCGCGATTAGGCTATCGTCACTCGCGAACCAGTCCAGATTATTGCGCATACTGAATAATATTAGTCCGTATACCGACTGGATTGATTGCCGGATGGGACGCGTGCCCGTGAGGGGCCGCGCAGACGCGCCGGATCAAGCGGCGGCAAGCGCCCCGGCGCGAAGGGCGTGAGGTCGACGTGCCGCGCCGCACCGTCCATGATCAGTTCGCTCATCGCCTCGCCGGTCGCGGGCGCGTTGAGCATGCCCCAGACGCTGTGGCCGGTCGCCACGTAGGCACGGTCAATACCTGGCACGGCACCGATAAGGGGAAGGCCGTCTTCGGTGACCGGCCGGAAGCACGCCTGCCGCGCTTTGATCGGCGCCGCGGCGAGCGCTGGAGAGATATTCCGACACAGCGCTTCGAGCCGCGCGTGCG
>Ga0306926_10010126_pt1 | contig 10411 bp, 5 predicted proteins | sample flu12Cox44000178_FD_203759 | JGI IMG/M metagenome (GOLD analysis project Ga0306926, IMG submission 203759) | Lab enrichment of tropical soil microbial communities from Luquillo Experimental Forest, Puerto Rico - flux8day.12C.oxic.44.000.178 (v2)... | ecosystem: Environmental > Terrestrial > Soil... | reverse complement strand
AGAGTTCCGGGTTCCGGCACCGTCTGGAAGGTAATGGCGCCACCCGTCAACACTGCTGTCGCTGTGGTGCCTCCATTGGTGAACATATTGAAGGCGGTGTTCAGAGAATCCGACCCCTGCGGGCTCCAAACGTTCGGCTGCAGGAAGAGACTGGTAATAACCGGACTCACATAGTCCACCTGGAACAGCGCCTGGAAAGACCCTGTTCCGCCTAGGGTTGCGGCATATTTTCCGTTTGTATTCAGGCTGCCCAGTAGGCATGCTCCGCCGCATGACGGCGAAGTCACCCAAACTTCCGTCCCAGAGCCTGGCAGGTACTGCGAACTCAACGTTGACGCCGTTGCTTGGTAGGTGAGAGGCGCCGCTGAACCAGTGTTAATGAATGCCTGGCCCGTCAGCGGGAAATACCAGTTGTGTAGTGTGTCGCTGACAATCACCACTAAGGCCGGACCAGCCGTCAGTCCACTCGTACTGATGGTCACCGGTGGCCCGAAGATGAACGAAAACGTGATGGCGTCGGCGAAGGCGGCGCTGCTGAATGTGGCGAGCAACGCGAGACATCCCAATGCGAGAACTATTTTCTTTGTCATTTGCTTCTTTCTCCCCCAGAAGCGGATCGAGCAAGTGCGGACTTCCGCAGCCTGCATTCGTTTGTCTTCAATCGCGCCTGACCAGAAAAGCCAGAACTGGTAACAGCCGCGAAATTACTAAGGCAAACCGAGTGCAAGCCAGATAGTGCTGAGGTTGCAGTTGCTTACTGAAACTTCACCACGATCCAACGTTCTGACCCGGCGCAGAGAGTAGTTGCACGCCTTTTACCAAATTCGAAAAACGGAAATGCAATCACTTGCGTTTGTGATGGCCGTCACAATGTGCAGAAACTTGCGACACATGGGGAGTTGGTGGGTATCAATTAGGCAGTGTTTATGCGGGTGCAAGTAAGATTTCGCTTCGGAAGATTACGCCAAATTGCGTCATCGGTTTGAGCAAAGATAGTTATAGTTTGTCCGATATTGGTAGTTGAGATAACAGTCGGTAATCGACTACAGCGACAGTACTGATTACTGAAAACGGAGATTGAGTACTCACATGACAGGGTTACTCTTGACTTTCTCCGGCCGTAAGAACTGCTCCACCTCCGAAACACTGCGCTGCGAGCGACTGGTGAGGCAATGGCGGTATGCCGCTGCAATGAACGCGGCAAACAATGGATGCGGTTCAAGTGGCTTCGACTTGAATTCAGGATGAAACTGACAACCGAGAAAAAACGGGTGGGTCGGTATCTCAACGATCTCAACGTATGTTCCGTCTGGAGTGGCGCCGGAAATCCGAAGCCCGCCAGCGGCCAGAATGCTCTCGTATTCGCGATTGAACTCGTACCGATGGCGGTGCCGCTCGCTGATCTCAGTCTGACCATATGCCCGGTGTGCGAGCGATCCGGGTTCCAATCGGCACTCCCAGGCGCCCAGTCGCATCGTGCCTCCCAGCTCTTCGATGCCGCGCAGTTCGCGCAATTTGTAAATCACGCGATGCGGCGTTGCGGGATCGAATTCGCTGGAATTTGCATGCTCCAACCCGCAAACATTGCGCGCAAATTCAACACAGGCGGTCTGCATGCCCAGGCAGATTCCGAAGTACGGCACGTTGTTCTCGCGTGCGTACTGAATGCCCTTCAGCATACCTTCGATGCCGCGCTTGCCGAATCCGCCGGGAACCAGGATTCCGTCCACCGATTCCAATTGCGTTTGCACGCTTTGGTCCTTTGACTCCAGCCCCTCCGCTTCGATCCAGTCCACGCGCAGCTTGAGATTGTGCGCCAGGGCTCCGTGTACCAACGCCTCTTTCAGCGACTTGTAGGAATCTTCGTACTCGACGTACTTGCCGACAATCCCGATCGTGACTTCATCCTTCGGGTTGTACACCCGGCTGACCAAATCTTCCCATCTGTCCAGCTTCGGTTCAGAAGCCTGAATTCGCAGGTACCGTAACGCGAGTTGATCCACCTTTTCGTGGGCGAACACCAAAGGCACTTCATAGATCGAGGCCACGTCTTTCGCAGTTACCACGGCTTCTTCTTCGACGTTACAGAACAGCGCGATCTTTGACTTGATCTCGTGCGACAAGTAACGATCGGTACGGCAAAGGAGAATGTCCGGCTGAATTCCAATACTGAGAAGTTCCTTTACCGAATGCTGCGTGGGCTTCGTCTTCAATTCGCCGGCAGCGGCAATGTAGGGAACGAGCGTGACGTGGACGAACAGTGTGTTCTCCCGGCCCAGTTCCTGGCGCATCTGGCGGATGGCTTCTATAAATGGCAATGACTCGATGTCACCCACCGTGCCGCCGATCTCAACGATGACCAGGTCCACGTCCTGCGAGACCTTCTTCATCGCGCTTTTGATCTCATTCGTGACGTGAGGAATGACCTGTACGGTTTTACCCAGATAATCGCCGCGACGCTCCTTCGCAATGATGTTTTCGTAGATGCGGCCAGTAGTCCAGTTGTTATCGCGGCTGAGGCGGCTGTGGGTGAATCGCTCGTAGTGTCCCAGATCGAGGTCGGTTTCTGCGCCGTCATCGGTAACGAAGACTTCGCCGTGCTGGAAGGGTGACATCGTGCCGGGATCGACGTTGAGGTAAGGATCGAACTTCTGTAGCGACACCCTCAGGCCCCGGCTCTCCATCAGGCAGCCGATCGAAGCCGCCGCCAGACCCTTGCCAAGTGAAGAAACCACGCCACCGGTCACAAAGATGTACTTTGCCGCCATGCCATCCTCTGTTTTGTGGGTTTGTGCATCCTTGGAGTCGGCTCCGAATGGTCCCGAAAATAGGGAACCCCTTGCGCTGGCCAGCCAGCGAAATCAAGGTGGAGCTTGTAGGGGTGCACAATCAATTATGGACGGATTCGCAAAGTGTGACAAGCCGCCAAAAAACGGTAATTGTGCATAACTGGATACCTGATGGTGACTGCCATCGCATATGACTGCGTGCGGTAAGTTCTAGTCGCGTAGCGACGACTACGCTTTTGTAGCCAGGGGCGCAAGCCCCTGGTCACGTGCGTTCATCCCCGCTGGCCGCATTGCGGCCAACTCACTGCTATTTCTGGGCGAGTTCCTTCGCCTCGCGGAAGATCGCCTCAAACATCTCTGCCGTGAGCTTCCCCGTCGCCGTGTTCTGGTTCGATGGGTGATAGCTGGCCACAAAAGTCACGCCGTTAGGCAGCTCATATTGCGCGGCGTGAGCAAACGCCAATCCCGTAGTCCGCGAAACAACCTTAGTCCGCCGAAGATGTGCAAGATACGAATCGAATCCGATCTTCCCCAGGGCGACAACCACCTTCATCTTCCGCAGAAGAGCAAGTTCTCGATCAAGATACTCTGAGCAATTGGCGAGCTCAGACAGCAAGGGCTTATTGTCCGGAGGGGCGCACCGTACTGCCGCCGTGATGTAACAGTCGATCAGCTTCAACCCATCATTGCGCCTCAGCGCCAGCGGCTGTGAGGCTAAACCCACCCTATAGAGGATGGGATACATAAAGGTGCCGGAAGCATCTCCCGTAAAAGGTCTGCCCGTCCGGTTAGAGCCATGTGCCCCCGGCGCAAGCCCAAGTACCACAACTCTCGCCTCCGGATCTCCGAAACCCGGAACCGGCTTGGCCCAGTAATCATGTTCCAGGTAGGCTCGGCGCTTCTCCCGTCCAATCCGCTCGCGATATTCGACGAGCCGCGGGCATCTCACGCAGGAAATGACTTGCCGATTAAGCACCGCGAGCGCGTCAGCCATCTGTGTATTGTAGAGGCTCGTTTCAGGGTTCGGTTTTCAGAGAGGTATGCTCACCAGCGCACCTAACGACCCATGGATTCTGCCCCAAACGCGTCGGAAACTGTTGTGCGCCGCGGAGCGTCGGAAACTGTTGTTAGGCGCGGAGCGCCGGCGTGCTTTTAGGCGTGGGCGTCAGCCCGCGCACGCTAAGCTCTTGGGCAGCGAGCCGCGGAGCGGCGTTTCTAAGCTTAAGACTCCGCACGAAAGTCACCGATGAAGATCTCTTCCTCCGTCAACTCAAGACACTCCTGATCCAGCGCTTCGTACTCACTCGCGAACTCTCTGCGAAATCGCTCAAACCCATCCCGGCTCTTCCAGCTATCGATCACAACAAATTGAACGGGATCAGAAACATCTTGCAGCAGTTCGGTCCCTTGATACTCCGGCGATCGCGCGAATAGCCTCGCCCACGCACCGCCGCTCCCGTAAACGCTCCGAAACTCGTCCGCCCTCTCGCGCTTAGCTCGGAACCGCCAGATGATCCTCACCGACGAACCACCTTGTCTGAAAGCCGATAGCTGGCGGCCGACAGCTTTCGTTGTTTGACCGTCCCACCGCCGTTTCATACACTTAAAACAGCGTCTTCAAGCTGAATTTGACGCTGCGAGTGCGCATGGCTGAGGCCGGTGGCATTAATAGCGGTTCTACCACATTGCGGTAGTTCCGCAAGACTCCCTATTCCTTAGAAGGCAATTCGTTGACGACAGAAACCAGTACTCCTGAAACTACTAATCCCTGTAAACGCCAGTTGACGATCGAAGTCCCCGGCGACGTCGTAAGCAGCGAACGCGAGAAAATTGTTTCGCGTTACGCCAAACTGGCCCGCATCCCGGGCTTTCGCAAAGGGAAAGTCCCTGCCTCGGTGGTCCGCCAGCGTTTTGGCGACGATATCAAGAGTGAGGTCGTCGAAGCTCTCGTTCCACGGTATTTCCGCGAGGAAGCCAAAAAGCAAAATCTGGTTCCGGTCTCGCAGCCGCGGGTTACTGACCTCCACCTGGAAGATAACGAGCCCCTCAAGTTCACCGCGGAGTTTGAAGTCCTCCCTGATTTCAAAGTCGGTCCCTACGACGACATCAAAGCGGAAACCATCGACTCCACCGTGACCGAAGACGACGTCGAGCAGGCGCTGAAGAACCTCCGCCTGCAGCACGCGGCGTTCAATCCCGTTGAGGAAGACCGCGCCCTCGCCGACGGGGACTTTGCCGTGGTCGGCTTCAAGGGTATTCCAAAAGAAACGGAAGAGGGTGCGGAGGCCAAGCCTGTCGAGGTCGATGAGGTCATGGTCGAAATCGGCGGGGACAATACTATTCCGGAGTTTTCCGAGAACTTGCGCGGAGCGAAATCCGGTGAGCAACACACTTTCGACGTCAAGTATGCGGATGACTTCTCCGACAAACGGCTTGCAGGTAAAACTCTGACTTACGAAGTGAACGTGAAGACCATCAAGACCCGCACGGTCCCTGAGCCCACGGATGAGTTCGCCAAAGAACTCTCCAGGGACTTCGAGACCTACGAAGACCTCCGCACTCGCCTTCGCGACAACATGAAGGCCGAGAAGGAGCACGAAGCCGAACACCAGGGCAAGGACAGGATTGTCGCCGAACTGGTAAAGCGCAATGACTTCCCTGTTCCGGATGCTATGGTCGACCAGCAAATCGATCTTCGCCTGGAGCGTGGCCTGCGCGCCTTGGCCGCACAAGGTATGCGTACGGAAGATATGAAGCGGATGGATTTCGACCGCCTCCGTGCCGGCCAGCGCGAAGGAGCGCTCCGCGAGGTAAAAGCATCTCTTATCCTTGAGCAGATCGCCGACAACGAAAAAATTGAGGTCAGCGACGAGGAATTAGACCAGGAACTGGAAGCCTTGGCCGTGCAGGCGAAGCAACCGTCTGAGCAGATTCGCACTCGTTTGACCCAGGATGGAGGGCTGGATAGAATTCGGCATCGCATCCGCAATGAAAAGACGCTGAACCACCTTTACCGCAAGCTCGCCTAGGCGATTGCACCCCACTGATCCATGTCCCCCGGCGTAATTCAGCCGGCATGCAGAAGGAGTTACCAGAACATGCTTGTACCCATGGTGATCGAACAAACCAGCCGGGGCGAGCGGGCCTACGACATTTATTCCCGACTCCTGCGCGACAACATTATCTTTCTTGGCACTCCTATCGACGACAACGTTGCCAACTTGATCATCGCCCAAATGCTGTTCCTCGAAGCCGAAGATCCAGAGAAGGATATCTCGCTCTATGTCAATTCTCCCGGCGGCTCCATCACGGCAGGCATGGCTATCTATGACACCATGCAGTTCATCCGTCCCGATGTGACTACTATCTGTATTGGCCAGGCCGCGAGCATGGCAGCAACTCTACTTTCGGGCGGCGCACCCAAGAAACGCTTTGCACTGCCCAACTCTCGCATCCTGATTCACCAGCCGTTGATGTCGGGCTTGTCGGGACAGGCTACCGACATCGATATTCACGCCCGCGAGATTCTGCGCATGCGCGAAATCACCAATCAGATCCTGGCGAAACACACTGGCCAACTCCTCGAAAAGGTGGAGCGCGACGTCGAACGCGACTTCATCATGAATGCCCAGCAGGGCAAAGAGTACGGCATCATCGACGACATCATTTACAAACACAAGTGAGTCCACCGGCCATGGGCCGGTATTCCTCTGGAGAGTCTGCGCAAGAATTACCACTCTGGTTCGAAAGTTGTACTGCAATGTACCTCCTGAGTACGCCCCTGTGCCCAAAGTTGTGCTTCAATATGGGCATACGAACCGCAATGGGTTGCGATGGCCTCAGAGCAGACTGGTCCTGCAATGAACGCTTTCGGCTAAATAAAGCAGCAGCAAAGAAAGCGTACGCGACCCGGAGCGTGACGTTGGTTATTGGCCCCATGGGCATTTGTGCCAAGGAGTATTCTTCGTGAGAACAAGAACTGGTACGGACGAGGTTCTCCGCTGTTCGTTCTGCCATAAATCGCAGGACGCCGTTGCCAAGCTCATTTCGTCACCCACCGACTATCCCCGCGCTTACATCTGTGATGAGTGCGTGGCGGTGTGCAACTCTATCCTGGAAGACGACCGGTCCGAGGCCCAGACCTCGGCCCCGCCGCACCAGCTACCCAAGCCCTCGGAAGTCAAGACCTTTCTCGACGAATACGTAATCGGTCAGCACCAGACCAAGAAAAAACTCGCCGTCGCCGTCTACAACCATTACAAGCGCGTCTACATGAACCGTCAGCGCACCGGCGAGGTCGAGCTCTCGAAGTCGAACATCCTGCTCATCGGTCCCACAGGCACCGGCAAGACGCTGCTGGCACAGACTTTGGCCAAGATGCTCGACGTTCCCTTCGCCATCGTCGATGCCACCACGCTCACCGAAGCCGGCTACGTCGGCGAAGACGTCGAGAACATCATCCTCAAGCTGCTACAGGCGGCCGATGGTGATGTCGCCCGCGCGCAAACCGGCATCATCTACATCGACGAAATCGACAAGATCGGCCGCAAAGACGAGAATCCGTCGATTACGCGCGACGTCTCCGGCGAAGGCGTACAGCAAGCCCTGCTGAAGATCCTGGAAGGCACCGTCGCCAATGTGCCTCCGCAAGGTGGACGCAAGCATCCGCACCAGGAATTCACTCCAGTCGATACCACCAACATCCTCTTTATTTGTGGCGGTGCCTTCGTCGGCCTCGAGCGTACGATCTCCCGCCGCATGGGTAAGCGCTCCATGGGCTTTCGCACCGACGAAACGAAGGAAACCGCCTTCACCGAAGCCAACAAGCGCGACACCGAATTACTCGCCAAGGTCGAGCCTCAGGACCTCATCAAGTTTGGCCTGATTCCCGAATTCGTCGGCCGCCTTCCCGTCGTCGGTGTACTCAATGACCTCGACGAGGGCGCGCTGGTCGAGATTCTCTCCAAACCCAAGAACGCGATCGTCAAGCAATACCAGCGGCTTTTCGAATTCGAAAACGTGAAGCTGAAGTTCAGCGACGACGCTCTGCGCTGCATCGCACGCGAAGCGATGTCGCGCAAGGTCGGTGCTCGCGGCTTGCGCATGATTCTGGAAGAGCTGATGCTCGACCTCATGTATCACTTGCCCAGCCAAAAGCGCGTCAAGGACTTCGAGGTCACGGAAGAGATGGTGCAGAATCGCAATGTGAACCTGCCCATTATGGAAAAAGCAGGGTAGCGTTCTAAAAAACAGACACGAAAAACGGTGCGACTCAAATCGCACCGTTTTTCAGTTTTGTCGCAATTTCATCGCGTAGTTGGCGACTGTGACACTACTGCGTTCGCCCGCCTAATCAGCGGAACTATCCCTCAGAACTGCGTGTTATCCTAGCCTTGTCCTAAGGGCTTTTCCTCGCCCACGAAACAAGGACGGACGACATAGCACATTCAGCTACTTCGGATTGAGAGCGGCAGCGCTCCTACGACAAGGCGGTTCCAGTGACTCAGCGAGAAAAATTCGAGACCAAAAAGCTCCCCATGATGCCCATCCGGGATGTTGTCATCTTCCCTTTCATGATGACTCCCTTTGTGGTTGGCCGGGAGTCGAGCGTTCGGGCATTGGAAGAGGCCCTCGCGGGCGACAAGAAGATTTTCCTCGCAACCCAGCACGATGCCAGCATCGACGAGCCTAAGCCCAACGAAATCTACCAGGTCGGCACCATCGTAAACATCGTCCAGAGCCTGAAGCTGCCCGACGGTAACATCAAAGTCCTCGTCGAAGGCCTCGAGCGCGGAAAAATCCTGCAAGTTGTCGATACCGACGGCTACTTCGAAGCCACCGTCCGCACCGCCAAATATGGCGCCGAGATGACCCCGCAAGTCGAGGCCGCCATGCAGCGCGTGACTGGCCTCTTCGAGCAATACGTAAAGCTCTGCCAGTCGCTGAACTACGAGACCATGATCGCCGCTGTCCGCAACGACGATCCTTCCAAACTCACCGACACCATCGCCGCCAACTTGCAACTCTCGATTGAAGAAAAACAGGAACTGCTGGAGATTTTCGATCCCGCCGAGCGTCTCAGTCGCATCGGCGACGTGCTTGATGTCGAAATCGAAAAGCTCAACATGGATCGCACCATCCAGTCGCGCGTAAAGCGCCAGATGGAGCGCGCCCAGAAAGAGTACTACCTCAACGAGAAGATCAAGGCCATCCAGAAAGAGTTGGGCCGCGGCGAAAAAAGCGAATTCGACGAGCTCAAGAAGAAGATCGACACCGCCGGCATGCCGCGAGAGACCCACGAGAAGGCAATCCAGGAACTGAAGAAGCTCGAAGCCATGCCGCCCATGTCGGCCGAGTCCACCGTCTCACGCAATTATTTGGATTGGCTCCTCGCCGTCCCATGGAAGAAGCGCTCCAAAGAGATTCGCAACATCGAAGTCGCCGAGAAGGTCCTCAACGAAGATCACTACGGCCTCGAGAAGATCAAGGAACGCATCCTTGAGTTCCTCGCGGTCCGCCAGTTGGTGAAGAACCCGAAAGGCTCCATCCTCTGCTTCGTTGGACCTCCCGGAGTCGGCAAGACCTCCCTCGGCATGAGCATAGCCAAAGCGACTGGCCGCAAGTTCGTCCGCATGTCACTTGGCGGCGTGCGCGATGAGGCCGAAATCCGCGGCCATCGCCGGACTTACATCGGTGCGCTTCCCGGCCAGATCATCCAGATGATGAAGAAGGCCGGCACCAAGAACCCGGTCTTCATGCTCGATGAAGTTGACAAGATGTCGATGGACTTCCGCGGCGACCCGTCGGCCGCCCTGCTTGAAGTGCTCGACCCCGAGCAAAACTACATGTTCGTCGATCACTACCTCGACGTTGAGTACGACCTCTCGCAGGTGTTCTTCATCGCAACCGCCAACGTGCTGCACACCATCCCGCCGGCGCTGCAGGACCGCATGGAAGTGCTCCGATTGCAGGGCTACACCGAGCCGGAGAAGGTCGAAATCGCCAAGCAGTACCTGGTTCGTAAGCAGCGCGAGCAGACCGGCCTCACCGATAAGAACATCCTCTTCACCGACGAGGCGCTCACCACCGTCATCCGCAATTACACCCGCGAAGCCGGTGTGCGCAACCTTGAGCGCGAAATCGGCAACATCTGCCGCAAAGTCGCACGCAAGGTCGTCAAAGAAGGTGAAAAATACGCGGTGAGTCTCACTGCGGAGAACGTCAACGATTACCTCGGCGTCCTGAAGTTCCGCGATACGGAAGTGCATGAGCGCAGCGAGGTGGGCCTGGTCACGGGACTCGCCTGGACCGAGGTCGGCGGCTCGATTCTCACCACGGAAGTCGCTACCGTTGACGGCAAGGGCAAGCTGACGCTAACCGGAAAACTCGGCGACGTCATGCAGGAATCCGCTCAGGCCGCCATGTCCTACGTTCGCTCTCGCGCCCATCGACTAGGCTTGCCCCGCGACTTCTACCGCAATCTCGACATCCACGTCCACGTCCCCGAAGGCGCGATCCCGAAAGACGGTCCATCCGCCGGGATCACGATGGCCACAGCCATCGCCAGCGCACTGAGCCGCATCCCGGTACGCCGCGACATCGCTATGACCGGAGAAATCACG
>Ga0306926_10010125_pt1 | contig 10412 bp, 9 predicted proteins | sample flu12Cox44000178_FD_203759 | JGI IMG/M metagenome (GOLD analysis project Ga0306926, IMG submission 203759) | Lab enrichment of tropical soil microbial communities from Luquillo Experimental Forest, Puerto Rico - flux8day.12C.oxic.44.000.178 (v2)... | ecosystem: Environmental > Terrestrial > Soil... | reverse complement strand
GCCCTCACGGATGGCGAAGCGCAGCTTCTCTTCCATGGCGATCGGCACGATCAGCTCGATCGTCATCGCGATATTGTCGCCCGGCATCACCATTTCAGTGCCCTCCGGCAGATGCACCACGCCGGTCACGTCGGTGGTGCGGAAATAGAACTGCGGGCGGTAATTGGTGAAGAACGGGGTGTGACGGCCGCCCTCTTCCTTGGTGAGGATGTAGGCCTCCGCCTTGAACTTGGTGTGCGGCTTGACGCTGCCGGGCTTGCACAGCACCTGGCCGCGCTCGACTTCCTCGCGCTTGGTGCCGCGCAGCAGGCAGCCGACATTGTCGCCGGCCTCGCCCTGGTCGAGCAGCTTGCGGAACATCTCGACGCCGGTGACCACGGTCTTGAGCGTCGGCCGGAGCCCGACGATCTCGACTTCCTCGCCGACCTTGATGACGCCGCGCTCGATGCGGCCGGTCACCACCGTGCCACGGCCGGAGATCGAGAACACGTCTTCCACCGGCATCAGGAACGGCTGGTCCTTCGGACGCTGGGGCTGCGGGATGTTTTCGTCGACCGCGTCCATCAGCGCGAAGATCGATTCCTTGCCGAGCTTGGGATCCCTGTCCTCGAGCGCAAACAGCGCCGATCCCTTGATCACCGGAATCTTGTCACCGGGGAATTCGTATTTCGACAACAGCTCGCGCACCTCGAGTTCGACGAGCTCGAGCAGCTCCGGATCGTCCACCATGTCGACCTTGTTGAGGTAGACGACGAGGGCGGGAACGCCGACCTGGCGGGCGAGCAGGATGTGCTCGCGGGTCTGCGGCATCGGGCCGTCGGCAGCGCTCACTACCAGGATCGCGCCGTCCATCTGTGCGGCGCCGGTGATCATGTTCTTCACATAGTCGGCATGGCCGGGGCAATCGACATGGGCGTAGTGCCGCTTGTCGGTCTCGTACTCGACATGGGCGGTCGCGATGGTGATGCCGCGCGCCTTCTCCTCCGGAGCCTTGTCGATCTGGTCGTAGGCCGTGTATTGCGCCTTGCCCTGCTCGGCCAGCACCTTGGTGATCGCTGCGGTCAGCGATGTCTTGCCGTGGTCGACGTGTCCAATGGTGCCGATATTGCAATGCGGCTTAGTACGTTCGAATTTTGCCTTACCCATTGCAGTCTCCGTTTGCGGTTTGGCGTTGTGGTTTCAATCTCGGCCCGGCTCAGGCGTATTTCGCCTGGACCTCCTGGGCGACATTGCTGGGTACCTGTTCGTAGTGATCGAACTGCATCGTGAAGGTGGCGCGGCCCTGGCTCATGGAGCGTAGGTTGTTGACGTAGCTGAACATGTTGGCGAGCGGCACCATGGCATTGATGACGTTGGCGTTGCCGCGCATGTCCTGGCCCTGGATGTGGCCGCGCCGCGAATTGAGGTCCCCGATCACCGAGCCGGTATAGTCTTCCGGCGTCACCACCTCGACCTTCATGATCGGCTCCAGCAGCGCCGAGCCGCCTTTCTGCAGCGCGTCGCGCAGAGCCATGCGGCCCGCGATCTCGAAAGCGAGCGCGGAAGAGTCGACTTCGTGATAGGCGCCGTCGATGAGCGACACCTTGAGATCGACCACCGGGAAGCCGGCGAGCACGCCGGAGCCGAGCACGGATTCGAGGCCCTTCTCGACGCCGGGGACGAATTCCTTCGGCACCGCACCGCCGACCACCTCGTTTTCGAATACGAAGCCGGTTCCCGGCGGCAGCGGTTCGGCGACGATCTTGACACGGGCGAACTGGCCCGAGCCGCCGGTCTGCTTCTTGTGGGTATAGTCGACAGTGACCGCCCGGGTGATGCGCTCGCGATAGGCCACCTGCGGGGCGCCGATATTGGCATCGACCTTGTAGGTGCGCCGAAGAATGTCGACCTTGATGTCGAGGTGAAGCTCGCCCATGCCCTTGATGATGGTCTGGCCGGACTCCGGATCGGTGTTGACGCGGAACGAGGGGTCTTCGGCCACGAGCTTCGCCAGCGCGACGCCGAGCTTCTCCTGGTCGGCCTTCGACTTCGGCTCGATCGCGATCTCGATGACCGGGTCGGGGAACTCCATCTTTTCCAGGATCACCGGCTTGTGCGGATCGCACAGGGTGTCGCCGGTGCGGGTGTCCTTCAGGCCCGCCAGCGCGACGATGTCGCCGGCATAGGCTTCCTTGATGTCTTCACGATTGTTGGCGTGCATCAGTAGCATGCGGCCGTTGCGCTCCCGGCGCTGCTTGGTCGAATTGATGACGCCGGTGCCGCTGGTCAACGTTCCCGAATAGATGCGGCAGAAGGTGATGGTGCCGACATAGGGGTCGTCCATGATCTTGAACGCCAACAGCGACATCGGCTCCCTGTCGTCGGGATGACGCTCGATCTCGTTGCCCTTGTCGTCGATGCCCTTGATCGCCGGCACGTCGAGGGGCGACGGCAGATAATCGACCACGGCGTCGAGCAAAGGCTGCACGCCCTTGTTCTTGAAGGCCGAGCCACACAGCACCGGATAGAACGTGCCGGAGATGACGGCCTTGCGGATCAGCCGCTTGAGCGTCGCCTCGTCGGGCATTTTGCCTTCGAGGTAATTCGTCATCGCGCCATCGTCGAGCTCGACTGCGGCCTCGATCAACTTCTCGCGGTATTCGATGGCCTGATCGCGCATATTGGCGGGGATGTCGATGTCCTCGTATTTGGCGCCGAGCGACTCGTCGTTCCACACCACGCCCTTCATGCGGACCAGATCGACCACGCCTTTGAACTGCTGCTCGGAACCGATCGGAAGCTGGATCGCTATCGGCTTGGCGCCGAGACGATCGACGATATCCTTCAGGCACTGAAAGAAATCGGCGCCGATCTTGTCCATCTTGTTGGCGAAGACGATGCGGGGAACCCGGTACTTGTCGCCCTGGCGCCACACCGTCTCGGTCTGCGGCTCGACGCCCTGATTGGAATCGAGGACCACGACGGCGCCGTCCAGCACGCGCAGGCTGCGCTCGACCTCGATGGTGAAGTCGACGTGGCCGGGGGTATCGATGATGTTCAGCCGCTTGCCGTTCCAGAACGCGGTGGTGGCGGCCGACGTAATCGTGATGCCGCGCTCCTGCTCCTGCTCCATCCAGTCCATGGTGGCGGCGCCCTCATGGACCTCGCCGATCTTGTGGCTCTTGCCGGTGTAATAAAGAATGCGTTCGGTCGTCGTCGTCTTGCCGGCATCGATGTGCGCCATGATGCCGAAATTGCGATAGTCTTCGATCGGGTGGAGGCGGGGCATGAAACTTTCCTTACCAGCGGTAATGGGCGAAGGCGCGGTTCGCCTCCGCCATGCGATGGGTGTCTTCCCGCTTCTTGACTGCGTTTCCCCGGCTGTTGGCTGCGTCGAGCAACTCGGCTGAGAGCCGCTCGGTCATCGTTTTTTCGTTACGTTCCCGCGCGGCTACGATGAGCCAGCGGATGCCGAGCGCCTGGCGGCGGTCGCTGCGAACCTCCACCGGCACCTGATAGGTGGCACCGCCGACGCGCCGCGACCGCACCTCGATGGTCGGCATGACATTGTCGAGCGCCTGCTCGAACACCGAAAGCGGGTTGAGCTTGGTCTTGCCTTCGATCATGTCGAACGCGCCGTAGACGATCGTCTCGGCGACCGACTTCTTACCGGCATACATGATCGAATTCATGAACTTCGAAACCACCATGTTCCCGAACTTCGGATCGGGAAGGACTTCGCGCTTTTCGGCACGGTGACGGCGGGACATCGATCAGGCTCCAGAATCCGGTTACTGTTGTCGCGGTCGCTTTCGGTCGCTCTATTTCGGTCGCTTTATTTGGGACGCTTGGCGCCGTACTTGGAACGGCGCTGCTTGCGGTTCTTGACGCCCTGGGTGTCGAGCACGCCGCGCAGGATGTGGTAGCGCACGCCCGGCAGATCCTTGACGCGGCCGCCGCGGATCATCACCACCGAGTGCTCCTGCAGGTTGTGCCCTTCGCCGGGAATGTAGCCGATCACCTCGAAGCCGTTGGTAAGGCGCACCTTGGCGACCTTGCGCAGCGCCGAATTCGGCTTCTTGGGCGTCGTCGTGTAAACGCGCGTGCAGACGCCACGCTTCTGCGGCGACTGCTGCAGGGCCGGCACCTTCTTGCGCGCCTTCTGCGCCTCTCGCGGCTTGCGGATCAACTGATTGACCGTCGGCATCGTCAGCCTTCACCTTGGTTGCGGGGCCTTCGCCCCCGGCGTTCGACATGCGTCTCCCGAAAGCCTCGGCGTCGGAAAGGCGCACCCCGCGCGTCCTGACAACGCGCGCAAAACGAAATCGCGCCATCCGCGAAATTTCGCGAAATGACGCTCTGCGTCACAGAGGACCACGTCACCGAAGCGGCGCGGTCATGTCCTCACATCTGACAGTCGGTGTCAGAGCAGCGTTTGAGCTTCATTCGTCGAGGCGTCGAGTCCAACCAAGCCTCAGAAAACCTTACGGTTTTCAACGCTGCCGGCTGGAGGCCGTTCCGACTGGCGAAGCTCACCGCCTGCCGAAAAAGTGCGCGGGTTTTATCGGCGGCACGGGGGGAAGTCAAGGCCGACCGCAACAAAAACGCGGCCTGCCCCAGTCACTTCGACGCCAGCGCGCCTGCGGTGAAATGGTTATTGTGCGGGCAATTGCAAGAAAGCGGCGGCCGGGCGCCAGACCGAGGTCACGCACCGAGGGCGCTGGCGGCCCGAGGCGGCGTCGGCTGGGCTTGATCGGCTGCGACATGAAGCAGGCGCACGCAACCCACGATGCTCAACCAGCAATCGCGTTCATCATCATGCCTTTCCTGCATCCGCGAGCGCCGGCGCGGTCGCTGCGACCCTCCCGAGCCGCTGCGTCTCACGCTCGATGATCGCCCGCAGGTTCGGCATCACGCCGATGCGGTCGACCGCCGGGTCGGCGCTCTGGGTATTGAGCGCGGCGTCGGCCAGCAGCGTCCTGATGTCCTTCGGTGCATAGGCCTGCTGCTGGGCGCGCGCCCAGGACTGCAACAGGATGGCCGCGCCGGTGACGATCGGGGTCGCGCCGGAGGTGCCGCCGAACTGCGCCGTGTAGGAATTGCGGGCATTGCCGGTCCAGCCATCTCCCGTCGTCTGAATGTCCTCACCCCAGGCGTAGCAGTCGATGCGGCTGCCGAAATTGGAGAAGGACAATCGGCCGTGGGGCGCAAATGCGCCGCCCGCGCCCACCAGGATGGCGCCGGAATCGCGAAAGTCGGCGCTGGCACGGTTGAGGATCTGTCTGCCATTGGTATCCTGGAAGGTGTCGAGATCGATGCCGCCGTTGCCGCCGGCCTCCACCACGATGATTCCGGCATCAGTGGCGGCGCGGATCGCATCATAGACCGCCTCCTCGACTTCGACCGGCAGGTATCCCGAGACGGTCGAATAGGTCGTCTGCGCCTCCAAAAGCAGGACGTCGCCGGCGCGCATGGTTCCGATCGCGCTCAGAATCGCTGCCGCGGTCTGGTAATCGCTCGCCGTTCGCCATTGCGACACCACGCGTGCGGTGACGGCCGGGGCAATGCCGACGATACCGAGATAATTGTCGACGCCGAGGACTTCGCCGAGCACTGCGGTGCCGTGACCGGTGTAGTCCTGATTGAGGCCGGAGATGACGGAGATGTTGGCGTCTGCGAGATCCTCGTGGTCGAGCGTCCAGCCTCGCTCGAGGTCGACGAACCCCACGCCGGTGCCATCGGTCGAGCCCCATGCCCAAAGCGCATCGATTCCGTCCGGCGCCGCGACCAGATAGCCTTGATTGTAGGCGAGCGGGTTGTTGCCCGGATTGACGGGCGGCGGGGTCGGGCCGCCCTCCACATAGGCGATCTCCACGTCGGCACGCTCGCCCACACTGCGGGCAAGCGCGGCCGGGTCGGTCCCCGGCGGCACGTCGATCACCGCGAACGAGTGGAACACGGATTCGCCTTCCGGCGCTATCCCCGCACCGCGCGGCGTCGCGGTGGAGGGCGCGGGCACGTCCTCGAAATAGGGTCGCACGCTGGCCCCCGGCAGGCTCCGCGCAAGGCTTTGCAGCGCGGTTTCGCGGCCAAGCGCTTCCGCCGCAGCGGTCTGCGCCGCACGGCGCAGCTTGACGACGACGCGGCGGGTCGGCGCACTGGTGTCCGGTCCCTGCGGAACTTGCTTGCCGATCATGGCCATGTTTCGCTTCCTCCCCTATTGCTTTGCGATCAGGCATCTTGGCGAGCTGTTCGGCGACATCGTCTCTGACTGCGAAGCGAAATCGGTGCGTCGGGTCGGCTCGCCGCCGCAAAACCGCTTTTTCAAATTGCAAGCGCGCCTGGTCCGGTCGAAGTGGACACCGGATCAAGCCAAAGAACTTCAGAACCGGACCAGCGTAGCCCGGATTGAGGGCAAGCGAAATCCGTGCGAGGGGCTCCGAGGGAGGACCTTTCCTTGTCCGCCGCCGGCCGTGTATCCTGTTCACCGATGCGCGAACCTGGCGACCGCGATCAATCAGCCTATCCGGCGCACGCAGGGAGGAAATCATGTTGGACCGAAGCTCGACCGGCACGATTGGGATCGCACTCGCCCTCGCGCTGACGATGGTGACGATCGGCGGCGCCCGGGCCGCCGATGAGGCGAAGTATCCGGATTGGAAGGGTCAGTGGGCGCGGTTCGCGGTCAAGCTTCCGACCCAGCCGTCCCACGACCAGACCAAGCCGTGGGGATTTGGACAAGAGGCGCCGCTGACGCCCGAGTACAAGGCCGTTCTGGAGGCGAGCATCGCGGACCAGGCCAAGGGGGGACTGGGCAATTTCCCCACCACCTTGGGCCGGCCTGCCGGCATGCCGCACATGATGATGGCGTTTCAACCGCTGGAGTTCGTCGTCACCCCGGAGACCACCTATATTTTGATCGGCTCGTACGACCATTATCGGCGCATCTTCACCGACGGACGCGACTGGCCTGCGGAAATCGAGCCGACCTTTGCGGGCTACTCGATCGGCCGGTGGATCGACGAGGACGGTGACGGACGCTACGACGTGCTCGAGGTCGAGACCCGCGGCTTCAAGGGACCGCGCGCTTACGATGAGGCGGGCCTGCCCCTGCACTTCGACAATCAATCGATCTTCAAGGAACGCATCTATCGCGACAAGGCCGATCCGAACATCCTCCATGACGAAATCACCACGATCGACCACGCTTTGACGCGTCCGTGGATCGTCGACAAGAAATACGTGCACAATGCAGATCCGCATCCGATCTGGCCGGAATATTACATCACCGAGGGCAACGGGCAGGTCATGATCGGCACGGAAAACTATTTCCTGAGCGGGGACGGCCTTCTCATGCCGGCCAAGAAAGATCAGGCGCCGCCGGATTTGAGATATTTCCAATCGACGCGCAAGTAGCGCGCGGCCGCACAACGTCGCACGGACCGGACGATCACTCCTTCGGCTTGAAGTAGCGCAGGTCCGGCGGCGGCTGGCCCTTTCGCGACGGCATCAGGTAGCCGTCACCGCCGACGAAGTAGTCTTCCTTGCCGATGATGACGTGGTGATTGTCCTCGGTGCAATTGTCTTCGTACCAGAGAACGTCGTGGAGACGGCGGTAGCGCTTGTCGACCGTCCACGGACGGGTCAGCGCATGGTCGTAGACGGTGATCTCGTTGTGGAGGATGTCGCCGTCCGCCTTGTCGAGGGAGATGCGCTCCTTGATGATCGACTGGTTGTCCTCGTGCAGCGGAATGCCGCTCGGCTCGTAGGTGCGCGGCCCCTTGAAATTGCGGGTTTCGACTTCGAGGGTATCGAAACGGCCGTCGCCGTCGGTATCGAGCCATTTGCCGATGGAATAGCCCATGTAGCCGGGTTCGGCCGCCTCCGGAAAATTGCGCCCGTCCGTGTAGATGCGGCGGGGCATGAAGACCTCGAAATGCACATAGGTGATGTTAGGCAGGATGACGAATTCGATCGGCCAGGCGACCGACATCATCCGCGGCATGCCGTTGGTGCGGCAGGTCACGAGGTTGTCGCCGCCCTGTCCGCCGGCGGCCTGGTCGGCGAGGCTCGCCTCCAGAACGGCCTGATATTGCGGCGTCAGCGGCGCCTGTTGCCCGCGACCGGGCGGCTTGGTCTGATCCCACTGGAATCCGACCCCGCGCGGCCGCCACCACTGCCCCGACCAGTCCGGATATTTGGTCTCGTCGAATGCGGCGGCGCCGGTGACCGTCATCACCAGCGCTGCGACGAATGCGACAGAACGCAGGAGATATCGGGCGAACATGAGCGGCTCCGCTGAGATCAAAAATCGGGCGTGGCGGCTTCGGGCTGCGGCGTCAGCCCCTGTTCGAAGAAATCGCCGTTGTTCTCGTTGCACACGATAGGCTGGATCGGCGCGTTTTCGACGCGGCGCCAGCGCTGTACGGCCGACCAGGGAGTCGTAAAGGCGCCGGGGTCCTCGACATACACCGAAACGTCCACCGTCTTGCCGTCGGCCGCGAGCTTCAAACGCTCCACCACATGGAGTTGGTCGGTATGCGGCGTGCTGTAGTTGTCGACAAAGGACTTGGGCGAAATGCCGACGGTATCGATGACCAGCGTGTCGCCGTTCTCGTAATGGCCGACCGACTCTCCGTACCAGGAGGGTTTCACATGCTTTGAATGGGTCGTGTTCAGATAGATGTGGCGTATCTCCGGTCCGTTCTGAACGATGACCACGACTTTGTCGGGGGTCTGGTAGAAGTAGAACGGCTCGACCAGCGAATAAGCGACGAAACCCGGCACCCCGACCGGCCAGCAGCGTTCGCGGGCGCGAAACGGAATCTTGCCCGCCAGCACCGCGTCATTCGCCTTCTTCATCGATGGGATGGTCCAGGGCTGCAGGATCGGATTGGAAAGATCGGCAACCCGATAGGTCGATTTCGGGCCGAAGTTGTTGGGCACGTAGGGATGGGCCCTGTCGAAGGTGACGGGGCCCGGCCCGCCGGTCGGCGGTGGGAGCAGATCGTCCACGCCGAGCGCGTGGTCGAGCACCCAGCCGGTCTTGTCGGTGGTGGCGAAATTCGGAATCACCTGGCGCTTGACCGGTTCCGCAGCCACGGCTCCGCCGGCCGCCGCACACAGGACGCCCGTCACCAGGCACATCGAGCTGACTTTGAACATCATCATCTTCTCCCAGGAATTGGACTCGGCCGAACGGCGAGATCGGAAGAGCGTCGTCGCCGAGCAGGAACGGCTGCGCCCTGCACGGCTTGATCCACCGGCGCTCCGCAAGGTCAAAAATCGGCCTTGGCGGCTTCCGGCAGCGGCACCAGCCCGTGGCTGAAGAAATCGCCGTTGTTCTCGTTGCACACGACAGGCTGGATCGGCGCGGTCTCGACGCGGCGCCACCGCTGTACGGCGGACCAAGGGGTCGTAAAGGCGCCGGGGTCTTCGACAAAGACCGAAACGTCCACCGTCTGGCCGTCGGCCGCGAGCTTCCAGCGCTCCACCACATGGATTTGGTCGGTATGCGGCGTGCGGTAGTTGTCGGTATAGGACTTGGGGGAAACGCCGATGGTGTCGATGACCAGCGTGTCGCCGTTCTCGTAATGGCCGACCGATTCTCCGTACCAGGACGGCTTCACGTCCTTCGAATGTGTCACGTTGAGATAGACGTGGCGAATCTCCGGTCCGCCCTGGTTGATGACCACGACCTTATCGGGGGTCTGGTAGAAGTAGAACGGCTCGACCAGCGAATAGGCGCTGAAGCCCGGTACGCCGACCGGCCAGCAGCGTTCGCGGGCGCGAAACGGCACCTTGCCCGCCAACACCTCCTCATTCGCCTTCTTCATGGACGGGAGGGTCCAGGCCTGCAGGATCGGATTGGAAAGATCTGCCACGCGATAGGTCGATTGCGCGCCGCTGCCGTTGGGAACATAGGGATGGGCCCTGTCGAAGGTGACAGGGCCCGGTCCGCCGGTCGGCGGCGGAAGCAGATCGTCCACGCCGATAGAGCGGTCCAGCACCCACCCGGTCTTGTCGGTGGTGGCGAAATTCGGGATCACCTGGCGCTTGACCGGTTCCGCGGCCAGGGCTCCGCCTGCCGCCGCCGACAGGACGCCCGCCACCATGCACATCGAGCTGAATCTGAACATCGTCATTTCCTCCCAGGAATTGGACGCGGCCGAACGGCGAGATCGGAAGGGCGTCGTCGCCGAACGGGAATGACTGCGCCCTGCACAGCCTGATTCCACCGGCTATCGCCTCGACCATAGACTTCGTCAGGTCCTTGGTAAGCTACATCATCCACCGGCGTTGCCGGAAGGCCCCCGAATGACGCGGTCGCAGGCCGAAAACAAAGGGCCGCCCAAAGGCGGCCCCGATTGTTCGCGCTTTGCGCTCGTGGGCGGATCACTCCGCGGCCGGCAACTGGGCCGGCTGCGCGGCCT
>Ga0306926_10010120_pt1 | contig 10414 bp, 6 predicted proteins | sample flu12Cox44000178_FD_203759 | JGI IMG/M metagenome (GOLD analysis project Ga0306926, IMG submission 203759) | Lab enrichment of tropical soil microbial communities from Luquillo Experimental Forest, Puerto Rico - flux8day.12C.oxic.44.000.178 (v2)... | ecosystem: Environmental > Terrestrial > Soil... | reverse complement strand
CGCATCACGACATTAAAGACCTGTTCCGCAGCCTCGCGGATGAGTTGCGTCCCGTCGTCGATTTTGTTTTCCTGCGCGTCTTTCTTTACGACAAAGAACGTCATCGAATGCGGCTGCACGTGAGTGAGGCTCCGGGTCAACCTACCGCACCCTTCAGCGAATTTCCGCCGGAGGGCACCGCTGTCGGATGGGTTTATGAGCGGCAGGAACCGCTGGTGATTCCCGATGTCGACAAGGAGTCGCGGTTCCCGCGCCTGCACGGAATTCTCAAAGAGTACGGAATCCGCTCGCACCTTACGTTTCCGCTGACCACCGCGCACGGACGCCTCGGGACCTTTGCAGTTGGCAGCGACCAACTCGATGCTTATTCGGCGGAAGACATTCGCTTTCTGTCGCTCGTCGCCGACCAGATCGCGGTTGCCATCGACGACGCCCTTCACTCCGAGGCTCTCCGCCAAACCAAGCGCGAACTCGAGAAGAGAAACGAACGCCTGCAATTGCTGCTGGATATCAACAACAGCATCGCTTCGAACCTGGAACTGCGCGCCCTTCTGCTGGCCATCTCAGCCAGCGTGCGAAAAGTCATGCATGCGGATTTCGTTGGCATCGCCCTGCCGGACCCTGCTTCCGGCGGCGCCCTCAGCGGATATGCCTACCAATCCTCGGAAGGACAGGGACCGGTCCGTCCCCGAACTCCATTCACGAATCCGAACTCGCCTCCAGTGATCGCGTTTCAGACTGGACGGCCTGCTGTCGTGCACTCGACATCTTTTGAGCGGGAACTGTCGAACGATGATGAATTTGTCCGCCTCGGGATGAGAGAAGCGTGCTCGTTGCCGCTCGTGAGCCGTGGACGAATCGTCGGCACACTCGATCTGGGCCGCGGCCGCGACGCGGCCTTCACCGAAGACGAAGTCGAGTTCCTCACCCAGATCGCCAGCCAGGTTGCCATTGCGGTTGACAACGCAGTGGCCTACGGTCAGATTGCCGATCTCAAGAACGAACTCGCTCAAGAAAAGTTGTATCTGGAATCCGAAATCCGCAGCGAGATGAACTTTGCCGACATCGTCGGCAACAGCCCAACCATTCGCGCTGTGCTCGGCCAGGTCGAACTGGTCGCGCCCAGCGATTCCACGGTATTACTGCTGGGCGAGACCGGCACCGGCAAAGAACTCATGGCGCGCGCCATACACGAGCGCAGCCTGCGGCGTTCTCACGCCTTCGTCAAATTGAATTGCGCGGCGATCCCCACCGGTTTGCTGGAAAGCGAAATGTTCGGCCACGAAAAGGGAGCCTTCACCGGCGCGGTTGTGCAGCGCATCGGCCGCTTCGAACTTGCCAACGGGGGAACTATTTTTCTCGATGAGATCGGAGAGATCCCACTGGAACTTCAGCCCAAGCTGCTGCGCGTTCTTCAGGAGCGCGAATTCGAGCGTCTCGGAAGTTCCCGGACCCTCCACTCTGACGCCCGCCTGATCGCTGCGACTAACTGCGATCTGCAGGGCATGGTCGACGAAAGGAAATTTCGCGCCGATCTTTATTACCGTCTCAACGTTTTTCCGATCTTCATCCCGCCGCTGCGCGAGCGGCAGGAAGACATCCCGCTTCTCGTGAGCCATTTCACGCAGGTCTTTGCGCACCGCGTGAACAAGCGCATCGAGACGATCCCGACCGAAACGATGAATGCCCTTGTCGCCTATTCATGGCCGGGCAATATCCGCGAATTGCAGAACGTAATCGAGCGGGCGGTATTGGTCTCGAACGGTCCCGTGCTTAAGGTTTCGCTTGCGGACCTCAAGAGCCGTCCAGCTCCATCCCGGCCAAAAGCGGCCCGTGAGGCGAAGACGACTGAGTCAGACTCGCAGCCGATTCGAGATGTTCTCGAAGATGTTGAACGCCGGCAGATCATTGCTGCACTGGAGCAGTCGCACTGGATCGTCGCCGGACCCAACGGCGCGGCTTCCCGCCTCGGCCTGAAGCGTTCGACGCTGCAACTCCGCATGAAGAAACTCGGCATTTCCTCGCGCGCACGCTAGGGTCGCGTCTGGTGCCAGAATTCTGGCGCTTGGTGCTCACGAATCTGGCACCTGGCATCTGGCATTTTCGTCAAGAAATGTGGCGTCTCCGCATCTCCTCTCAAATTCACAACTTACCAACTGCGCACGCCCCACGAGATTTTGGCACGCTCCGTGCTTTTCTCACGGCATGTCAGGCGACAAGGAGTCGAACATGACCAGAAAAGCTCTCCCTCAATTCATTCTGTTGATCACACTCATCGCAATCACAGCCGGCGCAGCCATCGCGCAAACTCATCGCAAGGTCACGTTGGAAGCGCAAGTGCCATTCGAATTCGTCGTTGGAAATCGCGCTTTCCCTGCAGGCACCTACGTCTTCGAGATGGCCACTGGAACTCCCAGGCTCACCGAGCAGGCAGGCGTGCTGGTTGTGCGGAATCATGAGCGCAAGCTCTATGCGGCTGTTGCCGCTGACATCGCTGCCGACGCGAATGCCCATGTGAAACCCAGACTTGTCTTCGCACGCAACGGTGATCGAGTCTATCTCTCGAAGGTCTGGCGGCAGGGCAATGCTGCCGGATTGAGCGTGCCGCTGGCACCGGGCATTGCGTCGACGGAGCAAGAGGGCGAACTGATCATGCTCGACGCCTCGGTTGTGACGGGAGCAATCTAAGCCAGTTTTAGAGGTCAGGTTCAGTAGCCGAGCTCCGGCGGAGCCATCATCTCCAATCCCACAGAACCCAGATGCCCGCCGGGTGTACCAAAGCCGCGCCCCACAGCGCGGCTTTGTTTTTCAGTGCGTGCCCGCAGTCAATTTGTGGAGGTCATCTGAGGACGTATTGAGCAAGTTTCGCAGAACCGCTACTTCCGCCAGAATGCCGGTATGCAGCGCCGGATCGACGTCAGGGGCGAATAGGGAAGAGTGATTCGACGGAAGCGTGGTTCCGGCGGTTTTTGCCTCGGCGAGCTTTGCCGGATTCGCTCCACCCAGATCGAAATAGAATCCGGGAACACCCTGCTCGACGAAGTACGAAAAGTCTTCTGACGCGGTGTGGGGCTCTTCGGAAACAGCGTTGTCTTTCCCGATCGCTCCAGCCAATACCGCTTTCATCCTTTCAGCCAATGCTGGATCGTTGTACACCGAATCTGTACTTTCGTAGTGATCGATCGATGGTTCTCGTGGCGCTCCAGCAGCGCCAGCCTCCGCTTTGACAATGCGCGTGATGGCGGTCAACACCAGCTTGCGCACATCGGCCTTATATGTCCGTACGGTTAGTCCGAGCTCTGCGTCATCGGGGATGATGTTGTTCTTCGTGCCCGCGCGGATATATCCAACCGTCACAACTGCCATTTCCCCCGGCTTTACCTCACGCGACGGAATCGTCTGCAATGCAAGAATCGTTCGGGCTGCGATCACGATCGGATCGATCGCCGTATGCGGCGCCGATCCGTGGCCACCCTTGCCATAGATAGTGATGCGAATCGAATCTGCATTTGCATCGTACGTTCCAGCCGCGATCCCCACTTTTCCTGCGGGCAGAGTATTGCCGACGTGCAATGCCACAGCTATATCGGGCTTTGGGAAACGCGTGAATAGACCATCCTTCAGCATGCCAGCCGCGCCGCTGATGGTTTCCTCGGCAGGCTGACCGATGATCATCAGCGTCCCATGCCAGGTGTTCTTGCTGCGCGCCATGATCTCGGCAGTTCCGAGCAGCGAAGCCATGTGCAAATCATGCCCGCAAGCATGCATCACGGGAACGTCATGCCCGGCATCATCTTTCGTTCGCACTTTGCTGGCGTAGGGAAGCCCTGTCTTCTCTTCCACCGGAAGCGCATCGAGTTCCGTGCGCAGCATGATCGTCGGTCCCGACCCGTTCTTCAGCAGCGCGACGAATCCCGTTCCCCCGATGTGCTCCGTTACCTCGAACCCGGCCTCGCGCAAGCGCGCCGCCAATTTCGCAGCCGTCTGCATCTCGTGCCCCGAGAGTTCCGGATGTTCATGCAAGTCAAGATAGAGTGTGTGAGCATCAGAGTAGACGGCGTCGACTTCTTTAGGGGAAGGTCCCTGGGCCCAGACTGTAACGGAGAGAAACAGAAATACGCACAATGCTCGATTGACCATGGCATCGGATGATAGCCATCCATCGCAATCACTGCAAACAATTAGGGGAAACTGCCAATTCTCACAGGGGAATATCCATCTTGGGAAATAACAGAACTGATTTTTCGATTCTCCGTTTTTCGCTTTTCTACCGGGTGTACAATTCGGCTTAGAAAGCACTTGGTTGCGCGAACTTCGTAACAGCAAGGCCGAGGCGCTCATGAACGTTCACGTTAGTTACCGGCTTCCCAAAGCCCCTGCCGTAGAGAAAGATGTTCAGCATCACATCGAAAAACTGCAAAAGCGTCTCCAGGTATTCCGTCCGGACTTAATCCATCTCAGAGGCGTGGTCGAGGACGTTTCCGCCAAAGAAGGCACCAGCGTCTCGCTGAATCTGCGCTTGCCCTCGGGCCAGATGGCTGTGCAAGCCAAGGCTCCAACAGCATCGTCCGCAGTCAAGACCGCATTCGAAGACTTGCTGCAGCAACTCAACAAGCACAAAGAGATTCTGCGTTCGTCGCACAAATGGCAGCGTGATCGCCGTGGCAACACCACTCGTCCGAGCGTCGCCATACGCCAGATCCCATTCGAAGAGACTCTCGCCGCCGTGTTTCCAGCCACCATTTCTTCCGACGATGTTCGTTCCTATGTCAATGCCAATCTCGCTCGCCTTGACCGTTTCGTCGAGCGCGAGATTTATTTCCGTGAGGCGCAGGAAACCATCGCCCCAGACTCCGTCACGAAGGAAGAAGTCATCGACGAAGCCATCGCCTCGGCTCTGACCGAAGGTCAAGAGAAACCCGAGAAACTCGCCCTTGAGCCGTGGCTCTACCGTCAAGCGTTGCGCGCTCTCGATGAACTCTCGCGCACAGACGAATCCAACGGCAACGCCGTACATCTGGAAGACTCCGCGCGTCGGCCCAATGTAAAGGCCAGCGACGAACCGGCACTGCAGTTCCACCAACCGGATGAATCCATCACCGGCGAGAGCGTCATCGCCGATTCACGCGTGGCTACGCCCGAGCAGATCATGGCGTCCGACGAACTGCTGCGCCTGATCGCTTCTTCTCTGCGCGATCTCGGCTCCGGTCCGCGGGAGGCGTTTATCCTCCACGCCATTGAAGGATTCAGCGTCGAAGAGATTGTGGCCATTACTGGCCAACCAGCGGAGCGGGTTCTCACCTTTGTTTCCGCCGCGCGCGACCACTTGCGCAAAACGCCGGGACTAGCCTGGAAGACCCAAGGCCGGTTCGCTCCGACCGGCGCTGCTTAAACACACATTCCATCTTTGGGGAGATGATCCATGAGCATGACTCGCGAACAAATCCGTGAATTGGCTGAATTTCAGGATTCCAAATCATGTGCAGTCAGTTTTTATTTTCAACCCTCAGCGCCTCGCAACAAGGCGCACAAGGAAGACACGATTCTGATCAAGGACCTGGCGCGCGAAGCCATGCGCGCCCAGGAAGGCAAGGGCAATAAGGAAAACCCGCGCGAAGACATCGAGCGCATCGTCCGCCTCTCGGGCGAGCTACGCAGCAATGGAACACATGGCAAAGCTGTATTCGCATGCGCCGCGCAAAAAATATGGCGGGAATATGAACTGCCGCCGATACTCGGCACTACGCAGATCTTTGTCGATCGCCATTTTCACCTGAAGCCGCTCGCGCACCTGCTCGGTGCATCCCCGCTGTTGGGCCTCGTTCTCGTAGACCGTCATCGCGCCCGCATCTTCGACCTTCGCCTCGGTGAACTGACTGAACGCGAAGACCTGTTCCATCCTCTGCCCCGCCGTGGCCGCAGCGACGGATTCGGAGGTTATGAAGGAGGCCATGCGCAGCGCCGCGTGGAAGACGAAGCGCGGCAGCACTTCAAGAACGTCGCCGAGATGTTGAAGGACCTGCTCGATAAAGGAGTCTTCGAGAAATGGATTCTCGCTTGCCAGGACGCGCTCCGGCCTGTCTTCGAGTCTCAGATGCATCCCTACGTCAGCCAGGCGCTGATCGGACGTTTCCATGCGGACCTCGCGCACGCGACGCGCGACGAACTCCGCACTCATGCCCAGATTATTGTCGAGCAGTGGCAGGGCGAGCGGCGACGCGACAAAGTGCAGCAGATCCTTAGCCAGGCACGGAGCCACGCCCGCGGGGTCACCGGTCTGCGCCGCGTGCTGCGCTCGCTCGAACTTGGAGAGATCCAGACGCTGCTCATCGGCGAGAATCTTCAGGCTCATGCCGTGGAATGCACCGGCTGCGGCCACATCGATGCACATCTGGTCAATTTCTGTCCGGTATGTGGCCGGGCGACCCAGGAAATCGTCGATGTCGGCGAGGCGATCCTGCCTTGGGTCATTCGCCGCGACATCGAGACGTTTTACGTAAAGAGCGATGCCGAGTTCGACAAGGTGGGCAACATTGCTGCTCTGCTGCGCTTCCGGTCTGAGAAGGTACAGCCGATCAGCGTTTCGGCGGCCGAGCGTCTGCAGAAAGCCGGCGCCGAATATCCAGGCCGCCTGCGCCGGTTTGCGCGGCGGTAGCTTCTTTCGCCAGAAACAAGGGACAGCCGCCCGGCTGTCCCGTTTGTTCAGGCACAAATTCAGGAGCCACGAACTGCGAGCAACCTCAGATAGGAATGCTCGAGGCTCGTAGCTCATAGCTCAAAGCTCACCTCGTGATATCCTTCCGCCTTCCGTTCATTGAAGGGGGATACCGTGACACTCTCGCGTCGTGATTTTGTCAGGAACACAGTGGCAGGAGCGGTAGCCGGCGGAGTCGCAGGCAGCTTGATTCCAGCGGCACTCGCCGAATCCGGCCAGCAGGGCCACGCATCGCAGAGCGACTCTCCCAGGCGCCCCACCATCATTTGCGCGAATAATGGATATCCCTACGCCGAGGCCGCGTACGCATTTCTCAAGAGCGGCGGCGATACGCTCGAAGCCGGCGTGCGGGTCGTCATGGGTCCGGAAAACGATCCGAACGATGATTCGGTTGGCCTCGGAGGACTGCCCAACGAGGAAGGCGTCGTCGAACTCGATTCCTGCTGCATGCACGGCCCGACGCGCCGCGCCGGTTCTGTTGGAGGTGTGCGCAATATCAAGAACGTCTCGCTCGCCGCCAAAGCTGTGATGGAGCACACCGGTCACGTCATGCTCGTCGGCGAAGGCGCTGAGCGTTTCGCCGTGGCGATGGGGCAGCCCCGCGAAAATCTTCTCACGGAGCGCTCCCGCAAGATTTGGTTGCTCTGGAAGCAGTTTCACTCCGATCGCGACTGGTGGGGACCCGGAATCGCCGATCCGCACTGGCACGCTCCGACGCCCGATGCCAAGCCGCAAGCGGACCTTTGGCGCGATCGCATCGAACAACTGCGCCAGCGCGCCGAAGATCTCGGCATCGAAAAGGAATTTCAGCTCGCGGCCGTGCGCCGCATCCTCTTCCCGCCGACGGGAACCATTCACTGCTCCGTGCTGAATGAAAAAGGAGAAATGTCGGGCATCACCACGACCAGCGGACTTGCCTTCAAGCTGCCCGGCCGTTGCGGCGACTCGCCAATCATTGGCGCGGGCTGCTACACCGATCAGGACATCGGCTCCGCCGGCGCTACCGGCAGCGGGGAAGAAAACATCAAAGTCGCCGGCGCGCACACGATTGTCGAGAACATGCGACACGGTATGTCCCCCAAGGAAGCTGGAATGGACGCCCTCAATCGCATCGTCCGCAACTACAACAATGACATGAACAAGCTTCGCTTCATGGACATGACGTATTACATCCTGCGCAAAGACGGCGCCTACGCCAGCGTCTGCCTCTGGGAGGGATACTCAGCGAAGAGTCCGCATAAGTTCGCGGTACACGACGGCACGTTGCGTTCGGAAGTTTCTACGCCGCTGCTCAAGGGATATTCGCAGGAATGGCCGCCGTTCCCGCCGCTCCCGGAGGAGTTGTCGAAGGATTCGGAGTATCTGAAGTAGGCCAACGACCGACGACTAACGACTGACGCCGGGGTTCACGAGAACCTCACCTTGAAATCCGGACTCTTCTCCAGGTGAATGCTCTCGACGAACCGCACCTTTCCGGTGCGCAGCGTCATAATGACAGATGATGTCCGCGTGCCTTCGCCGAAGAATCGCACGCCCTTCATCAGCGCCCCATCAGTCACGCCCGTAGCAGCGAAAATCAGCTGTTTGCCCGGAGCCAGATCCTCCGCCTCGTAGATTCGATTCTTGTCTTTGATTCCCATGCGCTCCAGCCGCTCTTCCTGATCGGGCTTCACTACTAGCCGGCCCAGCATGTAGCCATTCAGGCAGCGCACCGCGGCCGCTGTGATGACACCCTCTGGCGCGCCCCCTGATCCCATGACCGCATGTACTCCAGTTCCGATGACGGCAGCCGCAATACCAGCAGACAAATCGCCGTCGCCGATCAGTCGAATCCGCGCCCCAGCGGCGCGAATGTCTGAAATCAGTTTCTCGTGCCGTGGCCGGTCGAGCACCATGATGACCAGATCTTCCACATCGCGATCCAGTCGCCGCGCAATATTCTTGAGATTGTGCGAAACGGGCGCGTCCAGATAGACCGCGTCCTTGCAAGATGGACCGACGACGATTTTGTCCATGTAGCAATCCGGTGCGTTCAGCAGTCCACCGCGCTCGGATGCGGCGAGTACCGTAATCGATCCCGGCGCGCCGGTCGCGCATAAGTTCGTTCCTTCCAGCGGATCGACCGCGATATCGACCTCAGGAACCTCGGTTCCGTCCGGAAACTCTGCGCCCACTTTCTCGCCGATATAGAGCATCGGCGCTTCGTCACGCTCGCCTTCGCCAATGACAATCGTCCCATGCATGGGGATCGAGTCCATGGTCTTCCGCATCGCTTCGGTGGCAACCTGGTCGCTACCCTTTCGGTCGCCTTGTCCCATCGTATGAGCGGATGCGATAGCTGCGACCTCAACCACGCGCAAAAAGCGCGCCGCGAGATCGCTCTCGATGTTTTCCCCGTAGATTCGAGCCTTGCCTTCCGGACGAGTCGTCGTTGCCATTCATTTCCCCCGCGCGTTTTTGCGGTCACGCGCCGGGGTGAGACTATATCGCAAGTCGGCGTAAGAATGAAACTGAGGGAAACGCAGTAACGTTATTGTTCGAAGCAAACGACCGAATAGCTTTACGCCTGACGCCTGGCGCCTGACGCCAGCCGTGATATGCTCCTAGCCCTGAATCGAATCCCATGCCTGACTCCCGCCCGCCGACATTCCTCTGCATCACCACCTACGAAAAGGGTCAGGAATTCATGCGCGAGTGCAAACGCCAGGGATGCCGCGTTCTCCTGCTGACCGCCGAGAAGCTCAAGAATGCCGACTGGCCCCGCGAGAGCCTCGACGAAACGTACTACCTGCCGGAAGAGATTCCAGTCACGGATGTCGTGAAGGCCGTCACGCACCTGGCCCGCAACGAAAAACTCGACCGCATTGTCGCCCTCGACGAATTCGATATGGAAACCGCCGCGACCCTGCGCGAGCACCTGCGTATCCCCGGCATGGGCCTGACCACCATGCGCTATTTCCGCGACAAACTCGCGATGCGCATGCGCGCCCTCGATCGCCACGTCCGCGTCCCCGACTTCGTTCCCGTCGTGAACCATGGCGACATCCAGTACTACCTCGATCACGTTCCCGGACCATGGGTCCTCAAACCGCGCCAGGAAGCGTCAGCCATCGGCATCAAGAAATTCAGCGCAGCGGCGGAACTTTGGCCGTTGCTTGATCAGCTCGGCGACAAACAATCAACGTATCTCGTGGAGAGATTCGTCCCCGGCGATGTCTACCACGTCGACTCCGTGGTATCGGAGAATCAGGTTGTCTTCGCCAATGTCAGCAAGTATGGCAAGCCGCCAATGAATGTTGCCCATGGCGGCGTCTTCACCACGTTTACGGTGCCGAGAGATGGCGCAGAAGACTCCGCCCTACGCGCCATGAATGTCGACCTGATCGGTGCGCTAGGCCTCTTGCGAGGCGTTTCGCACGCGGAATTCATCCGAGCACACGACGACGGACAGTTCTACTTCCTGGAGTGTGCTGCCCGAGTCGGCGGAGCCTACATCAACGAGATGGTCGAGACTGCGACGGGTATCAATCTATGGCGAGAATGGGCGCGCATCGAGATCTCTGGTGGCGATGGCGGCTACAGATTGCCACCGGTACGTGAAGACTATGCAGGAGTAATCCTGTCGCTGGCGCGGCAGGACGAACCCGATACGTCCGGATACAACGATCCCGAGGTCTCATACCGCATCAAGAAGCATCA
>Ga0306926_10010119_pt1 | contig 10415 bp, 10 predicted proteins | sample flu12Cox44000178_FD_203759 | JGI IMG/M metagenome (GOLD analysis project Ga0306926, IMG submission 203759) | Lab enrichment of tropical soil microbial communities from Luquillo Experimental Forest, Puerto Rico - flux8day.12C.oxic.44.000.178 (v2)... | ecosystem: Environmental > Terrestrial >... | reverse complement strand
GAAGAAACGCGAAGAATTGAGAGGCGCGAAGCCGAAGACCCCGCGGTCGTCCTCATGCCGGGCGCAATCAACTTGCTGCGATCCATTCCCCGTGGGCGCTGGGGAATTGTGACTTCCGGCGGACGCCTGCTTGCAAGCACGCGTATCCAGGTACTCGGTCTGCCCGAACCTGCCGTTTTAGTTACAGCAGACGACGTCAGCCGAGGCAAGCCCGATCCGGAGCCGTATCAAAAGGGCGCGCAACTGCTGGGAATGAAAGCCGAGGATTGCATTGTCATTGAGGACGCTCCGGCAGGCATCCGATCCGCGCATGCCGCGGGCATCCGCGTCATCTCGCTGCCGAGCACTTATGCAATCGAAGATTTGGCCGAGGCAGACTATTTGGTCGCTGGGCTGCCGCAAATTCGAGTGAGACCGAACGCGGTGGATCCGAAGGCCCCGCTGTGGATCGAACTCGATTGACATTCCAATCCGATGGCCCTCGTTTGTTGTTACCTGAGCCAGTCTTCCAGTTCGATTCCGCGATCAGTTTTCTCGTCCCGGTATTTCACAATCACCGGTGTGTAGAGCGAAAGGTTCCAGTCGGCGGCTGGGCCCTTCCTGACCGCGCGCGATCCCGGAACCACGACCGCGTTCTCGGGTACTTCCAGCGGGTGATCGGCCGCGGCACGGTACACCTCCCCCCGCACCAGGTCATAAAGCGGCGTCGATCGGGTCAAAACTGTTCCCGCGCCCAAAACAGCACGTGCGCGCACCAGAGTTCCCTCGTAGACTCCGCAATTCCCGCCGACCAGCACGTCGTCTTCGATGATGACGGGAGCGGCATTGATCGGCTCAAGAACGCCGCCAACTTGCGCCGCCGCGCTGAGGTGCACGCGCTTGCCGATCTGTGCGCAGGATCCAACCAGCGCGTGAGAGTCCACCATCGTGCCTTCGTCCACGTATGCGCCTACGTTGATGAACATCGGCGGCATGCAGATGACTGACGGGGCAACATAGGCTCCCAGCCGAACCGACGAACCTCCCGGCACGACACGCACGCGGTCCTCAACCGCAAAGCGCCGGGCAGGGAAGGTGTCTTTGTCTACAAACGAGAGGGAGGTGCCGCCCATTGCAGACAGTTCGCCGAGGCGGAAGCCCAACAGGATCCCCTGCTTTACCCACGCGTTGACCGTCCACTGCCCGTCTTGCTTCTCGGCGGCGCGAACTTTTCCGCGCGTCAGTGCGTCGCGAAATTCAAGAAAGGTTTTTCGCGCTTCGGGGTCGCGCTCCACCTCGCCTAGGGAGGCCAGGTGTTCAATCGATGCTTTCAGGGAAGTCATGCCGCGAGCAGTATAAAGGAAGCGATGGTGGCGTCAGTTGCGGGCCGAGGGCACGAAGAGCATTTCGAAGCTGAACACTGATTCCGGCAGACTCGCCCGTCTTAAATGCACTTGCACTCACTGCGAATCAGCACTCCAGGCATATGATGCGCGATTTCTCGCGCCTCGGCCAGCGTCGTGTAGGGTCCATGCCAGCGCGCGTGGTTGGCATCATGTCCCGCCGGACGGCCCTTGCCGTGATTGCATTGGCCACAAGCGCCGCGGTGCAGAACAATCTTGTGCGGTCCGGCCAGCCAGTTTTCGTACACAAAAAACTCGGCCGCATCAGAGGTCGCCGCCGGACGAGCGATCAGCCCCACCTCGGTGGCAATCTTCTGCAGTTTCGAGCGCGTGTCGCGCCGCATGGGTAGCATCGGAAGCCGGTAGTTTTCTTCGATGCGTCCCATCATCGCGAGTACAGCCTTGACGGGCAGGGGATTCGATTCGATGAAATTCGCCTGCATGAGCGGCAGGTATTTGCGATGCAGGCCGCGCGCGGCTGGCCATTCGTTGTTCAGCGCAGCACGAGTCATTTGCGCCATCTCGTGCGGGATCTCATTCGACGCGACGGAGACAATTCCCGCGCCGCCCAGCGCGATCACAGGCAATGTCAACGCATCATCGCCGGAAAATACAAGAAAATGCTCTGGCACGGTGCTGCACACTTCGGCAATCTGCGTGATGTTCCCGCTGGCCTCTTTGACCGCGATAATGTTCGGCACCTCTGCCAGTCTTGCCAACGTGGCGGGTTCAATGTTCGCCCCGGTTCGACCGGGCACGTTGTACAACATGATGGGCTTGTCGACGGCTTCTGCGATCGCCTTGAAGTGGCGGTACTGGCCTTCCTGGGTGGGCTTGTTGTAATAAGGCGAGGCGGTGAGGATGGCGTTCACGCCCGGGCGCCCCGCGACTTCTTTGGCTTTCGCCACGGCCTCGGCGGTGGAATTCGAAGTCGCCCCGGCCATCACCGGGACGCGACCAGCAACGACTTCTACGGTTACGTCAATGACGTGCAGCCATTCATCGTGGGACAGGGTGGGAGTTTCGCCGGTCGTTCCGCAGGGAATCAGGAAGTCGATTCCGGACTCCACTTGCCATGCGACCAGGTTGCGCAAGGCAGGCTCGTCGATCGAGCCATCCTGATGAAATGGTGTGACCAGGGCCGTACCGCATCCATGCAGTTGCATAATCGTTAAGATACCGCTAACGCTGGTTCGCCGGAAAGGGAATCTATCGGGTCACGAGATGCGCTTCTTCAGTCAGCAATCTACAGTATTCCCTGCAAACTAAACTATGGTCTACGCCAGCTCCCGCCAGATGTCTTTGAAGTTGAACAAGCCAACCTGGGACGACAGCCACTCGGCGGCGCGGACCGCTCCGTCGGCAAACCCGCGCCGCGATTTGGCGTCGTGGCACAGGTAGATCCGATCGTAGGGCGAATTGAAAACCAATTCGTGCAGGCCAACCACGTCACCCTCTCGGAATGACGTGATTTCCAATTCCTGCCCGGAAGCTTCGTGGACGGCATCCTTTAGGACAAGAGCCGTGCCCGAAGGGGCGTCTTTCTTGTGTTGGTGATGGCGCTCGAAAATCTGCCCGTGATATTCGTACTTTCCCGCTTGTGCCACCGCCCTGGCGGCGTCGAAAAACAGATTCACGCCAATCGAAAAATTAGCGCCGTAAAGGAACCCGGTTCCGGCGCGTTCGACCTGCTCATGAATCGTTGGCAAATGCCCGTACCACCCAGTCGTTCCAACGACCATGGGAGTTCGGGCCGCCAAACAAGCTTGAATATTCTGTATCACCGCTGAAGGGGTGGTGAAATCGATCACGGCGTTAACGCCACGCAATCGATGGTTGGTCAACGCTGCCCCGCCGGGGTTTTCAGCGGCAGCGATGACTTCCACGTGATGCTTGCGTTCTCGCGCTACCTCGGCTACCAGCGAGCCAGTCTTCCCACGTCCCAGGATCAAAAATCGCATGAGTTCATCCCTACCGCCTCCCTATTCGATGCACGCGAAGGAAAATCGGCTAAGCAAACACCGCAGGGTCGAGTTCGGAGAAGAAAGCCTTGTGCAGGCGCTGGATCACGCTCGGCACATCTTCTTCCGCGATCACGAAGGTCAGGTTAATCTCGGAGGCCCCCTGCGAAATCATCCGAACCTTGAGATCGGCCAACTCGCCAAACACTCGTGCCGCCACACCCGGCGTTTCTCGCAGATTCTCTCCCACCAGGCAAACGATAGCTTTGCGGCCCTCGTATTTCACGTCGGCCAGTTTCGCCAAATCGGCCGCGAGTGCCGGGATCGCTTCGTTCGAGTCGATGGTGAGCGAAACGCTAACCTCCGAGGTCGAGACAACATCGACCGCTACCTTATGCCGGTCGAATGCCTCAAAGATCGATTTCAAGAACCCGTGCGCAAGCAGCATGCGCGGCGCCGCCACATTTACGATGGTAATCCGCTTTTTAGCCGCGATTGCTTTGAAGACATTTTTGGAGTGTGGCGCACGCGCCGTGATTTTTGTGCCTTCGCATGTGGAGTTGCGCGAGTTCAATATCCACACCGGGATGTTCTTCTGAACCGCAGGCAGTACGGTGGCCGGGTGCAGCACTTTGGCTCCGAAGTAGGCAAGTTCCGCTGCCTCATCGAAGCTAATCACGCGGATGCGGTGCGCGTCCCGGCAGAGATTCGGATCGGTGGTCAGCATGCCGTCCACATCGGTCCAGATCTCGATGGCTTCCGCATCCAGGCCGGCGCCAATGATCGCCGCCGAGAAATCTGATCCGCCTCGGCCGATGGTGGTCGTCACACCGGATCGGGTAGCACCGATAAAGCCGCCCATGACCGGCACACGCTGCGCTTCGATCAGCGGCTTGACGTGCTGGCTGAGCCGCTCGTTACTCTCGTCGAAAAACGGCACAGCTCGCATGTGCGTGCCATCGGTCACGATGCATTGCCGGGAATCGGCCAGGGCGGCCGGAATCCCACGCACCTGAAACGCTTCGCTGACGATTCTGCTGGAAAGTAGCTCGCCATAGGCGGCGACGTGGTCGGTCGTGCGCGGCGTAACTTCTCCCACTGCCGCAATGCCTCGCAGTAGCTCGTCCAAGGCATCAAATTCTGCTTCTAACTCGCTGTGAAATCTAGTAAATACACCAGTTCCCAGTAGTTCGCCGGCGGTGTTGTAGTGGCGCTCGCGCAGGCTGCGTGAAAGATCGAGCGCGGCGTCGCGCTCACCGGAGCCCGCGGCCTTGGCCATTTTCAGCAGTGTGTCGGTCACCTTCGCCATGGCACTTACGACCACGACGGGCTTTCGCGCAAGGCGTCCGCGCACGATGCCAGCCGTGCGGTCGATCGCTTTGGCGTCCTCTACCGAGGTGCCGCCAAATTTCATCACGATCATGCGGGGCCGGCCTTCATCCGAGGTAGCCTTTTGCCTTTAGATACTCGGCATTGAGCAATGCGGCTCCGGCTGCTCCCCGGATGGTGTTGTGAGAGAGAACAGTAAACTTCCAGTCCAGAACTTTGCAGGGACGTAATCGGCCCACGGTCGTGGTCATGCCCGCGCCGCGGTCGACATCGAATCGGGGCTGCGGACGATCGGGCGCCTCGAGATAAACCACGGGCTGATCGGGTGCGCTCGGCAGACGTAGTTGCTGAGGTTCTGCCGTGAAGCTTCGCCATGCCTCGAGGATCTCGACCGACGAACCCTTTTTCTTCAGTCGAATCGACACTGATTCTGTGTGTCCGTCTTCGACCGCGACACGGTTACACTGCGCGCTCATCTTGAACGCTCCCGGTTCCACGTGCGAACCGTTCAGTTGACCCAGCAGCTTCTGGGTCTCTTCCTCCATCTTTTCCTCTTCCTTGGCGATGTAGGGAACCACGTTTCCGAGGATGTCGAGCGAGGCCACACCCGGGTACCCCGCTCCGCTGACTGCCTGCATCGTCACCGCCATCACGGTGTCCAGTCCAAACGTCCGGTCGAGGGGCGCGAGCGCCAACACCAAGCCGATGGCCGAGCAGTTTGGATTCGTGACTACGTATCCCCCGGACTTCTTTCGCCATGCCTGGGTTTCAATCAGCCGCACGTGGCCAGCATTCACTTCTGGAATGACCAGCGGCACGTCCGGAGCCATCCGCAATGCGCTCGAGTTCGAAACGACCGCGCAGCCGGCTTCGGCAAACTTAGGCTCAAGTTCCGCAGCGATCGAGGCATCGAGTGCGGCAAAGATCACCTTCGGAGCACTAGCTGGGGTGGCCGGTGAAACCTGCATCTTGGAGACTTTGTCAGGGATCGCGGTTTTGAGCCGCCAGCGTGCTGCTTCGCCATAGGCGCGCCCTTCGGACCGATCCGACGCCGCCAGCCACGCGACTTCGAACCACGGATGGTGCTCCAGCATCTGGACGAAACGCTGTCCGACAATGCCGGTTGCTCCCAGAATGCCGACTGGAATCTTCGTTTGCATGATGATCTTGGGATTCTACAACACAGAATTTTTCCTACAGCCGCCCGGTCCGCGGTTGAATCTCGCCGCCGAACGCATATTCATTCAGAGGCCCAAACCGTTTCTTCTCAACATACAGACGACCGCGTCGCCAAACGATGCGCAGTGTTGCCATTACCGGAATCGAGAGATACACGCCGAGAACCCCGGCGAGCTCCCCCCCTGCCAACACACCGAAGATGGCAGCCAGCGGATGCAGTTCCATGCTCGTCCCCATCACACGCGGGGAGACCACATAATCCTGCGTCAACCGCCAGGCCATCAGGAACACGAGGAGCCACGCCCAGTGCGTAAAACTCATCAGGGCGGCGACGCTGAGCATTACCAGGCCGGCGACGAGCGGACCTACCACGGGGATGAACTCCATCGCGCCGCCAATCGTGCCCAGCATCAGCGCATAAGGGACGCCCATCAGATTGAGGAAGACGAGGTACACGACCATCGACAAAGCCGCCAGCGTCAACTGCGCGCGAATAAACTGCGCCAGCATCTGGTTCATATCCGCCAGAACGCCTTGCAGGAAATCACGCTGCGGCCTCGACTGCACTAAAGTCAACAGAACATCGGTGAAAGACTTGCCGTCTTTCAAAAAGAAAATCGCCAGCAGCGGGACGAGCAGAGCAATCCACGCCTGCTTGGCTTCTGCCGCAGCCCAGATGCCTGCATTCTCTGCAATCCGCGTGATCGTGTCGCCATTCTGGACGAGAAGTTTCTGCAGGCGATCGCGAGTGGCTCCATCCCAACCGTGCTCTTTGCCAATGTCTTGAGCAATGGAACCGGTGCTGACTCGTTTAAGCAGATCGGGCAAGGATTCACCGAGTCGCGCGGCCTGGTGCGTAATACGGGGTCCGACGAAGAAAACGAACAAGCCCAAACCAACGAGCAGCAGGACATAGATGAGCGCGATCGCTCGGCCGCGACCGTGCAACCACTTCTCCAGCCGCGAGACGGCAGGCTCCATCAGGTATGCGAAGAAAATTGCAAACAGGAAGGCGATGAAGGTGCGACGAGCGACGTACAGAAAACTGAGCCCGAGCAGAAACACTAGTGCAGTGAATAGAACCCGGGCGGTCCGTGCGTCAAAGATGGCCATGACTAGGAACTCGACTCTCTCCAGAGTACTGGAGTCCGCAGGCTTCGCCTAGTTACCCGGGGAGGGACCCTTTCGGGAGACGCAATCGCGGGGAGAGGTGCCTAGTCGCGAATTACCTCGGTGTGTTCGCTTTCCATCAGAATCCGCTGCAGCTTGAACTGGTCATCGACCCACATGATCCAGTCGCCACCATCGCTTTTCAGAATGAAGCGGTTGAACTCCTGCTCGTTGCCGCGGACCTTCGCTTTGTCCCGGCCCGTAAACTCGAGGCTGACCTGCATGGCTGCTCGCTGCTGGGGATTCAGCGCGCCGAATAAAGTCTTCTGATTCGCCGGACATTTCACCTGGCCGCTTTCCTGCTTGCACGCGGTCGCCAGAAAACGCCAGACCAGGATTTGCCGGTGGCTGAAGAAGTAGTCGTCCAGAATACTTGTGGAGGCAGGCAGCATGAAGGGCTGCTCCTCAGGTTTCTCCTTGGGACCCTTCACAATGCGCTCGGTTAGGAAGTCATTGCTGGGCATAACCGAAGCACGAGCCTGCCCGGGGCTCAGTTCCTTCCATTCATACTTAGTCAAATCGCCGGCTGGGGTCATTTCCATGTCGGCCGACAGGGAAGACTGACTCTGGGAGCCGGCCTCGGTCTTGAACTGCGCCGTCGCGATGCTGCCCGCCGGCCCTTGCTGGATCGAGAAAGTTTCGGTCGCCACCCGTTGCCCGTTTACGAAGACTCCAAACGATCCCGAATCAACGTTCTTCGCGGCCATCTCTTTAGGTTTCGATTTGTCCCCAGCAGTCGCCACAATGGAGAGTGATAACAACAACGTAGCGCTCACAACTCGCCTGCAAACATTCACTCCGTGGTCTCCTTGTTCGCGACCCTCTGAAGGCCGAGATTCTCGATCACTTCCTGCACCGTCTGCTGCACGCTCTTGCCCGCGGTTTCCAGTCGAACGGTGGCTTGCATGTAGTGCGTTCGGCGCTTCTCGTAGAGGGCGCGGAACTGTGCCGGATCCGTACGCAGCGGCCGTTCCGGCTCCCCGGGCGCCAAACATCTCTCCCAAAGTTCCTCGACCGGAGCATCCAGAAAGACCGAAGAACGGCCGGCTACAGAGAGGAGTCGAACATTTTCCGGTTGCACGAACGCTCCGCCGCCCAATGCGACCACGATCGGCTCAAGCCCGCTTCGCTCCTCAAGCAAAGCTCGAAGTGCCGAGTGCTCGCGCTCTCGAAATCCGCGCTCGCCGTGTTCGCGGAAAATCGCCGGCACAGAAAGACCTTCGCGCGCTTCGATCCGTTCGTCCAGGTCGAAAAAGTTCCAGCCCAATTGATCGGCCAGAGCGCGCCCCACGCTGGTTTTTCCCGTGCCCATGAACCCAACCAGGAAAATACCCCATACCGGCGAGCGCACTCCGGTACGGGATGATTCCCGCCCGGAAGCTGGGTTCTCGGTCATCCGATCACAATTCTTGAACTGTTTTTAGCGTTTCTGAAGGTGGATTCTACCACTGAAGGTACTGAGCCAGACCGAGGATGCGGTGTGGCTGACCGTGCTGATTGTGGTACCGACAAAGCTCGACGCTCCCGCGATTACTCCCGTCGCATGGGTCTTTGGTTTGAGGTGGACGTCGTCCACGACTTTGCCGCGCAGCGACGTAGCCTTAATCTCAGCCGACGTGGCCTGCGGAATCACCGCGTCGATGTTGCCGGAGTGATTGGACATCCGATACTCGCCCGTATAGCCGAAGTCGCCGTCATAGCTAATGCGGCCGCTGGTTGAGCGCACCCGCACCTGGGGAGCGGCTACGTCTGCCAGATGAATGTCGCCGCTAACCGATTCCACTTCGACATGGCCGCCTTTGATGTTGGTAAGCGCGACCGCGCCGTCCATGGTCTTTACGTGCACATGAGCTTCCGCAATATCACGCAGGTCCACGTTCGCCTGTGCGCCTTCCACGTCGACATCTCCACGCAATCTCTCTGCACGCAGCATGCCGGTGGCGGACTGCAGAATCACACTCGCATCGGCGGGGACTTGCACTTCGTAGTTCACCAACCCCGACGCGGCAGTCGCTCCATTCAGCAGATGAGTGGTGATGCTAATGCGGTTCGCGGCAGCGCTCTCGGCGGCAGTTTCCGGGCTGCGGTCGATCTCTACTTTGTCGGATGCCCGGGTGGCGACGACCACCACCAGGTTCCCATTCGACGGCTTCACCGAGATGTCGCCGAATTGATTCACGATCGCAATCGTCACCCGAGGCCCGACTGCGAACCGGAATTCTTGTCTGGTTTGCGCTCTCGAAACAACCGCCAGTGCAACCATGATCATTAAGAGCTTCGCCACCTGCTGACTGCTCTGCATGACTCGTCTCCACCTGACCGGCCGTGCCGCCACGTGCCGGCTCCCCGACATTCCCTATTATTGCAGAGAATGGTCTAAAGCAAGGTCGTACAACATGGACTTTTGTTCGTACGCATCCATCAACGAACGCCGCGCCTCTTCATCATTGGGGTAGGCGTTCACGGTAGCCTCAGCGTCGTGAATGTAGGCATTGACGTTTCTCAGGTTGGTCCGATACGCGGCCATCATCATCGGGGCGCGTTGTCCCACCGCGCTGAGAACCTGCTGGTCGTCGTCGCTCATCACATCATCGCTCACGGGTATGGGCGGATTCGTAACCTGTATCACACGAGGCCCCGACTGATGGTTCGCCGTGGAATCCCCTACGTGGCTGGGATTCTTCAAGAGGAACACTCCCACCAGAACTACAGCGGCTGCTGGAACCAGCCACGCCGCCCGTCCCCAGCCTCTGACCAGCGAAGGAATACTGACTCGACTAGTTGCAGGCAGGGGTTGCGGACGGATCAACCCCTCCTGTCGCAAAGCAATTTCTAACGAATTCCAGACCCGTGGACTGGGTTCGTCCACGTCTTGCAACGTACGCGCTTTCTGGCTGATGGCGCGCAAATCAGCCACCACCTCCGAACATGCGCCGCACTGCTCCATGTGCGCCTGGAGTTCTTTGCCGCCCTGTTCGAGGAACTCGGGCAATTCCTGTCCGAACTCTTTACACGTCATGACTTCTCTCTCCCCGATACCGCGACTACGTTCGCCTGTGTCCTCACGGCTTTTCGGCCTTTTCGGCTCTGCTCGTTTTGAGGAAATCGCGCAACTTCATCCGTGCTTTGTGCAACTGCGACTTGCTGTTCCCGATCGAGCACCCCACCATAGTGGCTATTTCATTGTGCTCGTAACCTTCCACATCGTGCAGCACAAAGATCGAGCGGTACCCCGGTGGCAACTGGTCGACCGCATTCTGCAAGCGTAACCGGTCTACCGAACCGGACAGGACAGGATCATCTGCCCCAAAATCCTTCTTCGGCGTCTCGTCATCGCCTTCGGTCGCTTCTTCCAGCGAGACCACCGGGAGGCCTTTCTTCCTCAGATGCATCA
>Ga0306926_10010117_pt1 | contig 10416 bp, 13 predicted proteins | sample flu12Cox44000178_FD_203759 | JGI IMG/M metagenome (GOLD analysis project Ga0306926, IMG submission 203759) | Lab enrichment of tropical soil microbial communities from Luquillo Experimental Forest, Puerto Rico - flux8day.12C.oxic.44.000.178 (v2)... | ecosystem: Environmental > Terrestrial >... | reverse complement strand
GAGCTAGCCGCCTCGAAACCTGACTCGGGATCTAAGTTTTACGCTGGACCCGGCAAACCGCCGTTCCCGCTGGCAGCGCGCATCGGCGCCGTATTTTACCGTTTCCCAGAATCGTTGCCGCACAGCCGATTTAAACGGCCATAATCCCACGAATTCCGTTATGCGCCAAGCCCTTTCAGCTGTTTGCTGGGGGGGTGATTCCAGGGGTCCCACGGGCGTATTCGTTTCCAGGGGGCGGAACCACGACGTCACCGTCGCAGCCGGGCGCTGCGCCCAGACTTTGCACCGGCGATGGGCCGCGCGTCGACGGCTTCCCCCGGTGGGGGGTGGTCAGGGGTTTTTTCGCCGAGCTCCGCGGGATGGTTTTTCGCCGGCCGACCACCCCGACCCGTGACCATCCAGGGGCGCACCTCTCTGCGCGCTGCATTGTTGAGATTCACAGCGACCCAGCACATTTCGCTACAGCGATGCTGTATGATGGTGGGGTACCGTCCATTACGAGAGGAACTCCAAATGTCAACTGCCACAGATCACTTGCCCGGCGTCGGTGCGGACAACAGCAGGGCGCCGCGCTGCCCGCAGTGGTGGGCGGTGTTCGGCGTGCACGGCGGCGGTCGACGCGGCCAGGGTGAGGTGTATGTCATCTCCGTGGTGGACGTCGTGGCCGGGCTGTGGCGATGCACCTGCCCGGACTTCACTTACCGCCGCGCGGGCTGTAAGCACATCCGTGCCGTGGCCGCGCATGGTTGCCTGGCCGGTCCGAGTCGAGCGGCTGGGTCCAACGATCTGGCTCGCGTCGGTGTGGCGATGGTCGCTGAGGCCAACCGGGCGCCGGGGTCGGCGCGGCGCACCGGGCGGCGTTGTGTGTGCGGTGAGCTGATGCTGTCCCCGGTGCTGCGTTTGGCCGATGAGGCGGGCCGTCAGGTGGTGCGGGTGCGGCTGGGTGGCCGCGACACGGAAAGTCACGGATGCGTGACTTCACCGGAGTACACCTACGCGTCGGGGCGCGAGTTGGCGGTGGGTGATGTGGTGGCTGTTCCGGCGCCGTCCTGGCGCCGGAAGGGCAGCGTCGGGACTGTGGTGGGGTTGGGTAGCGATTATCTCGGCGAGCTGGCCGTGCTGTGAGCGGTCGAGCGTCTGGGGTGCCCGAATGTATCGGGTTGGGCTGTTCGCGCGTCTGGCGCGCACTGTGGCGGCAGGGAACGGCCTTCTGGGCGCGGTCCGGGGCTGGAATTACACGGTGGGGATTCCCCGGCCCGCGGCTAGGCGGATCGCGGCGGGGGGCGGCGTCGCTGGCCGGACCGGCGGCGGCGTGAACAGCTACGACGAGCTGGGCACCTCCAGCGAATTTGAAAAGCGCCAACACCTGAAAAAACAGCTCGCGAAGGTGCGGACGGGTTTGGCGCATGCGGTCGCCGACGCCTCCTGCTGCGGGACGTTGTCGCGCATTGAGCGCGCCGGCATCGGCGAGGACGTGGCGGCGATCCGGGCGTTGCTGGTCACGTTGACGGCGGTCATCGGCGACGGTGTCACCGGGCGCTGATCCGAACCCTGGTGCCAATTGGCACCAGGGTCAGGGGGGTTCTGCTGCCGTGTCAGGCGGCCCCTGTGCGCTCGAGTGGTGGCCCCTGTGCGGCCGGGTTCTGCTGCCGCGGGGCTCCTGCCGCCGTGTCGGGGGTGGCGAACTTGTTATTGTCAACAATAACAAGTTACGTGCATTGGCCAACGGCGTTGGACACTTGCTCCCGCGCCCATTATGTGAATTGGCTACTGGCGGTAGCCAATTGCTCCCGTTCCAGGATGTGAATTGTGGAATTACACAATTGCTCGACGAACCGCTTTGTGGCGGAACGCGGCGGGGGCCGACGTGCGCCGACCCGACCAGTCCCGCCGCGGCCGCCTCGGGGGCATCGCATTGGAAGGTGACGAAGATGCCCCGGAGCCTGTTGAGCGGGTGGGCCGTGGCCGCCGATCGCCAGTGCCGCGACGCCGGCCACGCGCCCAACCCATCCCCCACCGCCTGCGCGGAAGTCTGTTATTTGCGTCGTGTCGGCGGTGGTGGTGTCTTGGCCGGTTCGGACGCCCTGGCCGCCTCGACGGCCCAGCCGTTGTCGAGCCAGTACTGGGCCACGTCGGCCGGCACGTCGGTGATCGTGTCGCCGGCCAGGTACGTTTGGCCGTCGTGGACGATCTGGTGCGGCCCGTCGGCGACGGTCACGTTGGTCAGGTGGGCGCAGGACGGCTTGTGCGGGGCGGTCATGACAGCGGCAAGTTCGAGATGGCCAGCACCGCCGACGGGCGGGTGACGCACAGGACTAATCGTTCCTCGGCGACGGTCCGCAGAATGTTTTGCGTGAAATCGGTGCCCGAATATCCGATCCGCATGCTCAAACTTTCTCTGACCGCGACATAACCCAATTTGGTGGTGTCGAGCAGCAATCCCTTACCGGCCGGATTCATCGTGGTCGACAAAACATCGACGCCCCAGGCTTGGCCGACCTGATCGGTGGACGGGTCGGGCGCCACGTAATACTGGCCGTAGGTGTTGACCTGCCGGCGGATCGCGCTCCAGGTGGCCGGGTTGAGCACCAGCAGGTCGGGCACGGCCAGCGCGGGTCCGGTGCGCAGGGTGGCGATGGCGCGCTCGAGGGCGTCCCACGGCCCCGGCACCGTCGTCACCGTCGACGCGTCAAAAGTCAGAATCCCCGACGTGTTGTAGAAGCCGACCATGTTCGGGGCGGTCCCGGACCCGGACAACAATTGTTGGTTTTCGACGTCGACGATCTGCCGATACAATTCGGTGCCGCAATAGGACTGGAATGCCGGCCAGTCCGCGATTATTTCCCAGCTCAAACCGTTGTTTGCGGCCAGTTTCACGGCCTCGGCGGTCAGCGCGTTGGTGTTGAATATCACCTCCGGCTTGGTGCCGCCCTCCGCCACGGGGCCGGCAGCACCGGTCGTGGACACGTGGCGGATGAACGTCACGCTGGGCGCTTCGATCGCGTAACCGGCGAGGCGGTCCAGGATTCTGCCCTCGTGAACTTGTTCGACCGGGAACGGAAATAGTTCCGCCGGCAACAACGTGTCGGCGGTGCTAAAGCCCGGTGAGCGTTGCTCGATGCGGGCCGTCTCGCCGCGCTGCGCCGCGGTTTGCAACCTGCGCAGCTCCTCGTCAGCGAAATGCAGCGGCGCCAACCGGCCCGCGGTGCCCGGCGCGCGGCCGTGTCGCGACCCGGGCAGGCCGGCCAGGGTCGCGTCGATCTGGGCGCGGCGGTCGGCCTCGCCGCGCTGGTACTCGACGTTTTCGTTGAGCTGCTGCAGATCGTCATACATCGCGCGTTCGCGAGCATTCATGGACTCGCGGCCCAGGCTTCTGGCCTCCAGCAGGGATTCCTCGAGGGTGCGTTTCAGTTGGTCGCGGCGGCGGACGAGTTCGTCGTACAGGCCGGTAACAGCGGATGACATTGGCGTATCGCTTTCTGGGCGTGAGGGTTGGGCGGCGCGGCCCGTCGCCAGCCGCGACGATTTGGCTATTTGAGGGGCCGTCGCCGCCCGTGTGACGCTTCAAGCCGGCGGGCCCGCCGCTCCCTGGGGCGCACACGTGCGTGTGTCGGGTCGGGCCGGCGGCAGGTTATAGGCTCGTCGCCGCTCTGCCGCGTCGCTGATCAGGGTAACGCCGCTAGCCCTCGTCGGCGGGCTTTGACACCTGCGACCACGGCGGCGGCGCATTCTCGGGCGTCGACGGCTCGGACAGCCCGCGCAGCATCAGCTCATCGGAGAACGCGCGCTCGGCGGCCGTGAGCGCGTTCGCGGCGGCGTGACAGCTCTTGTCGATACAGGTATCTGCGTGGGCGCGGGCAGCTGCTGCCGCCTCAGGCAGCCCGTGCGGCATCACGGGCCGTCCCGTTTCGGCCAGCGCCGCATCGCGTCGCGGTCGGGCGCCGGCGTGTCCAGCCAGCGTCCGCGGAGTAAAGCATCGGTGCGGGTCCAATGCCGCCACGGCGGCTTGCGGATGTTCACCACGGAGAACGGCTCGCCGGTCGTCGGGGCGGCGCGCACGGCGTCGGCGCGGGTGAGGTGATAACTCCATGAGGATCGCAGATCGCGGTCGGCGCGCGGGTTACGAACCCACACCACGCACGCCCACGGCCCCGGCTTGCGGTGGTGCCGCCAGGCGGCCGTTCGGCAGCGTCCGGAGCAGAACAGGGCGTCGGCGCGGGCCGGGGTGAACAGTGCGTGGCAGGCGGCGCACACCATCCGCGCATGTGCAGCCGTCACAGAAAAGATCATGCACCCCTCACCACGGTCTGTCGGCGATGTCGTCGCCGGTGATGGCGTCGAGCCAGCGGGCGGCGTCGTCTGTCGCGAAGCGGCGCGCCTCTTCGGCTCCCAGGCGGGCGGTGAGCAAGCCCGCCGCCAGCTCGCCGAGCGTCAACGCGAGACAGCCGGAGCAGGATTCGGCGATGATGTTGCGGGCCGCGTCGGTGTCGCGGTAAACGCACGCCAGGATGAGGCGCCGCGCAATGGCCTCGATTTTGGCTTCGTCCAGGGTCATGGTTGGCCTTTCTCTCCCTCAGATTCCAGCGCAACCGCGCAACCGTCGAGGTCAAGTGATGTGTCGACGGTTGCGAGTTGCGCTGGATCTGGCAGCAGGTCGACCGTCTCGGGCAGCGGGTCGCCGATGATCCAGCGGCCCGGCTTGCCGCGTTTGTCCTCCAGGTTGCGGACATAACCGCCGTCGGCGGCCACCCGCAGCCGGCGGGTGGCGTTGGACTTGTCCACATCCAGGTGTTTGGCGACGGCGAGGGCCATGACGCCCTGGGGCGGTGCCAGCGCCTCGACCGCTGAGACGGTGTCTCGAACCGTGTCGGAGACCGTCGCGCCGACACCCTCAGCGATCACATCGGCGACCAGCGCGCGCACCACGGCGTAGTCGTCGAGGATGGCGACGATGCGGCCGTCGTCGTCGCGGTCCCGGCTGGCCTGGTGCAACACCGCATGCGCCCGGATCAGCGCGAGCAGCGACTTGAAATCGCGGCGCAGCCGCACCGCCACCGGAGGCACCCGCGCCGCAAGGGAGTTGGCGTAGGGGATGGTGACCCGATGCTCGGCTGTGGCGAGCCAGGACTGCAGCTCGTGCCACGGCTGCAGGTTGTGGTCGCCGTTGGTCTCATGGGCCAGCTCGGCGAGCACCCGCCCCGTCTGCGCGCGCGAATCGTCGGTGGCCAGCGACAGGATGCGGGTCTCGTTCTCGGCGTGAACCCTTGTCTTGGTGGTGGTGAAAATCAAGTTCGTCGGGCCGTTTTTGGTGATCTTGCGGGTGGTGAAACCGCCGTCTTTGGCGCGGATGGTGACCTCGTAGTCGATGCGGCCCTCGCTCAGCAGCGACCGCACGAAGTAGCTCGTCATGTCGTCTTCGACACCCTCACGCAGCGCGACGACCTCGTAGACGATCAGCGTGCGGTGCGCGTAGTCCTCGGTGGAGTAGACCAGCGCACGCTCGCTCATGCCGGTGAACTCGAGGTAGGCCTCGGGCGGGAAGAACCGGGTCACGGTCTCGACGGTGTATGACTTGCCCGACGCGGAATGCCCCTTCACCCCGGCGGACACCTGTTTGTCCAGTAGTCGCGACGTGAGCACGAGATACAGCGTTTGAGCGAGCCGCTCCTCGCCGACCAGGCCGCGGGCGCGTATCTCTTCGGCGAGTTTGTCGAGGATACGCCGCAACCGCGCAACCCTCGGCACCATAGTTGAGCTGGGCGGTTGCGCGGTTGCGGTGGTGTTCTGGGGGGTAGAGAGACGGCCGTCATCGTCGGGTGGCTCGCCCGGGCCGTCGTCGGGGTATTCGTCCCAGGTGCGTCCGTCGAGTTCGCGCCCACCGGAGTCCGGTTTAGGGCCGCCCCACTGCTTGAAATGGAACGGCACAGCGGCGGCGACGCACTGGTCGCGGATCTCGCGCGCCCAGCCCGGTTCCATGCGGCGATGGCCCGGTCCGCTTTCGCCGCCGACCACGATCCAGTCGAGGACGGGCAGATAGGCGCCCAGGTTGATCGGTCCCAGCAGCGGCTCGGCGCTGACCCAGCGCACAGCGGCCGGAGTGTCCAGCAGCACCGGGATGCGGATATCGGCCCATTTCTGGTCTTCGGCCGACACGCCCAACCACACATTGGGCAGCGGGTCGAGCCGATGACGGCGCGTCCATGAGCGCATCCGTCCGGGCCGTTTGGTGAGCACCTGGAAGGTGTGCCAGTCGGCTTCGGCCATCACCGCGAAGACCTCGGCGATGTAGTCGTCGGGAATGCCGTCGTGGAACAGGTCGGACATCGAGTTGACGAAGATGCGTTTCGGCTTGCGTTTATGTAATGGACTGCGCAGCCGTTCGGGGTGCAAAGTGAGGGCGAACCCGTTGGGGAAGCCCTTGCCGCGTCGGCTGGCGATGCGTTCGGCGTAGCAGTGGTCGCAGCCCGGTGAGACTTTGTCGCAGCCAGTGACCGGGTTCCAGACAATGTCGGTCCACTCGATCGCGGTGGTGCCCATCGACCGCGACGGTTTCCTGTCGGCCTGGCCGTTGTGTGCGGCCAGCTCCTCACGTCGCTCACGCTCGAACTTCTTGCGGCCGTATTCACTGAGCGTCACGGGCCCACTCCTGACGTAGCGCGTCGATCCATTCCTGTGGTGAGCCCTCGTACACGTCCAGCACGCCGTACAGCCGGCCCAGATACTCGCTGCGCGGCGGCAGATGGCGGCCGCTCTGCACGATCGCCTTGCCGCGGGCGACCCGCTCGTCGTTGTTCATGACGCGCTCCCGTTGGTGCGGCAGCCCCAGCAGAGGCCCGCCGCCAAAGCCTCAGGCCCCATCAGCCACGCCTGACCGCATTGGGTGCAGCGCGTCGGTATGCCGTGTTCGCGGCCTTCGATGATGTCGACAACGTCCAGACCGAACGGTGGCCAGTACCCGAGCGCCAGGGTGTCGAGGGCGTCGTAACCGAACGGCGGCGGCCGATCGTCGGGCGTCGTCATGCCGCGTCGGCTTTCAGCACGGCGGCGATCGTTTCCAGGGTCGCCCGGTCGTGGTCGTCGGCCCGTCGCCACGCGCGGCGCAGCGCTGCCAGCGCCGCCGACAACACCACCACAGGAATGTCGGCACGGTGGCGGTGGTGATCGAGCGGGTCTCGGCAGCCGCATGCAAGCGGCGGTAAACGCCAGGACGCTTCGCGGCGCCGGGCCAACATGGCGACGATGTCGGTCCCGGGGATTACACTGCCCGTATCGATCCCCAGGTCGGTTCCGAGACCGCCTCTGTTGGCTGCAGGGCGGTCTCTTTTTTGGGTCACGTCTCGGCCGGGACCGCGTGCAGCAGCAGGCGGATCTGGTTGATCTGCTTGGCGGAGAACTCGGGAGCGCCCTCGACCAGTTCACGGATGGCCGCATCAACCTGCGCGCGCGGGTATTCGACCACCATCGCGGCGACCTCGTCGAGGTCGACGCGGTACGGGCCGTTGCCGACCCGGCGGGCGTAGATCAGGCCCTGGTGGACCCAGTTGCGCACCGTGGAGGGTTCCACGTCGGCGATAGCGGCGCCTTGCTTGATGCTGCCGAGATTTCGGCGGACCTCTTCGGGCATCTGGTGCCCTCCCCACGCTAGAAAGCCGGTGCTTTCCCGTGGGAGATCCGCACGTTAACACAGAAGTGTGAGGCAGGCGGGTAAGCGGCGGGTGCGGCGTGTCGCACTAAACCGGGTGCCTTAGATCATTTCCCGTGAACCCGGCTCTTAACCTAACGCACCCACTTGTGTTAGGGTGTGGATATGGCCGACGACACCACCACCCCTGACCCCGACAACATCGTGCGGGTCGTGGTCGACCGCGAACAGCTCGACCGTAACCGCGAACTCATCTACCAGCAGGTCAGTCCGCCGCACCGCATAGACGCTGATCTGCGGCGCACGGCCCGCTCCATCGCCCGTGAGATGGAGAGCTTCAAGAAGCTGATTGAGCAGGCCAAGAGGCACCGTGTGCATGAGGTGCTGGGGTTCGCGTCGTGGCCTGCGTATGTGGCTGACGTGATCAGCACGGAGATGGGTCGGCTGCCGGTCGAGGACCGCCGCCAGGTCGTCGGGTTGCTGGCCGGTGAGGGCATGAGTCAGCGGGCCATCGCCGAGGCGACCAAGGTATCTCAGAAGACCGTTGACCGTGACCTGGACCAACTGAGTCACGATGACTCAGTTGTTTTGCCTGACAACGTGATCGGCCTGGACAACAAAACCCGGCCCGCACACCCGCCCAGGCCCGACGTGCCCAAGCCGCCCGAAGGGCTTCCCGCATGGGAACCCGCCGCAGCTCCCGAGCAGGCGGCCCCGCAGCCTGCCGCGGCGCGCAAGCGGCTGAAGGTGCCATTTGGCGACGACTGGATGGAAGGCCGGTTCGTCACGAACAACCGCGACTACCCGTCCGACCCGATCGACCAGTACGTGCAAAACGTCGCCAGCATTGGGCAGACCGACAAGACATACCCGGAACGGCCGGAACTGCAGGACTACGACCTCCATAGCCCGCTGGGCAACACGCTGCCGTGGCTGACTGGTGATCTGGACCCCGACGACCCCGACGACACCTACACCGCGCGGATACCCGACGAGCAGGAGGTCGCCGCCACGTTCGCGAAGGCGTTACGGGCCGCGCTGCCCCGCATCGAGGAGCTAATCGCCCTGCTGGAACGGCGGGCAACGTGATGCGCGCCGCCGTATACGTGCGCATCTCCCAGGACCGCGGCGGCGCCGGCCTCGGCGTCGAACGCCAGGAAACCGAATGCCGCGCACTCGCCCAGCGGCTCGGCTGGACCGTCACGCAGGTCTACTGCGACAACGACCTGTCCGCCTACTCCGGGCGCCGGCGGCCCGCCTACGAGGCGATGCTGGCCGACATCGAGGCCGCCAAGATCACCGCGGTGATCGCCTGGCACCCCGACCGGCTGCACCGCCGCTCGATGGAGCTCGAGCGCTACATCAGCATCTGCGAGGCCCACCACGTCGACAACCAGACCGTCACCGCCGGCATGTGGGACCTGTCCACCCCGTCCGGGCGGATGACCGCACGGCAGCTCGGCGCGGTCGCCGCCTACGAGAGCGAGCACAAAAGCGAGCGCCTGAAATCGGCCCGCATCCAGCAGGCCAAGAACGGTAAGCATCACGGCGGCATCCGCTGCTACGGCTACGAGAAGGACGGTATGACGGTGGTCCCCGACGAGGCCGCCGAGATCGTCGCGGCGTGCACAGCCGTCGCGCAGGGTGCCTCGCTGCGCGGCATCGTGGCCGACATGAACGCCCGCCGGGTGCCGACCGCCACCGGCAAGATCGGCGCCTGGACCTCCCAACAGCTACGGCAGACGCTGATGAGCCCGCGCATCGCCGGCTACTCCACGCACAAGGGCGCGATCGTGGGGAGGGCGGCGTGGCCTGCGATCGTCACCGACGAGGCGCTGTGGCGCAACGTCGAGAAGATCCTGCGCAACGAGGCGCGGTGCACCAACAAGGGCAGGGCGGGCGGCGTCAAGTGGCTCGGCTCGGGTCTGTATGTGTGCGCCTGCGGTCAGCGCACCATGCGAGCCTCGGTGACGGGCGGATCGAAGCGGTACACCTACCGGTGCGCCGACAGTCACGACAAGAGCGTTGCGCACGTGACCCGTGACGCGGTCGCTCTCGACGGGTACGTGGAGCGGCTACTGGTCGAGCGACTATCCCGTCCGGGCACGATCGAACAGTTGGCCCACCGCGACGACACCGTTGACGTGGCGGCCCTGCGAGTCGAACTGGCGAACATCGGCGCCGACAAGGACAAGGCTGCTCAGCTGTTCGCCGACGGCGCCATAGACGCCGGACAGCTGGCGATCATCACCAAGGGACACAATCAGCGCGCCGAGCAGATCACCGAGGCACTGGCACAGGCCGGGTGGCGCTCCCCGCTGGAGGCACTGGCGAACGGCGACATCGCGGCGGCGTGGGCGCAGCTACCGCTGGCGACCAAGCGGGCCATCCTCGACGTCATCGCCGACGTCCACGTGCTACCGACCAAGCCCACGACACGCGGCTTCGACCCGGCCGGGGTGCGCATCGACTGGAAGGTCAACTAGCGCGCCCTGAGCCCCGACGGTGTTCTACCAGTCCTCGGACAGGACGGGATGCCCGTTGATCCCAGCAAATGCGCTGGGGTGGGTCGACAATGACCGGGTGGACAAGGTCCGCGGCTTCGACCTGGACGGCTGCTCCGAGGAACGCCCACCCGACATGCGCCGCCGGCTGCCCACCGAACAGATGCGCCGCCGCGACGCGGCAGTTGATCGGCTGCTGCGCGCCGGCTACTCCTACCGCCAGATCGCCGCCCGACTGGACTGCTCACTAGGAGCTGTGCAGAAGGCGGT
>Ga0306926_10010115_pt1 | contig 10416 bp, 11 predicted proteins | sample flu12Cox44000178_FD_203759 | JGI IMG/M metagenome (GOLD analysis project Ga0306926, IMG submission 203759) | Lab enrichment of tropical soil microbial communities from Luquillo Experimental Forest, Puerto Rico - flux8day.12C.oxic.44.000.178 (v2)... | ecosystem: Environmental > Terrestrial >... | reverse complement strand
GGCAGCCTGTGGCCAGTGTTGGAAGCGGGCGGCAATAGCCTTTTCGTAGCGCTCGTCCACGGCGTAGAACTTGCCGGTCTTCGCCGAAGCGCTCGCGCCCACAAGCCGATAGCGCACGCCATCGGCCTCGAAGCTGCTCATCGCCTGCTCCACCAAAGCTTCCTGGAAGGCTTCCAGGCGCCCCGGTGGAACGTTCAGCCTCGCGACACGGATGTCGGGATACAACCCCTGAAGGATGGTGTTCTCCAGCTGTTCTTCCCGGTCGAGCTTTGGTACTTTCCGTGTCATTTGGCCCATCTCGTTAATGTCGAAGGTTGCGACTCGTATCACGTTGTTCGGAACATTTGCTGTCATCTCATCCTCCGTAGTCTGTCAGGCGGGGACAGACCAAGGAGGCCGTTCCTGCCGGTCTCTTTGCTGTCCTTGCCGAAAACGAGTTAAAGGTTTCCGGCCGGGCTGCAAAAAAGCCGGGCCAGCGCGAATTGTTTGCTCTCTTCCTTCCGCTACCTCCTGATGCGGCCGGCCGCGAATGCGCCAGCCGCTTGTTAGCCTTATTCCAGCGGGGTCGCTCGAGCTACCTCGGAGGAATGCGTTGGCGGAGCTCCAGAAGGAATCCGGGGTTTTTTCTGCTGCTCCTTCCAGCGGCGCGCCCTTTCGAGCAGCCGCTGATATTCCGGGTCCTGGAGCGGTGAGCCCTTGTTCTGCTTAGCCCTATGACGGCCAGCCTTTGGGTCTGAAACCTGTTGGCTGACCGCTTGAGCGGGGCGTTTGTTTAGAGTGGGGATTCGCGTCTTCACCGGGTTGCACGCCTCGACGAACAGCGAGCTACCCAGGATGAGGGCAACGATCTTCGGACTCTCCACTTTGGTTTCTCCTTTCTGTCAGTCACAGGACAGAAAGGAGGCCGCGGCTCGGTCCCGAAGCTGTCCTGTGCCGAAAACGGTTAAGGTCTCCGGCCAGGTTCACTCGGGAACCGGACCAGCACTCATCTGCAATGAGCTTGCAGTAGGCTTCTTTCTATCTAAATGAAGCCGTGCCGTTATTAAGTTTTCTTGCTCCTTCCGTTCGACTCCTTCCTTGCCCCTTCCATAGGGCCGACGGTTCCATTCGCCAAAGCTACGTACCCCTTCTGACAGCCTCCTTCTTGACGATTGGCTGCTTGCCGGAGCAATCGGAGACCACCCGATATTCGAGAACGCTGTAGTAGTTCAGACCGCTCTTCAGCGACTCGATCATCGCCTCAGCTTCATTGGCAAGTTCCCGGTCCAACAACGGCGCGGTGCCGTTTGCGCCCGGCTTGGCCAGAAAGAAGCGCGGCGTCAAGGCCGTTGCCGGCTCGCTCGGGGTGGGTTTTCGACTTGGCCGCTCCCCTCGCTCGACCGGCTGGGGACCTCTTGCTTCTCCAACATCCTCCGTGACGGCTGCCGCCATTTACTCCTCCTTTCTGGCGGCCCCACGTGGTTCGAACTGCAAGCGCTGCCGATAACGAAGCCTTGCCTGTCCGGGCTTCTCACGACCGGTCTTGCGGCTTGGGGGATGCCCCACTTGGGGCCGCCATCGCGCTCTCAGGAGCGCGTGGTTGAAACTCGCCAGACTGCCTCTGGCAGGCTCGCAGCCGCGTCACCGGACCAACGCCGGCGTACGGGCAGCAAAAGACAAATCATTGGTTCTGTTTCTCCAGCCTGCTCCGCTGCAGCAGACCGGCTTCACGGTCTCCCACCATTTGCTGCTCGGAGTACTCCGCTACGAGCAGCCCGCTGGGATTTATCTCTGAGCGCCGCACTTCGACGAGCCGCACGTCGTAGCGGCCCACGATCTGGTCGGTCACCTCGGTCCCGTTGCGCACCCGGTGCACCTCCTTGACCCCAAAAGCTACGTAGCTCCAGGGCGCCCCCTTCACGTGCTCGATGGATCGGATCTGGAAATCGGAGATGATGTGATCGTCCTTCACTTTCCCCACTGTGTCGTCGTCCCGGAGTTTGTTCATGGTGTAGACCCGCAGGTTGATGGTCATCAGGTTCAGCGAGTCAGCCAGATTGCGATCAACCGAGTCAGGAGTGTACGAGAGGTACTGCTGCAAGAATCGGCGGACAACAGCTTTCCCTTCCAGGTCTGTGGGAGCTGCTTCGGAGGCTGCCTCGGCGGACAGCGCGAACCGAGGACCCGCGGATGAACGCGCTGCTGCGCCTACTACTGCGGCGTTACCCTCCTTGTCCACCCGAATGACGGTGGGCGGCTGAATACGGACGTAGATGGCGAAGCCGAGAGAGGCTACCGCGATCGATCCCAAGATCATCGCCAGCAACATCGAACGGTTGGCGTAAGCGCGGAGCATCCCGTCGTGTTCGTAGTAGTGCGTGTAGCGCAGGATGTCGGGCGACTGCACGCCGTCTTTCTTGTTCATTGCTTCCTCCCGGTACCCATGACCTTGCCCAAGCCATAGCCCGCATACCAGAACGCGTAATCCGTCAAGCTAAAGCTCTGAGGCTGGCCAGGCCTCACGCTATCTCGCCACGGCCTGGGCGGAGACGGTGGTTGGTGACCACCCCCTCCGGCGCCACCGGCGACGCTCTGGTCCGCGGAACTAGTCCCTCCTCCTTCCGGGGACAGGGGTCTGGGCGGCCCCGACGAGTAGCCGGCAGCGACAACCGCGCCTCCTGCTCCGCCTGCACCCCCACCTCGGCCGTCTCCTCCACCGTCACCTGGCGGTGGCGGCGGTGGCGGCGGTCCGTCGGGCGGTTGACTCCCAAAACCAAATCCCGCGCCGCCACTCATCACGGCCTTTCCCGCCAAGGTCGCCGCTGTGCTGGCGACCGTCAGCGCGGCGCCGCCGAGTGCGAGCAACGTGTTGCCGACTTCACCCCGCACAATCCGGCTCGCAAAATAGGGAATGAAGGCAATGCAGATCGAAAACAGCATGCTCACCAGGGCCAAAAGAATCATGCTTCCTGAACCCATAAAGCTGTTCAGCACGCCGTTTGCATTCAGCACGCTGTTGACGCTGTTCAGATTAATGGCGGACATCAATACCTGGATGATGGCGTAGATGATGCTCCAGGCCCCGAAGACCATCACGTTCACCGCATACGTGCGCGCCAGTTGGCCCAGGCTACGGCTGGGCAGAAGGGCCAGCACAAATGGCCCCACGACATACAGGATCGATCCATACAAGGCGTAGAACACGGTGAAAAGGAGATAAGACAGAGGGTAGATGATGAACCCTGCCATGATGATCGCCATGCTCAAGAAACCGGATATACCACCTGTGATGAGCCCCCAGATCGATGACCATCCATTTGTCTGCGCGTAACCGCTCAACTGGTTCAACCAGTTGCTGAAGAGATCTCCAACGCCGGTCGAGGAGTAAATAAAGTCGGCCACGGAGCTGAACATTCCAATGACACCCCGGAAGATCGCGCCGTAGCTCGCGAAGATCAGACCCAACAGAAGATACTTCGCGCTGGCCCCGGCAAGCGCCCGCACGTCCCCGCCACTGGCAAAGGCCTCGTACGCACTGTATAAAAAGCTGAGCAGGAGGATCGACGCAGCCACTTCAAGTACGGTAGACATGATGTTGCTGCCGTCGATTCCCCCTAGCGCCGTGTTGAGTAGTTGCTCGAAATAGAAGTTGCCCATCGCTTACTGCCTCTTCAACAAGTTCATCAGTTGTTGTCCGAGCCCCGTCGTATTTGCAGCTCCCGATTTGACATCCGCCCCGCTGTTGGCCAATGCGATGGCCCGTACCCGCATGAGGTCGGCGGTGGCGGCTTGCGTGTAAGCGTTCGCCCGCACCAGCCAAGCGTCAGCCTGCGCTTCGATAATAGGTGCGCTCCCCGGTGCGGCCGTCTGGATGCTCTGGTTGATCTGGTTAGCAGCCTGAATCTCCAGGTCGGCGAGCTGGTCGATTTCGATCGCTCTCTTCATTGCCGCCTGCGCTGCCGCGTCCGTCATGTCGACTTCATTCCGGACATCGGCAGGCGCGACATTGGCCGGCGGCACGGCGCCGTACACTCCGACGAAGTTCTGGCTCGTCTGGCCGATCTGTGCTGAATTTCCGGAGAGCAGGTTCTGCTCCAGTTGTTGCGGCGCCGGCAACGTGGCACTGTTGACCGGAATCTGGACGACCCTTTGAATTTGCGTGTAGGTACCCTGAAGGCTGCCGACGAGCGCTTGTGCCTGCGCGATCAAGTTCTGCGGCCAAACCACCGTCTGCTCGAAGTTCGCGATCGTCTGCTCGACGGAGAGGATGCCGTTGAGCCCGCCACCCACGACGTTGCTCAAGGTGCTTGATATCGTAGAGAGCCCGGCCGCCAGAATCGCGCAGCAGGGGTCCAGGATAATGCTCTTCGCCGGGCGCGGCGCAACCATCGCAAGAATCACGGCCAGCACAACCGCGCGCATCTTGTGCTCCCCTGTCCAACAGAGGCCCCGCTCGACCCTGTATTTCAGCTTTTTCAAGAGTGCCTTCATTCCTTCCTCCCGCCTTAATTGCGCTTCAGCAAGTTCTGAATTTGAGCTCCGAGCTGGCCTGTAAATGTTGCCTGCCTTTTCCGCAGCGCATTCGTGTGTGCCAGCCAGGCAGCCTCCTGGCGAAGCTCGGCGGCCAGCATCTTTTGCGTCAGTGCCTGGCTCTGAATACTGGCCGCAACCGCCGTAGCTGTCAGGAAAGGCGCTGACCCTGGGGCCGCCGCGCCGGCTCCGTTTTCAATCTGGTCAGCCACCTGCAATGTCAGGTCATCCGCCTGATCCGTAGCCTTCAACATCTTCAGGTTGTCCACTGCCAAGGCGTCATCCATGTCTGTCAGGTTGCGGTCGTCGGGACTCGCGGCCGTTGAGGCTGGGACGGCCTGGTAGGTATTCGTGTAGTTGGTGGCCAGTGCCCCAAAGTCGCTCGTCAGATGGTTACGCATGAGGCTTTCCAGAGCCTGTGGCGCGGGTAACGTGGCGCTCTTCAGGTTTATGGTGAAGACGCTTTGCATAAGGTTCCGGTACTGGCTAATCATTTGTGACACTTGCGCCTTGGCCTGGTTGATCAGCTGCACCGGCCAGATGACGCCCTGGTAGAGGCTGCTGATTGTCGACCTGACAGCATTAATGCTATTGAGTGCCGTCTGGATGAGCCCGTTGATCACGTTCAGCACCGCGTTGATCGCCGCTAGGAGGTCTCCTTGCGCCAACACGCGCGGTGGAGCGACCAGCGTAGCGGCGACCGTTCCGGCAAGCGCCACGCCCACCACCTGGCGCCTCGTCCTGGCAGTCACCATGAACCACGAGAACAAGAGAAAGAAAGCAGCAGTCATAACCCGTCTCCTCCTTATCGGTTTTGCTCTGCGAACGCCGCGTTCACTTCTCCGGAAAGCTCCTCGGCGAGAGGTGCAATCTCTGCTAGTCCCACGGGGAAGCTCCTTGCCAGCTCCAGATAGGTCTCGAGTTGAGGCCGTCCGTTGTTCTTTGCGAGAAGCCATGCTCGATAACGGCGTTCTCGCGGGAAAGTGGTGCACACCCAGTAGTCAAGCGACGTTGGCACGATCCGTATCGTCTGGGTTGTGTCGGCCTTCTCACCAAGCACTAGCAAGGCCTCCGCATACTGCCCCTTCCGCGGGGCGCTGAAATGCTTGATTTCACCGAGTGCCACCGCATTGAGGTACAGGTGGTTCACCAGCGGGGTCATATCGCCGGGCTGTTGGCCGATAATCTTGGCTGCGGCGTTCTTCAGGATCCCCGGCCCTTGTTCCCGAGGCTGAAACTCCGTGCCCACAAAATCCTCGACCGTCTGGCTTATGCCCCAGACGCTCGAGTTCCGCTTCCGTGCCGTGCGGAACAGTTGCACAACTTCGGGGGCGAGGGCCGGTGAGTCGAGCAGCGACCAGCACTCGTCCAACACCGTGATGCCGGGCTGGCCGGTCTTGCCGGTCGCACGCGTGGCCATCGCATAGGCAAGGAGCATGCTCATGGCGGTTTCGAGTTTGGCGTCGGAACGCAGGCCTTCGACGTTGAAGAACAGCCAGTTGCTCTCGAGGCGCATGGTGGTGGGCGCGTCAAACAACTTCGCATAGATGCCTTTCTCTCCCGTCCACTGACGAAGCTTGATGGCAGCCAGGTGCGCTTCGTCAATTGTCCGTTGCATACGCTCCTCGTCCCGCCACTGGGCTAACTCCTCCCGCAGATCATTGAAGGTCGGGATGGGATTGGAATAACGAATTGCGCAGCGCTTGTAAGTCCGCGCGATGGCGTCGCTCAACAGGTTCTCCAGTAGCGACCGGTCTGAACCCGGGCTGTCACCCAGCATGTGCAGCGTCAGGTTTTTGAGAAATGCGATCTTGTCGTTGCTCGGTGTCGTCTCGCCCGCGGGCAGATCCCAGGGGTTCAAGGTCTCGCGTCCCTCGAGATCGACTTCGATCACTCGCCCACCCATCAGCTCAACCAGGGGGCGGTAGGAGTCTCCGCTCTCGAGGATCGAGATCAGTGGGTTGAGCCGCCCCAGCATGAGCAGGAGCAGTTGTATCAGGAAGGTTTTGCCGCTCCCGCTCGCGCCCATGGTGAGGAGGTTGGCGTTGCTGAGGCTGGAGTCAAAGAGTGAGAATGGGAGCAGCTGCCGATAAGGCGTCTCGAAGAGGATATCAGGTGAATTCGGTGTACCCTGCCACGGCATCTCCACGGGCAGCAGGTCGGCGGCATGCAGAGTGAGAGCATCCATCTCCCGCTTGTTCTCCCCCGCCATCGTCGGCAGGCCTCCAAAAAAGAGCCGCTTTTGTGCGAGGGTCTCGGCGATTCCACGGGCGCCATTCATGCGCGCGATCGCGTGCAAGGTTCGTTGCCGGCGGTCGGCCAAAACTCGCTCCGCTTCCTCCCGCTCAAAGTGGTTCCGTGCCCGCTTCGACGTTCGCACCGCGATGGTGAGACTCATCTGACAACTCTTCAGTGAGCTCGAAATCAAGTCTTGCAGCATCTTGATGAGTTGGGTTTCCGCGACCTGAGCATCAACGTTGATCCGGAACCCGCCGTGCATGTCACGCTGTGCGGCCATCATCTTCCGCAGCCGGCTCTTGTATTGCTTGACGGCCTTCGCCTGGTCCGGGAGTATGACCTCCGCATTGATGACCAGCGGGAAGTCCGCCACCACCAACTCGCGGAGAATCCCCGGAAACGTCGCATCTGGCGGATCCTTCAGGGTGATCCATGAATAGAGCAACCCGCCGACTTTCAGGTAGTCGTCCGTTTCATCCTCGATGTTGACGTTGGCCATCTGGCTGCGTGCGCTCTCATACCAGATCGACTCCTCTGGAGCCCGGTAGGGCACCCGGTCTTCCTCGGCTAAAGGGTTGAGTGCGCGCTTGATTTCGAGAAAGAGCTCGTCATGTCTCAACCGCCGCGCCCTCATTCCCGTAGCTTCTAGCGTCGCCTCTACACCGCTGAGCAGACTGTCAAACTCCGCCAGGAGGTCATCGTGCTCTCTGCGGGTCCGCTCGATGCACTTGCTCGCCGAGAGGCTTCGGCTGGAGCCCTGGCGCATCTTGCGTTTCCATTCAAAGTCGGGAGACTGGTGGTGGATGCGGGGATTCCAAATGAAGTAAGCGTGTAGATGGTGCCGAAGGTAGAAGCCTGCCGCCTCCTTCCGGCGCCACTCCTCGGTGCGCTTCCGGTCGAGCGTCTGGAGAACAGCACTGTTGTTGTGCTGCTCATGGTTGTAGCGTGCTATCAGGTCACCCGCGCCCTCCGAAATCTCGTGGCGCACCTGGATACGCATCGACCGCTCCGAGAGGGAACGAACCAGGGCCTCCAGCGCGCTCTTGGTACGGTTGCGTCCCTCGTCGCTCGCGTAATAGGAATTCAGGCCGCTCAACTCGTAGCCCGCCACGAATGACCCGTCAACCTGGATGGCCACATTGTCCAACAGGTCCCGGATGCGCAACTGTTCGCAGAGCGGCGCGGCGCTTAGTGACTGCTCGTATTCCTTCGTGGTTACGGGCACGCTTCGTCCTCCACTCTGATGTATTCGCTCGTGAACTCGTGGTCGCGTTCCAGCCCGGAATAAATGTGAGGCTTGGCGTGAAACATCACCCAGTCCAAGAGATAGCCGCGCTGTTTGCCGTACTTAAAGACCATCAGCGCGGGAATGCTTAAAAGGGGAACGATGTATTGCAGGACCATGTTCATGGGCAGCCCGAGCATCTCCCGGTTCAGAAACCTTCCGAGGATGTTTGCGACGACCGCGATGGCCAGAATGGCGAAAAGGTCTTCCGCCTCGAGTCCGAGGAAGGTGACCCGTGTGCGCAAGTTGCGATGAAAGGGTGTGACTTCAAGAGCCATCGTCTGCCTCCTTTACGGCACTCCACCGGTTCCCTGCTTAACGAAGAACTCTCCCAACCTCAGGAACCCTGATACCAGCAGGCACAATCCTGCCGCCGCGAAGTGCCGCATCCACCCGCTCGCATGGTGGAATCTCACGTCCGTCATGAGGTCGCCTGCCCCGGCTGCGACCTGTAAGGCCGCGTACAGAGGCAGAATCACATTGCCAAGCCAATCCACCAACGTGACCAGCGCGATCCAGTACTGGTCAGGATTGTTCCACGCCCGCTGCCGGGTGAAGGTCTCGAGGGCACGCAACAGTCCCGAAGCCATGAGGCAAAGGAAGCCGCCGTACATCGCACGTGAGTAATCCGCCCCTTTCGAGAACTGCACGATGGCGATGATGATGAACAGCCCGGCGAGCGTTGGCAGAATCACGTTCGCCGACCAATTCGTCAGATTGAGAATGCCGTTTTGAAAGGACACCGGGTCAATTCCCTTTACGACATCATGTCCACTACCAGGTACCAGATAGCTGAGACCGAAAGCATGGCCAGGGCGACGCCTACCAACCGCATAGCGGGCTTTTGGGTCGCGAAGTTGATGATGGCCCCGACGATCGCGAGACCCGCAGTGATCGGCATGATGGTTCCAGCCAGATAGTTCCACAGGCTGTCCAGCACATCCGCGGTTGCGTATTGTGTGCCGCTGTTGTACCCCTGCATCAGAGCGTAGGTGGCTTGGCCTCCCAGCAGAAACATCGCAGCGAGCACCGACGGCAGCGGGTGACCCCCGGAGGCAGTGTCCAGTATCGCGCGGAGAACAAAATACGCTGCGAGCGTCGTCGCCAGGCGTGTCATAACGAAGTTGTGAACGAAATTCGACATGTCGGTCTGGAACGAGTTCAGCCATGAGGTGCCGATCCCTCCTCCCGGCAGCGGCACGCTCACCCCAAACGAGCTGAACCAACTGAGGAGTGGTGCCAGAGTCAGGAAGACTACCGACCAGAACATCCATTTGGTGAAACCGCCACCGATCAGGAAGTTGGTCCCCCCTTCGCGCCGCAGGCTGATACCCGCCAGCACCAGCGAGACGAGCGCTGCCGGCGTAGCCAGCGCCAGTAGAGTCTTAATGATGTCGTTTAGTAGTTGTGGGACAGCCATGCACTTGCGCTCGCTTCTCACCTCGCGACACGGTTCAAGGTTAGGCAGGCAGCCTGCACTGTACGCCGGCTCACAGCCAGGCCGCCTGCCGAGGAGTTGGTTGTTCGCGTTTAGTTCCGGCGGCACCAGACCTAAACGCCCTTCGTGCCATTCGCGATCCAGAACTCGAGGAGCCGGGTGATGCCTGAAACCGCCAGCAAGGCCCCGGCCGCAAACAGCCAGCGCCCAAAGCCGCGGCCTGTGAGCCATGACACGATAGCCCCCAGCACCGCGCCCCCAGCACCCACCGGGGCAATGACGTTCCCCACCCAGTTGATGAAGTTCAGGAACGCCCCTTCGGGCTGCGCCCCTGTTTCACCTTGGACCGCGACATCGGTTTTTGGAGCGGTTCCCAGGTTCTGTGCCCACGCATACTCGCCAGCCAAGACGAAGCAGATCCCGAGCACCGCGAGCATTTTCTTTAACTCGCTGTCCCACTTGATTCGCATAAGGGTCTCTCCTTTCTAGCCCGATGCTTTACCGACCGGCTGGTGCGGCATACCGGCAGAAAACATCGGGACCAGGAGAAAACTAAGAGAGCCTGTTGCCGTTTGTCAAAAAACAGGGAACCTTCTGGATGCCGGCATGGCGCTAGGGTGAAGTCTTACCGGGGAGAAACGATCGATTCAAAAGACGATAGGACTTATGGAGAGAAAGCTTAGGCAGCACCGCGGACGCGCTGTGCTGCCAGTTTGAAGTCACTCAAGTTAAGCGCCGGCAGTTGGTCCTCCTGGCCGGCACGGTTGAAAGCAAAGCGTTTGGCTGCCTTCGAGATAGCTTCCAAGTCGGCCGGGGCCAAGCCGCTGAGATGCTCGACAACGTCCTTCACGCTTAAGCCTGGCTCCAGTTGTGTACCGGCAAGATACTTTCGCAGCAGACGCTGGAGGGCCTCGGGGCCGGGAATGCCTATTTCAATCTTTTCTGA
>Ga0306926_10010112_pt1 | contig 10418 bp, 8 predicted proteins | sample flu12Cox44000178_FD_203759 | JGI IMG/M metagenome (GOLD analysis project Ga0306926, IMG submission 203759) | Lab enrichment of tropical soil microbial communities from Luquillo Experimental Forest, Puerto Rico - flux8day.12C.oxic.44.000.178 (v2)... | ecosystem: Environmental > Terrestrial > Soil... | reverse complement strand
TGACATCCTCTTCGGTCCCGACACCGGCTCGGCTAGCGGACCCGACGACCAGACCCGCAAGCTTGATTTGATCTGTTGCCCACTCGATGGGGTTTCGGATCGTCATGTCTGTTCCTCCCGAACCGCTGGTTCGAGGCCCGCGGGCCACCCGTGGCAGAACACCAAATCCGGCCTCCGGTCACGAGAGGAGCCGCGACCCGCCATTCACTAAACAATAACGCAGAATGCCTCTCTATTCCTCTTCGCACCCGGTTCTCATGAAACGGTCCGGCGCACCCGCCGTTCCCGATCGGCAAAATAGCCAAGACAATCTTGCATAGCTGCGCTACATTTGGCGCAAGGCTCGAACAAGTAAATAGTCTGGGAGCGAGGTGGCACTGCGACGGAGGCAAGCGCTGCCTTCCCCATGTCCAAGACAGAACAGGCGCGCCGGGTGCCCTCGGTTTCTCTCCTTCGGTAAGGGAGGCAGGAAGATGAACGAGACGATCCTGACACGGCGAACCGTGTTGCGGACGGCGGTCGCGACGACCGCGCTTGCGGCGCCGTTCGTGCGCGGTGCTTACGCCGCCGCGCAAGAGGTTCCGAGCGGCAGCGTGGTGCTGGCGTGGCACACCAACATTGCGCCTCGCTGGCTCGATCCACTGCAGCACGACGGCGGAGCCACCCCGGATAATTTCCTAAACGCGGTGCACGACGCGCTGATCAAGAATTTCCGCGACGAGCTCTATGATCACTTGGCGCTCGCCGAGCGCTATGAATTTGCCGAGGACGCCAAGAGTGCAACCTTCCGGCTTCGGCCGAGTCTCAAATTCCACAATGGCGCCCCGGTCACGCCGGAAGACGTCAAATGGAGCTATGACAACTACCGCGGCGCCTGGGCAGCGGTTTTGCACGACAAGACCGACGGCATCGCGATCCTCGACGACCACACTGTCCGCTTCGACTTCAAAGGCCCGTTCCTCGATTTTCCGCGACTCCTCGGTACCGCCAATGTCTGCGCCGCCGGGTGGGTCGTGCCAGCAAAATATTACCAGGAGGTCGGCAAGGACGGGTTCGTTCAGAAGCCGATCGGCGCCGGGCCCTATAGGCTTGTTGCTCAGCAACCCGGAACCAAGCTCGAGTTCGAGGCCTTTGAAGACTATTACCGCCCGGTGCACATCAAGAAGTTCACGATAATCAGCGTGCCCGATAATGCCACCCGTGTGGCGATGCTCGAGCGCGGTGAAGCAGACATCGTTTACGGAATTCCGGGAGAGCTGGTCGCGCGGATCAAGGACAACCCGAAGCTGATGTTGGCGCCGGTCGTTTCCGGCAATTTCTGGCTCGAATTTCCGGGATTTCAGGACCCCAAGAACCCGTTCCACGACAAACGTGTGCGCGAGGCTGTTAGCCTCGCGATCGACCGGGATGCGATCAATCAGGCGGAATCCGCGGGGTACGGCGTGGTCGACGGCAACTGGATCAACGATGACGTGCAGTACGCTCTGAATTGGCCGAAATGGGAATACAATGTCTCCAAGGCCAAAAAACTAATGGCCGAGGCCGGCTACCCCAACGGCTTCGCTGTAGACTGGCTGACCCCGGCGCCGCCTTTTTATTCGCGCGGCGAGCGCGCCATCTCGCAGCTCCAGGGGATCGGCATCCGTACGAGGCTCCAGACCCTGGAGCGGGCCGTGTACCTCAAGCGGCGGCAAGGCGGAATGAAGGAGTGGCCTGGCGTCAACATCATCTTCACCGGCGCCCGCATCGGCGCGAGCTGGGCCAATTGGTACGAGTCCGAATTCAAGTGCGGCGGGATGCTCGCCGCTGACGAGTTCTGCGTAAAGGAACTCGACGCCAAGTACGATCAATACCTGACGTCGGATAAACCGGCCGAGCGGCAAGCCTTAGCCGAAGAGATCCAACGCACGATCCTCGAGAACTACTACTTTGTCCCGGTGTTCCGTCACGCCTTCATGAATGCAATCGGGCCGCGCATCGCTGCCTCGAAATGGCAGGACGTATTCCCGACCGCGATCAGCGCCGGTTATGCCTACCCCTGGGAAGACATCAAGCTGAAAACTTAGCGGGCGGCTGAACCAAATGCAGCACGGAGACAAGAATGAATAAGACGAGACTGACCCGTCGCACCGTGCTGCGGACGGCGGCATTGGCGACGACCGCGCTCGCCATGCCGGCCGCGCGCAATGTCCGCGCTGCGCCGACAGTCGTTCCCAAGGGGAAGATGGTGCTCGCCTGGCACACCAACATCGCCGCGCGCTGGCTCGACCCGCAGCAGCACGACGGCACGGCAACGCCGGACAATTTCCTGATGACCTTGCACGACGCGCTGATCAAAAACTTCCGCGATCAGAAATACGACCATCCGGCGCTGGCTGAGAGCTTCGATTTTGCCGAGGACGCCAAGAGCTGCACCTTCAAGCTCCGCCCGGGCACCAAGTTCCATGACGGGACGCCGGTCACGCCCGAGGATGTCAAGTGGAGCTTTGAGCATTACCGCGGGGCCTGGGCCGCAGTGCTCCACGACAAGACCCAGGGTGCGGAACTCGTTGACGACCATGTTGTCCGCTTCCACTTCAACGACCCGTTCTTCGATTTTCCGATTTTGCTCGGGATGGCGAACGTATGCGGCGCCGGCTGGGTGGTCCCGCAGAAATACTACGAGAAAGTGGGGCAGGACGGGTACATGCAGAAACCGATCGGCGCCGGACCGTACAAGCTCGTCTCGCAGCAAGCCGGCATCCAACTCGATTTCCGAGCTTTCGAAGATTACTATCGACCGGTACACGTCAAAGAGTTGACAATGTTGGCGGTGCCGGAAGCCGCCACCCGCGTCGCAATGCTGGAGCGCGGCGAGGCCGACATCGCGTATTTCGTACCCGGTGAGCTGATTGCGCGGATCAAGAGCAATCCAAAGCTGATGCTGGCGCCGGTGGTCTCGGCCAATTGGTGGCTCGAATTCCCTGGCTTCCAGGACCCCAAAAGTCCGTTCCACGACAAGCGCGTGCGCGAGGCGATCAGCCTCGCCATCGATCGCGACGCGATGAACCAGGCCGAATGCGACGGGTTGGGGCAGGTCGACGGCAATTGGATCAACGACGACGTCGAATTCGGCATGGAGTGGCCGAAATGGCCCCGCGACGTCGCGAAGGCCAAACAGCTGCTGGCGGAAGCCGGTTATCCCAACGGCTTTCACGTCGATTGGGTAACGCCGCCGCCGAATTATTATTCGCGCGGCGAGCGCATCGTCTCGCAGTTGCAGGCCATTGGCATCCGCGCCAGGAACCAGGTCATGGAGCGCGGCGTCTTCCTGAAGAGAATGGAGACCGGGCTGAGCCAGTGGCCCGGCGTCCAGATCATTTTGAACGCGACGCGCATCGGCGGTACTTGGTCCAACTGGTATGAGTCGATGTTCAAATGCGACGGCTTCCAGGGGAAGGACTACTTCTGCGTCAGGGAGCTCGACGACAAGTTCGCCACATACCTCGCCTCGCACGATCAAACAGAACGAAAGAACCTGGCTTACGAAATCCAGCGCGAGATCCTTGAGAACTACTATTTCGTCCCGGTGTTCCGCCACGCCTTCGTCAACGCGATCGGTCCGCGCGTCGCGGCGAAGAAATGGCAGCACGTGTTCCCTACCTACATCACGAGCGGCTACGCTTATCCGTGGGAGGACATCGAGTTGAAGGAAACCGCGGCTGCGGAGAAGTGAAATGCCCGCCCGGTCGGTAAGACCCGTCTATCCACTTCTGTGTGCCCGAACGTTAGCACTACAAACTGTCGTCATCACCGGGCGTGACCCGGTGATGCACGCCCATGTCAGGGCAATGACACTGACGGGCACTGGATGGCCCGATCAAGTCAGATCAAGTCCGGCCGTGACGGCTTTCAGTTCGTCCGCAACCAATACCGGATCTGACCGGCAATAACGGATACCTCAAGGTACGGCGATGGGCCAGTTCATGATGCGGCGAACCCTCTACGCGATTGTCACCCTGTTCATTCTGAGCCTGACAATCTTCACGGTGGTCAGATTGACGGGCGACCCGGTGACCTTATTGGCGGAACCTGGCGCGCGTGCCGAGGATCTCGACCGGGTGCGCACCGAATGGGGGCTCGACCGCCTGTGGCCGGTCCAGTACTTCGCCTTTGTCAAAAACGTTTTGACCGGACAGCTGGGCAAGTCCTTCAACTATGAGATGCCGGTGAGCACCCTCTATTTCCAACGATTGCCCAACTCTCTCGAATTGGCATTCGCCGCAACCTTGATTTCGTTTTTCATCGGCATACCGGCGGGCATCGTCTCGGCGGTAAAGGTCAACAGCGGCTGGGACAGTTTCGGCAAAGTTGTTGCTCTGCTGGGGCTGGCCATACCTGGATTCTGGCTAGGGCTGGTCATGATCCTGGTATTTTCAGTGTGGCTAGAGTGGTTGCCGACGAGCGGACAAGGCGATTGGAGGAACCTGATCATGCCGGCGGTGGCACTGGGCTGGTACTTTGCCGCCTCGCTGTTGCGCCTGACCCGCTCAAGCATGCTCGAGGTATTGCGCAGCGAATACGTCAAGCTGGCGCGTTTGAAGGGCCTGCCCGGCTACGTTGTGCTGGCCGTGCACGCCTTTAAGAACGCGCTGATCCCGGTGCTGACCCTGGCCGGCGTCAACCTCGTTGTCATGGTCAATGCGGCGGTGATCATCGAGGTGATCTTTGCCTGGCCCGGCATCGGCCGCTTGCTCTACGAGGGGATCTTCCAGCGCGATTTCCCGCTCGTGCAAGGCGTCGTCATGGAGGCCGGAATCATGATCGTGGTGATCAACCTCGTCGTCGACATTCTCTACGCGTATATCGATCCACGCATCCGCCTGACCAAGTAGGTGCGCGCCATGGTCTCCACGGTTGAAGAGACGAGTGCTTCTGCGGCACCAGTCACTGACCGAGAGTTTACCAGCGTCGGTCGACGCTGGCCCAGGCTGGCGCGGAGCTTGCCCGTGCTGCCGCTCGCCATCCTGGTGCCGTTTATCTTGATCGCGCTCGGCGCCGACTTCATCGCCCCCTACGACCCGACCGAGCCGATCCCAGGGGCAAAGATCTTCGAGCCGCCCTTCTGGATGCAGGGTGGCAGCATGCATGCGCTGCTCGGAACCGATTTTCAATCCCGCGATGTCCTGAGCCGGCTGATCTTCGGCGCCCGCGTATCGCTGATCGTCGGGGTCACGGGAACCATCGTCGCCGGCAGCATCGGCACCGCCTTGGGTATACTCGCCGGCTATCTCGGCGGTTGGGTCGACCAGGTGATCATGCGGATCACAGACGCGTGGCTCGCCTTGCCGGGTTTGGTGTTCGCCATCTTTCTGGCGACGATGGTCGGCCCCAGCATGTGGAACATCGTCATCATTCTGGGGCTCGTCTTCTGGACCCGCTACGCCCGCGTCATCCGCGGCGAAGTCTTGAGCCTGCGCGAACGCGAGTACGTCAAGCTGGCCGAGATCGCCGGCGCCTCGCGGACCCGGGTGATCCTGCGCCACATCCTGCCTAACGTGATGAACTCGACGATGGTGCTGGCCAGCCTGACCATTGGTGTCGTGATCATCGCCGAAGCCTCGTTGAGCTTTCTCGGGGTGGGCGTGCCGCCACCGGAGCCGGCCTGGGGCTCGATGCTGTCCGACGGCCGCTCGATGCTGATGGTCGGCGATTGGTGGCTGACGGTGTTCCCGGGCCTCGGCATCCTGCTCGTGGTGCTGGCGACGCAGCTGCTCGGCGATTGGCTGAGGGTCCGGCTCGACCCGCAACTGCGCAACCTGTAACGCGCAGCAGACACGATCATGGCCCCTCTGTTGCGGGTGTCCGGCCTGCAGGCGCATTATTCCTCGTTCGGCGGGTCCCGCGTGGTTAGAGCGGTCGACGGGGTGAGTTTTACCTTGCGCGAGGGCGAGACGATCGGCCTCGTTGGTGAGTCGGGGTGCGGCAAGACCACGACCTGCCTGTCGATCGTCGGCCTGCTCCCCCCTGCGGCGCGCATCGTTGGCGGCGGCATAGAGTTCGAAGGGGAAGAGCTGACGACAAAGCGGCCGCGCGAGATGCGCCGGATCCGCGGCCGCCGGATAGCAATGATCCTGCAGGACCCGATGGCGTCGCTGAACCCGCTCTTCAGCGTCTACTGGCAGGTTGCCGAACCGGCTTATCATCATCAAGGCATGCGTGGTCGCTCGCTGCGGCAGCGAGTGCGAGATTTACTGCGGTCGGTTCGCATCCCGTCGCCCGAGGTGCGGATGCACGAATACCCGCATCAGATGAGCGGCGGCATGCGGCAGCGCGTTGTCGGCGCGATCGCGATGGCGGGAGGACCACGGCTGATCATCGCCGATGAGCCGACGACCAACCTCGATGTCACCATTCAGGCGCAGTACCTCGACGTGCTGAAGGACATTCAGGAGGAAACGGGCGTGGCGCTGATCTTCGTCACCCATAACCTCGGTATCGTCGCCAAGATGTGCGACAAGATGGCCGTCATGTATGCCGGCAAAATCGTCGAGCAGGGCAGCGTGCGCGACCTCTTCCGTGCGGCGAAGCACCCCTATACCCAGGCTCTGCTGGGCTCGATGCCGAAGCTCGGCAGCAAGGAGCCGCTTTACGCAATCCCGGGCCAGCCCCCCAACCTCGCCCAGCTGCCATCAGGCTGCGCGTTCCATCCGCGTTGCGCTCATGCGATGCCGCAGTGTGTGGCCCAAGAGCCCGACGATCGCCGTGTCGGTCCTAACTGGACGGCGAGATGCTGGCTCCCGGACCGGCAAGCACAGGAAGAATATGCCAGCGCCGTTGCTTGAGCTGCGGAACGTACAGAAATATTTTCCGGTCAGCACCGGCGCGCTGCTGCGGCGCAAACTAGGTTGGGTCAAAGCGGTAGACGGCGTGGATTTCGCAGTCTGGCCAGGCGAGACGCTCGGGCTGATCGGCGAATCAGGGTGCGGCAAGACAACGACATCGAAGCTGATCCTGCTGCAGGAGACTCCTACCGCCGGGACGATCCGGTTCGGCGGCGAGGACATTGCCGGGCTGCAGGGCCAGCAGCTGATGCGCTATCGCCGCGAAGTCCAGGTGGTGTTTCAGGACCCCTACAGCTCGCTCAGCCCGCGCATGAGAGTCGGCGACATCGTCGCCGAGCCGTTGGAGATCCACACCGATCTATCGCGCGAAGCGTTGCAAGAGCGTGTGGCGGAAGTCCTCGAACTCGTCGGACTCCAGCCCGAAGTAGCGCGGCTCTTCCCGCACGAATTCAGCGGCGGGCAACGGCAGCGGATCGCGATCGCGAGAGCCCTGGCGACCCATACACGGCTCATAGTGCTCGACGAGCCGGTCTCGGCGCTCGACGTGTCGATCCGGGCGCAGATCATGAACCAGCTCGAGCATCTGCAGCACACGCTGGGAGTCAGCTATCTGTTCATCGGCCATGACCTCGCCACGGTGGCCCATATCAGCCACCGGATCGCGGTCATGTATCTCGGGCAGATCGTCGAGCTCGCCGACAGCCTCGAACTCTGCGCCAAGCCGCTCCACCCCTACACGCAGGCCTTGTTTACCGCGGCTCTACCGGCTCATCCCGACGAAAGGCACGCGAGACTGATCATCACCGGCGAGGTCCCGAGCGCGCTCGATCCGCCCTCGGGCTGCCGCTTCCACCCGCGGTGCCCGCATGCCATGCCGCAATGCGCGCAGGAGGCCCCGGTCCGCAAAGAGGTCGCCCCGCAGCACACGGTCGCCTGCCACCTTTACTGAGCGGCAGGCCGATGCGGCGGAAAGCCTGGGGCCTCCCGCCGCCCTGGGTCAGATTTGCGTTGCCGCCACCCTGACAGGCGCCGGCGCCGGCGCCGGTGCATCGAGCGCGCGGCCGATCTCCTCGATCGAGCGGCCCTTCGTCTCGATGCCGAGGAAGGCAAAGACGAGACCCGCTTGCCCGTACCAGAAAGCAAGGAAAAGCAGCGCCGGGAAGAGCGCGTCGAGAGTCACCTTTGGGCTGACATAATTGGACGAGCCGACGATCAGGGCGAGCCCCAGGGGACCGATGATCTTGCCGAGATTGCCGATGCCATAGCTGAAGCCCATGCCGCTCGCGCGCAGCCGGTTCGGCCACACCTCAGCCAGGTAAGGTCCGATGATCGCGTAGCTGGCGTCACCGAAAAAGCGCTGGATCATGATCAGCACGAAGAACACCGACACGGTACCGAGGTAGACATCATGCCAGTATCCGGCGAGCGCCATGCTGATCGCCCCGCCCATGCCGATCAGGAACCCCGACGGCCGCCGCCCGAGCGCGTCCGACATCCACGACGCGACGAGGCGCCCGATGATGCCAAGGATGCCGACATAAATCATCAGGTACGATGCCTCGGCCGGAGTGGTCTTGAGCACCATCACGAACAATGTCGTGATCCACATCAAAATCCCGGCACCGCCGGTCTGGCTCAATGCAACGAGGCAGGAGGACGCTACGCTGCGCGGATAGTGAAACAGCTCGCGCCACGATGTCTTCTCGGCGTCGGGGAGGCTGGTCGGCAACTCGATCTCATTCGGGTCCACCTGCAATGCCCAGGCGAGCGAATTGCGCGCCTCCTCCAGCCGACCCATGCGCATCAGCCAGCGAGGCGACTCTGGTACCCAGTACCGGATCATTAGCACCAGCAGTGCTGGGGTCAGGCCGACGAGGAACAGGCCTCGCCAGCCGATGACCGGCGCCAGGAATGCCCCCGACAGCGCCCCCAGAATGTTGCCCGCCGGCAATAAGGTGGTAGTCAGCCCGCTGACCCAGCCGCGCTTGTAGGACGGGACGAATTCCTGCACCAGCGGGATATCGACGGCAATCAGGCCGGCATTGCCGAAGCCGACGAAGAAACGGAAGAACGACAGAAAGATCCAGCCGCTGACCCAGCCGCCCGGATCGGGGGTGAAAAACATGACGCCGGTGGCGACGGCAACATTGAGAGCGGTGAGAATGAACACCTTGCGTCGGCCGATCTTGTCGCCCATCCAGCCCCAAAACCAGGCGCCCGGAACGGCGCCCAGGCCGGCGGATATCAGGATCAGCGCCGACTCCCCGTAGGTCAGCTGCCACTCTTTGAAGATGAACGCCAGCACATACCCGATCAAAAAGAAGTCGAAGAAATCGAGCATGTCGCCGAGGTTGGCAGTGGCAATGATCTTCCACTGGTTCGCCGTTAGCTTCTTCTGGCGTTCCAAATACTCTAGCATCAAGACCTCCACTGTCCCGTCAAAGCGCTCTAAAGGGTCGACCAGGGCGGATCCCTTCCCGGTCTTACCCGACCGGAGCGGCTTATTATGCAAGATACCTAAACCGATCCGCGTCGACAATCGGCAGCGAAATCGGTCGCAGAAGCTGTCAAACGATCGTCGCGGACAATCGTATCCTGCTCAGAGCCCGTGTTTTTGACGCAGCTGGTCCAAACGGTCCTCGATTTCCTTGGTGACCGTCGGGAACGGGTTCTGATCCAGCATAACCGCGACCCTTTCGGCGTAGGCCGAACACAGGAGCAGAGCAGGCCTCGTCAAATCGGGATCGCTTCGGGCGCGGTCGAAGATCTCGTACAGCAGCGCCATTTCCTTCGCTGGTATCCACCGCGCCAGCTTTTCGAGCTCTGACCGGTCGATCGGGAGGCCAGTAACAATTGCGCTATTCCCGGCTTCGACATTCATGCCCCCCTTAGCGGCCCTCGATCTCAGCTGCATTACTGCGTTTTCCCAAATTGCATTTGGCGCTCACCGGCGAGTTTGCGGGCCGGCGAGGTTTGGTCCCAGGAACATAGCGGAGAATTACATCGCGCTCGATCGCTTGTCAAAGCATGGCGCCAAATCCCGACACATCATAAAGAGAATATTTACCGGATTCCAGCTAACTCGGATCGCTCGAACTGCTAGATTTGGACAGGTGCACCGATGATTGATCGTGACGACGGTCGTGTTCGACCGTTGTGCCAGCGGCGGTGAATAGTTATCGGCCCCTTCGGGTTTGGCGACGAGTCGCAGGGGTCGCCCGCGCGACTGGGAAGAGGAAAGGTTTTCCTCGGCGGGTGCGCCGGCTTACATTCTTGCCGGCCACTACGACCGGGATCGGGCGCGGCCGAGTTAATCGTGTAAACCGCACGCAGGCGGGTTGAATTGTTGCGGGGAGGGTGCGTGAGCCTGTGGAAGGGGAGCATCGGGCGGTTTCCCGGATTGACGGCTGCAATTGGCCGCGCAGCGACGCCGGTACAGCCCCTGCCCTCCGCCGTTCCTCGCATAAGAACAGTGCGACCTCGCTGGGTTTTAATTGGGCTCGGCTCGGTGCTCCTCCTCGGCTATGGGGCGAGCATTTTCATATGGTACGCAGAGCGTACGCCTCTGGCCGTCGCATTCGTGCTGTTCTCTGT
>Ga0306926_10010110_pt1 | contig 10420 bp, 8 predicted proteins | sample flu12Cox44000178_FD_203759 | JGI IMG/M metagenome (GOLD analysis project Ga0306926, IMG submission 203759) | Lab enrichment of tropical soil microbial communities from Luquillo Experimental Forest, Puerto Rico - flux8day.12C.oxic.44.000.178 (v2)... | ecosystem: Environmental > Terrestrial > Soil... | reverse complement strand
GGGCGCCCACCAAAGGCCCTGGGGAATGGAGCATAGCCGCAAGTCCGTCAGTATGTTGACCGGAGTTCCTCCCTGCAGATCGCGATTTTCAATGGCGCAGTCGAAGGACCCGAATTTCGCCTGAATCTTAAGGTAGGCGATGCGATTGCCGTCAGGAGACCAAACGATTTGCGAAAACCCAATTCCCTCCCCCTGCTGGGCGATCATCTTGGGGGATTTCCCGCTCGAGGAGACGGTCCAAATGGCTTGATCGTTAAACATGGGGAGGCTGGTTTGGGTTTCCCCTAGGCCGGTTCGCGCCGCGGTATAGACGATTGCGGAACCGTCGGGCGAGATGGAGTACGCAAAACCATCGTCGAGGAACTTGCGCGGCCCGTCACCTGCGAGGGAAAGGATCCAAATGCTCGGTGGTTTGCCGGCCACGATTAGGTTCGTCAGCAGACGCGTGCCCTCCGGAAACCATGCCGCCGGAAGCCAGGTCGCGTGAGATGCCGCGACGTCGGCAGGCAAGGACAAGGTGCGCATTTCTCCTGATCCGATCAATTTGAGATGCAGACCCAGCTCGTCCGAGTAGGCGAGGTACTTGCCATCGAGCGACACAGCGGCGCCCTTGACGCCGTAGCCCGGGGAGTTGTTGGTCAACTGGCTTTGCGAAACGGGCGGTTGGTGAACGGGAATGTGGTTCGTGACGAAGGGTATGCCGAATGCGAGGACAACGAGCAGGGCCAACACGCCGCCGACTACGAGAAGGGTGCTATGGCGAGAAACATCACGTCTCGGAATTGCGGAGATCGCGCGTGCCGCAACCGAGTCGGTCATGGTTAAGTCGGAGCCGGTTGTCTCCGGATGAACCGAGTCGGTATCACGCTTCAAGCGCTTCAGATCCGAACGTACTTCAGCAGCGCTCTGATAGCGCAAGTCGCGGTCCTTTTCCAAGGATTTTCCGATAATGTCGTCCAATTTCGCGGGAATGGTGGGATTTAAGCGAATGGCGGGAACAGGCGCGCGGTTTAAGATCGCGTCGAAGATCGCTGCCGTGCTTGCGCCCGGGAATGGCAGCTGCCCCGTGGCCATTTCGTACAAAACCGCTCCGAAAGAAAATAGGTCGGTGCGAGCATCGAGCTCTTTGGCTCGCGCTTGCTCTGGCGACATGTAGGCCACGGTTCCAAGCGTACTGCCAGGGCTGGTCAGCTGCTCGGCGTCGATCGCGATCGTGGTCGTGATGTCCGCGTCGCGGGAAGACGATTTAGATATGGTGACCTTAGCAAGACCGAAATCGAGAATTTTGGCGTAGCCGCGTTTCGTGATGAAGATGTTGGCGGGCTTGATGTCGCGATGAACGATGCCCCCGGAGTGGGCGGCATCAAGGGCATCGGCGATTTCGGTAGCGACTGCAAGGAGTTGCTCCATGTCGAGCGGGCGGCCAGCGATGCGATGCTTCAAGGTAGTGCCGTCGAGGTACTCCATGGCGATAAAGGATTGCTCGCGGTACCTGCCGATTTCATAGATGGTGCAAATGTTCGGATGATTCAATGCGGAAGCCGCGCGAGCTTCGCGGCGGAAGCGTTCGAGCGCTTGCGGATCGTTGGCGAGTTGTTCGGGCAGGAATTTGAGAGCGACAGGCCGGCCGAGTTCGGTGTCCTCCGCTTTGTAGACCACCCCCATCCCGCCGCCGCCAATCCGTTCAAGCACGCGGTAATGGGAAATGGTCTGCCCGATGAAGGACTGAGTCTCCGGCACGATGGCAAATGTTTATGGCGCGTCGCGTGGCAGTGGTTGAAACCAACTTTCGGCGCGATGACGCCCAGCGAAGTGACCACGCAATCCATCATTGACTACCGCGCCAAGCGGCTGGCTGCAGGAAAATCGGCTTCGACGGCGAACAAAGAAACGACGCTGCTAAAGGCAATGCTCAACTTCGGCCGCAAATTGACGCCGCCGCTGGTCGCAAGCGTGCCCAGCTTCCCTGCCCGGTTGCGCGAAGCAGCGCCGCGCAGCAACTTTGTGACTCCAGAGCAGTATCGTTTGCTCGCGACGGCTGCCAAATCGCTTTGGTTGCGCACTTTGGTCTGCCTCGGATTCACCTATGGTTTCAGAAAATCCGAAATGCTCAGCCTGCGCTGCGGCCAGTGCGATCTGATCGACCGCTGGATTTCGCTGCGCGAAGGAGAAACCAAATCGGGCGAATCGCGCAAAGTGAAAATGACGGGCGAAGTGCATGCGCTCTTGTCCGCAGCTTGCTCGGGCAAAGGGCCAAACGATTTCGTGCTCACGCGGGAAAACGGCCAGCGAGTGGTGGACGAAAGGAAAGCGTGGTACGCGCTGTGCGCCGCGTGCAAGTTGGGCGAACTCGCGCCGGCCGAATCGAAACGCGGCCATCGCGCCTACCGCGGACTGAATTTGCACGATCTCAGGCGAGCGGCGGTGCGGCAATTAATCCGGCGCGGCGTTCCGCAAAGCGTGGCCATGAAGATCTCGGGCCACAAGACAGCCAGCATGTTCCGACGTTATGATATTGTTGACGAACGCGATTTAGAGAATGCCGCGTTGTTATTGGAAGGGCCAGGACATGGCAAACCGCATGCGCAAACTGTCACAAAAACTGACACACGCCATGTCCGACCGTCCTCGCTGTTTTGCTAAGCTGTTGTGTTTGTAACACTTTAGGGGCGTAGCTCAGTGGTAGAGCAGCGGCCTTTTAAGCCAAGCCGGCTGTCCCGTCAGGAAGCGCCTCAATCCGTCAAGGAGCGCAATTTCAGTCAGATGCGTAAAAGCCATTGAGCCCAGCCACGCCATATCCCGCCAGAAATCGGCAACCTAAGTGACACCAGAACTGACACCGGAATTTAGGGATGCACAACGCTAAGAAATACCAAGAGTGGCAGGGGACCGGATCGCACCTTTCGCACTACGGAATTTACGCTTCCGGTGGCGGCGTGATATCTGCTTGGAGGCTTAAAATGGCCGAGTCCCAGACTCGGGGTGACGGCAAGCGCGCTGGTCGGAAGTGGCTTCGATGTCGCCAGTTGGCTGCCGGCATCCCTATCAGTTTGAGTTTGAACTGGTCCTGTCATCGGGTACCTCGTCTTTTTCGAAAATAGGCGACTGCGCCTTGATCTGCTTCAAGCCACACACGGAGTCCGCGCTCGAATGATACGGGTTTCGACCTTCGTGTCGTGCCCACGATCGTCGAGCGGCACGGAGCGAGGCCAGGCGGCTGACCGAACTGGGACGGCTCGTCCCAACGGAAGGGGAATTCGGCGCGACCTTCCCTATGTACTCAGCGGCCTCGAAAAAAAGAAAACGTCAGCAAGAAATCGAAAAAATCCTTGCGAGGCCGTCTTCCCCCGCTTCACTACTTCAAGGGTCCCGAAAGCCCGTTCGATTCCCGGGCCGCATCGATATCGCCCAAGCCGACTCGCGCCATGAGGGCGCCAAAGCGAGGGTCGGAACGGATTGGATCGTAATATAGCCGGTCGCATTTCAATCCGATCATCGCATTAGAGTGTTGCTCGAAGGCTTTTTCGAGCCATGCAAATGCCGAATCCTTTTCTCCTAGTGCTATAAAGATGTTGGCGGTATACCGGGGATCAACATAAATTCGCTTGGAGAGCCGCTGTAATTGATCCACGGCCCCCAGGGCCTCGCGCCTCCTCCCCTGCAGAGCATAAATATGGCCCAGCTGTCCGATAGCGTACTCCTTAGGTGAATCTATTTTTTGGGCCTCAGCAATGGCCTCGGGAAATAAACCTTTCATTTCGAAGGCTTGTGACAAGTAGTAGTGCGACTGGGCGAATTTCGGGTCTATCTCAAGTACCTTCCGAAACTGTTCCATTCCCTCATCGTAATTTCCGGCGAAGCACAGGCGTTTTGCCAAATCCGTGGCAATCATGAGTGAAAGTGGATCCAAGTCATGAGCCTTACGAAGCTCCGCAATTGCCTCGTCGGCTTTGCCCACCGCCGCGAGATAGCCATCACCGTACCAATGATGGGCGACCGAATAGTTCGGGTTCAATTGGATGGCCCGCTTGAAATCCCGCTCCGACTCTGCCCAGTTCCAATCGGACTGCTCGGCAATCAGGCCCAGCGATGTGTAGGCCTCTGCGAGGCCGTCGTCAATCGAGAGCGCTTTGAGGGCAGCTGTCTTAGCCTTGGACAATGCGGCTTTTTGCTCCTCAAACCCGTAACCCCCAAGTAGCAAATAGGAATCGGCGAGCCCAGCATAAGCCTGCGCATAGGTTGGATCCCTGCCAATCGCTTCCTGGAAGTATTCGACAGCCGTCCTGAATCCTTGTGTTGTCCGCTTGTTCCAGAAGTACCGCCCTTTAAGATAGGCCTCGTAGGCGCTGGCATCGACGGGACGCAAATTGACAGACGGTCGCATAGACTGTGGGGAGACGTTCCCTTGAATCTGCTCCACGATGTTGCGCGCCAGCTCCTTTTGCAGCGCCAAAACATCTTGGAAGTCGCGATCGTAGCTTCTCGCCCAAAGGTGACGGTCATTCATGCAGTCAATTAGTTGCGCGCGAATCCTAACCCGATCCCCTGCACGTTCCACGGTTCCTTCGAGGAGAGTCTCGACTCCAAGCTCTCTCCCGATCTGTGGGGCCGTTTTGTTCGTGCCCTTGTAGTGCATCGCTGAGGTCCGGGAAATCACGCGCAACCCTTGGAACTGCGCAAGGTCGGTAGTGAGCTCGTCAGTCATGCCCTCCACGAAATAATCTTGCTCTCGGTCACCCGAGAGGTTCTCCAATGGAAGTATCGCTATGGAGCGGCTTGGGTTGGTGGTTAAGATTATGGTCCTCGCTGACTCGCTCGATGGTTGAAAGAGAGCTAGGAGCCTTTCACGTGTCTTCGCGACGTTCAAAACAAGAGCGACACCGATGAGCACGAGCGCGGCTAGGATGAACTTTCCAACCAAACTGAGCGAAAGACGGGAGCGTGCTGTCTCACCCGAACCTTGTGCGGAACCGGAGACAAGTCGGCGAGTCGCATCCGCGCCGACGTTTATTTGTGTGATTGCTTGTTGCCCGGCAGTTTCGACTGGGGCAACGAAGCGGTAGCCATGCCGTGGAACCGTCTCGATGTAACGCGAGTTTTCTGGGGAATCACCGAGAGCGGCGCGCAGTTTCTTGACCGCAGTATTGAGACCGTGCTCGAAGTCCACGAAGGTATCCGCGGGCCACAGATGCGCGCGCAATTGCTCGCGAGTCACGATTTCGACTGGCCGTTCCAGGAGCAGAGCCAGGATTTCGAACGCATGACCACTGAGTCTTACGCGTGTGCCATGTTTGCGCAGTTCCCGCGCTTGAAGGTTCACTTCAAAGACGCCGAAGCGACGACTATCGGCCACCTGCAACACTTGCTACCTCTGCAACGCTTTTGGGAGGGTCCGTGAGCAAGATTCTAGCACCACTTCGGCGGCGCTAGTACTCTAGTCATGAAACCGCTCATCCAAGCAATCAATCGCTTTGTTTTCAGCGAGCTGCCTGCTCACCAACGAATTGCCGCGCATGCATTGAAACGGCCTGTCTGGCGGGAGCACTTTCGAACAAATTCGGTTGGGGTAGCCTCGGCATTCTCCCAGCCGCTGGCACCTCAAGTGGAGAGTACCCAATGAGAAGAGTGCAAGCGCGCTTCGCGGGCGCAATTCGCGAAGACCGCATGACCGTTCCGATCCTGATTCTGGTAGTCGTCCTTGTGCTGCTAGTCCAAGTGGTCCTACTGGGACAGATTACAGTTTCGCCGGGGACGCCGGTCCCGAACCTACAGCCCTTTGCTGATCCAACTGGAATCGTCGCCACGTACAACACCACAGGGGACATCGATACGACGAATCCTTTCTTCCAGAGTCTAGGAACCAATGGCCGAGCGTGTGTGACGTGCCATCAGCCATCCGATGGGTTTAGTTTTAGTGCGGCCCACGCCAAGGTGCGATTTGACCTAACTGGCGGAAGCGACCCGCTGTTCGCTGCGGTCGATGGCGCCAATTGCCCCAATGGCAAAACTGGCAGCGAAGATCAGCACAGCTTGATATTGAACGAGGGACTCATTCGCATTGGTTTGCCGGTTCCCCCTAACGCGCAATTCTCAATTCGCGCGGTGCATGATCCTTATGGTTGCACGCTGGTGACTGACCCCAATACCGGTCAGCTAACGGCTTCCGTGTATCGCCGGCCGCTCCCATCGACGAATCTGGATTTCTTGAGTGCGGTGATGTTTGATGGGCGCGAGACAATTGTCCCACTCAATAACCCGTCCACTTTCAGCGCCAACCTGATCACAGACCTCACGCACCAAGCCATGGACGCTACCAACGGTCACGCCCAGGCTTCGCCGCCATTGACCATCTCGGACCCGCGGCTTCCGCCCATCGTGAACCTCGAACTCGGCTTCTTCACCACGCAAACGACGGATCAATCTGCTGGCCAGTTGAACGTGTTGGGCGCGAACGGAGGGCCGCAGTATCTTGCCGGGCAGCCTTACTATCCGGGCGTCAACGACTCGCTCACACCGTCCGTATTCAACCCCATGGCTTTCACAATTTATTCGGCTTGGCAGAACTTCCCGGGGTCCTCCACTGATCCGACTGTCGCGGCGCGGCAAGCAGTGGCGGCCGGAGAACTGCTCTTCGACACGTTTCCGCTCACGATCACTGCCGTTCGAGGATTGAACGACAATCCTGCATTGGGGAGCCCCGCTCTGATCATGGGCACCTGTACGACGTGCCACGATAGGCGATCACTCGCTTCCTTTGCCGCTCGATATCGGCACAAGCCACTCCGCCAAACAGGAAACGAACGCGCAAATCGCTGGCGGCCTCTCTCAGTTGAGCGTTGCCAATCTGCCTGTGTTCGAACTCAGCGGCTGTCCCGATCCGCAGAATCCTGGAGGCGTTTTGCCCCCGTTCTACACGTCCGATCCGGGTAAGGCTCTGATTTCGGGAGCTTGCGCGGACATCAACCGCATCAAGGGGCCGATCCTTCGAGGTCTGGCAGCCCGCTCGCCCCTGTTTCACAATGGCGCGGCCGCGAATCTGAAACAGATCGTCGATTTCTATAACCTGCGCTTCCAAATGAACCTGACCGACCAGCAGAAAGCGCAGTTGGTGGCGTTCCTGCAGACCTTGTGAGCATGACCCGCAGTGTCTAACGCGGACTGAGACAAATCGATTTATCTGGTCACGACCGCGTCGTTGGAGTGCTTCTTTCTGAAAAAAGATCAAGGAGGTAGACATGAGAAGGAAGTGGTCTCTATCTCTGATCGCTGGTTTAGTTTTGCTTTCCTGCCCGGTGCCCGGACGGACGCAAGGAACATCGCCGGCTCCCACAGGTGGATGCGCCCAGCAGTTCCTGTGCTTGGACTACGCCAATTTCAATGTGCCGATAGCCGGTGTGGCCGGCGGGAATGCGGTGGTCTTCGTGGGCGAGCCGCTCAGCGGCAGCGTGGCCGTACTCTCAAGGGCCACTGGTCAGCCAATCGCTCAGTTGCCGCCTCCGTCAGGCGGATTCGTACTTCCTTTCATCATGCATTCCTTGGGAGATGGACACTTGGCCGTTCTCGACGCGGGAGGGCTGCCCCAGCCTCAGCCTTTCGTTCCTGCAAATCCCGTCATCTACGAATACACCTACAGTTTCGACGCGTTACAGGGATTTACCGCGAGTCTGGTTCGCACCATTAGCTTTGCGACTGTGCTGGTAGGCTTTCCGGAAGATTTTGCACATCTGGACGACGGCCGGTATTTGTTATCCGACGCGGTGCTGGGCAGCATCTGGATTGCGAAACCTGACGGAACCATCGTTCCCGGAATCGTCCCAAAGAGCTTCACCCCTCAGGATTTCATTCCGACGCTCGCGTTCTGCCCAACCATGCCAGAAATCACGGTGAACGGTTATCCGTTTCTTTTCACGGGCTCCACGATTCCAGGCATATCACCCATGGCTGTTCGCGACGCCACTGTGTACTACTACTCGCCCTGCGCACGCGGAATCTATTCCTTTCCGCTTGCGATCCTCGAGGATAATCGCCAACCCTATCAGCGAGCTGCCGACATTCAACTGGTTGCGGCAACTCCGGCAGACGTGAAAGTCGAGGAGCTTCTCGACTTCACCTTCAATCCATTTAACCCGTCTGACCCCTATCTTTATGCAGCCGACCCGCTGCAATTAGAGGTCATTCGCATCGATCTTTCTAACGGAGCAAGGCAAGTTGTCGCCAGCGGCCCGAAACTGTTTGACTTTCCTTCTTCGCTAGGTTTCTTACCAACGATTGGGCCCATCTCCGAGCTTGTGGTCGTCTCCAATCAACAGGAGCGTTCAACGCTTACCAACGATGCGGTGACGCAAACTACGTTTAATCTGCCTTTCATTGTGGCAAAGATTCTTGTGCTCCCATGAGCACACCCGTTGGGAAACGTACCGACATTTCGGTGAGTTTGTTGGAGTTGTCGAGGTCGAAAGGAGTAGAAACATAATGAAGCACTTCAGTAAGTTCGTTCTAGTGGCATTGGCCTTTGGAGGCGTAGCCGGCGTCGCCGCTGCGATGATGCTAGCTGGGAGTCCGCCGCCGGTCACATGCCGACCAGTGCACGGCACAATTCACAGTGTGTTCACGACGCAGAACTGCCCGAGCCCTGTGGGACTCTGCACAACAGGTACGATCACCGATGCTGGTATTCTCGATGGAGCCACCACTTTCGCAGCTTTAGCCGTGGCTCCGTCGGCTGGCCTCCAAGGTGAACCACAGGCCAACCTTTCTTACTCCGGCCAGCTCACCATCGTGGCAAGCAACGGAACATTGGTGACGAAGGATCTCGGGGTTCTGGACGCAAACCACTTGGCGTTTACTGAGATTGAGCGCCCTGCCTCCGGAACCGGAGTGTTCGCGAATCCGGGCAACAGCGTTTTCTTCATATCGGGATCCATTGTTGACAACGGGCAAGGATTTCAGGGGGACCTGACCGGCACCGTCTGCGCCAGCGGCAATTGAGTGGAACACGCCCCTGGGCAACATCGCCTTTAAGGAGGGCAAATGAGACGGTTTCTAGTTAGTGTGTTGCTCACAATAAGCGCATCCTTTCCTGTCTTGGGGCAAACGCCGGATAACAAAACTGAAGGCAAAACGCAGGATCAAGCGTCCATCAGAAAACTGATGAAGGATCTGGAAGTAGCCTGGAACACACATGATGGCCATTCCTTTTCTGACCTGTTTGCTGAGGACGCCGACTTCACCAACTGGAGAGGCACGATAAGACTTCATGGACGTGAAGAGATCAAGAAAATGAATGCCAATTTGGCCGTAGGCATGTTCAGGAAGAGCACAATGACGCTGACCGACACCCGCATTCGGTTCTTTGCGCCGGACGTTGCCGCGGTCCACTGTGAATGGGAACTTGTCGGCGCAATTGACTATGACGGCAAGGCAACCATACCCCCGCGAAAGTATTTCCCGCTTTTTATCGTGACAAGAGACAAGGGCAACTGGAGGATTGCAGTTATGCACAATGTCTTGCTACAACCTCTGCCTCCCGGGGCGATCACGGGGCCGCCGCCCAAGCAATAGGTGCATTACGAGGGGCTAGCCACGTATTGAGCAAGGTGGATTTTGAATGATCGGGAAGCGAGCACCAGTATTTTTTGGATGGTGGGTCGTCGCCACGGCAGCCGTTGGACTTTGCCTCAGCCCGGCGCCCCTTGTCGTCTTTTCCTTCTCCGTCTTTCTCAAACCACTGGCCCAGGAACTCCATTCGAGCCGAGCGACAATCTCCCTAGCATTCACACTGTTTAACCTGATGGTCGGCATATGCTCTCCAGTCGTAGGGAAGCTGACCGACCGATTCCCAGCGCGCAAGGTCATCTTGCCTTGCACGGTCGCTTGCATCCTTATTTTGTTTGCCAGCAACGCGCTGTCGGCGAAGCTGTGGGAAATCTATGCGTTCTACTTGGCCCTGGGAATATTTGGCAGCGGCACTTCGATCGTTCCGTATAGCAAAGTGGTCTCGCAGTGGTTCGACCGCCGCCGGGGAATAGCCTTCGGGCTGACGGCGGTTGGAGGAGGGATGGCGGCGATGATCATGCCGTCGCTAGCCCAGCTCCTGATCATAAAAGTCGGATGGAGACTTGCGTACAGCACAATGGCGGGGCTGACTTTGTTGGTTGCGATTTCTCTCATTGGCGCCTTTCTGAGGGAACGCCCGGAGGACTTGCGAACCGCTCCGGATGGCGCGCCCCAGCGACCTATGGGGGCCCAGGGCAATGATTCGGGCGTGACCTGGCGCGAGGCTCGGCATGGGGCTACGTTTTGGCTTGTGCTATGCGCATACTGTCTCGTTGGAACTGGGATCCATGGCTGCTTCATCCACATGTCGGCCCTGCTTAGCGACCGCGGAAGCAGTTTGAGGGTTGCAGCGTTCGCGAGTTCG
>Ga0306926_10010109_pt1 | contig 10420 bp, 6 predicted proteins | sample flu12Cox44000178_FD_203759 | JGI IMG/M metagenome (GOLD analysis project Ga0306926, IMG submission 203759) | Lab enrichment of tropical soil microbial communities from Luquillo Experimental Forest, Puerto Rico - flux8day.12C.oxic.44.000.178 (v2)... | ecosystem: Environmental > Terrestrial > Soil... | reverse complement strand
TGAAACTGCCCGTTCGGGCCAATACCGAGAAGGCGCGAAGCTGCCTGCTGTCAAGCACCGCACCCATCATGAAGCGTATTCATCGTTCCCATTAAAACGTTGAGAGCATCTTTTGAGCCCCGGGACGGACTTCTAGCCCGGATATTGCATCACGATCTCGCCATGCGATATCCGCCACGCAGCCGAAGCCCGTTGCGGCTTGGTTTTGTCCCGCTCAATGACTGCGCGCCGATCGTCATGGCGCACGAGCTTGGGCTGTTCGCGAAATACGATCTGAGTGTTCAACTCAGCCGCGAGATTGGCTGGGCAACCGTTCGCGACAAAATCATTTACGGTGAGCTCGAAGCGGCCCATGCCGTTGCCGGGCTTGTCTTTGTATGCAGCTTCGGCTTGGGAGCGATCCGGGCCGATTGCCTGACAGCTCTTGTCCTCAATCTCCACGGGAACGCGATCACGCTTTCCAATGAGTTGCGGGCGTGTGGGGTGCGTGACGGCAAAACGCTCAAGGCCGAGGTTGAGCGGACCCGCGGAAAGCGACTTTTCACTTTCGGCGTTGCCTTTCCGTTCTCCTCCCACAATTTCATTCTCTGCGAATGGCTGCGTGCGGCTGGGATTGAACCGCAGGTTGATGTTGACATCGTGACCGTGCCGCCCCCGCAAATGTTTCCGAACCTGCGAGCCGGAAACCTTGATGGATACTGTGTCGGTGAGCCGTGGAACTCGCTGGCAGTCATGCGCCGCGCCGGCTGGTGTGCTGCAACCAGTGCCGAGCTAGCGCCCCTGCACCCCGAAAAAGTCCTCATGGTCCGCCGCAATTTTGCCGAGGAGCGAGAAACCGAACACCTTGCGCTCATCGCAGCCCTCATTGAAGCATGCAACTTCTGCGACCGACCAGAAAATCGCGAGCGGGTGACGGAGACGCTGGCGCAGCCGCAATATCTAGATGCTCCGATCCGAGCGCTGCGGATGAGCATGAATGGGACGTTCGATTTTGGTCATGGCCGGGTCGAGAAGGACTCAGACTTCAATGTTTTCTCGCGGCACGGCGCGAACGAGCCGACTTCAGAGAAGGGCGAATGGGTGCTCCAGCAAATGTGTACCAGTGGCGCTCTGAAAGATCCGACGCTCATCCGGCCCGACAGTATCGTCGAACTTTTCCGCGCCGACATTTTTCGCAAAGCAGCTCAGCTCATCAAGAACCAGCACCCGACAAATTAAGTGAAACTCTCCGACTTCAAACGCACTGGCCACTGGCCCACTCTCCTGGCTGCTTTTTTGTACTTTGACTTCAGCTTCATGGTCTGGACCGTGTTGGGCCCGCTCGGTGTACAAATCGGCGAGACGCTTGGGCTCTCGGCAGAGCAGAAGGGTCTCATGGTCGCAGTACCGATTTTGTCAGGAGCCGTCCTGCGGATCCTGCTTGGACTGCTGGTTGATCGTATCGGCGCAAAGAACACTGGGGTCATCGCCCAGCTCACTGTAATCGCGGGGTTAGCCTGGGCCTGGATTCTTGGGTTGACCAATTTCCAGGCAACCCTCCTGCTGGGGCTTGTCCTTGGATTCGCCGGTGCGAGCTTTGCCGTCGCATTGCCCCAAGCCGGGCGCTGGTATCCGCCCAGTATGCAAGGTGTGGTGATGGGTCTGGCCGGCGCGGGAAACGTTGGCGTAGTCCTGGATAGCCTGCTGGCGCCGCGCCTGGCGGACGCCTTTGGATGGCGAAGTGTTTTCGGCTTTGCCCTTCTACCCGCAGTGGCCGTGTTGATTTGTTATGCGCTTGTCTCCAAAGAGGCGCCGGTCGAAGTCCAACCGAGAAAACTCCGCGACTACTGGGAACTGCTCAAGGACCCTGATGCACACTGGTTTTGCTTTTATTACACGATCAGCTTCGGCGGGTTCGTCGGCTTGGCCAGCTCCTACGTGCTTTATTTCAAGAGCGAGTATGCGTTGACGCCGGTCCAAGCCGGCGATCTCGCAGCAATTTGTACGTTTGTTGGTGCCTTGCTGCGACCAATCGGGGGAGCCACCGCCGACCGGATTGGCGGAATTCGCTCGCTTTACCGATTCTACCTCGTGGCCGGATTGGCGCTGATAGTAGCTGCACTGCTTCACAAATTGAATCTTAACCTCGCTCTTTTCGTTGCGGCCTCCGCTTCACTTGGAATGGCTAATGGTGCCGTCTTTCAGCTGCTGCCACAGCGGTTCGGGAGAGACATTGGTGTAATGACTGGATTGGTCGGGGCAGGCGGAGGTATCGGCGGTTTTTATCTCGCCAGCTCGCTGGGATTTTCCAAAGGACTTACCGGCTCTTACCTGACCGGCTTCCTCATTTTCGCCTCGCTCTGCTTCCTGGCGATCATCGGTCTTAGCCTGGTGAAAACGAGATGGCGCACGACCTGGGGCGCGCTGGCCAACGCTCGGATCTAAGAAACTATGATGAATGACGTCCTGCCCGATCTTGGATTTACGAGGGAACAGAAGGAATACCTGCAGGGTTATTTTGCCGGACTCGCGTGTCGCGCCCCATTTGCCGGTCATCTGCAGGATGGCCGGATCACAAGCCTGCCAGTCCCTGGCGTCGTAAACCGCGCCGCCGAACCGGAAGCAACCGCGGAGGAAGCGGTCCACGGCACGCCAGTCTCCGAGCTGTGCCAGCAAGAGCTCTGGAAGCTTGAGCAGCATGGCCTCGATATCTGGGACAAACTCATCGCCCACGCAGCCGACGACAAATTTCCAGACAAAGCGGATACCTTTCGGTTCAGGTATCATGGGCTGTTCTACGTTGCCCCGGCGCAGGATTCGTTCATGCTGCGCTGTCGCGTTCCGGCCGGAGAACTGACCGCGGCGCAACTGCGCGGTCTGGCGGGAATCGCTGAGGACTGGGGCGGCGGTTACGCAGACATTACAACGCGTGCGAACATCCAGATCAGAGAGATCCCGCCGCGGCATATCGTCAAATGCCTGCTCAAGCTTCAGGAGATCGGACTGACGTCTCGCGGGTCGGGAGTCGATAACGTCCGAAACATCACGGCAACGCCCACCGCCGGTATCGATAAGGACGAGTTGATCGACACGCGCCCGCTCGCCAAAGGGCTTCACCATTATATTCTCAACAATCGCGACTTGTACGACTTGCCGCGAAAATTCAATGTCGCTTTCGACGGCGGCGGCTCGATCAGCGTGGTGGCTGACACGAACGATATCGGCTTCGTTGCCGTGCGCGTCGGGGAAGACAAGAGTGTGGAGCCCGGAGTGTACTTTCGAGTGCAGCTGGCGGGCATTACCGGCCATCAGCAGTTCGCCAAGGACGCCGGTATCCTGATCAAAGCGAGGGAATGCGTGGCGGTAGGGGGTGCGATCATTCGCGTGTTTGTGGAGCATGGCGATCGGACCAATCGCAAAAAAGCTCGACTCAAGTACCTCATCGACAAATGGGGTATCCCAAGATTGGTCGAAGAAGTTCAGAAGAAACTCGCGTTTCCGCTAGCGCGGTTCCCGCTGGAGCAATGCGAGCCGCGGCATCCGCCAATTCTGCACGGTCACGTTGGGGTCTTTAAGCAGGCGCAACGTGGTCTTAACTATATCGGCGCGGTAATCACAGTCGGGCGGATGAGCGCTCGGCAGATGCGTCGCCTGGCCGACGTTGCCCAGAACTACGGTTCGGGCGAAGTGCGTCTTACCGTCTGGCAAAACCTGATCATTCCGAACGTGCCGGACGCATTTGTGGAGTCCGTGAAAAAGAATCTCGTCCGGATGGGCTTCCACCACGAGACCACGACCATCTCCGGGGGATTGGTTGCCTGCACCGGCAACACGGGCTGTCAGTGGTCCTCAACGAACACGAAGGGCCAGGCCGTGAAACTGGCGCGCTACCTCGAGAGTAAGGTGCGGCTCGATCACCCGATCAACATTCATCTTACCGGCTGCCCGAATTCGTGCGCTCAGCACTACATGGGCGACATTGGCCTGCTTGGCGCAAAGGTGAAGCAGGCCGGGGAAACCGTGGAAGGCTACCACATCATCCTCGGTGGCGGTTTTGGCGAGAACCAGACTGTCGGGCGCGAGGTCTTTAAAGGGATGCCGTTCAACGAGCTCCCCGCCTTGCTCGAACGCGTACTCAAAACGTACCTCAAGACACGCAACCGGGGCGAGAGTTTCCGCGAGTTCACGCGCCGCCACAGCGTGAAAGAACTGCAGGAGATGTTTTCAGATTAAATGACACCGCAACCCACCGTTCCGTTTGTTCCTGACAACGCGCCCTTCACACCTGCGCAACGAGCGTGGTTGAATGGTTTTCTCGCCGGCATGTTCTGCCGCACCGAAGCGCCGGGCGCAGCGGCGCCCCTGCCCGCGAAACCTAGGCCGAAGCTCAGCATTTTCTTCGGTTCCCAAAGCGGCAACGCGGAGTCGCTGGCCAAACAGTTCGGACGGGAAGCACAGAAACAGGGCTATGAAGCCGCCGTCGCGGAGCTAGAACAGACCTCGCCCGAAGCGCTTGCCCAGGAAAAGTGCGCTCTGATTATCACAAGCACCTGGGGCGAAGGAGACCCGCCGGACAACGCCGCAGCTTTTTGGGAGCTGCTGGCGGCTGAGAATGACGTCAAGCTGTCGAATTTGAATTATTCGGTCCTCGCCTTGGGCGATACCAACTACACGGACTTTTGCGGGTTCGGCAAGGCCATTGATCGCAGGCTCGAAGAATTAGGCGCGAACCGGATCTTCGAGCGGACCGATTGCAACGTCGATTACGACGATCCGGCTGCGCGTTGGCGGGACGGAATCTTTGAAGTACTGCACAAAGTTTTTTCGCAAGACGACTCGGCGCAAGTTAATGGCTCGGTTATTGTCCCAGCCGACATCGCAGGTATCGGCGCCTCCGTGGAACCCGCTGGGTACTCGCGCAAGAAGCCATTCCCGGCCCGGCTGCGCGTCAACCGCAGGCTCACCGGGAAAGACTCGGAAAAGGACACCCGTCATTATGAAATTTGTCTGAAAGGTTCCGGGCTAACCTACGAAGTTGGCGACGCCCTCGGCATCATGCCCAGCAATTCGCCTCAATTGGTCGAGGAGATCTTACAGGCGCTTGGTTTCGACGGCGAAGAGGAAGTCGACGGAACAGCGGGTAACAAGATGCCAATCCGGTTGGCGCTTTTGCGCGAGTATCAAATCCGGGCGCCGCACCGCGATTTTTTAGACGCAATCTCGAAACACGGCGCGACCGATCCATACCTGAAGGACCTGCTCAAGACGGAGGTGTGCACCGAGTTGGACAAGTTTTTGTGGGGCCGCGAGATCATCGACTTTCTTCACCGATCGCCCGGCCTGAAATTCGCGCCCAAGGAGTTCATCAACCTGTTGAGAAAACTTCAACCGAGACTGTACTCGATCGCGTCGAGTCTGAAGGCGCACCCGGAACAGGTGCACCTGACCGTGGACACCTTGCGGTACGAGACTCATGGACGGCAGCGGAAAGGTGTCTGCTCGAATTTCCTGGCTGAGGGCGTCGGCGAAACTACGCCGCTGCCTGTCTTTATCCAACCGTCGAAACACTTCCGGCTGCCACGGAATGGAGACGTACCGATCATCATGGTCGGCCCTGGCACAGGCATCGCGCCCTTCCGCGCATTCCTGGAGGAGCGCAGAGCCACCGGCGCTACAGGTGCTAACTGGCTTTTCTTCGGGGCACAAAGATCGCGCTGCGATTTCTTTTACAAGGATGAGCTGGAGGTAATGCAGCAGCAGGGCATTCTTGCCCGGCTCGACACAGCGTTCTCGCGCGACCAGGATTCCAAAATTTATGTTCAGCACCGGATGCTGGAAAGTGCCGGCGACCTATGGAGTTGGCTTGAGCGCGGCGCACATTTTTATGTCTGCGGTGATGCTGCCCGGATGGCCCGAGATGTGGACAATGCCTTGTACGAAATCGTGAGAACCGCTGGCGGGCGGTCGGAAGACTCCGCAACGGAATATCTTCAGAAGCTCAAAGCGGACAGACGTTACCAGCGCGATGTCTACTGATCTGTCGGCACAACCCGGCCTCCATCGCGCGCTCATCGACGATTTGCTCAGTGAGCAGCAACTTCTCACACCGGTTGGGCAATTTTCCCGGAAACGCGAACACCACGATCTGCCAGCGCAGGCGAAATACTACCGCGATCTGATCCCGCTCTCTTCGCCACAAACCGGCGAACAGTACGCCTTTGCCGTCGATCTCGATGCCTGCACCGGCTGCAAGGCGTGCGTGACAGCATGCCACAATTTGAATGGGCTCGACGAAGAAGAAACCTGGCGTGATGTTGGTGTGCTTTTCGGCGGCACGATTGCTGAACCCGTTCAGCAGACGGTGACGACGGCCTGCCATCACTGCCTGGATCCGGCATGCCTGAACGGTTGCCCGGTCGAGGCCTACCACAAGGACCCAGTTACGGGCATTGTGCGCCACCTCGATGACCAGTGTATAGGCTGTCAGTACTGTATTTGGAAATGCCCGTACGACGTGCCGAAATATTCGAAGAAGCGCGGCATCGTGCGCAAATGCGACATGTGTTCGAGCCGGTTAGCCGCCGGAGAAGCTCCGGCATGCGTTCAGGCCTGCCCCAGCGAGGCGATTCGCATCACCCTGGTCGACAAGAAACGAGTAAAGCTGGAGAGCAAAAGCCGTTTTCTACCAGCCGCACCCGATCCCGACTATACCCTGCCAGCAACACAATACCGGACCAACCAGAGCCTGCCTGGTAATCTGCGGCCGGCCGACTTTTTCAAAATCAAGCCGGAGCACTGTCATCCGCCCTTGCTGGTAATGCTGGTTCTGACCCAGCTTTCTGTCGGCACGTTTTGCATATCAATGATTTTGCAGGCGCTTTTCCCGGCCGAGTTGATGCATGCGTTGACCCCGTTTCACTTGCTAGTCGCATTCTTGCTCGGCTGGCTTGCACTCGCTGCCAGTATCCTGCACCTCGGCCGCCCGCTCTACGCCTGGCGCGCCTTCATCGGCCTGAAAAAGTCCTGGCTCAGCCGTGAGATCGTTGGCTTCGGACTGTTCGCGGGACTGGCCTTGGTATATGCCGCGTCGTTCGGGTTGCCCGCATTGAGAGGCGTCGCGAACATTCCGCTATTCCAGACTGCACTCGGCTTTGGCGCGACCGCAACTGGCCTGGCCGGGGTGTTTTGCTCGATCATGATTTACCGGGACACGCGGCGGACCTTCTGGCGAACCTCACAGACGGCGCCGAAATTCTTTGGAACAGCGTTGTCCCTTGGTTCAGCGACTCTCATCGCTGCCATGACTGCGCAATCGCTGGTCGGGCCGGCCATTGCCGCCCACCCTGCTTTTCATCGGGTCATTCACCTGCTTTGTGGAGTTCTAGCCGTTACGATGACGGTCAAGCTGCTCTGGGAGCTTGCCGTTTTTCTCCATTTGAGTGAGCCCGGTTGGACGAGCATGAAACGTACGGCGTTGCTCATGTCGCGCGCATTGAAGCGGGTAACAATTGCCAGATTCATTTGCGGGGCGCTCGGCGGAGTTGTGCTGCCAGTCCTTCTGTTATTCAGAAGTACCGTTCCGGTTGGCGTGGTTGGAATCCTGGTCTTTTCTCTGCTAGGCGAACTGCTCGAGCGCTACCTGTTCTTCACTGCCGTGATCCCGCTCAAAATGCCCGGAGGGATTGCGTCGTGAGAAAGGCGATTGCGAAGTTGCGGCAGCATCCTGTCGTAAAAAAAGGCGACTCCTTGCTTCGCCAGTGGGATGGCAAGCTCACGCAGGACCTCGTGCTGCATCCGGGCGACTTCGGCCTCGGCAAGGTACCCGCTCGGCTCGAGCCCGATGACACGACCGACATGGTGTGCGGCTTCTGCTCGACGGGCTGTGGCCTGAAAATTCATCTCAAGGATGGCGAGGCAATCAATCTGAGCCCGGCTACCGATTATCCGGTCAACCTTGGAATGGCTTGTCCGAAGGGCTGGGAAGCACTTACCCCGCTACGCGCGCCTGACCGCGCAACCACTCCCTATCTGCGCAACCGGGCGGGTCATCATGAAGCGGTGGACTGGGATACAGCTCTCCAGGTCTTTACCCTCCGGCTGAAAGCCATCCAAAACGAACATGGCAGGGACGCAATCGCCTGGCTCGGCACCGGCCAGATCTGCACGGAGGAATTGGCGTTCCTGGGCGCGCTGGCCAAGTTCGGTATGGGGATAATTCACGGAGACGGCAACACTCGGCAGTGCATGGCGACAGCCGCAACCGCCTACAAAGAATCATTCGGGTTCGACGCGCCGCCTTATACGTACAAGGATTTCGAAGAGTCCGACACGCTCGTTTTCGTCGGCTCGAACCTGTGCGTCACGCATCCGATCATGTGGCAACGCGTTTGCCAGAACAAAAATGATCCAGAGATCATCGTGGTCGATCCGCGCAAGACCGAGACAGCGATGGCTGCAACGCGGCACTACGCCATCAAGCCGAAGTCTGACCTGGCCCTGTTCTACGGACTGGCAAATCTCTTGATCGCGCGCGGGTGGATCAGTCGTGATTATATCGACAAGCACACAACGGGCTTCGAAGAGTTCGCCGGATTTGTGCGAGGGTTCACGGCGGAGGCGGTGAGTGCCGCAACGGGACTGAGCGTTGCCGAGCTCTGGCAATTTGCCGAAACAATCCATCGCGGCAAGCGCGTTTCTTTCTGGTGGACAATGGGAGTGAACCAGGGGCATGAGGCCACCCGCACAGCACAAGCGATCATCGACCTGGCCCTGACGACCGGGAACATCGGCAGGCCGGGAACCGGCCCAAACTCCATTACCGGCCAATGTAACGCCATGGGTTCCCGCCTGTTTTCAAATACGACGAACCTTTTCGGTGGTCGCAATTTTTCAAGTGTGCCGCATCGAACCAGGGTCGCCGAGTTGCTCGGCATCAACCTCGAACGGATACCGGATCAGGAAAGCTGGGCTTACGACCAGATCGTCGACGCGATAGCCGACGGCAAAATCAAAGGGCTCTGGATCATTGCTACTAACTCGTCACACTCCTGGATTAATCAGCGCAATTTCAATGAGGTCACACGGCAGCTCGATTTTCTCGTGGTGCAGGATATGTATCACACTACGGAAACAGCGCAGCATGCCCACCTCGTTCTGCCAGCCGCTGCCTGGGGTGAGAAGACAGGTACATTCATCAATTCCGAGCGGCGAATTGGCCTTGTTAAGAAGGTATCACGGCCCCCGGGCCAAGCCTTGTCGGATTTCAATATCTTTAGATTGGTGGCCCAATACTGGGGCTGCGGCGAGATGTTCAAGGGATGGTCTTCCCCTGAAGCTGTGTTTCACATTTTAAGACAGCTTTCGCGCGGACAGCCCTGTGATTTTACCGGCATCCGCGATTACCAGATGCTCGATCAAGCCCGCGGCATCCAGTGGCCGTTGCCGGAAAGACAGGGGCCCAACAGCTTGTCCGCAAATCGGCGTATCGCTGTGGAAGCGACCTGGTTTGCGCAAGAACGACGCCTGTTCGAGGACGGCGTTTTCCACCACGATGACGGTAAGGCTAGATTTCTGTTCGAAGCTCCGCGCGAATTGCCGGAGCCGGCCGACGCAGAGTATCCTTTCACTTTGCTCACCGGCCGCGGCACGTCGGCCCAGTGGCACACTCAGACCCGCACGGGAAAATCTGGCGTACTCCGGAAGCTGTATCCCGAGCAAATTTACGTGGAGATTAATCCGCTCGACGCCGAGCGACTCGGGATCAGCGCAAACGCGGACGTTCAGATCGTATCGCGCAGGAGCCGGGTAACCGCGACTGCCTTTATCACCAATACTGTCCAGGCAGGCCAGGTCTTTATCCCTATGCACTATGGCCTGGCAAACCAGCTCACCTGCTCGTCGTTTGACCCGTATTCGCGCCAACCCGCCTACAAAGCTTGCGCGGTGTCGGTCAGGCCGCTGCCGAAGCGTAATCAGGGGTCCGGTGCAGTTTGATAACGAGTCACTTTTGCGTGTTAATCATTCGCCTTGGCCGAGGCGGCAGCTTCGCTACCCAACGTTCCTTGTTGTAACCTGGCAAATTTGATAGCTTAAACCGCCGAAATGAGCTTCCTCCAGTTGCACCAGCAAGCTACCAAGGCGGCAAAAGCGCGTTCTTTGGTCTTGGTCGGGTTAGTTGCGTTCATGCTGGGATGGGAGAGCCATTCTCTGCCCGCCGCCGAAGAGGATATGCGCGCTAAGCAGACGCAGCCTGCTGAGTCTGGTGAGGTAGCGGCTCCGATGCAACACTATGCTCTCATCTTTTCCGCACAATTCAGCCCGGACGGTAAACGTATTGTGACCGCCTCGAAAGATGGTACGGCCCGGCTCTGGGACGCGGCCAGCGGAGACCCGATCGGAGAGCCGATGCAAAGCAACGAAGCGGTCTGCGCGGCGGAATTCA
>Ga0306926_10010108_pt1 | contig 10420 bp, 7 predicted proteins | sample flu12Cox44000178_FD_203759 | JGI IMG/M metagenome (GOLD analysis project Ga0306926, IMG submission 203759) | Lab enrichment of tropical soil microbial communities from Luquillo Experimental Forest, Puerto Rico - flux8day.12C.oxic.44.000.178 (v2)... | ecosystem: Environmental > Terrestrial > Soil... | reverse complement strand
ACCAGCATCATGGCCACCATCGCGGAGCTGGAACTCGAACTCGGCAAGGAGCGACGTCCGCCTCCCGCGAGGCTCGGATCGCACGCGGCCTGGCTGCCACCAAACCGATGAAACTAGATGTGGCACAGCAGAAGCGACTCTTGCGCCTGTACCAGCAGGGTGAGCCGGTGAGTGAATTGGCTTCCATGTTCGGAATCAGCCGGAGCACCTTATTCAGGACTCTGAAGGTCTTGAAGCAGCAGGAACCGGTGTCAGCGTGAGCAGATCGCCGGCGGCTTAAGGAACGATGACATCTGCCGCTCCCAGGGAGACCGGCAGATGTTTTAGTCCGTGCAGTCCTATGCTGTCGTTCAGTGTCGGTTCACCGGACAGGGTGAGCTGGGGGAAGCGTTCGAACAACGACTGCAGACCGATATGTAGCTCCATGCGAGCAAGTGCCGCGCCCAAACACACGTGCATACCGGTGCCGAAACTTAGGTGCTCGCGGGCGTTGGCGCGGGTCGTGTCGAACACCTCGGGGCGGTCAAAGACCGCGGGGTCGCGGTTAGCCCCTCCCACCAGCAGATATATCGCCTGGCCCGCCCGTATGGTGTGTCCCTCGATGTCGACGGGTTCGGTGGCGACCCGCGCCAAGTATTGAATGGCTGTGTCGTAGCGCAGAATCTCCTCGACCGCGTTGGGCCATCCCTCGGGGTGTTCTTGCAGCACGACCAGTTGATCGCGGTGACGAACGAGCGCCACGACGGCGTTGCCGAAGACATGAGTGGTCGTGATGAACCCCGCGCCGAGGAGCAGAGCCGCGAACATCCTGATTTCGACGTCGCTTAGATCACTGTCGTGGATGACGCCGGACAGGATGCTATTGGCGGCGTCATCTCGACGTAGCCGCTCGATATGCATCCCGAGATACTGGTCGAACTCGCGCAAAGCTGTCGCGGCGTCCCGAAAATCGCGCCACGGTGCGGCAACGGTGGCAGTCAACTTCGTTACCGCGTCGCCGATTGCATCGAGATACCGAATCTCATCGCGGGGGATTCCCAGCATCTCGGCGATAACCTCAATGGGGATCCGGGAGGTGTAGTCGGCGATCAAATCACACTCGGCCCTGCCGTTGAGATCGCAGAGCAGTCCGTCGGCTACCTCATGTATACGGGCGCGGACCCCGTCGAGCGCCCGTGGGGTGAATGCCCGCGACACCAGGCGACGCAACCGTGTGTGCTCGGGAGGATCGCTGACCAGCATGGACGGCGGCTCGAGGGCGTTTAGCAGATTCGGGTCGGTCTTGGCCACGATCCACTGGACGAGACGAAAAGGTGACCGGTCACGCGGTTTGACGGTCCTGAACCGGTCGTCGCGCAATACCTCGCGGACAATCTGCGCATCAGCAGTGACCCAGACGAGCTTTTCCACCATGGATATGCGCCCATACTGGTGGCGGACCTGCTCGATGTGCGGATAAATATTGGCGGCCTGCCTAGTGTCGATCAACAGCCGCGACAATGGATCACCCCGGTATGCAAACAGTTTCAGCGTCGCACGCGGAAGTCCATAGCCCGCCGCCCAATGCGACCATTCCTTGACACGCATGTTCATGTGCTAACCCCTGGCAGTCGGCTACAGACAAGGCTATCCCCTGGGTCTAGACCACCACGACCGATCAGTTCCTGTCTTACAAGACTGGCGGTCGTGATCACGCCTCGCCCGTGCGGTCCCGGACGGTGAAGGTCTACTTCTGAGACGGATTTCCGAGGCACCCCGTCCTGGGAATCAGGCCGCCCGGAAGCCGATTGGGCGGGTGGCAGATGTGCTATTCCGAGACGGCGCTCAGTTCTGTTCGGGCCTGGTCGATTTGGTCTAATGCGTACGTCACCATCGCGGCGGGGGTCATCGTCTCCCCCTTGCGGGCGAGCGATTCGTAGGTCTGGTCGCCGAGGACATCGCGCACCTGGGTGATCGCGGTGCTGATTTCGGGGACCCATTGCAGTAAGGGGATCGCGACCCTGCTTGGGGTCGCCCGCTCCAGGTATACAGCTCACCCAAGGGGAATCAGGCGGAATTGGTTGGGGCGGTTGAAAATCGCGGATGCTGCCGTTAGTCCCGACAAGCAGCATCGGCGTGGCTCATAAGCTTACGCGGTATGCCGTTTGCGGCTCCCGCTTGCCTTTAAGCGTGAGTTGCACACGTGTTCCGACCGGGGCCGGTAGGCCGTTGGCGACACGCTCGGAGATGATGATCTCGCCTCCGGCGGCCTGCGCTTGCAGGCGTGCGGCCGTGTTGACGACATCGCCGACCGCAGTAAAGTCGACCAGCGCTCGCTCGCCGATGTTGCCGACGAATGCCTCCCCAAGATCCAGTCCGATCCCCAGCTCAACGAATGGTGGTCTACCCGAGCCGTAACCGACAGCGCGCAGCAGACCGCGAGCATGGTCGAGCATGACCGCGGGGACGTGACCGCTGAGCTTCGGCTTGAAATCCGGTAGGTAAAGGGCCATCACTTCATCACCGATGAGCTTGTCGATCATGGCGTCGGGGAACAGGACATCCTCAGCACAGCGATAGAAGCGGCGCAGCACGGTCGAGGCCTGCTCTGGGTTACCGCCGTCAAACGTGGCGGTGAACCCGCGAATATCTGCGAACAGGATCCCAGCTAGCAGTGTGATCCCGCCGGGCGGGGAGAGTTCGACGCAGGTTGCGCACAGGGTCGGGTTCTTGCGCGACGGGCGATGCCCGAGCGGACCGGCTATCAAGCGGCCCGGCCCGGCAAACGGAGCGCCGCATGCGCTGCAGCGTGGACTGCCCGGCAGCGCAAAAAACAGCCGCTCGACCGCGTGAGCCTGCTGGTGAAGCCTCATCACCGCTTTCCAGTCCTCAGGCCGCAACGGCTCCCCAGCCCGCCGCCCCGCGACGTGGCGAATCCGTCGTAGTAGTAAACGCTGCCAAAGCGTCAGATCCGGGTGCTCCGACGCAACAGATCCCATCGTTAGACCACCCGCCGTGGTCCGCGCACGCAACTCGTCGGGGACCCCCGCAACGGATCTCCCCACGCTATGCCTAGAGCGGCCTCAGCCATGACCTTGTCCCTTCTGTAGGGTGAGACCGACACTTTTGTCGGTTTGTCGGTTTCGTAACTCGTCTATTTCGAGACCGCTTCCAGTTCTGTTCGGGCCTGGTCGATTTGGTCGTAGGCGTAGGTCGCCATGGCAGCGGTAGTCATCGTCTCACCCTTGCGGGCGAGCGATTCATAGGTCGCCTCACCGAGGACTTCGCGGAGGTGGGTGATCGCGGTGGTGAATTCGGGGAACGCCGTTGCGGCCATGGGACTGAGGGCGAAGCCGGCGATGGTGGCCGCCGGTTCGTAGCGTCCGAGCCGGTCGAAAAGAGCAGCGAGGCTGGCCAGCGGGACGCGGATCGTCGTGGTGTCGCCCGCATTGTGGAAGTTGCGGATCGCCAGAGTGAGGTGATCGAGCGCGGCCAGCGTGTCGCCATGTTCGGCCTCAAGTCGTGCCAGAACGGTCGCCAGGGTTGACGCGTTGATGCGGTTGCCGCTGTCTTGAGCGATCACCAGACCCCGGCTCAGGGCGTTAAGCGCCCCGACGGGATCGGCGTCACCGAAAGCCGCACCGTGGGCAGTGAGCGCCCACGCGAGCATGTGCGGGTTGCCTGTTGCCTCCGCAGCCTCGATGAGGCCATCTGCGGAATCCATCGCCTCCCCACCGGAACCGGGCACTGAAAGGGCGAAAACCAGCCATGCCCGGATGTAGACGTTGGTGTCGCGGCGGCGTGCGAGCTGGGCGCGGCACACCTCGGCCAACCGCTCGGGCTGCCCGATGACTAGGTATACAGCTCCAAGGAAGGCTTCGATGCCGTACGGCAGCGCCTCGCGGCTCCTGCCGCAAACGATCTGACCGGCCTCGCTGTAGCCGACAGCCGCCTCGATCCGTCCGGTCATGTAGCACCACGACGCAATCACGTACAGGAACGCCAGCCGGGGGTGGTCGGCGGCGCGGGCGGGGTCGATCAGCTCTTCGGCCCAGGCGATCGGCTCAAGGGTTTGGACCCCAGCGCCGAGCCACCCCACATAGGTGGCGATGGTGGCGGCGACATCAAGATCGCCCTGGTCGGCGGCCCACCGAAACGCGGTGCGCAGATTGGCCAGCTCGATAGTGAACCAGTCGTGGGCCTCCCGCTGGCGGGGGCTGTCCCACAGGGCCAGGATGTCGGCTTCGCGTCCGGCGAAGTAGCGCGAGTGGGCGGCCCGAATCTCGGATGCTTCGCCGCGGGCGACGAGTTGCTCCTCGGCGAACTGGCGGATCGTCTCCAGCATCGAAAACCGCGTCCGCCCCGACGACCGATCAGCCACCAGCAGCGATTTGCGCACCAGGGCATCCAGCAGATCGAGGACGGCGTAATCATCGGAGTCGCCGAAACCGGCTACTGCACGGGCGCTTTCGAGGTCAAATCCCCCGGCGAACACCGAACACCGTTCCAGCAATACCTTTTCCGCGTCGGCGAGCAGGTCGTACGACCAGGCAACGGCATGACGCAGCGTGTGATGCCGTTGCAGGCCGCGTCGCGACCCGACCAGGAGTCGGAACCGCTGATCGAGACGATCACGCACCTCGATCGCGGTCATCGACGCCATCCGCGAGGCCGCCAGCTCGATGGCTAACGGGATGCCGTCGAGTCTGCGGCAGATTTCCACTACAGCGTCCGCCTCATCGGCGTTGGCGACCGAGAAGCGCGGCGAAACGGCTTGCGCCCGTTCGACGAATAGAGCCACCGCCGCTGAGTCGATTCCTGTGTCGACATCGAGTGAGGATACGGGCCACAAATGCTCGTCGGCGATCCCGAGTCCTTCGCGGCTGGTGGCCAGGACCTTCACCGTCGCCGATGCCGCGAGGATTGCTTCGATCAGATCGGCGGCGGCATCCCGGACGTGCTCGGCGTTATCGATCACCAACAACCGCAGCCTGCCCTCCAGCGCGGCGGCCACGGACTCGCTCACGGTTTTGCCCGGCTGCTGCGTGATGCCCAGCGCAGCCGCGACCGCATCGGGCACTGCCAACGGATCGGTCACTGCCGCCAGCTCGAAAACCCAGACCCCGTCGGGAAACTCGTCGGTCAGCCGGGCCGCGACCTCCAACGCCAGGCGGGTCTTGCCGACCCCGCCCACCCCGGTCAACGTCACCAACCGATGCGCCTTGATCACCGCTTGCACCTCGTCGAGTTCGGACTCGCGCCCGATGAAGCTCGTTAGTGCAGGGCGCAGATTCCCCGGACCCGCATCCAGTGCCCGCAACGGCGGAAAGTCCGTGCGCAGGCCGGGTGCGCGGACCTGAAGGACCCCCAGCGGGGTGGGTAGGTCCCGCAGCCGTCGCGGCCCCAAATCCACCAGATCAACGCCGCTGAGCAGACTCGCCGTCGATTCGGCCAAGAGGACCTGGCCGCCGTGGCCGGCAGCCATCACCCGCGCAGCTCGATTGAGCACCGTTCCGAAGTAATCCCCGTCGCGCAGCTCGGCTTCGCCGGTTGCGATGCCCATCCGCACGGGCAGTTCCAGTTTGCGCTGCGCGACTATGGCGGCATCCACCGCTGCCTTTGGTGACGAAAATGCCGCACAAACCCCGTCGCCGGTGTGCTTGAATAACCAGCCGCCGTGTGCCTCAATCGCCTCACGCAACACCTCGTCATGGGCGGCCAGCGCCGCCCGCATCGCACTCGCGTCGTTCTCCCACCGACGGGTCGAACCCTCGACATCGGTGAACAGAAACGTCACGACACCCGAAGGAGCAGCCGCTGGAGGAGCGGACACCCCCGCAGAATGCCACACCGAACGCCGCTCCACCTTGAACATTGTGGGAATACCGCTGGAGTTCCGCCACGGACCAGCAACAAAACCCGCGAAGCAGGCCCTAGACCCGATGGTAGATGTTTTTGATGGCGTCCCTGAGTGACAATTACCATCGTCGCGAAGACACCTCACAAGGAGGCGGCACATGACATCGTCGTCGCTCACTTCGAAATTCGCTGCCGAGCTGTTCGGCACGTTCTGGCTGGTGTTCGGTGGCTGTGGCAGCGCAATTTTCGCGGCCAAACAGATCGCCCAGGCCGAGGATGGTAGCGGCACCTATCAATTGGGCATCGGCTTCCTCGGAGTGTCATTGGCTTTCGGGCTCACTGTCGTCACCATGGCTTACGCCGTCGGTCACATCTCGGGCGGGCATTTCAACCCCGCGATCAGTCTGGGCGCCGCGGTGAGCGGTCGGCTGCCATGGAAGGATCTCCCTGGGTACTGGATCTCTCAGGTCGTCGGTGGCCTGCTTGCGGGGGTGGCCCTGCTGGTCATCGCGAAGGGAAAGCCCGGATTCTCGCCAACCGGGCACATGGCCGCGAACGGATACGGTGATCATTCGCCTGGCCACTACTCGTTGGGTGCAGTGATCATCGCCGAGGTCTTGTTGACGGCGTTCTTCCTCATCGTGATATTGGGCGCGACCGACGACCGGGCCCCGAACGGGTTTGGGCCGCTGGCCATCGGTCTGGCGCTGACGCTCATCAACCTCGTGGCCATCCCGATCAGTAACTGCTCGGTCAACCCGGCCCGGTCCACAGGCGTCGCCTTCTTCAATGGGGACGGCGCACCGGGCCAATTGTGGGTGTTCTGGCTGGCACCATTGATCGGGGGTCTTATCGGTGGTCTGATCTACCCGCTGTTATTCGAGAGCGGAAAATTGGCGATCGGTAAGAAGACGCCGCAGCCAACTAATGGGCAACAGCGACGCCACTGACCGTTCACCACTACATGCGACCGCGAGCGGGTTAGACGGGCGCGCCGCACTTGTTGCAGAACCGTGAGTCCGGCGGCAGGTCCGTGCCGCACGACCCGTACAACAGTCTTGCTGCTTTCACCGCACCGCGAACGCCCCCAGTGCCGTCCACGCCACTATCGTGTCACTGCTGATCAAGCATGTCCGCCATATCGCCGTGCCAACTGTGAGATGACTGAGACGAAGTTTCGAGACTCTCATATGTCGCCTATTTTGCGGCAGCGTCCAGTTCCGCTCGGGCCTGGTCGATTTGGTCGTATGCGTAGGTCACCATGGCGGCGGTGGTCATCGTTTCGCCCTTGCGGGCGAGCGATTCGTAGGTCTGGTCGCCGAGGACGTCGCGCAGGTGGGCGATCGCGGTGTTGAATTGGGGGGATCTGGCGGTGAGGGGATCGAATGCGAAACGGGCGATCGTGGCCGCCGGTTCGAGGCGTCCGAGGCGGTCGAGGACTACCGCGAGAGTTGCCAGGGCGCTACGGATGTAGACGAGGTTGCCAGAGTCGTAGCAGTTGCGGATGACCAGAGTGATGTGATCGAGCGCCGAAAGCGGGTCGCCGTGTTCGGCCTCAGGAAGACCGAGGCCAATCGCCAGGACGGATTCGTTGTAGCGGTTGCCGCTGTCCTGGGCGATTACCAGGCCCCGGCGCAGGGCCTGTAGCGCGCGGACGGGATCAGCATCGCGGAGGGCGAAGCCGTAGGCATAAAGCGCGAACGAGAGCGCATAGGGGTTGTGGGTGGCTTCGGCGGCTTCGATCAGCCCGTCCGCGCTCGCCATCGCTTCATCACCGGCCCCGGTGATTGCCAGCGCGACGACCAGGGATGCCCTGGTGACTGTAAGGGTGTCGCGGCCGCGTGCGAGCTGGGCGCGGCACCACTCGACGTATCGTTTGGGCTGGCCGATGGCCATGTATACAAGGCCGAGCGCGCCCTCGACGCCGTACGGCACCTCGTCGCCGCAAGTGCCGATCACCGTCTGGCCGGCGTCGGCATAGCCGACAGCCTCCTCGATCCGTCCCACGAACCAGCACAGCGAGGCCAGCACGTACAGAGTCGGGAGCCGGGGATGGTCGACGGCGCGGGCGGGTTCGATGAGTTCTTCGGCCCAGGCGATCGGCTCACAATTCTCGACCAGACTGCCGAGCAACGTCGCATAGGTGGCGATGGCGGCGGCGGCGTCGAGGTCGCCCCAGTCGGCGGCCCATCGAAACGCGGTGCGCAGGTTGGCCAGCTCGACGGTGAACCAGGCGTAGGCCTCGCGCTGGCGGGGGCTGTCCCACAGGGCCATGATGTCGGCTTCGCGACCGGCGAAGTACCGCGAGTGGGCGGCCCGAATCTCGGATGCTTCGCCGCGGGCGACGAGTTGTTCCTCGGCGAACTGGCGGATCGTCTCCAGCATCGAAAACCGGGTCCGCCCTGAAGACCTGTCGGCGATCAGCAGCGACTTGCGCACCAGCGCACCCAGCAGGTCCAGGATGGCGAAGTCATCGGCGTCGTCTGATCCGACGACGGCGCAGGCACTTTGGAGGTCGAATCCACCGGCGAATACCGAACACCGCTCCAGCAGCTTCTTCTCCGCGTCATCGAGCAGGTCGTAAGACCACGCTACTGCGTGGCGCAACGTGTGGTGATGGTGCAGTCCGCGTCGTGATCCGACCAGCAGCCGGAACCGTTGATCGAGGCGATCGCGGACCTCGATCACCGTCATCGACGCCATCCGCGAGGCCGCTAACTCGATGGCCAACGGAATCCCGTCAAGGCGGCTGCAGATCTCCGCCACTGCGGCCGCCTCTTCGGGCGTGGCCAGCGAAAAGTGCGGGGCCACACTGCGGGCGCGGTCGACGAACAAACTGACTGCGGCGGAGTCGATTCCGGCGCTGACGTCCAACGAAGGCACCGGCCACAGTTGCTCCTCGGCGACCCCCAAATTTTCACGGCTGGTGGCCAAAATCCTCACCGTCGCTGAGTGCGCGAGGATCTCCTCGACCAGATCAGCGGCGGCGTCGAGAACGTGTTCGCAGTTGTCGATCACCAACAGCCGCACCCTGCCCTCCAGCGCGGCGGCCACCGACTCGCTCACGGTCTTACCCGGTTGCTGGGTGATGCCGAGCACCGCCGCAACCGCGTCGGGCACCGCCGCCGGATCGGTGACTGCCGCCAGCTCGAAAAACCAAACGCCGTCGGGAAACTCATCGGCGAGACGCGCCGCGCTGCCGCGCGGATGAGCAGGTCGGCCATGATCTCGCGCAGCCGCTCTGCGCCGACGGCCGCGGCGATGTCCATCGAATGCACCACGTCGGCGAACATCACCGTGACCTGCTTGTACTCCGCATGGGCGTCGCGCTCCGTAACGGGTGCACCGCAGCCGTCACAGAATCGCGCACCCTCCCGCGGCTCGGTGCCACACGTGCGGCACGCGGTCGCTGCGGTCATCCGACCCTCCGCCGCTTCCGGCCCCCGAGTTTCCCGGTTCACCAGCATAGGGCGCTAGACCCTGCGCAGAAGCGGTTTAATCGGTCACCGTCGGCGGCACGTCTCGCGCGTGAAGGGCACGTATCGCGCTGCTGCCCACCCCACCGGCGACCAGGTGGGCCAAAACCTAGATGCGAACAAGGCAGGCCATGCCGACCACGGTCGCCGGGGGCGAGCGTCCTTCGCCCACTTCTCGCGGAGTTCTATCTACGCGAACAATCGACTCAAACGAGTAGTGCACTACTCGTGCCCTGCGGACTGGACGCTGACACTATCGATTCGCATCCGCGCGCCATGACTGTCAGCGCCACCGATGCTCGAGGCTGGTTTTCCGGAAAGGTGAACTGCCATGCTTGAGGCGGCTGAATCGGTCGACGTCGCCAAGCTACCGATGGCGCCGAAAAATCCACTGCCGTACCGGGACCAGCTCCGGGCCGTGCGGTCCCTGATCGACGGGATCCAGGAGCTCCTCGATGCCGGCGGCCCCGTCACCCGTCTCGTGTTCGGGCCCAAACGGCTTTTTCCGACGGCGGTGTTGATTGCCTCGCCGCAGGGCGCCCGGGATGTGCTCGGCCGCACCGACGAGATCTCCGACCGAGGCGGGGTACCGAGCACGATCCAGATGTACCGGCTGATGGGCGGCAACCTGCTGGACCTGCCGCACACCCAATGGCTGCCGCGGCGCCGCACCCTGCAGCCGATGTTCACCAAACAGTACGTCCCCCGCTACGCCGGCCACATGGCCGCGGCGGCGCAGACCGTGGTCGACGGCTGGTGCGACGGCGCGACGGTAGACCTGGACACCCAATGCCGCGCCCTTACCCTACGGGCGCTGGGCCGTTCTGTGCTCGGCCTGGACCTCGACGCCAGGGCCGACACCATCGGGCCAGCGCTGCGCACCACGCAATCATGGATCACCGACCGCACGACCCGGCCGCTGAATCTGCCGCAATGGCTGCCCACACGCGGCCAGCAGCGGGCCCGCAGGGCCAATGCGACTCTGCATCGGCTGGCCGCCGAGATCCTCGCCGCAGTACGAGCCGACCCAGACCGAGACGCGCCACTGGTGCGTGCCTTGATCACCGCGGCCGACCCGCACACGGGCCAACCACTCTCGGACGACG
>Ga0306926_10010101_pt1 | contig 10424 bp, 8 predicted proteins | sample flu12Cox44000178_FD_203759 | JGI IMG/M metagenome (GOLD analysis project Ga0306926, IMG submission 203759) | Lab enrichment of tropical soil microbial communities from Luquillo Experimental Forest, Puerto Rico - flux8day.12C.oxic.44.000.178 (v2)... | ecosystem: Environmental > Terrestrial > Soil... | reverse complement strand
TGGCAAATTCTCGCCTGTTACCGTTGCAACGCTAGCGCCACCATCTTCGCAGTCCCAAGACTGGCAACGAACTTCGAGAAAACTGCTGCTGAACCGGATTGAGCTGCGATCATATCTGGGCCACAACTGGGCCACATCTGCGCGGGAACACGAGGTAAAACGGGCCATCTGCAGCCAGCTAAGGGCCTGTAGAACCAACACCGGCCATCGTTATGACATGCCTGGCAGTCATGAGGTCGAAGGTTCGAACCCCTCCAGCTCCACCACTAACTCACAGCGGCACAATAACATATTGTAAGTTAGAGGCTACTGTGTAGCCTATGAACGATGGGCACTGTGCCAAAACTCGACGCTTCATGGCAGCTGTGCGAAAAGTCTTTTGGCTAAGTCGGGCTGAGCCCCAGCAATTGAGTCCTTAGCATGCCGGGCGGTCGGGGCTCGAACAACCAGCTTTGGTCGGCGACCGCGCTTCTTGCCTTCACTTCGCAATCAATTCGATCAAAACGAGATATTCAGAGGTGCGGATGTCGACTCAGTCGTGCTGGCGGACGCAACTCCCGCCAATGCGCGTTTTCGCCTTTGACAGCTTTCTGCGAAATTGGCTTCGGATCGTCGGGGGATCGGGACCAATCCGAGCGGGATTAAGGCCCGACCACATTACTGTGAAGCAAGAGGTCGGGTGTTCGAATCACCTCGGGCGTACCATAACCACCTTCAGAATGAGCAACCTGTAGGAGCAGCGGCGAGAGCATCTGCTTTTGCTGTGACAAAAAGCGACTGTGACAAACTCTCTCTTCACAGATTCGCCCGGTCCAATGGGTAGGCACCCGGCGACAAGAAGCCTTGTGCTCATCGAACTGATTGGGCGGCGCCAATCCGGGCTGCGGCATTCCGCACGCACTCCCCGCAACAGCGCTGATTCGCCATACTTGAACCGGCGATCAAGCCTCAGTGACCTGCAACCTTTCGTGGATGCTTGGGCTCGCCAGCTATCGGAACATGCTGGGCGACACACGCCGAAACCGATGGGTTGGACGCGGAGCGGGCTGACAGGAGGAACGCACTCGCCATCCCTGGCGGCTTACGGATTTGCGGGTGCTGGGGAAAGAGACGCAGCCCCACGGTTATCTGTTTAGGAAGTCAATTTCGGGGCTGCTGAACCGCCTCATGTCCTTAAGTTACCAGGACTTGTAGAAAACTCTGTGGGACTTTACATACCTCTCCAGAAGCTGACGCGTAACCCCTGTGGATTCAAGAGAAAGTTCCCACTGTGTGGCGTCAAGTCTCTTGGGTCGCGTAACCGCCCCACAGGGGCGGCCCGCTGCTTTCTTTGGGATTTAACCTGGTTGGAGGCTTGACGCCCGATACTTCCTTCTTCTGTGTGGAGTTGGAAGACAGCTCCTGTTAGCGGACCAGCGATGGCTTGAAGTGATGCCATAGACTTTATGGCTTTCGAGTGTCAGCCGTTAAGCGAGCCTGAGTCTTGTTCTGCCACTCAGCAAGCTTATCGGTTTTCCCCCAATTTCGATAGAGCTGGATGATACTGACTGAGGCCTGGCCTACGTCTGGACGTGCATCCCAAGGAATAGACGCGGCCGATAAGCCCTTGATAGCCGCTCAACAGCAGTGGCTCAGCCTCACCATACCTTCCCTGGCCCGCAGTCTAGTTTTGCGCCACTATTGCGGCTTTCTGCGCGGTCTGAAGTTCGGGTCGCTCGGTGCCTACCGCGACCTCGGCGAGTCTTCAGTACTTCAAGCAACGCTGCTATTCCCTTCAGAGGGCGACCATCCCATCCCCTAAGCCGGGGAGGGCGTTCAAACCGCTTAGGCCCGGTATCGTAACATCCAGCAAGACTAGATCGAGCCCCAGTCCCGCAGCATCCGACGGTTTCACGAATCGCATCGGCTGCCTGTCGTTGACCCCTGAGGAATCAGACTCCGAAGCGTTTTCCATGAGGTCGTTGGCCCGACACAGATCTAGCTTTAAGCCAGTCATTCTTTGACGCCAGTGACGTTGTGTAGCTGCGATTCCTCTTCCACTCTGCCGCTTTCACCGGCTTGCCCCATGCCTGATAAAGTTGGACGAGCCATTCGCGGGCGCGGTCCAGGTAATACCAGTCTGGGGCTTCGATCCGGTCTTTCCGCGCCGACATCCCCTCATAACCTTCGAGCAGCAGCGGCTCCGCTTCTGCATATTTCTTCTGTCCCGCCAGACTGGCGCCCAGCAGGGTTTCGACGCGGAAGCGTTGCCAGTTGTCGGGCTGCTTCTTTCGATTAAATTCCAGTGCCTCGCGCACGAGAGGCTCGGCCTCAGCAAACTTCCCCTGGGACAAATAGGCCAGGGCCAAGTCTCCCGCTGCTACCATCGTGTCCGGGTGATCCGAGCCCAGGGCGTGCCGCCGCCCCGCCAGGACCTGCGCGGCATAAGTCTCCGCCAAGGCGAGCTTGCCTTGCCGTTGGTAGATTGAGGCGAGCACCGAAGCGGTGGCAAGACAATCGGGATGCCCGGGACCCAGCACGCGGCGCTGGCTCTCGAGGGATTGGCGGGCCAACTCCTCGGCCGGGGCGTACTTGCCCTGTGCAGCGTAGGCTGCGGCCAAATTGGTCATGGCGTCCAGCGTATAGCGATGCTCCGGACCCAGCACACGACGCTGGGTCTCAAGAGTCTGACTGGACAGCGCCACGGCCTGCGCGTACTTCCCCTGGGCGCAAAAGTCCTCGGCCAGATTGTTCATGGACATGAGCGTCTCGTGGTGCTCGGGACCTAAAGTGCGGCGCTGGATCTCGAGGATCTGGCTGTCGAGTGTCCCAGCTTGCGCATACTTGCCCTGATCGGAGTAAACATTGGCCAGATTCATCATGGACTGCAGCGTGTTCGGATGCCCGGGGCCCAGCACACGGCGTCGGATGTCCAAGACCTGGCTGTCGAGCGCCTCGGCTCGCGCATAATTGCCCTCAGCCCGGTAAACGATGGCCAGATTGCTCATGGACATGAGCGTGTCGGGATGCTCCGGGCCCAGCACGCGGTGTAGGATCTCCACAGTCTGGGTTTGGAGCGTCTCGGCCGGCGCGTACTTGCCCTCCTCCTCGTAGACGGTCGCCAGATTGCCCATGGACCGCAGCGTGTCGGGATGCTCCGGCCCCAGCACGCGGCGCCGGATTTCCAGGGTCTGGCTGTGGAGCGCTTCAGCCTGCGGGTACTTGCCCTCCACCCGGTAGACGGTCCCCAGATAGTTCATGGATGACAAGGTGTCGAGATGCTCGGCCCCCAACACGCGGCGCTGCATCTCCAGAGTTTGGCGGAGAAGTGCCTCAGCCTCCGGATACTTGCCCTGCAGGAAGGCCGTGTATCCAAGACGGTTCATGGTCTTGAGGGTCTCCGGATTCTTGACCCCCAGCACCCGGCGACGCAGGTCCAGCACTTGCTCCAATTGCGTCCGGGCCTGCGCGTATAGCCCAAGGTCCATGTACGTCTGTCCGATGGTGTGGCGGATGGCACCCTCCACCTGGGGTTGCCGATCGAACCGGCCCTTGATCCGGGCCGCCGCCCGGTCTAGAGCTGTTCGCACCTTCAGATCCGGGTCGGGTTTGGTGTTCGGCGACTGGTTGGCCGCGCTCGCTTGAGCGAGAACGTCATTTTGCAGGAAGTCGTTGATGGCCCGGGAAGTTGCAGCTTCCGCGTTTGCTCGCCTCGCTTCGCGAGTGCTGACGATGACTCCCGCAACCAAGACAGCGAAGATCACCGTAGCTGCTGTTACCAGCGCTTTGTGCCGGCGCCCGAACTTCCGCAAGTGATACGTGGCGCTTGCAGGGCGCGCCATGATGGGCTCGTCCTGCAGATAGCGGCGAATATCGGCGGCCAATTCCGCGGCCGATGCGTAACGCCGCGTTTTGTCCTTCACCAATGCTTTAGCGACGATGGTTTCGATGTCGCCACGGTAGGCGTTGTTGACCGTACCTAGCAGCCTAGGCTCGTCCTCTCGAATCGTTTGAACGGCTTCGTGCAATCGTGGGCTGACTTTGTACGGCAGCCGCCCGGCCAGGAGTTCATAGAGAATTACTCCCAAGGTGTAAACATCGCTTCGTGTATCAAGTTCCAGCGGTTCCGCCAGCACTTGCTCGGGACTCATGTAAGCAAGAGTTCCGACGAGTTGTCCCAGATCGGTCTGACGTGACACGTGGGCGTCGCTGTCGGTCGCTCGGGCGACACCGAAATCGAGGATTTTAGGTTGGCCGGTCTCATCCACAAGGATATTGCCCGGTTTGAGATCGCGGTGAATAACCCCTCGCTGATGCGCGTGATGCACGGCTTCGCAGATCTTGGCCATCAAGTCCAACTTTTGACGGATACCGAGCTGACGGGCGCTGGCGTATTGCAGTAAGGGCTCGCCGCGGATGAACTCCATGGCGAAAAACGGCTGCGGCCCGAAGCCGCTTTCCGCGGTCCCAGCCTCATAGATCTGGGCAATGCCGGGGTGCTGCAGCCGCCCCAGCGCCAGGGACTCCTGCTCGAAACGCCGAACCAGCTTCGGGTCCGCTAGACCGGACTTGATAACTTTGAGGGCTACGGTTCGTCGGGGTTGTTCCTGTTCGGCCTCATAGACAACACCCATACCACCTTCGCCCAGGAGACGAAGAATTCGATACCGCCCGATAGTAGAGGGTAAAGCCCTTGGCACTTCGGTCGGAGCGGATGCGGCGTCTGCGCTGGCGGCTTCCCCGACGCTCAACGCCTCGGCGCCAGCCTCCGGATCTACGGCGAGGTGACCGAAGAGTTTCGCCAACTCCGGTCGCGCCTCAGGGTTCGAGAGACTCGCGCCCGCACAAGCGAGCAGCGACTCGACCTCCCTGAGTAGGCGTGTATCGTCGCCACACGCTTGCCGAAGCCACAAGCCACGCTCAGCGGGCTCCCGCTCGAGCGCAGCGTGATAAAGCGATTCGATGGCTGCCCAGCGCTCAGGCTCCATGGGATTCCTCCCGGTTCATTTCCCGAACCAGCCACGACTTGGCCAGACTCCAGTCGCGATGCACGCTTTGCGGCGAGACGTGCAGCACCGTGGCGATTTCGGCCGAGGTGAGTCCTCCGAAATAGCGCATCTCAACGACCTGGGCTTTGCGGGAGTCGAACCCAGCGAGTCTCTGGAGCGCCTGGTCGAGTTGCAGCACCTTCGGATCGGGCTCCGTCGAAACCAGCAAATCCTCGTCCAACTCCGCGCGCTGCACTGCTCCTTCACGTTTGGCGCATTTTCGGGCTCTGGCGTAATCCACGAGAATGCGGCGCATGACCCGGGCGCCCACCGCCAGAAAGTGCGCTCGATCCCGCCATTTGACTTGCCGGATCTCGACCAGCCGAACGTAGGCCTCGTGGACGAGCGCGGTGGCCTGGATCGTATGATCACGGCGCTCGCGGCTTAAGCACCGGCGCGCCATGTCGCGCAACTCCGGGTACACCAGCTCGACAATTCGGGCCAGTGCGCCTTCATCACCTCCGCTCCAGGCACGAAGCAGCCTCGTCACATCCAGGGAGGGCGATGGAACCATGTGCCGGCCTTCCGTAAGAATGATCACCATTGTAGCGCAACGGATTACTAAATTTAAGTTGCTACAGAACTATGCTTGCCTACTCTGCTCGAAGCCACTGATTCCAGGGGCTTCCACCGCGAGTCAAAAAAAACGCCGACATCGTATTAGTACATTTGATCGTTTTTCTCGCCTATAGAACCGAGGAGCAAAACGCCGAGCTGTTTGAGGTCGCGCTGAAGCGGGGTCTTGGGGCGCGGGCGGTCGCTAAGCGCTTGAGCCCCGCCCAGACAGCGTCCTGAACTCGAAAAGAAGGCTAAGCTCCGGTTATCTCTGCACGACTGGTTCGAATTCGCCGGTCTGCGGGAAAGAGAAATGCAGAACCTTCTTTGATGAATGGTTCTGATTTGCCGAACAGGCCAAGCAAAACAAGGAGGAGATATGACGTACTCGAAGAAACAGACTTTCAGTCGGTGGTGTCCGCTGCTGGCGGTTGTGATGCTCATGTTCAGTCGAGCCTCAACGGTGGCTGCGGGCCCCCAAGCAAGCAGCGGTGCACAGGCACCCAGCGCGGTGGAACCGGCATCGGATTCTGTCGTCCCACGGCTGATTCAGTTCAGCGGGATCGTGAAAGACGCAGAAGGGAAGGCTGCCACCGGCTCCGTCGAACTCACCTTTGCGCTGTACCAATTCCAGGAGGGAGGCAGCCCGCTGTGGGTGGAGACGCAGACTGTCCAGCTCGACTCTCAGGGACATTACATGGTCTTGCTGGGCGCCGCCTCGCCCGCCGGACTGCCTCTAGACGTCTTCACCACGGGAGCGGGCCGCTGGCTAGGGGTTCAGCCGGCTCTGCCACGAGTCGGCGAGCAGCCGAGGGTGCTGCTGGTCGGCGTTCCTTACGCGTTTAAGGCCGCTGACGCAGAAACGCTGGGCGGCAAGCCCGCTTCGGCTTATGTCACCACTGAGGCGCTTAACGCCCCTGGGAGCGTGGCCTCCGTTAACACAAGCTCCACCAGCGCTGACGCTCCTGCTCACTCGACGGTTGCCGGAGAGCGCAAACAAGCCTCCAGCTCCAGCCCGTTGACGTCGTCCTGCTCTAGCATCACGGCTGACGGCACGGCAACCGCGAACCAGGTCGCCAAATTCACGACTGCCTGCAAGATTCATCAGTCGCGGATCTTCGATAACGGCACCGACGTTGGCATCGGCACCGCCGCCCCAGGCGCAACCTTGGACGTGAATGGGAACATTTCCGGTCGGGACAACCTCGGTCTTCCTCAGACCACCAAATCGAGCGTCGGTGTGATTACCTTGGGCGGCAACCCCTTTGTCCACGCCTGCTGCTCTTCGTCGGTGTCGAACACGTTCATAGGGGTTAACGCCGGGAATTTCACGACATCAGGAGTCGGACACAATACCGCCACCGGCTTCAAAGCGCTCTTCGCGAATGGTACGGGCTCTGAGAACACCGCCACCGGCTACTTCGCGCTCGCTGCCAATACGAATGGCACAAGCAACACCGCCTTCGGCCACGAAGCGCTCCAGTCCAACACGACGGGCTTCAACAACACCGCGGTCGGGTTCAGCGCTCTGCTTTCTAATGGCACGGGCAACCAAAACACCGCCGTGGGCGATAGCGCGCTTGCCAACGTCACCAAGGGATTCAACAACACGGCTATCGGCTTTGCCGCGGACTCGAGTGACCTCACGGGCAGCTACAACACGTCTCTGGGATTCCAGGCGGGGACCCTATCCAACAATCTGACCAATGCCACGGCCATAGGCGCTTTTGCCGGTGTGGATGAAAGTAACGCCATAGTACTTGGCTGTTCCTTGGCGTGTCCTAACGGCGCAACAACACCCAATGTGGGAATCGGGACCAACACTCCCGGCGCCACACTGGACATCAACGCACCGAATCAGGTCGGTCTGTTTGTCAGGGGCCCAGTGAATGGCGTTGGCGCGGGCTTGGACTTCCAGACCGTCGGCACCGGCGGACTGCAATGGGAGATCCTGGATACCGGTAACTCCTCCGCGCAGGGACCAAATAAGCTCAACATCCGAAATATAAATACCGGCAACGATATTTTCACGATCTTGTCGAACGGCGCCGTAGGCATTGAGACGGTCAACCCCGACAATACGCTGACCGTGAACGGCAGCGCCGATAAGCCGGGCGGTGGATCCTGGGGCACGTTCTCCGATGGCAGACTCAAGGCCGTAGAGGGCAGCTATGACACTGGCCTCGATGCTCTTCTCAAGCTCACTCCCGTGCGTTACCGCTATAAGGAGCAGAACGCGATGGGCATTAAGGATGGCCAGCAACATGTCGGCTTCGTCGCCCAAGAAGTAGAGAAGGTAATCCCTGAGGCGGTGACGAGAAACAGCCGAGGCTACCTGCTATTGAACAACGATCCGATTCTGTGGACGATGCTGAACGCCCTCAAGGAACAGCAAACGCAGATCGAGGCGCTCACACGCTCTGCCCGGGAGAAGGACGCACAGATTCAAAAACTCACGGAGCAAGCACAGGTATTCCAGAAGCTTCGACTCGAGATGGCGGGCCTGAAAGGGCGGTTGGAGCAAGTTGAGGCTAACAGCGGCAACAGTCTGGCGTTTGCCGCGATAAAGGGGGTACCTCCTCTGAGGTAGTCCCCCAAGGTTATGTCTCACTAAAAAGCTAGCTGAGCGATGTCTGCCCAGTAGCTCATTTCGAAAACAGGCCTCACAACCATGAAATGTAGGGCCGGGGCAAGCCCCGGCCTGAGGCCCACCCCAAGCGTCGGCGCTTCATTTTCATTGTGTGCAGCGAAGCTTGGTTTATATCCGCACCTGCTACGGTGCCATCGAAAAGGAGAGAATGTATGAGACCGCAAGTTTCGAGAAGTTTGAGAACATCGCTCAACTGGATCGTGCTCATCAGTCTGACACATGTTGTCACCCCGGTTGATTCGGTAGCGCAAGGTATTCTCGGCCTCAGGCCGCCGGGCGTGGCACGCATGAGCCGAGAACGGTCCTCCCGCGGGTTGTCGCAGACGGCGCCGCAGACGGCCCTTGGCAGCCCATTTCCGACGTGGACCCAAGTCTTTCCAGCCATTAACGACTATGATTCGCCTCCATTCCGAGGAGCGCACTCGGCCGTCTACGATCCGGGCTCGAACACCATGATCGTTTATGGAGGAGCTGACGGAAACTTGGCATTGTCAAGCAACGTGTTGATTGATACCAACGCGAACGGGAGCGGTGGCGTCTTCGCCGGGGCGTGGTCCGACCTGATCGTGAGCGGCGTTTTCCCGCCCCCTCGTGCTAACCACACCGCTGTTTACGACCAGACGAACAATCGGATGATCGTATTCGCGGGATGCGGTGACCCCTTCTGTACTTTTCTTCCACTCAACGACACGTGGGTGCTGACCCACGCCAACGGCTTGGGGGGGGACGCCGGCTTGGATCGAGCTCTCTCCAAGTGGTACTTTGCCCAACCCGCGCATGTACCACAACGCGGTATACGACGCTGCCAACAACCGCATGATCGTCTTTAGCGGTGACAATCAAGTCGCAGCCTTTTCCGATGTCTGGGTGCTGACCAACGCCAATGGCTTGGGGGGAACGCCCGCCTGGACGCAGGTTTCTCCAACCGGGGGACCACCAGACGCGTTCGATAGCTCAACCGCCGTGTACGATCCAGTTAGCAACACCATGATCGTCTTTGGTGGCGGCGCCTTTGTCAATTCCGTCTGGACATTGTCCCATGCGAACGGATTGGGCGGAATACCAGCCTGGACAAACCTCATCGCCAACGGGAAAACGGGATCGCCTCCAGGTAGGATAGACGCCAAAGCCATTTATGACTCGGCAAGCAATCGGATGACGATTTATGGCGGCAACAGCGGAGGGGGCACTATCAGCCCTGACTTTGATTACGTGGCTCTCGGGGACGTGTGGGTCCTCGCGAATGCCAACGGTTTGGGCGGAACCCCGGCCTGGACTCAGCTTCATCCAAAAGTCGCGGGAGACGGAGCCATCCTCCCGATCGGCAGGGACTACTTCAGTGCCGTGCGCGATCCCGGTACGAACTCGATGATCATCTTCGGAGGGGACACCACTGAGGGAATCTATCTCAGCACCTGGGCGTTGAGCCACGCCAATGGACTCTGACTCTGAAGCAGCGATCCACGAATGGCTGATTTCGCACCACCGCACATCCGATACGCCGGCGCTGGCGTGGGAAGGGCTGCATGGGCAATCGAATCGATACGCAGGTGCTGATCGTCGGAGGCGGACCAGTTGGCCTGACACTGGCGATCGATCTCGTCCAGCGCGGCATCGAGGTGACAGTCGTGGAGATGCGTGCACCCGCCGAGCCGCCAAGTGTGAGATGCAACCATGTGGCGGCGCGCACCATGGAGATTTTTCGCCGTCTCGGCCTGGTCCGCACGGTGCGCGAGGCCGGTCTTCCTGCCGACTATCCCAACGACGTTGTTTTCTTGTACCACCGCCATTGGGATCGAGTTTTCACGCATCCCGATTCCGTGTCGCGCCGAACGCTATACCGCGAAGGGCGGGCCCGACACTTGGTGGCCGACCCCCGAGCCGGCGCATCGGATCAACCAAATCTTCCTGGAGCCGGTGTTGTTCGCGCACGCTGTGGCGACGTCCCGACTCTCCATCCTGAACCGCACGCGGGTGGTTGATTACGTGCAAAGCGAAAGCGGCGTGCGCGCGACCGCTGAGAATCTCGACAATGGCGGCGTCAGCGAAATCTTTGCCACTTACCTCATCGGCTGCGATGGACTCCGATGTCCGCCACATCATGGGCGCCAAATTCGGTGACCTCTGGTTTCATCACCAAGAACCGGCTACGTTCCCGGCTTCAAGCGCTCAAACACTAGCGGGACGCAGGC
>Ga0306926_10010100_pt1 | contig 10424 bp, 10 predicted proteins | sample flu12Cox44000178_FD_203759 | JGI IMG/M metagenome (GOLD analysis project Ga0306926, IMG submission 203759) | Lab enrichment of tropical soil microbial communities from Luquillo Experimental Forest, Puerto Rico - flux8day.12C.oxic.44.000.178 (v2)... | ecosystem: Environmental > Terrestrial >... | reverse complement strand
ATGGGTGCCAAAATCGAACGATGAAAGATCAGGAGATGGAGCGAAAGCACGCTCAGCCCGGCGAAGATGTCGGTTAGGAGGGTGCTGGACAGGACGGGCAGGGCGCTGACGAGCGCGAGGCCGGCGACCATCAAGGTCCTGTGCCAGGCTCCCACGGCAAATCCAGCCGCCCGCAACACCAGCGACATGACCCAGATGGCGCAGCCGGTTTGCAGGACGAGCTCTGGCCAGAAATGCAGGCCTTCGCCGAGGTGGAGAAACAGCCCGAACACCGTCGAGCGGCTCGGCACGAGGTAGCCCTCGTACCAGCGGGCGAGGTAGCCGCCGGTGTCGTATTGCAACAGCGGATAGCGATTCCACAACGCCGGGGCGAGCAGCACCACGAAGCAGCACAGCGTCGCGGCGACGTGAGAGATGTGAGAGGCGCGCACCGTTTGTCGGCCGTACGCGGCGATTGCCGTATCACTCGTGGTCACTGTCCTGCCAATGCGAGCCGAGGTGGTGCCTTGCCCGACCGTACCGGAGCGAACCTGTCAATCCGATGAACGGCGCCAACGTCGGCGCGGCCCAAATCACGGGCGGATGTCGCGGGCCGTGGCTACGGATGGGCATTTCGGAGGAAGCGCCGGGCGGGCTGGGAGCGAGCCGCGCCAAGGTCGCGACCGCAGCTCGAGAAAGCCGGCGCGGGCGCGGCCGCGTCATCCGTGTTGAAATTCGATATTGCAGTTCTTTTCAATCGACACCTGCTCGAGCGCTTCCATCGCGCCCTTGAGCAGAGCGGGGTCGTCGGGATCCCCCGGCTTGTCGTCGAGACGGCCGCCCGTGGCCTCGGCGCGAGTGATGCGTTTTTGCTCCTCGCCGATCTGGCGACACGTCAAATGTTCGAAGGTCGAGGGCGGAACGTAGGTCGGCGCGGAAGAGTCGAGGTGGTGGCCTGCGCACGCGCTGGCGAGCGCGGCGAGTCCGGCAGCAATGAATGTGCGAAAGCGCATGAGGTCGTTAGGTGAGGGTTGTGGCGGCGGGGGACATTTGCATGCTGCAATTTACGGTGCAAGTTCACCGTGAGGCGTGGAGGGGCGCGCGTCGCCAGACCCACCACTACGGGGAAGGCGGGGAAAATGTCCCGTCATTTCTTTCCCTTCAATTGGCTGATCTCCTTCACGAGCTCGGGAAACGGCTGATAGGGAGCAGCGGCGCATTGTCCGCCCTCCGCGTCGATGAATTGATTGATCCCGCCGGAGTAGAAGATCAGCATCTTGTCCTTGCGCCAATCCGGGCCGTTGACGCGCAGGCAGGCGAAAAACCGGCTTTCGTTGCCGAATTGCGTCAGCGCGGGTGCCGAGATCGAAGCCTCGCGCGCGTTGAGCATCTCGGCGGGATGAGCTTTCACGTATGTCAGCACGTCCTTTTTGTAGTTTTCCGGATAGGCGTTGGCATCGACGGGTTTGTCCGATTTCCCCCACATTGAGAAGTCGGAGCAGCCGGCGACGGCGGCGAGAAGCAGGATCGAGGCGCAGGCGAAGACTGCTCTCGAAGCCGCGCGCGCCATGGTGTCCTCGCCGACCTCAGGGGTTGCCGATTCGGCCCAATTTATCGCACGCCGGACGTGACGCAAACCGCGCCGGACATGGGTTGCTTCCCCGCGCTGCGCTGCTGGGGGGCGTGGCCTTCATGCGTTCACGGCCTCGTCGCGTGTCGACCCGTCCGTGTCGCGCGGTAAACGAGACGCTGCCGACTGCCTGAACATTTCGATGATCGTGCGGATGGAAGCCGGCAGCGCCGGTTGGATGAAGCGCATCGGAGATTTTATTTGATACGAAGTTTATGCCCAACATGTTGGAAATTTTATTCCCGCCGATGATAGCAATTCGCATCGCGACATTTGTTCGTCCAAAGGAGGCTATCTGATGAAGCGCGCTCTCATCGGCACGGTCGGCGTTGTGGCTCTAATCGCAGGGGTGCAGGACGTTTATGCGCAGGCGCGCCCCGCCGGGGTGAACGCCGGCTGGGAATGGTATTCCAGCGTCGGCCCGGTTCGCCGCGGCAATATGTGCGTGGCCGATGTCGACATCAATCGCGGTTACGGCTTTCTGAAACCTTGCCCGGCCCCGCAAGTCCCCGCCCGCCGCCAGGCCCGGCGCTAGCCGCGGTGCGGTTCGCCGCGGTTGCTTCTACTTCGCCCGCTCATCGGTGAAGAATTTCTCGCCGCGGGCGAAGCGGTTGGGCTTGAGGAAGAAGCCGAGGATGACGGCGCCATGGGGCGCCACCGCCTCGTGCCGGTTGCCGGCTGGCCGCCAGACGAACTGACCCGGTGCGCACACGCCCTCGTGGTCCTCGAGCGTGCCCTCGAGCACGAACGTCTGCTCCAGCGCCGTGTGCTCGTGCAGCGGCACGACGGCGCCCGGATCGAGCTTGAACAGCGCCGTTGTGATGCCGCTGTCGTCGCTATAAAGCACCTTGATCCGGATGCCCGCGAACTTGGTCGGCTCCCACGGCATGTTGGGGACGTCGAGATAGCGCGAGGCCAGCTCCGGCGTGTTCTCGGGCTTGATGTCGGGATGCACGACCTTGCGGGGTTGCGCTGACATGGGGGCCTCCTTCATCGAAACGTCGGTTGGGCTCACGCGGGAGTATACACGCGTGCTCGCAATGACGCGATTGACCTAACGAAATCCTGTCCGCCCATTCTCCGGACGATGGACTGGATTCCCACTTTGCGTGGAAATGGTAGGATTGTTGCGCGGCCCGCGCTGGAACCGCCGGCCTCGATTCGAAGTTGAATTCGATTGATATTCGATGGATTCTCGCCCGTCGGGGTTGGCGGGCGGCAATGTTTAAGAGGCGCTCGTGAGCTGCTGCGATGAAACCACCGCCCGCGTCCCCGCCACCGACGTGTCGCGGCGCTCGCTGTTCAAGGGCGCGGCGCTGGCCGCAAGCGTCATTCCGGCCGCGCGACCCAGCGCCGCCGAGGCGCAGGGCAAGCAAATCAAGCTCGCCTATTGCAGCCAGCTGCTATGCGGCGTGCCCTACGAGGTCGCCCGCTCCGGCGGACACTTCAAGGCCCACGGGCTCGACGTGCAGCTCGTCTATACCCGCGGCGGCAACGCCGCCATGCAGGCGCTGGTCGGCGGCGCGGTCGATTACGCCGCCACCGCGCTCGACGTTGCCGTTCAGGCCTACGCCAATGTGGGAGCGGACATCCGCCGTTTCGCCGTCACCGGGCGCCTGCCGCTGTTTGCGGTCGTCACCGCGCCCAATACCGCGAGCCAGATTCAATCGATCAAGGATCTGGAGGGACGGACGGTCGGCATCTCCGCGCTCGGGAATGCCGACCATGCGCTCACGCTTTATCTGCTCAAGCAGGCCGGCGCCGACGCGCAGAAGGTCAAGTTCGCGACCATCGGCGTCAATTTGCTGGAAGCGTTGCGCCAGGGCCAGATCGACGTCGGCGCCGTGCAGGAGCCGGCGCTGACGCTGTTGCGGCGCGCGGGCGCGCGCGTGCTGGTGAACGCCATGGACCTCGAAGACGCCAAGCACCACCTCGGCGGGTCGTTCGAATTCATGGGGGTGGCGGTGCGCGCCAAGGAGATCGAACGGCGCCGGCCGGAAATGGTCGCGCTGGCCGCGGCATTGGGGGATGCGCTCAAGGCGCTGCGCGCGATGACCGGCGATCAGTTGAGCGCGGCTCTCCCCAAGGAGATGACCACCGGGCTCGACCTCAAGGAGCTCGGTGAGATCATCGCCGGTCACCGCGACTCGCTCTACCCCGAAACGGTGACCATCGACCTCGACGCGGCCAAGCGCGTCGAGCAGAGCCTGATCGCCGGCGGTCTCATCAAGCCGGGCGCGAGCATGTCCGGGCTGCACGATACTTCGATCGTCGGGGGTTGAATCCTGCGCGTCCGTGATCTGACGATATCCTATGGCGGAGAGCCGGTCCTCGAGGGAGCGAGCCTCGCCGTGGGCGACGGCAGTTTCGTGAGCCTGGTCGGGCCTTCGGGCTCGGGCAAGTCGAGCCTGTTGCGCGCTGTGATCGGGCTGCAGCAGCCGCTCGCGGGGACCGTCGAGACCGGCCTTGCGCGATCGCAGGTGGGAATCCTTTTCCAGGACGACGCGCTGCTGCCGTGGAAGACGGCGCGCGATAATGTCGCCCTCGGCCTCACCTTCAACGGCATGGAGCGCAGGAAGGCGCTCGCCGAGGCAGACGCCTGGCTCGAGCGGCTCGATCTCGCGGGCTTCGGCGACCGCTTTCCCCGTCGCCTGAGCGGCGGCCAGCGCAAGCGCGTGGCGCTGGCGCAGGTGCTGGCGATGAAGCCGCGGCTCCTCCTCATGGACGAGCCATTCGCCTCGCTCGACGCGATCGTGCGCGCCCGCGTGGTGAAAGACCTCGTCGCGCTGGTCGAGCGCGAGACCATCAGCGTTCTGCTGGTGACCCACGATCTCGAGGAGGCGCTCACCCTCTCCGACGAAGTCTATCTGCTGTCGCAGGGGCCGCGCGCACGCATCACCGAGCATTACCCGGTGCCGATTCCGCGTCCTCGCGATCCCGTCCTGTCGCGCACCCATCCCGCCTTCGCGCCGCTCTACGAGCGGCTGTGGGCCGACCTCTCGCGCGCAGTCGATCAGCGGGTGGAGGCGGCATGACGCGTCTCGATCGCCGCTACGCCTGGGTGCGCCAGCTCGCCGCTTTCGCCGCCGTGCTGGCGGTGTGGGAGGCGGCTGGCCGCGCCGGCATGCTCAATCCGCTCTATGCGCCGTCTCCGAGCCGGGTCGGTGCCGCGCTCATCGATCTGTTCTCGGATGGCCGTATCTGGCCGCATCTCGAAGCCACCTTCAGCGCCGCGCTCGGCGGTCTCGCGCTTGGCATCGCCGTCGGCGTCCTGCTCGGCGTGGTGGCGGCGCTCGTTCCGTTCATCGCCGAGCTGCTCGAGCCGGTGATGACCGTGCTCAACGCCATCCCGCGCGTGATCCTCGCGCCGCTGTTCGTGATTTGGCTCGGCATCGGACTCGCCTCCAAGGTCGCGCTCTCCTTCATTCTCGTGGCGGTGCTGATCTTCTTCACCGTGTTCACCGGAATCCGGCAGGTGGACCGCAGGCTGGTGGAGCGCGTCGTCACGCTGGGCGGCGACCGCTGGGCGCTCGTGCGGCACGTCTATCTGCCGTCGGTCGCGTCCTGGGTGCTCGGCAATCTCAAGATCGCGGTCGGCTTTGCCTTCACCGGCGCCTGCGTGGGAGAGTTCGTGGCCGCCACCGAGGGCCTCGGCTATCTCCTCTCCTTTGCGCAGAGCACCTTCAACGCCGCTTTGATGTTCGCGCTGATTCTGTTGATCCTGGCGGTGGTGCTGGTGATCTTCGGCCTTGCGGGGCGGCTGGAAAAGCATCTCCTGCGCTGGAACTGAGCGCAGGAGAGGTTCCGACGAGCTCTCGAAGTGAAACGCGCACGGCGCAAGCTGCCCGAAGCGGTCTTGCGTCTACCCGGGAGCTTGACGACAGCAAGACGATCGGCGTGAATCGAACGCCGAGACGGCGGGCGCGCGAATGGCCACACTCCGGTGGACGAGGAGGGCGAAGATGCGCACCTTGAGAGTTGTTGCGGGCGCAGCGGCCGTGCTCGCGCTCGGCGTCGCCGCGGCGCAGTCTCAGCCGCTGACCGTGGTCGAGGTCAACGCCCCCGCCGTCAACTGCGTCTTCCATCCGGCGTGTACCATCACCGTGAGCGACACTGTCGGATTCATTCCGTTACCCTATCTGGCCGCGCCCAGGACCGCGTTTCTGCAGTCGCGCACCTTCGGCGGCGCCCCCGGCACGCCGGCCGCCGGCAAAGCCGGCTACATGTATCGCATCAGCCTCACCCAAGCGGGGGGCAGCGCCGATTGCCTGGGCGGCCTGGTGCTCAATTTCGGTCCGGGGCTCAAGCTTCCTTACGCGCCCGGGAAATTGGCCGACGTATTCGTGATCACCTCCGGCGGCCTCGGCTCCATCGGGTTGAGGTCGGCGGAACGATTCGGCGAGGTGATCGTGTTCGAGCTCGCCAAAATGTTATGCCTCGAGGGCGGGCCGAACGTCAGCAACACGACCTTCTTCTTCGGGCTCGCCGCCGACACGCCGGCGATGGCGACCGCGGCGCAGATCTTCAGCAGCGGAAGCCCGCCGCTCTACAGCGTAGACGCGCGCGTGCCCAGCCATTGAGGCGGCGGCGGGAGTCACGAGCCGGGTGAGGGGCAATGGAGCCCCTGCACTGGGCTGATCGAAAGGAGGCAAGCTGCGCGCAATGCGAAGGAATTACGAGCTATCTCGACGGATATCTTGCAAATCATACATACAATGAATTTCGCATCCACAGTAAAATCCAAACTAGGGCGTGTACTCATAAACGCTGGCATTGGCCGAATGTCCGCTCTTGGGGCAAACCGGACACGCCGCGATGGCGGGAATGACGTGAATGACCCAAAGCGGACATTGAGTGGCCGCTTTTGCTGCGATGCACGGCCCTGAACTGCTATACTTGATCCGCGATCCTCGGCGTTGGGGAAAGCCCATGAGGCTGATGCGGCGGCGTTCACTGATCGGCCGGCTCGGCGCCATCGCCAGCATAGTTTTGATACTCGTCACCGCCTCGGCCGCCGCGGACGAGCAGAAGATCGCGCTCTGCCACGCTGGCTTGATCACGCTGCCGCCGTTCGCTCAGCTTCTCAAGGAACGGAAGGCCTCGAGTCGCGACTCGGCCGAAGAAATCAAGAAGCTCGACACGCCGAAGATGGCCCCAGAGAAGCGGGTCGTGGAGGCCAGAGAGGAGACGCCCAAAGCACAGGCGCCGAAGGAAGGGGACCCCGAGAAGAACGTCGACGACTGGGAGATCGAGTCGCGCACCAGCGTCCCCAACCCGCGCAAGAGGGTGCCAGCTGCGCAGGCCCTCGTCCTCAGGGCCAACGACCTCCTGAGGGGCAGTAACCCGAGCTGCAGCGCTATGAAGCAGGCGGCAAAGCTGCTCGACAAGGCAGACGACCTCTACATCAAAGCTGGCGCCTTCGATGGAGACGTCCGTACCGTCGGCAGGCGGGTGTCCTGGCTGGAGGATAAGGTCAAGGCGGGCAAGTGTAGGCGGTAATGGCGAAAAATGGCGAGAATGAAGTTAGTGCATGAATTGTTGCAGTGCTTGAGTCCGCTTTTGGCAGGAATGATGGGCGGCGGACGATTGAAGCCGCCGCAGCTCAGCGAAAATTCGACAGCAGCTCTTCAAGGCCGGGATTGAGCGCCCTGACATGCGAGCGAGCGTATCTTGCGAGTGCGACGCGACCTGCACTCGCCATGTCGCGGCACTTTTCCGGGACCGAAGGCGTGCCGCCCTTGAGGACGCTGCGCACGTCCTCGAAAGCGGCCAGCCGACACGTCTTCTGGTCCTCCGCGCTCAGTTTTGACCCCACCCGGTCGAAAGCCACCGCCACTGCGATTGCCACGACCTCATTGAGCTGTTGCTCGAAGGCCTCGATGGCCCGGGACTGCTCGTCAATGCATGGGCTGGTAGGGCTCGATTGCTGTGCTGCGGGCGATGCGGACGAATCAGTTCCCGACTGAATCAAGGGCGTACCACTATTCTTCGGAAGAACCCTGTTTCCTGCCGAATCTGGCTGTGACGGTTGCGACTTCGATTCCAGCTCTATTTTATCGGCATCCCGCAGTCCCTGCCCGAAGTTCGACAACGCCAAGGCAATGGAGCGCCGCTTCTCATTCGGATCTTTTGCACTCGAAGCCTGCTTTAACGCGCCTTGGCCGTCGTCACTGTATGTCCTAAGCGCCTGTAGCATGATCAGACTACGCGGATCTTTCCGGCTCGTCTCGAACTGCTCGATCTTGGACCGGAGCAAATTGCCCGCCTGCTGGGCGAGCGCGAGATCGTCGGTGGGCCGTCTCGCTTTGGCCTCCTCCTCCTGCCGCAGCTGTGCCGGGACGAGCCATTCCGGGTGCACATCATAATTGACGAAATCAGGATAGACCGGGGCGCTCATATCCGGCGGCCGGAAACCACCGTCCTTTGGATGCGCGGCTCCCCAAAGTTGAGCCAAGGCCGCCCGCGGCCTGCGCTCCGTTGTACCGTTCGATGCAGCGGTATTCGTCGACTTAGGCGCTGTCCCGGCGGGCCCAGCATTTGCACCTGACGATGTTCCCAGTTTTGAATACGGGGCAACGATTGCTTCAAGATACTTATGGATGCCTGCGTCCTGCAGCGTTTTGATCAGCTGAGCTCTCTCTGCGGGCGAGAGCGGCGCATAGAAGGTGGCATCGAACTTTTCGGCGGCTGGAACCTCCGGCAAGGTGCCGGTCCGGTTGAATGTCTTGGCTGCGTCGTAAGTGAAGGCAATTGCCTTGAGAGCCGCATCTTTAAGCGCGCCGTCCGTCGTCGCGGTCAAAACCGGCTCCGGCTCGCCTACAGGCTTGCCCGGAATGATCTGCAAGGGCGTTCCAGGCTTTCCCTCCCGCTGGTTAAAAAAAATGTCCTGCGCGAAATGGAAATATTGGCCGAGCGCAAAGCTCTTCGCCTGAGCTGAAATCGCAGGGTCCGAGAGCACCTTGTTCACCGCGCTGGTCAGACCGGCAAAGGCACTGCGAACAAAATCTCTTTGATAGGTATCGGGCAGGAAGGCATAGGAGGGAGCGACGTAGGCATGGTGAGATACCGCCGCGGCAATACCGACGGCATCCTGCGACATCGGTCGCTCCCGGGCGGCGGTAACGCTGCACGGACCGAGAGGGCCAGTCCTGCCGAACGCAGCCGTCGTACGGTTGAGATCGAGGCTCCAGCTCGCCACCGCAATCCGCCGACTGGCAAGCTCGCCAAGGCGCCCCGTCGGATTTGCGGCATTGACCTCGAGCAATACGACATAGGTTGCTAGCGCACGACCATCAAGGTCCGCCGTCTGAGCCTGGCTCATGTCAGCCGCGCAGCAGAACAGTGCCGAAACCAATACGCATTGGACACGTGCTCCGCGGAGCCAACTTCGGCCAAACCGGGATGAGCCCGGAATGAGAAACTGCAACATGGTTCCAAACGCCTGTATCGAGCGAATAACGACAGCCGCCCTGTTCAGCCGGCGCAAGCACAGGCGCGTATATCAGCGTCCAATCCTGCCGTCCAATTGTGAATGCAGGTCGGCTTTCCGTGTCTGCGTTCGAACCGGGTTCGACGAGGTGAGCTCAAATCATCATCGTTGGTCTTCGATGGAACTTTCACAAGACTTATGCTGGCCGGCGCCCAAAAAGGCTGCGCATCAGCACGTTGAGCTTGCTTTCGATTTTTGGATGCTTTATTGCCCGCATGATCCCGAGATCAGTGAACATGTGCGCCAGAACCGTCGCGCGACCGTGCCCCTAAATCAATAATCCCGATTAAGGGAACTCAGGCGGCCTTGATGAAGAGGCGCCTCCAGAGGAGGAGTAGAACGTGTTCGCCGACCGTGGTGTGCTCCGGGTTTGCAAGATAGCCTCCGCTGCGGCTGGCTGGGCAATCCTGCCAGGTCTGCTGGCCGTGGTTTTGCTTTCGTCGTCTGCAGCTTTCGCTGACGACCCGCCCTGGGATCGCTGGTGGCGGGTCGAGAAACCTAGCAAAGAAGAGTGCGATGCCGCCCGGGAGTGGGATAAGGCGACGGCTGCCTGGATCGACCTATGTGGGGAAGGAAGGGACAAACAAAGCGCGCCAAAAGCGCCTCCAATGGAGCAGCAATTAGCTGCGGAGGCCGAAAAGCGTTGTATCGAGGAGAACGCAAAGGATCGTGACGCATACGAAGCATGTCTGACGAACGCCAGGCTGGCAATCTTTCCGGCTGCGGCTGCCGAGAACCGCTGTATCGAGAATGTAAAGGATCACGAAGCATGGGAAGCGTGTCTGACGAACGTCAGGCTGAAAATCATTCTGGCTAATAGCCCCGCTATCCAGGCACAATGCTCGGGCAGGACCGGCGATGATCTCATCGATTGCGTCGATCTGATCTACGTCTACGGGGGAAGACTAAAAGACATGCTTGCGGCAAACCTTAGGCAAGTGAGCCTCAAAGAGTGGGGAAAGCAGGTCGAGGAAGAATGGCAGGCTCGCAAAGCGGATCCTGAACGTCGTAAGCAGTCGGGCTCGCAATGCGGAGGACCTGGCGGTGCTGGGCAGCGCTGGCAGGTCAAAGGCAACGAGCTCCATGGCTGCCCTTGCGGTTATGGTTTGAAGCCCACCCCCGGCGCATTCGGCGCCTGGTCCTGCCAAAAGCTGGGAACGATCCTTCTCGCCCCCGACAAAACCGACAACCCGCAAGATGATTCCCCGGACTCCGGCGGAAGCGGTTCGCCAGCCGGCAATGATCCTGCCGCGAACACTGACGCGCCGCCGATCAATCGTTTCGATGTCCGGGTTCCAGAAAAAAGCGCGCCGTCGGTCTCTCTTC
>Ga0306926_10010099_pt1 | contig 10424 bp, 7 predicted proteins | sample flu12Cox44000178_FD_203759 | JGI IMG/M metagenome (GOLD analysis project Ga0306926, IMG submission 203759) | Lab enrichment of tropical soil microbial communities from Luquillo Experimental Forest, Puerto Rico - flux8day.12C.oxic.44.000.178 (v2)... | ecosystem: Environmental > Terrestrial > Soil... | reverse complement strand
TGGCGCGCACGCGCGGATCGGTGAGCAGCGTGTCGACCGCCACCTTGTCGCCGTTGACCACATTGAGCACGCCCGCCGGAAGCCCGGCTTCGACCAGCAGCTCGGCGAGCCGCATCGGCACCGAGGGGTCGCGCTCCGAGGGCTTGAGAATGAAGGCGTTGCCGCAGGCGAGCGCGGGCGCGAACTTCCACATCGGGATCATGGCCGGAAAGTTGAACGGCGTGATGCCGGCGACGACGCCGAGCGGCTGGCGCAGCGAGAACAGATCGATGCCGGGTCCGGCGCTGTCACTGAATTCGCCCTTCAACAGGTGAGGGATGCCGCACGCGAACTCGACCACTTCGAGCCCGCGCTGGATGTCGCCCTTGGAGTCGGCGATGGTCTTGCCGTGCTCGGAGGACAACAGCTGGGCGAGGCTGTCGAACTCCTTCTGCACAAGCTCGAGGAACTTGAACAGGACGCGCGCGCGCCGCTGCGGGTTGGTCGCGGCCCAGGCCGGCTGCGCCGCCTCCGCATTGGCGATGGCCTGCTCCACCTGCGATTTGTTGGCGAAGCTGACCTTGGCCTGCACCTCGCCGGTATTGGGGTTGAACACGTCGCCGCTGCGGCCGGACGCGCCCGCGACTCTCTTGCCGCCGATGAAATGGCCGATTTCACGCATGGGTGCCTCCCGCGGACACTGAGCTCGGTTCTGAGGATCGTTGTTTCCCGTGTCAGATAGCGCAGCTTGCGCCGCGCGGGAAGCGGGCGAAGTTGACTGGAAACGGACCAACCGCCAATCTGGCAAACGACCTTATCGACTGGGATTTGCAGCAACGCAGCGCAGCCGCTGGCTTAGGCGGATGTCGAACCGCCATTCTCATCCAAAAAGGCGCATACTTCGTCCGCGAAGCGTTGCCATGCCGGCTCGTGCGACAGAAGAACCAACCTGCGGCTGTACCAAATGACCGCCGGCTGCGATCCATTGTTTCCGGATTGTTATTTACAATGAACGCCGCAACTCCAACGTGTCGAGCCGTCAGTGCGCCTGCCCCACCGGCTCGGGCTGTCGCGCGGCGGGCGCGTCGGCGAAATGCGGCATGACTTCGGCTGCAAACAGCCGCATTGATTTCTGCGCCGCGCGGAAATCGAGCGTGCCGAAATTGATCTGCAGCGAGGCGTGCTCGAACCGGCCGATCGATTCGACGACGCGGGCGATGATGGCCTTGATCTCTTGCGGCGTGCCGACCCACGCTCCGCCCGAGGCGATCTGGCCGTCGAGCGTGAACGAGCGCAACCGGCGCATCGATTTGTCGTAGTCGCGGTAATCCTTCGACCTCGTGCCCCTTGCCCAATCGCCCACCGCCTCGTTGAGCGCGCGGAAATATTCCTCGAACGGCGGGCGCGCGATCTCGCGCGCGAGCCGAGCATCCTCATGAGCGAACATGTGGAACGCCACCATCACCTCGCCGTCGCCGGGATGGCCGGCCTCGCGCCAGGCTTTGCGATAGAGATCGATCAGCGGCCCGATCGGGCCGATCGGAATCGCCATCAGCGCATAGCCTTTGCTCCCGGCGAACTCGAACGACTCCGGCGTCTGCGTCGCCGCGATGTAGAATTTGGGGCGCGGGCGCTGCGTCGGTCGCGGCAGCGAGGTCACGTTCTCGAACGAATGGAAGCGGCCGCGGTGCGTGGCATTCTCCTGCGTCAGCAGGAGTTCGATCTGTTCGAGGCCTTCGCGGAAGCGTGCCTGCGATTCATCGGGCGAGATGCCGAAGCGGCGGAATTCGTGCGGAAGAAACGCGCGCGCAAATCCGACGTCGAGCCGCCCGCCCGAAATGCCGTCGAGCATCGCGATTTCGCCGGCGAGCTTGAACGGGTGGTTGAACACGGGCAGCACCGCGCCGGTGACGAGGCGCATCGTCTTCGTGCGCTGCGACGCGGCGGTGAGGAAAACGATCGGATTGGGGCTGTAGCCGCCGTACCGGGTGAAGTAGTGCTCGACCGTGCGCGCGTGCGTAAAGCCCACTGTTTCCGCTTCTTCCGCGATCGCAAGCGACTCGGCGTAGTAATCGGCGGCGCTCTTGTCGGTGTGATCGACGGCGGGAAAAAACTGCACGCCGAATTGCATGGGGTGCCGTCCTTTTTCGTTCCGCTCGCGTGGAAGTGTCGGCGTGCAGTGATGGGGATGTCGCGCACTATAGGGCGACAGAGCCGACAGTCAATCGAACGCAGTCCACTTCAGCGCATGCGCGCGCCTCGCGATTGACAGCGTGTGGACGTGATCTAGACTTTCGTTCGATCTTCGTCGACACGAGAAAGGTTGCGCCATGTCCGCCGTCGCCCGGTCCGATATCAACGAGATCCGCAAGGCATGGAAGGAGGCCAATCTCGCCCCATTGTGGGAGAATGCGAGGGCGCATCGGCCGCCGCCCCTGCCGGAGGCCGCCTATCTGTGGTCGTGGGACAAGATCCGACCGCTGATCTCCGCCGCCATCGACGTTGCCTCGCCGGAGGTGGTCGAACGGCGCGTGCTGCAGCTCGTTCCTCCGGTAGCGGAGCATCAGGACGAGCAGCAGACCTCGCGGACGCTTTCCGCCAACATCCAAATTCTGCTTCCGGGCGAGAAGGCGCGACCGCACCGCCATACGATGAATGCCTTGCGTTTCGTACTCGAGGGCTCGGGCGCAACCACGATCGTCGATGGCAAGGCTTGTCGGATGGAGGAGGGCGATCTCATCCTCACGCCGTCCTGGACCTGGCATGAGCATATCCATGAGGGCGCCGAACCGATCGTGTGGCTGGATGCGCTCGACGTGCCGTTCCAACGCTATATGGGGACGGGCGCCTTTGAGCCCGGTCCTGCCGCCGACATGCCGGAAACCATCGCCGACGCCGCCTTTGCCGTCGCCAACGTCGTGCCCGATACCAACTACGCGACCAAGGACTATTCGCCGGTGTTCCATTATCCCTACGCGACGGCCGCGGCGGCGGTCGCCGTCGCTCCGTCGGCGCGCGACGGCTCGCGGCGCGTGCGCTACGTCAATCCGCTCACCGGCGGTTCGAGCATGGCGATGATGGATTGCTTCCTGGTGCAGCTCGATGCCGACGCGGTCACGCTTCCCTTCCGCACCACGGCGAACTCGGTGTGCTGCGTGGTGGAAGGCTCCGGCGAAAGCCAGGTCGGCGGCGACACCATCCGATGGAACAAGCGCGACATCTTCACGTTGCCGCAGGGCAACCGGATCGTTCACAAGAGCAGCGGCGGGACAGCGCGCCTGTTCCAGGTGTCCGACCGCGACATGTACGCCCGGCTCGGGCTGCTTAAGGAAGAGTACGGGAATATCTCGGCCTGACGCGTTGCATTGGCGAAGCGGAGTCCAGCTCGCCGTGGAAACGCTTCGAGGCGGGTTGGAACTTGTCTCGCAGGGGCATGTTGCTTGTGCGTGGGCGGTGATATAAGGCGCCGCCCGTTTTGCGGTGCGTCGGGACTGACACTGCCCCCATGGCCCAGGTAGCGAACGAAAGTACCGGGTCCGGCGCGGCCCCTTCGGTTACCGATAGCGCATTTCACGACAAATCGAACCTCTGGGCGCTGGCTCTCGGCAGCGTCGGCGTCGTCTACGGCGACATCGGCACAAGCCCGCTTTACGCGTTTCGCGTGGCGGTGGTTGCGGCGGTCGAATCCGGTCCGGTCACACGCGACATCGTGCTCGGCGTGCTCTCGCTGATCCTGTGGGCGCTGATCGTCGTGGTGGCGATCAAATACGTGCTTCTGTTGTTGCGGGCCGACAACAACGGGGAAGGCGGCACCCTATCGTTGACCGCGCTGGCAACGCGCGCGTTCGGGCGGCGGACCGCGCTGGTGTTCCTGCTCGGGGTTGTGGGCGCCTCCATGTTCCTGGGCGACGCGGTGATCACGCCGGCGATTTCGGTGTTGTCGGCGGTCGAGGGACTGACGCTCGTCACGCCCGCCTTCGAGCACTCCGTTGTGCCGCTCACCGTTGCCATCTTGCTCGGCTTGTTTGCGGGGCAGAGCCGAGGAACCGCGCGGGTGGCGAGCTTCTTCGCGCCGGTCATGGTGATCTGGTTCGTCGCCATTGCGGCAGCCGGACTTCTGCACATTCACGATGATCCGGGCGTGCTTGCCGCCGCTAACCCGATCTACGCGGTGACGTTTCTCTACCGCCACGGACATATCGGGCTGGCGACGCTCGGCCTGGTTTTCCTCGTGGTCACCGGCGCGGAAGCGCTTTACGCCGATCTCGGCCATTTCGGGCGCAGGTCGATCCAGACCGCCTGGTTCGGCCTGGTGCTGCCGGCGCTGCTGCTCAACTATTTCGGCCAAGGCGCCAAGGTGCTCGCCGACCCCACGGCGATCGAAAACCCGTTCTATCGGCTGGTGCCGGAGACCTTGCTGCTGCCCATGGTCGTGCTCGCGACCGCGGCGACGGTCATCGCGAGCCAAGCCGTGATCACCGGCGCCTATTCGCTGGTGCGGCAGGCCATTCAGCTCGGGCTCTTGCCGCGGCTTGCCATTCTGCACACCTCGGCGTCGCAGGCCGGGCAAATTTATATCCCGCGCGTCACCGGCGCGCTGCTCGTCGGCGTTTTGCTGCTGGTCGGCCTGTTCCGTACCTCGAGCGCGCTCGCATCGGCGTATGGCATCGCGGTCGCCACGACCATGGTGGTCGATGGTCTGCTCGCCTTCATCGTGATCTGGAAGTTTTGGCATTGGCCGCTGTGGCGGGTTGGCCTCGTCGTTGCCCCGCTCGTTCTCGTGGATGTCATCTTCTTCTCGGCCAATCTGCTCAAATTGCTCGAAGGCGCTTGGGCGCCGATCCTGTTCGGCGCGTCGATGGTGCTGCTCATCCTGACGTGGCGTCGGGGCACCAATATTCTCGCTCAGAAAACGCGACGGAGCGAAGTACCGCTCGACATTTTGCTGGCGAGCCTGCAAAAGCATCCGCCGCACATGGTGCCGGGCACCGCGGTGTTTCTCACCAGCCAGCCGGAATTCGCGCCCACCGCGCTCCTGCACAACCTCAAGCACAACAAGGTTTTGCACGAGCACAATGTCATCCTCACCATCGTCACCACGGATACACCAAGGGTGACCGACGACGAGCGGGTGAAGATCACGGTACGGTCGCCGCGCTTTAGTTTGATGGCGCTCAAATTCGGCTACATGGAATCGCCGAACGTGCCGAAGGCGCTCGCCGTTGCCCGCAAGCACGGCTGGCACTTCGATATCATGTCGACGTCGTTCTTCCTGTCGCGCCGCGCGCTCAAGCCGGCCGCGCGGTCCGGCATGCCACGCTGGCAGGACCGGCTATTCATCGGCTTGGCCAAATCGGCAAGCGACGCCACCGACTTCTTCCACATTCCCACCGGGCGCGTGGTCGAGGTCGGCACGCAAGTTGCGGTGTGAGCGGCCTCGGTGACCTGAACCCACAAGTCACTGAAAAAATTGACAGATTTTGAATGGGGTGGACGCATGCGCCATTGGCGCCGGTGGGTGCTGCTCTGCGTTCCCGGCAAGGCTGGGAACAGACCGGCCTGGATCACTCTATTATAAATGCGGCCCGCAGTGTTATATTGCGGTGCAGCATTCGCGGCGAAAATGACATCTCCCATCACCACAGTTGCCGCTGCCCGCCGAGGCGAGACCCCGGCGAAGGTGAACGGCCGCACAACGTTCTGGGCGCTGACGATCGGCAGCGTCGGCGTGGTCTATGGCGACATCGGAACGAGCCCGCTCTACGCGCTGCGCGAGGCGGTGAACGCGGCCTCGGCCGGCGGAACGGTCACGCGTGCGGCCGTGCTCGGCGTGCTCTCGCTCATCCTTTGGGCGCTGATCGTGGTGGTCACGCTGAAATACGTCATCATCCTGCTGCGGGCGGACAACAAAGGCGAGGGGGGAACGCTCACGCTCATGGCGCTCGCACAACGCGCGCTCGGGAGCGGCGCTGGCGCGATCGTGCTGTGCGGCATCGTCAGCGCGGCGCTGTTCTATGGCGATGCCGTCATCACCCCCGCGTTGTCGGTGCTGTCCGCGGTCGAAGGCCTCAAGGTCGCGACGCCGGCCTTCGATCCTTACATCGTGCCGCTGACGGTCGTGATCCTCGTCGCGCTATTTGCCGTTCAATCGCGCGGCACCGCGAAAGTTGCGGCGTTCTTCGGACCGATCACCGCGTTGTGGTTCATTGCGATCGCCATTCCTGGACTCATCTTCGTCCTCGGCAATTTGGAAGTGCTATTGGCCTTTAATCCGGTCTACGCGGTCGAGTTCCTGGCCTCGCATGGCATCATTGGGCTTGTCACCCTCGGCGCAGTGTTCCTCGCCGTGACCGGCGCCGAGGCGCTCTATGCCGACCTCGGTCATTTCGGCCGCAAGCCGATCCAGACCGCGTGGATCGGTTTGGTTCTGCCGTCGCTGGCGGTGAACTATCTCGGCCAAGGCGCGCTGGTGCTCGCCGATCCGAAGGCGATCGAAAATCCGTTCTTTCTGCTTTATCCCAGCTGGGCCTTGCTGCCGATGGTCGTGCTGGCCACGGTCGCAACGGTAATTGCGAGCCAGGCGGTGATCACCGGCGCCTATTCGCTGAGCCAGCAGGCGATCCAGCTCGGTCTGCTGCCGCGGCTTGAAATCCGCCACACCTCGCAAGAGCACTACGGCCAAATCTATATGCCGCGGGTGAATCTCTTTCTGCTGGTCGGCGTGCTGTTTCTGGTGTTGATGTTTCGCTCTTCGAGCGCGCTTGCCTCGGCTTACGGCATCGCGGTCACCGGTACCATGGTCGTTACCGGGATGATGGCGTTCGTTGTGATCTGGAAGGGGTGGAACTGGCCGCCGTTGGCGGCAGCCGCGCTGATCGCCCCGTTCCTGTTCATCGATCTGAGTTTTCTCGGCGCCAATCTGCTGAAGGTGGTCGAGGGCGGCTGGGTGCCGCTGGCGCTCGGCGGCCTGGTGATGGTGGTCATGTATACGTGGCGGCGCGGCAGCCGCCTGTTGTTCGAGAAGACCCGGCGCCAGGAAATCCCGCTCGATCACCTCGTGCGCATGCTCGAAAAAAAGCCGCCGACCCGTGTGCCGGGCACCGCCGTGTTTCTCACCAGCACGCCCGAGTCCGCCCCGACCGCGCTCATGCACAGCCTCAAGCATTACAAGGTGCTGCACGAACAGAACGTCATTTTGACGATCGAGACGGTGGACCTGCCGCGGGCCGACCCGGCCGAGCGCGTGCGTATCGAGAGGGTGGGCGAGACCTTCGCCCGCGTGGCCCTGCGCTTCGGGTTCATGGAAACGCCGAACGTCCCCAGAGCACTCGCAATCGCGCGCAAGCACGGCTGGCAGTTCGACATCATGTCGACCTCGTTCTTCTTGTCGAGGCGCGCGCTCAAGCCGGCCGTCCATTCCGGCATGCCGCGCTGGCAGGATCGCCTGTTCATCATGCTCACGCGCATCGCCAACGACGCGACCGACTATTTTCAGATCCCCACCGGGCGGGTGGTGGAAGTGGGCACGCAGGTGACGATCTGACGCTAGTGTGGCGGCTCGATTCCGAAGTTCGCAAACGAGGCTGCGGCACAATGATGCGAACTTCGGAATCGGGACATTAGCGTGCAGCAAAATCTCGCGGGTCTCTTGATTCTTGGAATGTGACGCGCGACTTGTTTGCAAGAGCGGCGACGCCGCGCCCGAATTGAGGAGTTAAGTCCCATGTCCCCTCAGCTTGGCCGAGAGAACGTGCATGATCTGACCCCGGAAGAGGTCGCGCAGGGGCTCGCCGAAGGCAAGGTTCTGCTGGTCGATGTCCGCGAGCCGGACGAGACCGAGGTCGAGCGCTATCCGGAAGCCTTCTATCTCCCGATGTCGCAGTTCGATCCGGCCGCAATCCCCGATCCCCAGGGCCGCCGGGTCGTGTTCGCCTGCCGCTCGGGCAATCGGTCGGTCACCGCGTCGCTGATGGCGCAGGCCGCGGGGCTGCCCTACGATGCCCATCTCGCCGGGGGGATAAAAGCGTGGAAGGAGGTCGGTTTGCCGACCGAGAGCTGAAGCGCGCAGCGGCGACGCGCAAGCCGGTCCGCCAGCTCCCGAGCACGTCTTTCCCCGATCTTTTCATCCGATGGTCTTGAAGGAGCCGTCCATGCGCCGAGCAATCCGGTTTGCACTCGTTGCAGCCGCCGCCACGGCGATCACGCCTGCTGCCGCGCAGCCGAAAGAGCGCGTCGTCAACGTCTACAATTGGTCCGACTACATGGCTCCGGGCGTCGTCGAGGATTTCAGCAAGGAGACCGGGATCAAGGTCCGCTACGACACATTCGATTCCAACGACACGCTCGAGACGAAGCTTCTGGCCGGCAAATCCGGCTACGACGTGGTGGTGCCGACGGCCTATTTTCTCGAGCGCCAGATCAAGGCCGGTGTTTTCCAGAAGCTGGACAAGGCGAAGGTGCCGAACCTCGCCAACATGTGGCCGGAGATCTCACAGCGATTGGCGGCGTACGATCCCGGCAACCAGTACGCCGTCAATTACATGTGGGGCACGACCGGCATCGGCTACAACGTCAAAAAGGCGCGCGAGCTGCTGGGGGCGAACGGCAAGATCGACAGCTGGGATATCGTTTTCAAGCCCGAGAACCTGGCCAAGTTCAAGGACTGTGGCGTGCATTTGCTCGATTCTTCCGACGACATTCTGGCGGCGGCGCTGCACTATCTTGGGCTCGACCCCAACACCAGCAACGAGGCCGATCTGCAAAAGGCCGCCGATCTCGTGAGCAAGATCAGGCCCTACGTGCGCAAGTTCCACTCATCGGAGTACCTCAACGCGCTCGCCTCCGGTGAGATCTGTCTCGTGGTGGGCTTTTCCGGCGATGTCAAGCAGTCGCAAAAGCGCGCCGCGGAAGCCAAGAACAGGGTCGAGATCGCTTACGCCATACCGAAGGAAGGCGCGCAATTGTGGTTCGATAACCTTGGCATCCCGCGCGATGCCAGGAACGCAGCCGAAGCGGACGACTTCATCAATTATCTGCAGAAGCCCGAGGTCGCCGCGAAAAACACGAACTTCATTTCCTATGCCAACGGCAATCTGGCGAGCCAGAAATTCATCGACAAATCGATCCTCGACGACAAGACCATCTATCCGGACGACGCGACGATGAGAAAGCTTTACACCATCAGCGCCCACGATCCGAAGACACAGCGGCTGATGAACCGGCTGTGGACCAGGATCAAGACCGGCAAGTAATAGCGAGGGGCGGCGACGTTCTCGTCACCGCCAGCGCCGATGCACCCACAGCCATTGCTCGGGGTGCTCGCGCACCCAGCCTTCGACCACCGAGGTGATCGCCTGCATGGTGCCCTCGATGTCGATCTTGCCGTCGGCATCGCGTGGCGGCTCGATGGCTTCGGTCAGATCGACGCGAAAGCGATGGCGGTCGGGCAGGCGGATGATGCGCGTACCGTGAATCGGGCAATCGACGTGCCGCGCCAGGCGGGCGATGAAGGGGTTCGCTTTGCAGCGGCGCCCGAAGAAGGTCACGTCCACGCCATTCACGTAGTGCTGGTCGACGATCATAGCGACATGCCCGCCGGCTTCGAGCACGCGCAACAGCTTGAACGGCGCGTCGAGGCTGGTCGGAACGAGGGTGCCCATGCTGCCTTTGCGGATCTGGATGATCGCATCGCTCACGGCGGTGATATTGGGCTGGCGGTACAGCACCGTCGTCTCGAGACGATACTTGGCGGCGATCAGCGCCGGCAGTTCCCAATTCGCGAGATGGGCGGCGAACACCAGAGCAGGCCTGCCGTCGCGCCGTAATTGCCGAAATCGTTTGTCGACTTCGCTGCTGTAGACGATGTCGCCCATCTCCTGCGGGTCGGGATCGAACATTTGCAGGCGATCGATATGGGCGAACTCGGCGGCAACGCGGCCGAGATTGTCCCAAACGCCGCGCAAGATCGTTTCGATTTCGGCGGGGGATTTTTCCGGAAAGGCGGCGGCGAGGTTGGCGCGGCCGATCTTGTGCTCCTTGAGTCGCGGACCAAGCGTGCGCATGAAGCTGGCGGCGAAGTCGGCCATGTGCTTGCGGTTGGTTGCGCGGATGGTCCGCAACATCCCCACCGCCAGCCAACCGAGCGAGCCGTCAACGCCCGCCTTGAAATGCCGGCGGACCCGATGGACGAAAGCTCTCGACGGGATCATGGGCTCGCGCCGGTTCGTCAAAAGGTGACGACGATCTTTCCGAACACCTGCCGGCTTTCGATCCGCGCCAGCCCGCGCTCGAAGTCGGCGAGCGCAACCTCGGTGTCGATCACCGGCGACAGGCCGTTTGCCATCTTGGCCAGGCTCTCGCGGATGTTTCGCATCGAGGCGCCGAACGAGCCGATGATGCGGTATTGCTGTTGGAAAAGCTGCATCAGGTTGATGGTCGTCGATGGC
>Ga0306926_10010097_pt1 | contig 10425 bp, 10 predicted proteins | sample flu12Cox44000178_FD_203759 | JGI IMG/M metagenome (GOLD analysis project Ga0306926, IMG submission 203759) | Lab enrichment of tropical soil microbial communities from Luquillo Experimental Forest, Puerto Rico - flux8day.12C.oxic.44.000.178 (v2)... | ecosystem: Environmental > Terrestrial >... | reverse complement strand
GATCGGCGGCAGCTTTGCCGCGTCCAGCCTGATCTCGTGGTCGAAATGCGCATGATCATCGGAGCGCAACGCTTCCCAGTAGCGCATCGCCGCGTCCCAATCGGCGCCCTTCGGCGACTTGGGACGGCCGCGCAGGAAGTCGAAGGCCTTGTCGTCGGGTGCAACGAGGCCCGCGCGCGCGCCGCCTTCGATCGACATGTTGCAGACGGTCATGCGGCCTTCCATCGACAGCGCGCGGATCGCCTCGCCGGCATATTCCAGCACATAGCCGGTGCCGCCCGCCGTGCCGATCTCGCCGATGATGGCGAGGATGATGTCCTTCGCGGTCACGCCCTCTGGCAATTTGCCGTCGACGAGCACGCGCATGTTTTTCGCTTTTTTCTGGATCAGCGTCTGCGTCGCCAGCACATGCTCCACTTCAGAGGTGCCGATGCCATGCGCCAGCGCGCCGAATGCACCGTGGGTCGAGGTGTGGCTGTCGCCGCAGACGATGGTGGTGCCGGGGAGCGTAAAGCCCTGCTCGGGGCCGATGACGTGGACAATGCCCTGGCGCTTGTCGAACTCGTTGTAATATTCGATGCCGAAATCGCGCGCATTGTCGGCGAGCGCGCGGATCTGCTCGATACTCTCGGGGTCCGGGTTCGGCTTGCTGCGATCGGTGGTCGGCACGTTGTGGTCGACCACGGCGAGTGTCTTTTCCGGCGCGCGCACCTTGCGCCCCGTGACGCGCAGGCCTTCGAACGCCTGCGGCGAGGTTACCTCATGGACGAGATGGCGGTCGATATAGATCAGGCAGGTGCCGTCTTCGGCCTCGTGCACCAGATGGTCGTTCCAGATTTTGTCGTAGAGCGTGGTCGGTTTGGACATGAGCGTAAGCTCCAGGCGAGAAATTTGTGATCGGTGAGGCGCGAGCGCGCCGCGGTAAATGAAAGAATGAGCGCAGCGTCAGAACGCGCGCGTAAGCTCCGACGTCGCCGACGTCGCAAAGCGACCGAAGAACCGGCCGGGCAGGCGCGAGCGATCGTCGATCACGACGCGCCGGCAGGCCATGCTGGTTGAATCCAAAACCATTCTAAACCTGTAACACAGGCTTTGTGGCCGGGACAATCAATCGATGGGCGGACCAGCGCGCGTCCCGCGCATAGTGGACGGAGCAGGTGGTCCCGAGACATAGGGACGCGCCAACAAAAAAGCGCGGAGCCAGCCCCGCGCTTTTGGCAAAAACCGTTGAGGAGCGGCTGCGCTTACTCGCCGACGGCAGCGGCGCGGTCCTGCTTCTCCACGATGCGGGCCGACTTGCCGCGCAGGCTGCGCAGGTAATAGAGCTTGGCGCGGCGCACCTTGCCGCGGCGCACCACCTTGATCGAGTCGATCATCGGCGACAGCACGGGGAACACGCGCTCAACGCCTTCGCCATACGAAATCTTGCGCACGGTGAAGCTCTCATTGATGCCCTGGCCGGAGCGGCCGATGCAGACGCCTTCATAGGCCTGCACGCGGGTGCGGTCGCCTTCGACCACCTTCACGTTGACGATCACTGTATCGCCGGGCGCGAAATCCGGGATTTCCTTTGTGGCGGCGAGCTTGTCGTACTGCTCTTTTTCGAGCTGCTGAATCAGATTCACGGCTAAATCTCCATCGGCGGCGCGCCCGGCGGCTTCGAGTTCAAGCGCGGGCTGCGCGAGCGTCCTATCATCCTGTGACTTGTCGGATTGGGCGCTCCTATAAGGCAAAGCCCAACGTTTGTCACCCGTCTGTCTTGTTTTTTGTGCGGCCGGCCGAATTGAGCTGCTGGGCCCAAAGATCCGGCCTGCGAGCCCGGGTCAGCACCTCGGCCTCCGCCTTTCGCCAGGCCGCGACCTTGGCATGGTCCCCGGACGTGAGGATGTCCGGGATCGGGCGGCCCTCGAACAGCTGAGGGCGGGTATATTGGGGGTATTCGAGTAAGGGAGATGAAAAGCTCTCCTCGGAGGCGGATTCCGCCTTGCCCATTACCCCCGGCAACAGCCGCACGCAGGCGTCGATCAGGGCCATGGCGGCGATTTCGCCGCCCGACAGCACATAATCGCCGATCGAAACCTCCTGGAGGCCTCTTGCCTCGATCACCCGTTGGTCGACCCCCTCAAAACGGCCGCAGACAATCAGCGGGCCGGGGCCATCGGTGAGTTCCCGCACCAGGGACTGGGTCAATGGCCGACCCCGCGGGCTCATCAGAAGCCGCGGTCGGTCCGCCGCAACGCCTGCTGCGTCGATCGCGGCTGCCAGAATGTCGGCTCGCAGCACCATGCCCGGGCCACCGCCAGCCGGCGTGTCATCGACGCTGCGATGCTTGTCGGTTGCGGAATCGCGGATGTCGCGCGCCTCCAGCGCCCATAGGCCGGTTGCAAGCGCCTTGCCGGCAAGACTGACGCCGAGTGGGCCCGGAAACATGTCCGGGAATAGTGTGAGCACCGTTACGCGCCAGGGGGTGGAAACTTCGGCCATTGACTTCAGCTCATGGAATAACCGCGGTGAGGTCGAGGCCCTGCATCAGGGCGGCGGCCTCGACCGCGCGCTTAAAGTCGGCGAGCGGAAAACTCGCCACGACGATCTTCTTCAGGTCGAGCAGGCCCTTTGCAGCGAGCGTCGCAAGCTGGCCGGGCGCCGTGCGCTCATACATGAACTGCCCGACCACCTCCCAATCATTCGCCAGCATCTCGCGGAACGACAGTTCCAGCGGCACCTCGGCGCTGCCCATCAGCACCAGTCGCCCGCCGCGTCTCAACGCGCGCAACGTTGAGAGTGTAGTCGATGTGCTCTTGGCGGCGCCGAGCAGATCGAGTGCGACATCGGCGGCGGCGCCGGCGGCCCGGAGGATGATGGGGAGATCAGTGGCCGGATCGCCGCTTACGACTGCAGGAATCACGCGCGGACCAAACGTTTCGCGCAACTGCTCGAGCGCCGCCTGCTTACGCCCGACCGCGACGACGCGGCCTGCACCCATGGCGACCGCGAGCATCACGGCACCCGAGCCGAAATAGCCGGTCGCGCCGTTGACGATGATGGTCTGTCCGCCGCGCAAGTCCGTGCGCTGCAGGCCGCCGAAGGGCACGATGAGTTTTGCCAAGCCGATCAGTTCCGTCGCGGGCCGGTCGTCGAGGCCGGCGAGGGGCGTGATGCAGGCTGCCGGCCAATGCGCGATTTCCGTGAAGACGCCGTCGCGCCAGCGTGTTTGCAGCGAAAGCGCAGCTTCGGTGGCTACCGTTGCGGTCAGCCCGATCAAGATTTGCGGCGGCTCGCGGTCCGGCACGTCGTCGCGCAGATGCGGGCTTAAGAAAACCCGGTCGCCGCTCTGCACATGGCTGACATTGTCGCCGGTCGCGACCACCCGTCCGATCGCATTGGTGCCGGGCACGAAGGGCATCGGTGGCAGGCTGTAGGGCACTGCGCCCGACAGCACGCGTCCCATATAGGACAGCACCATGCCGGCCTCGATGCGGACCAGCACGCCGTCCGGCGCGGGCGGCAGGGTTTCAACCGTATCGAAGCGCAGATCGTTGTGGGCGTGCAGCCGCCAGGCTTTGTGGGTGTTGGGCATGACAAATTTCAACTCGCTGTCGTCCCGGCCGAAGAGCCGGGACCCATTACCCCAGGGAGCAGTTATCGCGCGACCCACTCTCTTCCGTCATGCCCGGGCTCGACCCGCCTGCGGGACAGGCCCGGCCATCACCGCATGGGTTTGGCGATTTCCCGCCTCACTGCTCCCTGTGGTTATGGGTCCTGGCTTTCGCCAGGACGACAGATTACGCGATCGCCATAGCTATTGGCTACTCGCCAGCCTCGGGGCTGTCGCCCTCGACTTCCTGCGGCAGCTCGATCAGCACGCGGCCGCCGGCGATATCGACGGTCGGCACCACCGCATTGGTGAAAGGCAGAAGCATGGTCGCGCCGTGCGGCGGCGCGATTTCCAGAATGTCGCCCGCGCCGAAATTATGGATGGCGACGACGCGGCCGAGCGCCTCGTCCGCCGTCGTCACGGCGGCAAGCCCGATCAGATCGGCGTGGTAATATTCGTCCTCGTCCGTCGCGGGCAGTTTTTCGCGCGGCACATAGAGCTCGATGCCGTTGAGGCGTTCGGCTTCGTCGCGCGTGGTGATGCCTTTCAACTGCGCAACGAGATGACCCTTGGCCTCTCGCGCGCTCGTCACCTCGAACTGGCGCGCGCCGTCCTTGGTCGAGAGCGGCCCGTAACGCTTCACCGCGAACGGGTCTTCGGTGAAGGTCCAAAGCTTCACGGCGCCGCGCACACCATGCGCAGCGCCGATCCGGGCGATACAGACTTGTGCGGGTGCAGCCACGCGCGGCCGCAATTAGGCCTTGGCAGCGGCTTCGGCCTGAGCCTTGCGCTCCTTGCGCGGCACGGCCTTTACCGGATTGCTGCGCGCTTCGCGCTTTTTGACACCGGCGGCATCGAGGAAGCGCATCACGCGGTCCGAGGGCTGCGCGCCCTTGGCGAGCCAAGACTTGACCTTGTCCATGTCGAGCTTCAGGCGACCCTCATTGTCCTTGGGCAGCAGCGGATTGAAATAGCCGAGACGCTCGATGAAGCGGCCGTCGCGCGGAAAACGCGAGTCGGCTGCGACGACGTGATAAACCGGACGCTTCTTGGTGCCCGCACGAGCGAGGCGGATGACGACTGGCATTCTGTTCTCCTGTTGAATTCTAAAATTACTGAATTGGATGCTGTTGGTTTTTCGTCATTGCGAGCCAACGGGTCCGCCCAAAGCGCGGCCCGATGACAGGCTCCGCGAAGCAATCCAGACTGTATCCACGGCGACAGTCTGGATTGCTTCGTCGCTTCGCTCCTCGCAATGACGGAGAGATCCTCATTTCTTCTTTCCTGGGAAGCCGCCGAGCCCCGGCAGGGTCGGCTTGCCAGTGAGGCCGGTGAGCCCCGGCAGGTTCGGCAGGCCAGTGCGCAGGCCCGCAGGAAGATCCTTCGGCAGATTGGGCAAACCTTCCGGCAATCCGCCGCCGGCCTTCATCTTCTCGGCCATCGCCTTCATCTGCTCGGGCGAGGGCATGCCGCCGCCGCCGCCAAAGCCCATGGCCTGCGCGATGCCGGCGAGCGGGCCGCGCTTGCCGGAGCCCATGGCCTTCATCACGTCGGCCATGTTCCGGTGCATCTTCAAAAGCTTGTTGACGTGCTCGACGCTCTGGCCCGCGCCCGCGGCGATGCGCTTCTTGCGGCTGGCTTTCAGAATGTCCGGATGACGCCGCTCGTCGCGGGTCATGGAATCGATGATCGCGACCTGGCGCTTCAGGATCTTGTCGTCGATGCCGGCCGCTGCAATCTGATTTTTCATCTTTGCGATGCCGGGCATCATGCCCAGCAAACCGCTGATGCCGCCCATATTCGCCATCTGCGACAGCTGCTCGCGCATGTCGTTGAGATCGAACTGGCCCTTGCGCATCCGCTCGGCGGTGCGCGCGGCCTTCTCGGCATCGATCGAGGCTGCCGCCCTCTCCACCAGGGAGACCACGTCGCCCATGCCGAGGATGCGGCCGGCGATACGGCTGGGGTGAAATTCTTCCAGCGCGTCGGTCTTTTCGCCGGTGCCGATCAGCTTGATCGGCTTCCCGGTGACCGCGCGCATCGAGAGCGCGGCGCCGCCGCGGCCGTCGCCGTCGACGCGGGTCAGCACGATGCCGGTCAGGCCCACGCGCTGGTCGAAGGAGCGCGCGAGATTGACCGCGTCCTGGCCGGTCAAGGCGTCGGCGACCAACAGCACTTCATGCGGATTGGCGGCGGCTTTGATGGCGGCTGCTTCCGCCATCATCTCTTCATCCAGCGTGGTGCGGCCGGCGGTGTCGAGCAGCACGACGTCGTAACCGCCGAGCTTGCCTGCCTCCATCGCGCGGCGCGCGATCTGGGTCGGCTGCTGCCCTTCGACGATCGGCAACGTCGCGATGTCGAGGTCGCGGCCGAGCACTGCGAGCTGTTCCATGGCCGCCGGACGGTAGACGTCGAGAGAGGCCATCAGCACCTTGCGCTTGTCGCGCTGGGTCAGGCGGCGCGCGAGCTTCGCGGTGGTGGTGGTTTTGCCGGAGCCCTGCAAGCCGACCATCATGACTGGAACCGGCGGCACGGCGTTGAGGTCGATGGTCTGGCCGTCGGCGCCGAGCGTGGCGACAAGTTCGTCATGGACGATCTTCACCACCATCTGGCCGGGGGTGACAGATTTCACGACCGTAGCGCCGATCGCCTGCTCGCGGACCCTCTCGGTGAAGCCACGCACCACTTCCAGCGCGACGTCGGCTTCCAGGAGGGCGCGACGTACCTCGCGCATTGCCGCATCGACGTCCTTTTCGGTCAGCGCACCGCGCCCCGTCAGACGATCAAGGATGCCGCCAAGCCTTTCCGACAGATTGTCGAACAATGCCGTTGTCCTTTGTCCGGCCCGCGAGATGCGGGACATGACGACCAAAATAGGCGCTTCCGCGAATGCGGAAAGCACCGCGCCAAACACATTCGCGCCCGAGGGCGCACAGCGCTGTCGGGCGTTGACCTCCGGCCTCCAGGACCGGGCGGTGGCTCGAAAAGAGTACACTTTCCGATGAACGGGCTGCCTTAAACCCCCGGAAAGGCCAAAAGTCAAGGAAACTCGGCCCAAAATGCCGCTCGCGCCCGTCGTGGCTATTGGCCGCCCCCTTGCAGAAACGCCTTTTTTTGGCTCAATCGGTCGTGAATGAGCCACCGCAACGCCAAGACCTATTCCGGGCCCAAATCCGATCATTTCGACGGGGAGCGCTTCTTCGATCCCGACGGCGCGCCGCCGAAGCGCTTGCGCGAAGTGTTGCATTGGCAGTTCGGCGGGGAACGCCAGCGGGCGAAATGGCCGGATTGGGTGGAAAACGCCTGTTCCGACACACCGCCGCCGCGGATCGATGGCGGCAAGGTGCGGCTTTCCTTCGTCGGGCATGCAAGCTGGCTGATCCAGACCGGAGGCCTGAACATCCTGATCGATCCAGTCTGGTCGATGCGGGTCTCGCCTTTCAAGCAGGCGGGGCCGAAGCGGCACAACGATCCCGGCATTGCATTTTCGGCGCTGCCACGCATCGACCTTGTCCTGGTCTCGCACGGCCATTACGACCATCTCGACATCGCCACGCTTTCCCGCCTTGCGAAGACCTTCGCGCCGCGGGTGATCACGCCGCTCGGCAACGATCTCACCATGCGGTCGGCCGATGCTGCAATCAAAGCGGAGAGCTACGACTGGCATGACCGCGTTGAATTGGGTGGTGGCACTGCCGTGACCCTGGTGCCGACGCGGCACTGGTCGGCGCGCGGGCTGTTCGACCGTAACCGTGCGCTATGGGCGAGCTTTGTGCTGGAGACGCCGGCAGGCAAGGTCTACATCGTCTGCGATTCCGGCTACGGCGAGGGCAAGCATTTCCGCCGTGTGGCGGAAGCGCACGGGCCGCTGCGGCTGGCGATCCTGCCGATCGGCGCCTATGAGCCGCGCTGGTTCATGCGCGACCAGCATATGAATCCGGCTGATGCCGTGAAGGCGCTCGGCGATTGTGGAGCTGAAGCCGCGCTCGCCCATCACCACGGCACGTTCCAGCTTACGGATGAAGCCATCGACGCGCCGGCGCTGGCGCTCGCCGAGGCGTTGGATGCGGCGAAGATTCCGCGCGAGCGGTTTGCGGTGCTGAAGCCGGGGCAGGTGGTGGAAATTTAGCTCCGTTGTCCTGGCGACCTACTGCCCCGCCTTGATCGACCAGGACACGGCGACCGTCACCGATAGCGTCTCCTCGCCTTGCGCGATCGGGGTGGGGGCGGCCATCGCCATGGGGGCGGCGGGCATCATCTTGGCGCGGAACATCGGCGCGGGCGCGCCTTCCTCGGCGATGGAGAGTGGTGCGCCGAGCGTGACGCCGGCGGCCTTGGCGTAGATCTCGGCCTTACGCTTGGCGTCGGCCAACGCCTTCTCGCGGGCCTGGTCGAGCAGCTCGGACGCTTTCGAGACCGTGAAATTGACGTTGCCGATGTCATTGGCGCCGGCGCCGACCAGGGCATCGATCACGCTCGCGACCTTGCCGACATCGTGCAGCTTGACGGTCACCCGGTTACTGGCGCGATAACCGACGATGGGTGAGGGCAAGGCGCGGTTGGGCGCATATTGCGGCTGCAGCGACAGGCGCGAGGTCTGGAAATCCTTCTCCTCGATGCCGGCGGTCTTCAACGCCGCCAGCACTTTGGCCATCGCGGTATTGTTGGCTTCGGACGCTTCGCGCGCGGTCTTGCCGTCGGAAGCGACGCCTGCGTCGAGTTGGGCCAGATCCGGCGGCACCGAGATCGAGGCTTCGCCGGTCACGGAGATCGCCGGCGGGAAATCGGATTGGGCAAGCGCCGGCGCCGCGAAAAGCGAGGCACCGGCAACAGCCACGGCGAAAGCGAGGGCCTGTTTCATGATGCTCATTTCAGCGGCACATAGACGTTGATCACCAACTTGTCCTCTGCGGTCTTGATGGGATCGGTGAGATATTCCTCGATGAAAGTGTCCTTGGCTTCGAGCTTCTTCTCGTCGAGGTGATTGGTGATCGCCTCATAAGTATTGTCCATGTTGTCGTAGGAACCGCGATGGACGAACTTCAACGCGCGGCCTTCCGGCGATTGGCCCATGCTCATGGTCTTGGGCAAATTCTTCGGTTCCTGGTCGACAGGGATTTCGGCAAGAAAAGTGAAGCCCGTGTCGTCGGTGGAGGTGTAGACGATCAGGGGATTGCCTGACGCCTTGATGCCCTGCTTGTCGAGCAGCGCGTTCAGCGCTTTCAGTGAATCCACCAGCGTGTCGAAGGCGGCATCCCAATTGGCGGTGCCCTTGGCGATCACGACCTTTTTCGCATCGAGCTTGATCTCCTGGCCGAAGGGATCGGCGGCCTGCACGCTCGCGGCGGGCGGCGGATTCTGCGCTGCGGCCGGCGGCGTGGCGGGGGCGGGAGAAGCGGCCGGAGCCGGCGAGGCGCTCGCGGCCGGCGCTGGGGCCGCCGCCGGGGCCGGGCTTGCCGCGGGCGCCGGGCTTGCGGTTGGCGCGGGCACGGGACTTGCCGAGACCTCCGGCGACGGTGTCGGCGAGGGCCCCTGCGCCAGCGCCTGGCCTGCCGAAAGCGCGAGCGTGGCCGGCGCCAACGCCACCAGAGCTAGGCGGAACATACGGAAATTCATTCGGTATTCTCCAAAACCGGCGGCTGCGCCGGCGAAGCATGGCTGTTTAACACGCTGACGGGCGTTTCGTCCCCTAACAGATGAGTCATACCCGCCTTACGGGCTGGTCAGCGCCTCATCGCTCGCCATATAAGACGGGCACAAATCGGATATTTTGATGAGCGCGCTTGCCAACCGCGCCTTTGCCAAGATGAACGGCATCGGCAATGAAATCGTCATCGTCGACCTGCGCGACGGCAAGGCCGGCGTCACGCCCGAGGAGGCGCGCGCGGTTGCAGCGCATGTTCCTTACGACCAGCTGATGGTGCTGCAGCGGCCGCGACTGGACGGCACCGAAGCCTTCATCAGCATCTACAACAATGATGGCTCCGAAGCCGGCGCGTGCGGCAACGGCATGCGCTGCGTGGTCCGTCGCCTCTTCGAGGCGACCGGACAGCATGCGGCGACCTTCGAGACCAAGGCCGGTCTTCTGAATTGCTGGCAGGGCCCCGCGGCCGATCTCTACACCGTCGATATGGGCGCGCCGAAATTCGGCTGGCAGGACATTCCGCTGGCCGAAGAATTTCGCGACACCCGCTACATCGAGCTGCAGATCGGGCCGATCGATGCGCCGCTGCTGCATTCGCCCTCGGCCGTCAGCATGGGCAACCCACACGCGATCTTCTGGGTCGACGACGTCAATGCCTATGATCTCGGCCGCTTCGGGCCGCTGTTGGAAAATCATCCGATCTTCCCGGAGCGCGCCAATATCACGCTCGCCCATATCGTCGACCGCGACCACATCACCATCCGCACCTGGGAGCGCGGCGCCGGGCTCACCAGGGCCTGCGGCTCGGCGGCTTGCGCCACCGCGGTGGCGGCAGCGCGGCTGAAGCGTGCAAACCGCACGGTGGAGATCACCCTTCCCGGCGGCAAGCTCAGAATCGAATGGCGCGAGCGCGACGATCACGTGCTGATGACGGGATCTGCGACCTTCGAATATGAGGGACAGTTCGACCCGGCGCTGTTCGCCGGCGCCCTGTGAGACGATGGGCGTCGAGGTCATCACCTTCGGCTGTCGCCTCAATGCCTTCGAATCCGAGGTGATTGCGCGGGAGGCGGCAGGCGCCGGGCTCTCCGATACCGTCGTCATCAACAGCTGTGCGGTGACCAATGAGGCCGTGGCGCAGGCGCGGCAATCGATCCGGCGGCTGAAGCGCGAGCGTCCCGGTTTG
>Ga0306926_10010096_pt1 | contig 10425 bp, 12 predicted proteins | sample flu12Cox44000178_FD_203759 | JGI IMG/M metagenome (GOLD analysis project Ga0306926, IMG submission 203759) | Lab enrichment of tropical soil microbial communities from Luquillo Experimental Forest, Puerto Rico - flux8day.12C.oxic.44.000.178 (v2)... | ecosystem: Environmental > Terrestrial >... | reverse complement strand
ACCCGCCGACGGAGCCTAGATGATTGAAAGACTTTGGTGTGTGGGTGGCGGAATTACAAGGACATTCTATTGTTTGCTCGCAGGTTGCCGACCCGTCGATGAGGACAGAGGAATAGATGTGTCCCGTGCCATCTTGGCTTTCTGTTTCATAACTGCTGTAGTTCTTCGTCATTACAGCCCCGCAGCCCTGAGCGAAAGAGTATGCGCAGCCAAACACAGCTACGAGAACGCAAGTCATACTGATTTTCTCTTGGCAGTTCATTGGCCCCTTCTTGCCGGGACTTTCATCCCGCGCTTTTCGCTTTGTACACGCGCCTCTAGGCGAGCCATTCCTACCGGTGTCAAGACGCGCTTCAGAGTGTCTCGGGTGGAGAGAACTAACTGGTCCCGCTGCACCAAGAATCCGTCCAGATGCGACGGCTCACCATTGGCCAGTGCAGCTTTGGCCTTCTCGTTATATTCAGTTACCATTTGTAGATATTGAGTTTTGAAATCCGCGAGCACATTGATAAGGGCTTGCAGATCAGGGCCTTGAGCGACAGAGGCGCTAGGTGGGCCAGTTGCCGGTTTCTATCCTCAGCCACAGCATTTCGAGGCTCCGAGACTACAAGGAAGTAAAGGCGATACGCTTCCGAGTCGGGGATCAGCTCAGGATGCACCGCACCGTCAATAATGCCTTCAGTGGGATTATGCTGATGGCCTGAACGGGTCAGTGCTGACGAGACTCCCTCATCAATTTTGTCGTTTACAAACTGGGAAAACGCGCTTGCGGTGAGAAGGAGAGCTAACGCCCCTATTTTCAAAATGCAGCCAAGCATACGGTCACCCTCCGTCACCAAGCACTCGTTCATCTACGATTTGGGCGCGTGTTTCTCCGACGGAGCGGCAGCTCCCGACAGCCCGAAAAGGTAATCCACTCGCCTATTTATTGTCAAGGGATTGAGGCAACCATACGTACATCGTTAGCAGCTGATCACTCCTGGCGGAAAGCGCACTCGGCAGACTGCATTTCGCGGCCCGCGCTTATCTTCTGACAGAAGTTCCGCGCCACTGCGCCGTGAAATACTTTTCCCAGTGCCAGTGAACCGGTAGCCGGTTCGCTCGAGGCAACCAGATAGCGGAAGTACCACTTCGCGGTCCACATCATATAGATGTTTACCTGGCCGGCGGAGAGCGACTCCCCCAGCGCTTCCGTTACGACAACGTCCGTCATCGCACACCCCCCTTGATCCTCGAGAGTACAATCGTCGACGGCGAATCCCCGGCCCCGCTGAAAGGAGACTTTCAACGGATGGCCCGGAAACGGTTTCAGCGTGGGAGATTGATCCTTCGCGGTGTGAGAAACCCGGTATGGGTAGGCCGTTGGCGAGAGGACATCATCGAGAACGGTCAGATCCGGCGCAGGGAAGTGGCCGAGATTCTGGGAACCAAGGCCGACTACCCAACGCGCAAGCTGGCGCTCCGCGCACTAGAGGGAAGGCTTTCCCCCATAAACAACGTTTCCTATCGGCCTCGGCCGGTAGCGAAATTTTCAGACTCTGCAGAGAAGTGGCAGCGGATTGTGCTGCCAAACCTGAAGCCATCATCGCAGCCGCCGATGCGGTCCCAGGTACGAAAGCACCTGGCGCCGGCATTCGGGCAGGTTGCGATGAAGGATCTAAGCGGGGAACTGGTTCAGTCGTTCATTACCGACTGCCACCGGAGCCCTAAGACGGTCCATAACCTGATTGCTACGCTCCGTATCATGTGGAATTCCGCGAAAGCATGGGGCTACGTCAGTCACGATCCGTTCGAGCGGCTTGTGCTGCCCGAGTGGGACGCGCCGGAGCAGCCCACCTTTTCGCGCGACGATGTAACAGGGATACTTTCCAAGGTCGACCCCTACTACTGGCCGGTCCTTTGGCTGGTCATTCAAACTGGCATTCGCCGCGGCGAGGTCTGCGCTCTGAACGTTGGGGATGTCGATTTCGACCGCTCCTTCGTGGAGGTCAGACGGAGCCGCAGCGGGCGCCATATCACCAACACCAAAAGCAAGAAGCCCCGAGCCTTTCCGATCTCCCCCAGGCTGGCCGCGCGGTTGCGGGATCTGGCCGAGGGGCGCAAGCCGGATGATCCGATGTTCGTATCGAAGGAAGGGTGCCGGTTGCACCCTGACAACTTCGTTGCGCGCGTCATCACCCCGGCAGTGAAGGCTCTCGGGCTCTCTGGCGGTCTGCACGCCTTCAGGCATGGCAATGCGACGGCGCAGGATGCCCTTCGCGTACCACTGAAAACCCGTATGGAAACGCTCGGCCACGTCAACACACGAACCACGATGCAGTACACCCACCTTCTAACGGAAGAGGCGCGGCGCGTGCCCGAGATGCTGGACGAGTATTTTGACGTGAAAGGCATGGTGCAATGACTAAGATGGACGAAACACTAGAGAAGCTGCGAGAGGCCAACAGACAACAAAACGCTTGTTCGCCAAGTGGAAGCCCCGGCTGGCCGCGCACCCAGGAGGATGAGACCATGTATTCACCGCCGAGTCCAAGCGAGACCCGCGCCGAGACTCTGCATGCGCTGTTCACGTATCACCCCGTCACGAACGGTTCAGACCGGCAACGGTTGCAATCGATCCGTGATGCTGCAAAGCATCTGGCGGAAGTGATCCTCAACAACACGCCGCCGTGCGCAGATCAGCGCGCAGCCATTAGAAAGGTCCGAGAAGCTGTAATGACGGCGAACGCTTCGATCGTGCTCGGCGGGTTTGGCCTATAGGGCGCAGAATCGGGTGACGATTTCTGCGCCCAAGTTGCGCTCAACTTTTTAACCGTGCTTGCTAACTGCTTTGGTTTCAACTTGCGGGGGGTGGATTTGAACCACCGACCTTTGGGTTATGAGCCCAACGAGCTACCAGACTGCTCCACCCCGCAAGTCGATAATAACGGCTCATGAACGTCCGGTCAATCGTCTGATGCTGCGGAACGTAAGTGCGGCAGGAAAGTGAGGCGATGAGATCCGTAGGCCGGTCATGCTAAGTGTTTCATCTCCGAATTTGGACCGAGGATTACCGCTGCGAAAGGCTGTTACGATCTGTCGTAATGTCCTCGCCTCACGCTACCTATGCGTGCTAGGCGACCTCACAGGAGAGTGATACGCTGTCACCATGCCTGACAAGCGTGACGACAATAGTCTGCAAAGCGGAGCTGTGAACTGGGCGCGATATTCACAGATTGCTTTTATCCTCCCGGCTGCAGTCGTCGTTGGTCTGCTGGTTGGGAAGTTACTCGATCACCTGTTGCGCACGCACTGGCTTTTTCTCGCAGGCATCATCCTCGGTGCGATCGCAGGCTTTCTGGATCTGATCCGCACCGTCACCCGAGAGAAGAAGTAGAGAGAGTAGAGCGCCTTTTCAACAGCTACCAGCCAATGCTTTTCCTTAGGAAGTAAAACCCATGTTGCGCAGCTCGCGACACCTGCCATAAGTTAGCCCTTCAGATGCTCCAACCGTTTTCCTTTAGCTTTAGCCTCTGAAGCCAGCCTCTCCAAACGAGTAATTCTCAAGCAGACTCCAGAATGATACGTGGTGACCTGGTCACTCTGTGCGCAAAGCCTCGATTGGCTGCATACGCGATGCCTTGAAGGCTGGCCAAAAACCGCTGGTGATGCCGACAAGCGCCAGGATCAGGAACGAAATGACCATCACATGGAGCGAAGCCTTCAAGAAGATGTCGCCCTGATGATTGGCTGTCTTGTAGAACTCGCTGTACAGGGGCATTGGCGGAATTGCAATGGTCAGCACCCATGAGGTAACCATTCCCACCAGGCCGCCCAGGAATGTCAGTACCATCGCCTCGATCAGGAACTGGACCAGAATGTGGCGACGGCGTGCGCCAACAGCTTTGCGTAGCCCGATCTCACGTGTGCGCTCTGTCACGCTGACCAGCATAATGTTCATCACCCCGACGCCGCCCACCCCGAGTGTCAGCGCTCCAATGATGCCGAGCAGTACCTCGAGTCCAATGCTGAAGGCCTGGAGAATTTTCCCGCTATCCACGGTGTCCCACTCCGGCGTAGCCTTGGTGTCACGCGGCTCGAAGTGGTGGCGCCGGCCAATCACGTTTCGGGCGGCAGCAAGTGCCGCAGAGTGCAGCTCCGCTGAAATCGGTTGGAAGACGATCATCTGCGGATCTTTTGCATTCGTGAGCTCATTAAACAGCTCATAGGGGATGAACGCCTGCTCATTGTCGGGTCCCTCGTACATCGAGTCCTGAATTTTGATGTCCATCACCCCGACGACCTCAAAGCTGCGACCCTGGATGAGCACTGTTTGACCGACAGCAGGTGCACCCTGAAAGAGGCGTATCGCCGCACCGTGCCCCAGTAGGACAACTGGCCGGCGGTTTACAAACTCAGCTTCTTCAATGTTGCGGCCCTCTGCGGCGGCCAACTTGCGCATTGAGGGATATGCCGCTTCAATCCCACGGGTCTGGATCGAGACCACGCGCGTACCAGTCTTGAACCCAAAGTCGGTTATGGACTCGGCGCTGACCGCTTTAATGATAGGGACCTCGTCGCGAATCGCCACAATATCGTCGTACTCATAGTGGATCTTGCGTCCGGCGCGCTGTCCTCCTGCCTGCATGCTGGTCTGGCCGGGCCAAAGAACGATGACGTTATTGCCGAGGTTGCTAACCGCATCGACAATAGTGCCGCCGAGTCCTTCGCCAAACGCCAACAGCAGCACGACGGAAACCACTCCCCACCCAATGCCTAGCATGGTAAGAGTGGAACGCATGCGGTTCCGTACCAGGGAGACCCAACTCTGCTCAATCAGTTCCTTGAGATACACCCTGCACCCCGGCTCATTCGTAACGCAGACATTCGATCGGATCGAGATCGGCCGCACGCTGCGCCGGGTACATTCCGGCGCCGATGGTTATGAAAGAGAGTGTCAACAGCGAAGCGGCAATCGCAACCGACGACACGACAGGTTTGGGTACGAAATCTGGTAGGGGAGCGCTGCCTAGCAGGAGGCAGAGGCCGACGCCAATCGCGTAGCCGGCTACGCCACTCAGTATCGTCAGAGTGGCCGATTCGCTAAAAAACTGCTTCAGCACATCCTTTTTCGTGGCGCCGATCGCCTTGAGGATGCCGATCTCGCGTGTACGTTCGGTGACTGCTACCAGCATGATGTTCATTACTCCAATGCCTCCTAGCGAAAGGGTGGTGACGGCCACACAGCCGAAGAAGATGGTGATAACAGCAAAGATCCGCGCTAGTACCTTGGCGAACTCCATTGTGTCCCAAATGAAAAGTGCGTCCTTATCGGTAGCTTCAAAGTGATGCATGCGCCCCAAAACGTGGCGTACCTGCCTGACGGCATTGTCGTGGACCTCGGGATCAGCCACCTCGAACACAATATCGGAGAGATATCCTTTGGTGATGACCTCGCCCTTTACCGGTGGGGGAGGGAAGTCACGCGCCATCGCGGAGTAGGGCACGTAAATCTTGTCGTTGTCGGGACCGCTGTAGTTGGAGTTCTGCTTCTTCTCGGCGAGCACACCGATGACTGTGTACGGAAATCGCGCGATGGCGACGTTTGCTCCGACGGCAGGTTGTCCGGGGAAGAGCTGGCGGGCTGCATTCGACCCCAAAAGCACAACCCGGCGAGCTTCCTGCTCATCCTCCTCGGCCATGAAGCGGCCTTCGCTCAGAATGAGAGAACGGAAGTCCTGATAAGCAGGCCAGACGCCTGACACTTGGCGGGCGGCCGAATTGAATTGGCTCACTTCTGATACCGAGCGTTGCAACTCCGGGCTCACTGCCTTAACCAGGTAGCACTCTTTTTGAATCAGGCGTGCATCGTTGATGGTTAGGACGATCTGGCGTCCTGCGGCGAGACCGCCGATTTGCGAACTGGTCCGTCCGCCCCAGACAATGACAAGGTCTTTGCCGAGGGTTTCCATCCTTTTTTTCTGATCCTTGCTGAATCCGAGGCCAAGACCGACCAACAGGATGACGGAAGCGATGCCCCATACGATCCCGAACATTGTCAGGAAGCTGCGCATCTTGTGCGCCCGCAAGGTGGCGATGGTCTGTTTGAAAACGTCGAGCAGGTTCATGCGGCTACTTCCATGACAGGCCGTCGATGCGGCGCACGCGTTTTAAGAACAACATGTTTCAGTACTAGATACGCTCAGAAGATACGATCTGTTCCGCGGGGGAGGGGAGCGGCAAGTCTTCGTCCCAGGACGGGAATTCTGGAGGCGGGAGCACATTGTGGAGAGGTCATCACACTCGCAAGGGGCCACCGATTGTCGTTGGCACGAGGTTCTTGTTTTCCTGCAGAAAGCTCTCGATGTGACGCCGGATTCGTGCTAAGGTGTCGCTTCCCGGGAGTCGACTTACATCTTGGACTCGCAGGGAATTGCTTTCCATGAACAATCGCTCAGGCGCAAGAAGTCCATGCCTGATAGGGGTATAGCCGCCATGATTCGCGTCACCGTCCGTCTCGTTGCGATGTTTCTCTTCGTCTTTTATTCAAGTGCGCTTTTTTCGCAAGGCATCCGTAGTGAGTACCTCGACCTGCCACTTCCGGGACAATGGGAGAGCGAAAAAGACTTGGGTACTGCGTTTTCTGGTGTCGAAGCCTATTACGACGTGAAAACAGGTTCGCTAGTGCAAATTCGGGCCCTGCCCGGCATGCAGAAAGTTTCGGAGATCGCAAAGTATTTCGGGCAATCAGGACAGGATCCAAGCGGTGATGCTTCCCAGGTCCTGGCAACGGCTGCTTTCCAGCTACCTGATGCCTACTCGCAGCGGGCGGCAAAAGATATCGCCAAGGGAAACAAACCGCCCCGGCTTTGGGAAATGAAAGACGGAGAGGGTAACCCGGGATGGTTCTACACCTCCCAGCTCTTCGGACAGTACAACATCAAGGCCATCCATGGGGGTTCGGAAGTGTCGGAAGAGTATCAGTCCGTACGGGTACTTCGGGCTGAGCACAAATCGATCCCTGGCGGCGATGCCCTTGTCTTCGAACTGGAAACCGAACGACCCGCCAATGAACCAGCGGTGAAACGCTTTCACATGCCGCCAAGCATGAAAGACCAGCGTGTCCGTTACACCTGGATCCAGTTCGCGCCGGGAGGCGTAGCCGCCGGCCAGGGTGTCTTGTCTGTAGTCACTGCGACAAGTGCCAATTCCGAGCTCACCGCTGACGACCTTCTGACCCAGATCTCCACGGCAAAGCTGAAGCCGATGGAGTAGGCTGGGTTCTACAGATTCAATTTCGCCGTTGCGGTAGATTTAGTCCTGGTTATGGCAACACCGGCCCCACCATCCTCTTCTGCCGATCGGTTCTATGGTGACGCACTGGAGCGCATTCGCAAGTTCATGCTCGCGATCTCGGTGCTGGGGATCGTCGTGTGTCTGGTTCGCTTCCGCTGGCCGGTCACAGCGGGCTTCGTTATTGGGGCAACGATCTCCTATCTCAATCATCTCTGGCTCACACGGATGGTCGATGCCTTGGGCGAGCGCATCACAACTGGAAAGAGCCGAGAGCGTGGCGGGACGATCGTGTTTCGCGCCGTACTACGCTATGGCTTCATCGCTATTGGCGCCTATGTTATATTTAATGTTTCGTTTGCAGCGCTCTGTGGCTTTCTGGGTGGTGTCTGCCTTCCTATAATGGCCGTAGGCTGCGAAGTCGCGGTGGAGTTGTTTACTACCCTGCGGCGCGGATTCTAATTCCCCAAGTAACACTCGGCACTTGTATGGGCAGAAGCTTGATGTGTGCTGCAAAATACCAGATCGCGCCCCTTACGAGCTAAGCTTTCATGCCTCACCAACTTTGGATCACCGCTCTTCTAAACAAATATTTCGCCGGCCTGGCGAATGCAATACTCGCCGTCTTCCATCTGAAATCAACACATCCCCAGGCACCTATAACGAACTATGTTGCGATGGAGATCCTGGTTTTTGTCCTGCTGGTGCTTTGTTTCATCATCGTGCGCTCACGGCTCTCGGTGGATAATCCGGGAGCGACGCAGCACATGGTGGAGAGCATCGACGCATTTATAAGCCAGCAGGCGCATGAGGTGATAGGACACGGCTACCAACGTTATACCGCGTATCTGGCGACGCTAGGCATTTTCATTCTCATTTGCAATTTGATCGGACTGGTGCCCGGGCTGGAATCGCCGACCGCGGTTCCATCGGTTCCATTGGGATGTGCCCTTGTGACTTGGTTTTACTACCATTTGCAAGGGATTCGCCAAAATGGCTTTCGCTATGCGAAGAATTTCATGGGGCCGGAGCCGTGGCTGGCTCCGCTCCTGTTCCCGATTGAAATATTCAGTCATCTGGCGCGCATTCTGTCACTCACCATTCGTCTGTTTGCCAATATGTTTGCTGGTGATATGGTGACCCTGGTGTTTCTATCACTGGTGCCCATTGGAATTCCGGTCGCGTTCATGCTGCTGCACGTCGGTGTTTCAATCATTCAGACTTACATTTTCGTGTTGCTGGCTACGGTATACATCGGTGAGGCGGTAGCACACGAGCACTAAAAGCAGCATTTAGCAGCTGGCTATTCGCAATTAGCCTTGACCGTCGAGCACGGGGAGCCTAGCGATCCCGCAGACTTCTACCGGAATCGAAACGGGCTTATGTCCTTACTGGCTGCTCATTTGCCAACTGCTAGTTGCCAAGTTCTGCCAGCGTGAGGGCGTCAGCACGGTGAACGTCAACCACCCACTGGCAGCGATTCATAAGGAGAACACATGAGAAAAATGATGATCGGATTCTTTGCGCTGATGGCCATCATGACGATGACCATGCCGGCGTACGCACAGGGCGGAGGCGCCGCTGCAGGAGGGTCCAATTGGGTGGCGATCGCGTCGGGCTTCGGCATCGCAATCGCGGCCGGGCTGGCTGGGCTCGGCCAGGGTCGCGTGGGTGCCGCCGCCTGTGAGGCTATGGCCCGCAATCCCGCAGCGCGCCCAGCAATTCAGCTGGCGCTGATTCTTGGCTTGGCCTTTATCGAGTCCCTGGTACTGTTTACGCTGGTGATTATCTTCGCGAAAGTGGTGTAAGGCCGGTTGGTTCAATGTGAAACGCCCTGTCTCCGGACGGGGCGTTTGCCTTCGCGAGATCTATTTCAGCAGGTCCTGGGCGCCGGTCATGGCATAGTCGAGGATGCGGCCAGGCAGCACGCCCAGGTATATCGTGGCGATCAGGCTGATCGCCAATGCGACCCCCAGGCCCGCCGGAATCGGAGCGACCGGGGCTTCCACGCGCTCGTCGCGCATGTACATGTAGACAATTACGCGGAGGTAGTAATAGGCGGCGATGGCGCTGTTCATCACGCCGATGATCGTCAATCCCACCAGGTTTGCCTGTAGAGCAGCCGAAAATACATAAAACTTTGCAAAGAAGCCGCCCGTGATGGGGATGCCGATGAGCGACAGCAAGAAGATTGTCAGGATCGCGGCAAGGACTGGCGAGCGGCGGCCTAGCCCGGCATAGTCGTCGAGGGTCACGTATTTCTCCCCCGACGAGCCGAAGTGGCTCACGATCGCAAACGCACCGACATTCATCGCTGCGTACGAGGCCGCGTAAAAAATCGCCGCCGAGATGCCGATTTGCCTCGCGGCTGCAAATGCCACCAGCAGGTATCCTGCATGGGCGATTGAGGAATAGGCCAACAGGCGCTTGACGTTCTGCTGCACCAGCGCGCCGATGTTGCCGATAGTCATTGACAGCACAGCTGACACCCAGACAAGCCAGAACCAGCCAGGTGCGCCCGTTGCGAAAAGCACTCGAAGCAACACAGCGAAAGCGGCAGCTTTCGGACCGGTAGACATCAGCGCCACGATCGGTGCGGGCGAACCCTCATAGACATCCGGTGTCCAGACATGGAACGGAGCCGAAGCCACTTTGAATCCCAGGCCGACGAACATCAGCGCCATGGCCAGGTAAGCCAGCAAAGACTTCTGCGCCTGCAGCGCCTGCGCTATCCCGTACACGTTGGTTGTGCCAGTCGCGCCGAAGATCAAGGCGACGCCATAAAGGAAAAAAGCGGTGGCGAAAGAGCCCAGCAGAAAATATTTCAGCGAAGATTCGGCGCTCTCGGCAGCGCGGCGGCGGAATCCCGCCAGAATGTACGTTGAGATGGACGAGATTTCGAGCGCAATGAAGATAAGCACCAACTCAACCGCTGAAGACATCAGCATCATACCGACAGTGCCGAACAGGATCAGGCCGTAGTACTCGCCGGCGCGCAGCTTCTGGATGGCGAGGTACTCGAACGACGTGAGGATGACGACGAGTGCTGTGAGCAATACAACGAAATGAAAGAAGACGCTGAAGGTGTCCACAGACACCATATCTGAGAACGCGGATCCGTAATAACCAGTCTGGTAATACGTTGCCGCCAAC
>Ga0306926_10010095_pt1 | contig 10425 bp, 9 predicted proteins | sample flu12Cox44000178_FD_203759 | JGI IMG/M metagenome (GOLD analysis project Ga0306926, IMG submission 203759) | Lab enrichment of tropical soil microbial communities from Luquillo Experimental Forest, Puerto Rico - flux8day.12C.oxic.44.000.178 (v2)... | ecosystem: Environmental > Terrestrial > Soil... | reverse complement strand
ATCGTTCTGCAAGTGGAGCGCTCGGGATCGCTCAGCTATGTCGCGCTGGAGACAGAATGACCGGCGCGGCATTTCGGAGTGAGGCAGCACTGTGTGTTAGCCACAATTTTGGGAGCGCAGTTCCAACACCCCACACGTTCCTGGAGCATCATCAGACGCATCCTGCGGGCCCTTGGGACCACCTTCGCGAGTCTTGGCTGTCATCTCATCAATAACGACCTCCACCACGCTGGTGGTGGCGAGGTGTGCCGGTGGCGCGGCCCTGTAGTCACGACCTGCGGTGCGACCGCGGAAGTACCGCAGCGTCATGGCCTCGAACATCAGGCGCTTTTCGGTTTCATCTTCAATGATGCGTCCCTTCCCGAAGCACATCACGCAGCGATAGTTGGCGGAATGATACTTCGCGTCGCGCGAGTAGACCAGCCCATCAAGCTGCGTCACAGTCACGCATACCGGAATACCTTCGGCGAGGCGTCTAAGCATTCGACTCGATAGCCCTCCGTGCAAGTAGAGCCGATCAGGCCGCTCCACCGAGTAGTGATAAAGCGTCGGGATGACGTACGGCTTGCCATCCTGCTCGAAGCCGACATGCGCAACCATGCCATGCAAGAGAAACTCCTGTGCGCGCTCATGCACAGCGCGCTCGGGGTGCTGCCGAATGGTGGTCTGCCAGGGTGATTCCGTCGCGATATCGGCCATGCGTACTCTCCGGTTATGAGCTGGCCCTCAGGATTTCGCAAAAGCGGACCTATGAAAAGGACCAATATAGCAGCGTACAATGGTGCCAGTTCTTTCTTTGGTGAGGCCAGCCATGGCACGCAATGGAGCTTCGATCGGAGCAGCTGCCCTGAATCTCTCTGAGTCATCGGGTGTGCCCATGTACCGGCAGCTTTACGAGCAGGTGCGCGCCGCAATTCTCGACGGACGCTTGCGCCCGGGAGCACAGCTGCCCTCCACCCGCGGCCTGGCCGAGGAGTTGGCCGTGGCCCGCAACACGGTTATGGGAGCATACGAGCAGCTTGTCGCCGAAGGTTACCTGGAGGGGGAAACAGGATCGGGGACGTACATTGCGCGCACGCTTCCCGACGAAATCCTGCATGCTCCCCGGTTGCATTCATCGAAAAACCAGCTTCGTACCTCAGTCGGAGTTTCGCGCCGCGGACAAATCTTTTCGCGCGACCTGATGCGCGTTCGCTACGACGATCGTCCCAGGCCATTTCGTCCCGGCATTCCCGCGCTGGATCAGATCCCCTTCGATCTCTGGAGCCGCTTGCTGGCGAAGTACTCTCGCCGCCTTCCTATGGAGTTCCTTGCCTACGGCGATCCCGCCGGATACCGCCCGCTGCGTGAAGCGATTGCGCAATATCTCGCGGCGGCACGCGCGGTCAACTGCGAAACGGAACAGGTGATCATCGTTTCCGGTGCGCAGCAGGCGCTGGACCTCGCAGCACGCTTGCTGCTGGATGCCGGAGAAGAGGCCTGGATTGAAGATCCGGGCTACAACGGCGCGCGCGCGGCATTGCTGGCTGCGGGGGTGAAGCCGATCGGTGTGCCGGTGGATCATGCGGGGGTGGATGTTGAGGCAGGCGAGCGTCTCTCGCCTCGAGCGCGCATGGCCTACGTGACCCCGTCGCACCAGTATCCTACCGGAGTGACGATGACACTGGCGCGGCGCCTTGATCTGTTGCGCTGGGCGGAGCGCCGCAACAGTTGGATTCTGGAAGACGACTACGACAGTGAATATCGCTATGCCAGCCGCCCGATTGCGTCACTCCAAGGCCTCGACACCAAGGGTTGCGTGATGTATTGCGGCTCCTTCAGCAAGGTGCTGTTCCCGTCGTTGCGCCTGGGCTACCTTGTCGTGCCGCCACAACTGGCGGAAAGCTTTACTTGCGCGAAAGGAGTGCTCGACCGGCATTCGCCTACCATCGAGCAGGCTGTGATGGCAGAGTTCATCGCAGAAGGTCACCTGGCGCGGCACATCCGGCGGATGCGCATGCTCTACCTGGAGCGGCAGACCATTCTGCTGGAAAGCTTGCGTAGCGATTTGACAGGAGTGCTGGAGGTGCGATCGCACGAGGCCGGCATGCATGTCGTCGGCTGGCTGGAAAGAGGGAAGAGCGATGGAGTGGTTTCCCGGCGGGCGCGGCAGCTGGGCATAGAGGCTCCAGCGCTAACTACATATCGCGAGAAGTCCGGCGGACGCGGTGGGTTAGTGCTAGGCTATGCGGCGTATAACGAGCGCCAGATCCGGCAGGCCGTGAAACAACTTGCAGCGGCACTGGCGTAGGCTTGGATTAATTCTCGGGCAGCCCGACGGGGGATTCTAATCCAACCTTAAACTACGGAGCAGGGCACGGGCACAGATCTGTGCGTGGGGTACAGTCGATAGGCCCTAAAGGGTTTTCAACAATAATTCGGACAGGAATCGATCCGCCACCTCTATGCGCAAATGCCCGGTGGATATTGTCGAGAATGAACAGGAGCGGCCATTTGTTTTTCCCGGCGACAAAATCCTGAAACAGGCGACACTCACAGTCGCCTGGTTGGGACTCAGAAGAAGCAGGTTGTCAACTTGCGCTCGCAAACAATGGTGAGGTTAGAGTGCATACAAAAGCTCCATTCCGACCGGATCTGTTGCTTCTAGTATCTTTGCTGGTAGTCATTCTGCTGAATCCCGTGTTGGATCACGGTGACCTGGGGAAACCGATCCTCGGAATATCAATGTTTGCGCCAGTCATCCTGGCGACCGTCAGACTGTCGGAGGCAAAAAACTGGTTGTGGTCTTCAGGTTTATTGATGCTAGCCACGCTGATCGTGTTCGTGGCGAGCACAATCTTTCCGATTCGGGCAATAATAGGAATCAAATGGGAATGGTTGGCTGCGTTTTTCTCGCTCACCGTTGTGGGCCTTTTCTCCTATCTGAGGAGTTCCCGTTCCCTCACCACTTCCCACCTCTTTACCGCAGCCAGCATCTATTTGCTTGGGATGTTATGGTTTGCCCTCTACTCTGATGTGGATATCATTTATCCGGGCTCCTTTGTCCCGGCTAATAACACTGCACAGGTGGCCAAAGCGAGCTTCTGTACTTTAGCCTGATAACACTCTCCACGGTTGGCTATGGCGGTTGTCCCGCTTCATGGCGAGGTACGTATGTTGGCCGCCTTGGAAATGGAAATGCGCCCTGGGGTCGCGCCAGCCAGCTCAATGTCCTCATCCCCAAGCCGGGTGCCTTTCACCGGCGACGAGCGCTCCTTCCGGACTATTCAGTGATGATGCGGTCTGCCCATTCCACCAGCGAGACAAAGATTGCCGGGCTGCCGAATTTGGCCCCCCACTGATTCAAGTCTGCTTCCGTGACCCCACGGGCCCGAGAGCAGGCCCCTCAAGCGAAGATCGGAATGCGTTTGGCGACAACCTTCTCCAGGGTTTCGCGCAACGGCGGCCATCCGACCGGCATGATCGCGTCCACAGTCGGCTTCCGCATGGTATACGTGCCCTCACCCACCAAATAGATCTGTACGTCGTGACCAGCTTCCGCCAGCGCCAGTCCGTGAACGAAGGGAAATGATGCACGGGTCGGGTCATCCGAACCCCAAGCGCTCTTCATCATGATCTTCAGCTTTTGCGATTTCGATGGGGGCTCTTGCCCGGAAAATGAGGTCAGCGCAAACAGAGGAAGCCCAGCCAACCACGAGAACAGGCTTCTGCGTTTCATGTCTTCACCTCGTTTGTTTTTCTTGACCCGGATTCGCGAATTGGCGGCAGTTTACCACCACCGAGGTCAGCTATCGCAAGCTTCTCCTTTTAAAAAGGTAGCTGTGGCCGCGCGGCAGCCGCAATCGCCTCCCAGGCCGCGCGCCTGTCATTTGGCCGAAATGCTGCTCCTGCAGACAGGTGGCTTCACCAAGAAGCGCCCGACACAGACAGTAACCGCTTGTGGCGAACGTCCGCCCACGCCGTATGTATGTTGACATTCAACTGGTCTAGACGCATCGAATCTGTAGAACGCCAACAGGTGAATCCATAAGAGATGCAGATCCGACTTCGGCAGGGAAGGCGGGACTTGATGATACTCACGAAACTTGAATCAACGGAACCGCTGCACGGTTATGGCATAGCGCGACGAATTGAGCAGGTTATTGCGAATGCCCTCAGATTCAATCAGGAACGATCTATCCCGCAGCTCCTACGCCCACAGCAACGGTTGGATCACAGCTGAATGGGGTTTTCCGAAACAGGCCTCCGCGCAAAGTTCTACTCTCTGAGCCGGTTTGGACGGAAACAAATGGCTCAGGGGACCGGGAACCGGGAACCAAATGCCACGACGATGGCGAGGTTTCTTGCGCCGTCCAACTAGGAGTTCTGCATGTTTGGCACACCGTTATGCCTTATCGGCGGACACCTTATCTCGAGCCAACTCTACAAGACCAAGGGTAATGACCCGGTTGTCCTTATGAGCGCAACCCTGCTGCTGATGGCAGGTGCTCGGATAGCGGGGTTCATGCCAGCTCGGCGCGCAGCGTCGATTGATCCGATGCGTGCACTCAGACCGAATAGCGGTGCTCGGGACGAGCAGCCCCGCCCTCAACTGGGTATATCAGGCTTATCACAACCAACACTTGAACGGAGTAAGCCCCAGGGCAGCACTCACGGATGAGGTCCACCGAAGTGGAAATCTTCTCCAGCCACGGCCCCGCTCCTCATTGCTCCAGCGCAAAGACAGCCTTCCGCGGCTCCTCTATCGTGGAAAAAGCGTTGCTCTGAATACATTACAAGAGCGCGTCACGACACCTAGCTTCCAAACCATGATAGGGAAAATTGTTCCTTACTGTGATCAGCACCATGCCCCGATGCGGCGCAGGCTTCCGGAGCGCTTTCACGGCTGCATAAAAGACAAGTTCTGCGAGCGCCGCTACGACCCCTTAATTGGATATTATTCCGGCAACAGTCGGACGAAGACCCGTCCGAAGTACTGCCCTACGCACTACAGCCCTCTATTTGTGTGCGCCTATGATTCTCACGGTGACTCCAGGCAGTATGCTTGCCCTGTGCAAGGATGCGAGTACGTAACTGAGTCAATAGGTATCCCAAACATTTCAGAAATATAACCGGGACTCCATTAAGGAGACCGAGAGCTGCGCCCCCGTATTCGCGGTGGCAAAAGCAAGCCGAAAAAACCAGCGGTATATTGCTCGAGTGCGACGACGTAACCTCGCTGTAGACGATTGTGCGATCGTCACGACCTTGCACGGCTGGATAAGATCAGTTCTGGCTGGCAGGCAGGTCATGACGGGTATCGGCACTCCAAAGAATAGCTCCTGGGCCTCGAGAATTTCCTTGCCAGTTAGTTGGTTCATCGACTCGAACATCCGGGTTACTCCGTCACATTGACACCTCGACTGAACGTGGCACAGCCCGCGCAATAGTTTGTCGAGGTAAGGCCACGAGGCGGGCATGCTGCGGCACAAGAACAGCTCTCACCGGCGTTCAGCCGGCGGCCTGAATCCCAACAGTTTTCCCAGGAACGTGTAGGTGATGAGAGACCCTGCCCCTCGCTCATTTCGCCCACGAAAGCGAACGCTCCGATCAGGACCCCAGGAGCAGGACAATGCCCCACCACGGTCCGGCACTCAGCTTGCGGCTAGCGGCCGTTGTGGCCTCGGGTCGCATGTTGTCCGCTGCATACAAGTAAATCCAGGCACCGACCCGCTGGAGGAGCAGACCCGTGCCCGGCCCCAAGAAAAAACCTATTCGTGCATCATGTCAAGATGCGGATGTTCGATATGGTCGTGTCCGCAACCCAGTGGACACTCGCCTAGGATCGGCCTGCACGCCGGATCTTCTCCCACAGGAATGACATGGAGTGGAACCTTGATCTCCGTGAACTGTTCCGCTTCGGTCGAATGCTCGAGCGCGACGACCGATGACTTGCCGCCGGCAATCACTTGCGTGACTGCGTCGAAGTAGCCGGTGCCGACGAAGCGCTGGTGCTTGACCGCAGCGTAGCCGTGGCTGTATTCGCGTGAGAACTCCTTCTCCTGCAGGCGAGAGTAGGCCGTCATACCCTTGTCCTTGTAGGCGCGAGCCAGCTCAAACATGCTTAGGTTAAGCGCGTGGAAGCCCGCCAGCGTGATGAACTGGAACTTGTAGCCCATCTTTGCCAGGGCGGGCTGGAAGCGCGCGATGGTTGCGTCATCAAGCTTCTTCTTCCAGTTGAAGGACGGGGAACAGTTGTAGGCCAGCAGCTTGCCGGGGAACCTGGCGTGAATCGCGTCGGCGAACCGTTCTGCCTCTTCCAGGCTCGGCTCCGACGTCTCGCACCAGATCAGGTCGGCATAGGGAGCATAGGCGAGGCCGCGCGCGATAGCCGATTCAATGCCACCGCGAATCGCAAAGAATCCTTCAGTGGTGCGCTCGCCGGTGCAGAATTCGCGATCGCAGGGATCAATGTCACTGGTCAGCAGGTAAGCGCTGTTCGCGTCGGTGCGGGCCAGGATGAGCGTCGGCACTCCCAGCACATCGGCGGCGAGACGGGCCGCAACCAGCTTCTGGATCGCCTCCCGTGTCGGCACGAGCACCTTGCCGCCGAGATGGCCGCACTTCTTGGCTGACGACAATTGATCCTCGAAATGCACGCAGGCGGCGCCTGCCTCGATCATCATCTTCATCAACTCGAAGGCGTTCAGCGTACCGCCAAAACCGGCCTCGGCGTCCGCGATCAGCGGAACGAACCAGTTGATACCGTTCTTGCCTTCCGAGTGATGGATCTGGTCCGCACGCATCAACGCGTTGTTCAGACGGCGCACCAGGTTCGGCACCGAGTCCGCCGGATAGAGGCTCTGGTCGGGATACATATGGCCGGCATTATTGGCGTCGGCTGCCACCTGCCAGCCGCTTACATAGATCGCCCGCAATCCGGCTGAAACCATCTGCACCGCCTGATTGCCGCTCATTGCCCCAAGGGCATTCACATACTCTTGCGTCTGCAGCAGCTCCCACAGTGTCTCTGCGCCCAGGCGAGCCAGGGTGTATTCAATGCGCAGGGTGCCACGCAAGCGGTCAACGTCATCGGGTGTATAAGGGCGGGTTATTCCTTTCCAGCGGGGATCGGTAGCCCAGGTTCTTGCAAGATGGGATGCATGGTGTTTGGCCGCCATCGGCGTGATCTCCTCTCGTCCAGCTAAGTGTGAGTTGGGGTCCCTTGGAACAGCCTTGGGAGCAGAGCTGCAGGCCCTTACCCCCCAAAAACCTGTGTTCAGAATACTGAACACGAATTCTGAATTACGCACACACACCGTAACCGTTCCAGGGTTTCATTGCAAGGCTTGTGTTCAGGATATTGAACATGACTTCACTATTTCGCAACATGCACAACTCGATTCCCATAATGGGAAACGGGTTGCCAGGAAAGGGGGCCGGGGATGTTGGGAACGCACGATGCGGCCAACTCGAATGGCGTCCGCTGGATAGCGATGCTCTCCTTGTTCGGTATTGTGAACAGCAATTCGTCTGCTTGCACGTAGAAAAGGCTGCCGACTAGACTAATGTCATGGCGCGACACGTCGAAACGGCATCAACGGCAGTCGAGCGCACTCTGCTGATTCTGGAAGCGGTGGCGCAGCGTGAAGCTGGCATGACGAACGCGGACCTGAGCCGCAGACTGCGCATTCCCAAAAGTTCGGCCAGCTATATTCTGCGCACGCTCGAGCAGCATGGATATCTGCGCCGCGATAAAGAAGACAGTAAGTACCGGCTGGGGATGAAAGTGCTGGTGCTGTCCCAAGGGGCTCTGAGCAGTGTGGACATTCGCGATGTGGCTCTGCCCGTCATGCGCCACCTGGTGGACCACATCCATCTCACCACGCACCTTGCCATCCTCGACCACGGCGAGGCGGTGTACGTGGAAAAGGTAGAGCCTAAGAGCTTCATCAAGATGGATACATGGATTGGCCGGCGTATGGCGGTCCATACTACGGCAGTCGGCAAGGCCATCGTCGCCTTTCTCGATCCGCAGGAGCAGGAGTCGATAATTCGCGACCGCGGGCTGAGGAAGCTGACCCCCCTTAGCATCACGAGCGCGCCGAAGCTGATGAAGGAGTTTGAGCACGTTCGCCACGTGGGGTATGCCGTCGATAACGAAGAGAACAGCCTGGGCGCCCGTTGTGTTGGAGCGCCGATTTTCAACGCTCGGGACGAAGTAGAAGCCAGCATTGCTTCTACCGGGACCATCACCGACGTTACCCGTGAGGGGGTGCCTCGCCTGGCCGAGGCAATCAAGGAAGCCGCTCGTCGCATCTCCCGCCAGATCGGCTACAACGGCCCCTATCCCCGCGTGCGGTGACGTCCCCGCAACCAACGACGCGGGCTGACTTTCGTTCCCTCGAACTGCCCTTGACCCAGAGCTTCCGGCGTTGATTCTTTGGATCCTGTTCCTGTAAGAATTCTCCGGGCAAAGGGGCTAACGTGGCGTCGGTGCGAAAACGCCTATGAATGCTAAAGAGACGGTACGAGAAATTCTGGCGCTCGCAGGCATCAAGCTGAACGGCGAACACCCATGGGACATGCAGGTCCACGACGAGCGGTTCTACCGGCGCGCACTGAGCCACGGTTCGTTCGGAATAGGTGAGTCTTACATGGATGGCTGGTGGGACGCCCTGCAGCTGGACGAGTTCTTCTCGCGTGTTCAGAAAGCAGAGCAATGGAAAGTGAAGACCTTTGCCACGTGGTGGCTTGTGGCCAGGAGCAGGATCTTCAACCGTCAGTCAAGAGACAGTTCGAAACGAGTTGCGCGCTGGCATTATGACCTGGGTAATGACCTTTACCAGGTGATGCTCGACAAGCACATGCAATACACGTGCGCCTACTGGAAAGACGCCAAGAACTTGGACGAAGCACAGGAGAACAAGCTGCATCTCATCTGCAAAAAGCTCTACCTGAAGGCGGGGATGAAGGTGCTCGAGCTGGGAAGCGGCTTCGGAGGACTGGCGCGCTTCATGGCAAGAGAGTATGGCTGCGAGGTGGTGAGCTACAACCTGTCGCACGAACAGGTGAAGTTCAGCCGCCAGTTTTGTGAGGGTCTTCCGGTGCGCATTGAGGAAAAAGATTATCGTGAGGCCATTCATGAATCGGGCGGGTTCGACCGTGCTGCCGCGATCGGGCTGTGCGAGCACGTCGGGCCGAAGAATTACCGGTCTTTCCTCGATCTCGTGCACGCGAAGCTGAAGGATGGCGGACTCTTCCTGCTGCACACCATCGGCGGCAACGATTCACTTACCGCGACCGATCCCTGGATCGACAAGTACATTTTTCCGAACGGTGTGATACCTTCCATGCTTCAGCTGGGAGCGGCGATGGAGGGTACCTGGGTCGTTGAGGATTGGCACAACTTCGGCCCCGACTACGACAAGACGCTATTGGCGTGGTGGAAGAATTTTGACAGCCGTTACTGCACGCTCGACAAGAGCCGATATGATCAGCGTTTTTACCGCATGTGGAAGATGTATCTTATGATGTCGGCAGGGGCGTTCCGGGCGCGCCGGTTGCAGCTCTGGCAGGTTGTCATGAGCAAGGGCAACCTCAGCTCCTACGTACCCGTCCGATAGCGATCCGACACCCAAACCATGAACGAATCCACCGCCAAAACCTACGATGCGCGCCGGCAGAGGCTCGTCCGCGAACTGAGGGTGGCACGAGCCAGCGGTACCCGTGTCGGGCTGGCGAAGTCGACTTCCAACCTCTTTCGGCAGCGGGAGCATGGCCGGAAGCAGCGCATTGACGTTCGCGAATTCCATCATGTGCTGCAGGTGGATGCCGCGGCCCAGATTGCGGATGTCGAGGGAATGACCACCTACGAAGAGCTGGTCGATAAGACCTTGACGTGTACATTGCTGCCCACGGTTGTGCCGCAGTTGAAGACGATCACCATTGGTGGTGCCGTGAGCGGTTTAGGCATCGAGTCGTCTTCCTTCAGATTCGGGCTTGTGCATGAAACGGTGGAGGAAATGGAGATCCTGCTGGGAGACGGTAGCACGATCATCTGCTCACGGAACCAAAATCAGGACCTGTTTTACGGCTTCCCCAATTCCTATGGCACCCTGGGCTATGTGCTGCGCCTGAAGGTGAAGCTTATTCCGGCGAAGAAGTACGTGAGGCTCAATCATGCCAGGTTCTCCGAACCGCAGAGATTCTTCGCCGAAGTTGAGGCGGCCTGCTCCGGGTCTGGGCTTGATTACCTTGATGGCGTGATCTTTAAAACGAACGAGATGTACCTGGTGACCGCTGAATTTTGTGACAAAGCGCCTTTTGTCAGCGACTACACGTACATGAAGATATTCTTTCAATCCATACGCAGGCGCGAGCTGGACTATCTGGGGGCGAAGGACTACATCTGGCGCTGGGACACGGACTGGTTCTGGTGTTCCA
>Ga0306926_10010091_pt1 | contig 10426 bp, 11 predicted proteins | sample flu12Cox44000178_FD_203759 | JGI IMG/M metagenome (GOLD analysis project Ga0306926, IMG submission 203759) | Lab enrichment of tropical soil microbial communities from Luquillo Experimental Forest, Puerto Rico - flux8day.12C.oxic.44.000.178 (v2)... | ecosystem: Environmental > Terrestrial >... | reverse complement strand
TTTGATCTGACCACTCTCATGTCCGCCTTTCCAAATAGCAGGCGCGTGAGTTCGTGGCTTTCTTTCAAGCGCTTGTTTTGGGCTGTACCGGGCAAGGCAGGAGGCACGGCCGTCATGACGACGGTTGATCATACTCTGATGCGCGGGTCGAAACCGCATGACCGTTGATGCGTCGCGGAGCTGCCTCGGTCTAGCGACCAGCGTCGGATCGGCGATCCGGCAGATAGTGGTGTCGAGGGTAGCAAAGCCCCCAGAAGGCGCGGCGGCAATCTCATCGGCAAAGCCGTCTTTGCCCAAATTGAGTTCGCAACGGACTCTCCGCTGGAGGGCTGGAGGGGGCCATGATCAAAATTTTTCTCGAGTGTGAGCTAGATCACACTCCGCGCCGCCACCCGGCCCCATGGTTCGCGTTAACCAATGAGTGTACCGATGGTCGGCCTCTGACATATATGGGTTGGATCGCTGCCCATCCGTGGCGAATCCGAGCCGCACTTTGTCGTTGCGGCCTAGTGCGGGGAGACGGCGATTTGCTGGTAGAAGCTGTCAGCCATGTGACGAGAGTCGAAGCGAGCAGCCATGCCGGATAAGGCCGTGTTCGTCGTCGACGATGATGCTGCCGTCAGGCAAGGTCTACGATTTATGCTGCGCGCGGCCGGATATGGTGTGGAAGCGTTTCCGTCGGCCCGCTCGTTTCTCGAAGATTACGACCCGCGGCGAGGCGGCTGCTTACTGCTCGATGTGCGAATGCCGCAGATGACAGGGCTTGAACTGCAGCAGCAGCTTAGCGTCCGCGGCTGGCGTATTCCGGTGATATTCATCACCGGCCACGGCACAATTCCGCTGGCGATTGCAGCGATGAAGGCTGGGGCCTTCGACTTTATCGAGAAGCCATTGCGCGAGGACGCCCTGCTCGAAAGCATCGAGCGAGCGTTGCATTGGAATGATCGGGCGTATGAGGAACGTCTCGAGCGCGCCACATCGCGGGTCCGCGCCGCCTCGCTGACACCTCGAGAGAGTGAGGTCTTCGAGCTGGTCGCCGCAGGCGAGCCGAACAAAGTCATCGCCCGGCATCTCGGCATTAGCTTTCGCACCGTAGAGCTGCATCGCGCCCGCATCATTGAAAAGCTGCAGGCACGCAGCCTGTCAGACCTAATCCGCATGGCGATAATAATAAATTCGAGCCCAAACACCTCCAATCGATAAAGGATCGCTTACTGGAGGCTGGTGCCGATGCCTCTGACTGAGATAATTCCGGAAAGATGATTGGGTCATACAGTGATCGGGATCGCCGAGAACGTCCCGGTAACTTCTAGTAGCACAATCTCGGCAGTAGTTTTGGTTTGAGATTCGAAAGTTCCAGTGAGCTTGCCACGACCGGGGCCAAGGGTCAGCCGGAGAGCCGGAGATGGATATTATCAGTGCCCGATGGCGGAACCGTCGCGCTCGTTTTGCAGCAAGAAGAGGAAAAAGGCTTCGAATGTGTTTCTGCCAGTCTGCTCCCACGCGCCGTGGCCAGTTGTCTCGAGCGGGTCCCCGAGAGGTGTAGCCGGAACCAAATAACGTCGGGTTTCGGTCACCAACCCCCGAGCTGAGTGTCACCTGTCCGCTGCGGGCGGCCTGGTTGTGGCTTAAGCAGACGACCCGATCCTCGATAAAGGGCAGCTCCGCTGGCGTTTCCACCATCCGCTCAGGTATCGTTGTGCGGCAACGGTTTTTTGGGATATTTTGGCCGCTCTTTTGGCCGGCTACGAGCTGGTTAAGGGACAATCGCCACATGACGGATGCGGCTCATAACCAGCATTCGGAAACCCGCGGCCTAAGCGATCGCGACCGCATCGTAACAACCAGGCCCAGCCATTTCCAGCCCGCCCGTCCAGAAGTGTCGCGCTGAGATGTTGAAACAACACGAGCCGCATTCTATCGCGATCGCTGTCGGATGCCCCGCCTCGGCCGACAGCTTGCAGTCTGTGGTGCGGACACTCAATGCGATCGTCAATCCGGAAGACGCTTGGCGATTGGAGGATCAGGCGCGGCGGTACCATCGCACCAACGAAGAGAGCTATTGGCGCAATTACGGCGCGGGGCTGGAGCAGCAGCGCCGGGAGCGAGGCGAACCAGTGCCGCCGCGTGGTGGATGGCACGGATATTCGACGCCAATCGACCCCGACGAGGCGTACGCAATACCAGGCGCGGCGCGATGGTCATTTTCCCGAGGAACACTATTGGGCTCGTTATCGCCAAGGGCTCGAAGAGCGCGGACCGCGACGGTAATTGTGGTCGGCCGGTTGGGCTCATTACATCTGGGGCGTGATGACGTTTTTGCGGCCGGTTGGTCAGCAGCGCGGCGGCGCATCGTTTCGGCTCTAGCCCGTGTGTCGGTCTCGGATTCCAAGGTCAGCCAGGCGGCGTGCGGGGTGACAATTAGGCGGCTTTCGAGCCAGGGTGTGAATCAGCATCGAAGCGGGGACCCACCTCGGATAGGCCTCAACTCGTTGATACATTGAAGGAGATCTTTGTTTTGGGGCGCCGATCGGGGGGGCCGCCCCCACGCCTGGTGTCTTCTCCGGCGATTTCAGTTACTTGCTGCAGTTTTGGGCGGGGTCCCGCTTCGGTGCTGATTCACACACTACTTCGCCTCGGAGGCCGCAAACTAGTCTCGGCGGCTTTGCCGCCCACTCGGAAGGCGTCTCGAAACCGTCACCCTTACGCGGAACCGAAGGTTCGAATCCATCTCCCTCCAGCGGTGAGTCAACAAACCTCTAACTCCCCAGAGATGATGCTCCATCCCGCCTCGCTCCCAGGGAGGAGCGTAAGATATGCGCTCGCGGATCTCGTGCTCTTGGTACCGAAGCCGCCAACAATGCTCGCGACGCTCGTGGTCCTGGCCCCAGCTCGCGGAGATCGAGGACGGCCAACTTCTGCGCTAAAAGCATTCTTTGATCGAGTCTGTGGGGTCGGGTATATATTCATCGGGCAGATAAGAGGCCTCTCCAATGCTTGGGAAGAGGGGAGGGGCGTGGCCACCACCCCCACCTACCGCCCACAAGGTGCCGGAAACGGCCGCAGACAGGCCGCTCTTCGAGCTCCGGCATACCTCACTGTATTACAGCCCCAGTCCCGCTAGGGCCGACGCGATGCGCAGCGGAGCTTTGCTTGTCGAGCTTAATGTCAATCAACGCAAGAAACACGTAAGTCCATTTAGCCGCATCGGAAAAATCGCTGAGACTGGTCTCTAACCGCCTCTTCTGCCAGCTCAGAAAGAGATCTCCAAGCCACCAGTTTAACCATAAGTAGCGCAACAAGGCCACGGTCACGCTCAAACCGAAGCCCAGTCGAGTCCAGGCAGGACCGATCAGTCCGAGCAACGTACTAATGCCTGGCCCCAACAATATAACCGCGATCAGTATCTCCACAGCGTAGGTTTTGATGAGTCCCCAGACATGACGTCCAACCCAAAGCGCAAACTGTTCCAAAGCATTCCAGAGGGGATCGTATATGGCTTTCCGATCCATCTTCAGGAGCTTCTCGTCGACTTCGTCAAGCGGGTCACGTTTCCGATCGCGATCAGTTGGTAATTGTGGCCAATTAGGTGGATTGCCCATTTCTGCGCGCAGTTGATTCAAACTTCGCGCAGTGTCGCGCATAGAAATATCTAAGGCACAACGCCTACATCGCTCTGCACGGGCTACAGCTTTCAATTCGCGAATATGCAATAAAGCGAGGCGGATGTAGTCGGCCAGCATCATCCGCATATTGGCGCTTTCAGTGTTGAGCTTCCGCCTTACCATCCGTAGTTTTCTGGGGCTGTCAGCTTCTAAGAGTTCTCGATCTAGGACTGCGAATTTCTTAACTGCTCGCGTGACGGGCGCGCATGCACGCGCTACTACTTCCGTCGTGATCTGCGAGTCGTCGTCGGCCTTTAGCTGCCCTAGAAAATCCTCAACCGCCTTGCGAATGGTCATGTTTAAGGCTGCTTCCTCAGGGAACACTTCCGCTACCTCCTTATGGCCCAAACCTGCGTTTGGCCAGTGATACTGACTTTTTTCGAATAAGATAGCCGACGAGAAAATAGGCGGCCATATTCTTGCGTGCAAATCTTCTAGACGTTAACGAAAGGCTACGTAGCATTAAGAGATGGCTCGATCATGTTGGGGCGGGAGCCCCCTCAAAGAGTTCCGGCGCTAATTGACGTTTTACTGACGGAAGTTCGGGAATAATCCTAAAATGGAAGACCGAACCAGAACCGACGGTAAGATCGAAAAGGCAGAGCAATACGAAGCTCTCAAACAAACGCTAGTGCGCCTACTTGACGATCCACAGATTCAGCAGAAACTCGTGTCCTGACTGCGTCAGCTTGGGACAGGCCTAAGATGATCCATGAATGGGAGATCAATGCCATGAACAAAGAAATGGTAGATCCGCCCTGACAACGAAGATTATCGGGAGGTACTTGGGGCATCATGCGGTTGGGACCGATCAGGTTTCAGAACTCATTACATCGGTACATCGAGCCCTTAGTCAGCTTGGAAAGCCTCCTCAACTTGAGGAAGTTCGGACTCCCGCCGTTTCGGTGCGGCGATCAGTACACCGCGAATATGTCATCTGCCTGGATTGTGGCTACCGGGCCAAGATGTTACGTCGGCATATCAGCACGCGGCACGGGTTAACTCGGGACGATTACCTGAAGCATTGGGGTTTGCGCAGCGATCATCCGCTCACGGCGCCGGCCTACTCGGAACAACGCTCTACCATGGCTCTAAGGCGCTGGGTCTTGGTCGCAAGGCCACGGCAGATATCGGCCCGGCAGTAACACCGAACTCATCTCTCTCGGCAGACGCCGTTCCGAAGTCAAAGTCGGTACCTGCCCGAAGACAGAGTACCCGGTCCGCATCGAAATCTGATGGCGTAAACAAGGCGGCGACCGAAAATAGATCTACGAAGAGGCGATCACGCTCTCGGGCTACGCCAGCACCGGCAGCATAAACTTCCTCCGCCACCCACAAGTTTGCCGACGAGGGCCACCGGGCATAGGCGGCTTCGGAGGCCTACCACCCCCTATCGGTTTATGGGCTGGTCAGGCAGATAGCGGGAGAACCCGTAAAGGAGGCAAAGGCGATACGGGGAATTTGATTACACCCGCCTCCGCAGGAACGACGAAGCCCTCCAATTTACTGACAGCCTCCTTCGCCCCGGGAAGCACGCCTCACCACGGGTGGGCCGTCCGGCCCGGCTCTGTGTCGCACGTGTTTCTAAGATGACCTCGCCGAGGTCGCGCTGAGCACGTCGGCCTTGCGGTTGAGGGCTGCGATCAGACCGTCGATGCCGTCCTTCTTCAGAATGGCAGCGAATTCCGAGCGGCGGGTCGCGACTTCGCTGATCGCGCTGTCGAGGTAGATATCGGAGATCAGCCAGGTTTCGCCGGTCCGGTGCATCAGGTAATCGACCTGCACCGGCTCGCCATTGGCTTTGATGATCCGGCTGCGCACCATGACGCCGGCTGCGGCGGGCTCTTCGCCGGTCACTTCGAGCTTCTGTCCGTCATAGCTGTCGAAGCGGTCAGCGTAGATGGCCGACATGTAACGGCCAAAGCTTTCGGTCACGTGCTGGCGCTGCGCCTCGGTCAGACCCGCCCAGGACGAGCCGACCGACAGCCGCGCCATCGTGGCGATGTCGAAGGTGCTTCGAATGACCGGCGCCAGTTGTATGAAACGCCCGCTTTGACCCAGGGTGCGGCCGTTCTTCATCGTGCTGAGCAATGCACTGTAGAGGCCTTGCACGGTCTCGCCGCCGGTCGCGGGAGCGGAGTGAACCGGACCGCAAGGCATGCCGACGGCGAGCCCGACTGCGAGAGCCGCGGCTTTCCACAAGGGCGTCCTTTGTGCGACCGGCAGGCAGACGGCATGCCCAGGATAGCTGTTCGTCGTCATGGTGGGCCCCTCCGTTTGGGTACGCAGCAATTTGGCGCCTTATTGAACCTTGGTCTGGTTAATGATTGTTAAATGATGTGAGAAATGGGTTTGCAGCGTTTTCACATACCTGAACCCGCTCCCTGCCTGATTCTGGAGTACTTTTATCGTGCGCCTGGCCGGGGTGAGCGCCACAGAGGCTCATGCGTTGGCCATTGCCGCCTTGATACGCTTGACCGCTCCGTTGCTGACGCCGCACCGGGTAATCCGGGGGCGCGTCCGATCGACCGAATGCGAAGCATTCTTCAGCTTGTCTTCACGTTTGTGGCGTCGAGTGGCAGGCGGTTAGAAGATTGCCGGAGCAGACGTGGTCGAATGACATTTCCTCTGCTGCAACCGCCGCCGGCGAGTCGCCGGAGGGCGCGGCGGTGGGCGCCGAGCGGGAGCGGCGCGTATCTGAACAGCTCATAACCGATTGGGACGGGGAGCGCCGTCGGCTTGGGCACACGCTCGCCTTCATGACGCTTGATGCCTCGGCGATGACGGGCCCGAAGTGGACGCACCGGTTCATCATCGGTGTCAGTCCGGTGGTCGAGCATTCCTCCTTGCTCTTCTACGGTCCCTGCTTTGCATCGCTTTTGGGATTGCCGGCCGATCCCGACAAGTCCGTTCCGATCTCTGCACAGCTGCCGGCCCGATACGTGCCCGTGTTAACGAGGGGCTCTGTCGCCTCGTCACTGTCCGGCACGCCTATCCGGTTACAGGGCGCGGTCAAGCGTGACGATGGAATGCGGGAGCTTTACGGCGCAGCGTTCATCCGCCTCAGCCTCGAAGGAAGCCTCCGCCAGCCCTTTGTGCTGGGCGCGTTCAACTGCCGCGTGGTCGAGGACGAAACCTGAGCCCAATGTCCGATCACCGGATACAAAGATGCGGCCCGCGGTGATACGCTCCAGATAAGCACCCACTCTCCCTCTATATCTTGCGTTTCGGTTGTCTGGTTTCGTCGCTGTGAAAGCCGCATAACCGGACCTTCTGGAAACCGCACGCAAATAGTTCTCAAATCGTGATGCTACGGTTTAAGCATAAGTAACCCGCCGGCTGTATGTTTCACTTCCCAGAAGCGGCAGCGGTGCGACCGTAGATACTTACAGGGAAGAACCTCTATTTGCATCCCATTCACCATATCTAGTTGGAGCACATTTTCAGGAATTTGGCGGCGCATTGGCCTTATTTCAGGCTCATATCCATTGCCAGGAACCATGGGCCAAACGCAGGCACCCCGCGGGTTTTCCAGGAATGGGGCGGGGTCGCGGCGCTAAAAGCATTGGTCCTTCGAGCTCATAAGGGCGTTTGTGTAAGGCAGAGAGCGGCTCCTCCCAGGACGCTGCGCTAGCGTCGGCCGATCCCGTACTGATCGCCGACTCGGCCGATCTTGCCGTCGGCGAAGTCGATTTCGACCATGTCTTCGGATGATCCAATCACGCTGATTGACTTGTGGGTATGGGCGTCAAAGATTTCGGTTCCATCGCGGCTGAATTTATTGGGCGCCACATAGCCGTAATCTCCCTTGATGTCGAAGGTCAACCAGTGCGATCCGCGCCCGCTGCGCAAGGTCAGCCGCTCCCTCAGAACGGGAGCCATCGGTTTCGACATATCCCAGACGAAGACGTGGGGGTCGGCTTGCGTGCTGTTCTCCCAGACCTCGCTCTGATCGGGAGTCCAGCCGATCCCGTGCAACAGTCCCGGGTCGCCGGGCGGATGGTCGCCAATATGCGCGGTGATAATTTGACCCGTTTCGAGGTCGGCGACCTGCATGCCCCAGAGATGTCTGACATTGTTGACCACATAGCCGCTCGTGCTGTCGACTGCGTATGGACCCAGGACGCCTGAATAGGGTCCGATGCGTGATACGTTGTAGGTGTCTGGATTGATCAAATAGAGGTAATTGCCGCTGCCGTCGTCAGCCTTCGTCTCTTGAAAAATCGGACCGGCCAGCGGGTAGAGAGTATCGTGCGACCGATTGGAGAAGTATACGCGCCGGAACACATCGCCGGTCTCGGCGTTCAAGACATTGATATAATCGGCCGAACCGCCTTCCCAGGTCGGGACATAGAGCAGTCTCCCGTCGGGCTTGATCGCCAGCCGATCAACGCCGGGGCTGATCGCTCTATTCCAAAGAACCCTATCGTCGTAGAGGTTCAGGCAATAAATCTGTCCGGTGCCTTCGCTGTCCAGATAGGAGACGTAGAGCCTTCCGGTGACGGCGCTGACGGCCACTCCTTTGACGTCCGCGACATTCGGAACCGTCTGAATGGTTCTAATGAGGTGATGCCCCGCATCGATGTCGTAGACCGAGATGGATCCGCGAGCATTGCCAGATTGATTGACAGCGTAGAGACTGCGCAATACTCCGTCACCAGCTGTTGAGGAGCTGGCCGGCACTGCCGAGATCACCAATACACCCCAGAGGATCGCCCAGATTTTCGGGTGTTTCGCTCTCATATCAGCCCCCGAGTTCGATCATTGCATGATACGCTGCTGCCGTGCCCGATGCAGCTCTTCCGTCCGCTCGGCGATCCGAATTAAGGTTCCGCGAGCCGCAACAAGGTGAGGTTGGATGGCCGCGATAAATTTTTGCCAACGCCGGGATGCTCGACGGCACCAGCGGAGAGCGCCGCGAGGATCACCACGTTCTCGTCGAAGGAAAGCACATCCGCGAAGTATCCGCCCGGCGGTCAGGAGGGCGGGCCGCACGCCTCCCAGCAACCGTTCGATGTCTATGGTGCCTTACACCGCCTTCAGTCCGCCATATATGCCGCTCTCGAACTCGCCGTAGAGGGCGACGGCCTTGGGGTCGGCGAACGGCAGGATCTGGGTCAAAAAGACACCGGCAATACGCTTTTGCGGATCGAGCCAGTAGTAGGTGTTGAAGATCCCGGCCCAGGTCAGGCTGCCGGCGCTGCGGCCGTTAGGCCCCGGCTGCGGGGTCAGCATATAGCCGAGCCCCCATTTGCAGGCCATGCCGGGGAAGAAGTCGACATCGTTCGAGCGCTCGGGCATCGCTGTCTTCAGAATGCCGGCGTGGATGTCGCCGATTTGGTTCTGCCCCATCAGCGCAACCGTCTGCGGGCGCAACAGCTGGGCGCCATTGAACCGGCCCTGATGCAGCAGCATCTGCAGGAAGACGAGGTAGTCGCGCCCGGTCGAGTAGAGACCGCCGCCGCCGCTCCAGAATTCGCGCCACGGCGGGTCGCTCGGTGCGCCGGGCTGCAGCGAGCCGTCGGCCTGGCGCTGGTGCACGCTGACCAGGCGGGCTTGCTGCGCGGGAGAGACGACGTAGTCGGTGTCGGCCATGGCGAGCGGCGCGAAGATGTGCTGGCGGAAATAGACCTCGAGCGGCAGCCCGCTGACGGCTTCGATCGCGCGGCCGACCCAATCCAGGTTGATGCCGTACTCCCAGCGCTCGCCCGGGTCGAAGACCAGCGGCAGCCGTAGCGAAGCGAGCTTGGCGGTAAAGATCGAAGGCATACCGGTGGCTTTGACGTAGCGGATCAGGCTCGGATCCCAGATTTCGTAGCCGAACCCGGCCGTATGGGTCAGCAGGTGGCGCAACGTGATCGGTCTTTTGGCTGGCCGCAGCTTTGGTGCGCCGGAATCGTCGAACCCCGCCAGCACCTGCGGCGCCGACAGTTCCGGCAGAACCCCGCCGATCGGCTGATCTAGTTGCAATTTGCCCTGCTCGACCAGCTGCATCGCCGCGACCGAGGTCACCGCCTTGGTCATCGAAGCCAGGCGGAACATCGTGTCGAGCGTCATCGCCGGGCCCTTGGCGAGATCGCGGGTGCCAAAGGCGCCCTCGTAGATTACGCCCTTCTCGTTCGCCGCCATCGCGACGACGCCCGGCACCTCCTTGGCGTCAGCCGCCCGGCGCAGCACGGCATCGAGCTGGCGCGACTGCGGCCCCTGCGCGGCGGCGCGCCCGATAATGCCGCCGGCCGAAGCGGTCGCGGTGAGCGCGGCGGCGGTCCGGAGAACTTCGCGACGCGTTAATTGCTTGCGGATCATAGCGTTTCCTCCTCTTGTGCCTGGGGCACTGCGGCGTGCCCGGCCTGTTGCTCGCGCCGACCATTACCCCCGGCGCCCCGAAGGCGGCAAGCTTTCGGTGCGGGGCAGAGACATGGTCTGCTCCTCCTGCCTAGTCCCCGGAGGGGCCTACGCCCTCTGCCCTTCTCCGACTCCTGATCGGGCAGCGAGCAACAGCGACCCCCTATGAGCTCGAACGACCAATGCTTTTAGCCCCGCGACCTCGCCCATTCTTGGAAATCCGCGGGGTGCCGGCTTTCTTCTCGATGCCGTGCTCGCAGCGGGCGGCCTGGTCGTGGCTTAAGCAGACGACCTGATCCCTGATAAAGGGCAGTTCCGCTGGCGTTTCCCCCATCCGCTCAGCTATTGTTGTCCGACAACGATATTTCGGGATATTTTGGCCGCTCTTTTTGGCCGGGTCCGAGCGGTTAAGCGAC